>JABAOC010029506.1_pt2 | contig 25636 bp, 21 predicted proteins | sample 7062161 | NCBI WGS metagenome assembly JABAOC01 (sample SAMN14538625, study PRJNA623070) | marine sediment metagenome | biome: marine biome [ENVO:00000428]; feature: marine pelagic biome [ENVO:01000023]; material: deep marine sediment [ENVO:00002113] | place: India: Gulf of Khambhat ... | reverse complement strand
TTTGCTTGCCTAATGTATTTCAACTTTGTTATTTAAACACTTCTGCAAGTTTAACTATCTCCTCAAGGTTCGAATAGTGCCTATCAAAGGGAGTTCCGCTTAAATGCCTGTTCAAAGGCATTATTTGTTGTACCCCCCAGACCGGCCTTCGAACTTTTTTTTGACGGATAGGATTTGTAATACCCCATATAAGCTGGTAAGATGATAAATGAACCTCGATTTACTTTGTTTTGTCAAAGGGAAAACCCCTTCGATGTAGAAATATTCAATTCAAGGGGAACCCACAAGACAGAGCTTGTAATCAGACTTTGATTTTCTATTCTTCTTAAGGGGACCTCACCACTTATTAAATCAATTGAAATAACTGCCATCTTAGGGTCGAGAGGTGGTGATTTAAAGCAAATTAAACAATTGGAATAATATATGAATAAAAAAATAATCTATGTACTAATTGCTGTCCTATTTGCAGGAGTCGGTACAGCAGGAGGTTATTTTTATCAATACAATAAATCACAAAAAGAGATTGATAACCTGCAAAAAGAAAAACAAAACCAACAAAAACAAATAGAAGCTTTACAAAAAGAGATTGAGGATTTGAAGAAAGAAAAGGAGGTTTTGGAGCAGACGGCTGATTGGGAAACTTATAGGAATGGTGAATTAGGGTACGAAGTAAAGTATCCTGCTGAATTCGTTTATGAGGAGAATACCGAAAAAGCAACAACAGCTTTCTTTGAAAAGCAACTTAAAGATATTACAGATCATGGTGCAATGCCACATATTAGTGTGACAGTCTATGATAATCCAGAGGAATTGTCGTTTGATGATTGGCTCGCTAAAAATGCAGATATCTTCCCAAATCTCGAATCAAAAGAAAGAATCGAGGGAAACAAGGGAGAGAGTTATAGTATTACTTATAAACTGATGCCGGCATATGTAAGTACCTGTTACTTTATTCTCGATGAATCTAGAATATATGCAATTGAAGTTTTTACCATTGGCTCAGATTTTGATCTAAAAGGAGTATACGATCAGATGGTGAGTACTTTCAAAACATATCAATAAAACTATTGCGTTCACCAAGAAATTCCAAGTATGTTTCTCTATTAAGTGTAAATAATATAGTTTGCGAAGGGGGCGATTTTCTTGACAAGAGCAAGTAAGTGTGTCCGATCTAGGCAATTAGTTCTTTTTCTTGCTTTTTTGGCNNACTTCCTTTAACCGGAAATATGGCACATGCAGGTGAAGCAGAACGGCTAAACCCAGAAGGTGAAATAGCCTGGGCAAAGGATCACGTCGGGAAAACTGGTTGGTACACTCCTGGCGGTGAATGGCAAGAGTCTATTGACAACAATGGTATTGGTTGGTGTGCAAGATTTGTTGCCAATGCGTATATGACAGAGGGCGCAGGCGGCAATGCCAAGGATTTGAAAAACTACAATGGTTGTATTTTTCACCCAGGTGATTCCTATTGGAATGCACCAAAAGGTGCTTTACTGTTTTTTGATTTAACTGAGTGGGGTCATGTGGGCCTATATATTGGTGATGGCAAAGTCATCCATGCAGGCTATTCAGATGTTGTACTAGAATCAGATGTTTCGGATATTGGCAACTACTCGGGTTGGGGATACCCGCCACCAAATACTTGGGAAGGACGTCCTGATCCAATCCCCCCACCCCCATCCGTTAATCTCAATGAACCCAAATTACTCTCACGCTCTTCGTTAGAGCTGTCTTGGTCAAAAGTTCCAGATGAATATGAACACTTCAAGAGCTATGAAATCCGGCGAGCAACTCATTCTATCATCACTAGAGAGAACAGTGATTTGGTGGCAGAGATTACTGATAGAGCCATAGTGAGTTATCAAGACCTAAACCTTACTCCAGAGACAACCTATTACTACAAGGTGTTTGTTGTGAATACAGCAGATCAAGCTTCTGAAAGCAATGAAGTAAAAATGTTGACTGCAATTCTTCAGTACGAAGATGACGATTTGGTGCTTCAGATCCGAAGATATGTATATCAGGGATGGAAAGATATTTTGAGTTACGGTTCTGAATTGAACTTACTCTTTCCATATGATCAAACCTACTATTTAAACATTGAGTGGCATGACCTTGAATCCGATGAATGGTTCTTTGAATTTCAACCTCCCCCAGGAAGTTCATTTCAAGGCCAACATATTGAAGTCTCTCATTGGCGTACTGCGGGTGAATCCTATGACCCGATCGGAAATAGCAGTCACGGTAGGCATCTCTACAGGCAGAATGGCGAGTACGACACAAGCATTGGGCAATTCAAGTATGACAAGCTACACTTCACCATCAGAGATAGTAGTCTTCAAATAGTAGAATCAATGATGTTTGACATATTGTTTCCGCGAGATGGTGAGTGGCGTTATTACAAATACAAAGACAGATTCATTAGTCAACCGCCGGCAGTAATTATTAATCCCTTTCCCGACGATATTACAGAGACAACAATTCCAACCATTACAGGCAAAGTTGAAGACCCTGATGATCCTATAATGTCAATTGAGTATCAAATTGACGGAACTGAAGGTGAGTGGACCTATTTGGATACTCTAGACATAACATCTGGTTGGCTGGGTATCTCTAAAGAAATAGAATTCTCATTTGATACTCCAGAGCTAGCATATGGTGGCCATACTATCTATATAAGAGCAACAGACAAAGCTGGAAATAAGACTGTATCGGAATACTCCTTCACCCTCTGGCAGCGCATTTTTGAAGATCAAGCAAGCGGAAATGCCTTCCGCATTAATCCAGATATTGGAAAGCTTGAGTTTGTCACTGAAGAAGGGAGTATATTCAAAGCACAAGATATTGAGATCAAGTCCAAAGGGCCTGTTTTGATCATCCAATACCGATCAGATGAGTTTGATCTGGTCGCCGTCTACAATCCTTTGGTGGATTTTTGCAGCGCAAGATTGTCTACACCATCAGGTTCTTATTTGGTCTTTGATCCACCAGGATTTGACTGATTGCGTACTGGATATGCAAGCACCTATTTGAATATATTCTCAAGTTTGAGCACTTCCTCAAGGTTCGAATAGTGTCTATCAAAGGGAGTTCCGCTTAAATGCCTGTACAGAGGCATTTTTTTGCAATTGCCAGAAGCATTATTCAAATTTTTGATTAGGTCTTGTTTTTCATAGATATCTATATCTTGATATATTCTCGCATGTGACCTGAACTCTTGTAATGTTTCCTGTAAATGGCATAATGGAATTGTTATTTTGAAAAAACAATCTTCTAAAACTAGGCAAAAAGTCATGAATAAACAAGAGTATAGAAAAATAAAAATATCTCAATTGAAGAAAACATCACTTAGGAAGTTGTTAAAAGATATTGGAAAAGATTTAGAGACAAAAAATGAAAAATTTAAGGATTGGTTAGCCGAAAATATTTTCGAAAAGTTGTTCGAAAAACTGTTTCAAGAAAAGTTGTTTAGAGAAATCTGCGATTTAGCTGGTAAATTAGAGGAACCACATCTAATAATAAGCGATTGCTTGTTTGAAGTGGCTTATTCTTTTAATGAAACCGACAACACAGATAGGGCAGAATTTTTTTATAATAAGTGTCTAAAACTCTATGGGGAATCACCAGCGGTACTAAACAACTTAGGAGTAATTTTCGAGAAACGCGGTGATTTAGAAAAATCAAGAGCGTCTTTTCAAAAAGCAAAAGAACTTAATCCTGAAGAAAAACTCTTTAGGGATAATTATAGCCGTGTTAAGGAAGCAATAGTCAAAGCTCAACAAGACGAAAAGGATTTAGAAAATGCTCTCCGCTCATTCAAAACGGAGAATTCATATATCCAGAATAAGTTTTTAATATTTTGTAGTAACAAAAGAACCGATGGTCTAATAACATGTTCTTACCGACAACTTCCTCAATTCCTACAAATTTCTGCACAGAAAGCACCAGATGTCATAAAAGACTGGATGAGTAAAAAATATGTTTCAAAAATCATGAATCCGGACCCGAGTGTTAGTGTAAGTGTTTATAAGGTTAACCCTTATATAGAAAAACATTTGAGTATTATTGAAGATAGTTTGAAGAAGGAGAAAGAATTACTGGATATTTGTAACAATCTAAATACAGCTTCGTTAGATTTAATCGGCTATAACTCAACTCTTGAAAACCAACTGGATAAAATATCAAATCAAGAGTTAAGGAAAATGCTAGAGAGAGATCTTAAGGAAAATGCAATAGCTATAATTACAAAGTCTTTTAAATCATCGTTAGTTTTGAGTGGTAGTATTATAGAGGCAGTTTTATTTGATAGATTAAAAGCAAATAACGTAAAGACCGTGGAAATAAATAGAGGCAAAAAGAAGATAAGAAAGAAATTGGAAGATTTGGATCTAAATGAATTACTAAAAGCAGCAAAGAGTAATGAAATAATTGAAGATCCTCTATTGCATTTATCTCACGGTGCAAGAGGATTTAGAAATCTGATTCATCCAGGAGTAGAGTATAGAAAGAAAAGTATAGAAGTTACGCAAGATAATGCAAATCTAATCTGGTCGATAGTAAAGAAAGTATTATTTGAGATTAAATGATATCAGGTCTACCACCAGATGCTTATTAAAAAACTTTTACTAACTCTTCAAGCATCTCCAGGTTCGAATAGTGCCTATCAAAGGGAGTTCCGCTTAAATGCCTGCATGAAGGCATTTTTTGGTTTATAATCAAGGGTAGTGAATCTCATCTTCAAGGTGGAAAAATATTCATTTGAGCCTTTTTAATTTTGTGGTATAATAAAATAAATAAAAGGGGGAGTAATATGGAAAATATGGAACAGAATCCTAAAAAACAAAGCCAGGAACCAGAAAAGAAAAAAGGATTATGCGGCAAATGTCCTTTTAATATTGGTTTTCCAATGTGCATCTGCTGTATAGGTATTATTGCCGTTGCTGTATATTTTATTTTAATTCGAAAATAATTCAGACTATAAAATCCACAAGATAAGTTCGAAGTTCTTCTTATTCTTCGCCAAGGCTGTGAAGATGGATCCCACCTCGGAGGTGGAAAATCTATCCCCACTAAAATGGCTATTTTTAGCCATTTTTTTGTTTTCCCAAAAAAACTCTTGACAGTTTATAATGTTTTTGTTATTATTTACCTTCAACTGAACATTAAAAAAATCAATAATTTTTCAGATAATTTTTTACTTTGTAAACCTTATTAGGAAAAGAAAGAATAATAAATCAATAAAAGGGAGGTGAAATATAAGAATTATTTAGTAAGTTAGTTGATTAGCAGAAAAGAATTGATGATAAAAAGAAAGGGGTTGTATTTTGAAATGATAACACTTCTAAAGATTATACTTGTGTTGCTTGCCACTGTTCCCTGGATAATCAAGGCTGTTAGAGGTTATAAAATTGAATGGGACGATAAAGGCCACTTAAAAGATATAAAACTTCCTGGATTTGGTCGATGGATGATAGCAGCTGCTGCAGGGTTTCTTATTAGTATTATTATTGTAAATTCATTTGTGATCATTCCCAGAGGCCATCGTGGAGTAGTGTTCTCCTTAGGAATTGGAGTTGAAAAAAGAGTATTACCTGAAGGGTTCTCTATTATTGTGCCTGTATATGAAAGAGTAGAAACATACAACGTCCAAAGAAGTACAGTATTGTATGAAATGCAAGAAAATAATGCAGCAGCTTCATCAGACATACAGGATGTCTATGCAAATATTAAAGTAACCTATCGCCCCATCCCGACTAAAGTTAATATTTTATGGCAAGAGGTGGGGGATCGGAAGTCATTTGAGAAAAAGATTTTAGAGGTTGAGACTATTCAAGTAGTGAAAGCGGTAATCCCTGCTTATGATGCTCAAGAAATTATTCCTAAAAGAGAGGAAATCAGAGAGAAAGTTCTTGATAAGCTAAATAATAGAAAAGCTTTGAACAGATATGTAGAAGTTTTTTCGATATCTTTAAAAAACATAGATTTCCGTAAACAGTTTCGCAACCTCCTGGAAGAAAAGGCAGAAAAGAGCCAAGAACTACAAATTGCTGAACGGAAAGTTGCTATAGCCGAACAAAAAAAGTTGAGAAGAATTAAAGATGCCGAAGGAATATCTGAATCTAGGAAGATACGTGCTGATGGGGAAGCTTATCAAAATAGAGTTTTAGCTGAGTCAGTTACTGAAAGATCATTAGAATCCAGAAAGGTTGATGTTCTGGAAACATTATCTGAGAAATGGAATGGAACTTTTCCAGAAACCTGGACGAATATTGGTGCTCCAGGAATGCCTTTACCTCTTTTGAGTATCAATGAATTAATGGAAAGTACTATAAAAGAAGATAACAAATAAAGATTCTTCAAAGAAATCTCCTAATTCTTAAAGACAAAGCATAACAACATATTACTCCTGTTGGGATATACAGATTGAAAGTCTTAATCCCAGCAGGAGTTTTTTGTTTGATCCAGCTTGGCTAGACAAGTCAAGTTTAACTTAACAGATGGTTTTTGATATAATAAGATCAGATATTCTGGGAAAAATCTCAGGGTAAAATAAAAACGTTCTTTAAAAAGGAGTGGTGAAATTGAGAAAAAGAGACGATTCAGTGGCTAAATTATTTGAAAAATCCAAAGAAAATTTACTTCTATCCTTTCAAGCAAGCAATACTTATGAAAAATTTAAAAAAGTTCGGAATATCCTAAATCAAAAAATAGATGTCAAAATTGATTATGAAATTAAAAATTGCAATATTATTTATAGCATATCTACCAAACCTATTGGAGGCAATTCCTCTAGAATAGGTCAAATTGTTTGTTTTTGGATTGAAGATATAAAAGATTGGAAAGTGATTTTTCAAAGATTCTCTGACTTAAAATATCATAAAGATACTCTTAATAATTGTTGGTCTGAAATTGTTAATATTTTGGGGAAAGAAAACACAACATATTAAGATTAATGTTTTGACAATAAGAAGAAAGGGGATAAAAAGGATGGAACAGAACTCAAAAGAAGAAGATATAATCAAAAAAACAATTAAAGAAATAGAAGGATATTTTAGAGAGCCGGATCCCTTAATTACAGTGGCGGCATTTTTGGCTTATTCAAATGTGGATTCTTTCCCAGCCGACAGAAAATTTCTGCATAATTTTGTAAACAAAGCAAGGAGAGATGAAAAGTTCAAAAAATTACTGGGAGATTTTGCCTTTTCTAAAGTAGATATTTATCCATTTTCCCATTTTTTCGAGGAAATTATTAGTTCTTTAAAACTCTGTGGTTTTTTGGTGAATATCCGTTCTGTGCCTCGTAGCTTTAAAATTCCTGAGGGTGATGGTGAAGAAGTAAAAGAAAAAGTAGAACAGCGGTTTAGCAAAAATAAAGAATTTATCCAATGTATAAAAGAACTGGGAGAAAGATTCGGAGAATATGTAAAGTCCTATACATAAAAACGTATATCTATTCTATAAAGCAAAACCTATATTCTTGCTCTAAAGTAAAATCACAACTGTATTTTGAATGATAGAAAAACCTATACCGTATTGACGAAAGTCAATTCTGATGGTGAAAAAATCAAGAATAAAATTAATATGGGTAGAAAGAAAAGGAAAATAAATATAACTAAAAAAATAAGAACTATTAAGGCGGAAGTTCAATATGTTAAAAAGCTTGGATTTCCGCCATTTTTTTTCCAAAAAAATAGCCTTGACAAATGATTTTTAAGGGAGTATATTGAAATATCCTATTTTTTCAGAGTAAAATCAGCTCTTTTAAAACTTAAAAGGATGGTGAGTAAAGAATGAAAACTCAGACTGGAAAAATCAGTAAAATGTTCTAGAAAAATCTAGGACAAAGTTTCTCTTTGAGAAAGGGTGAAAGAAAATGAAAAGGTTTTATTTTATAATTTTGGTTGTTTTGCTTACAATTTTTTGTTTTTCAAGTTTTGCTTTTGGAGACGAATTGAAATTAGGGGGAGCTACCACTTTCTACTTTGCCGAAGGATATACAGGTCCTGGCTTTGATCAGTGGCTTTGTCTGCAGAATCCTAATGCATCTACAGTGGATGTAGAGGTTACTTACATGATTAGAGGTGGAATTAATCAAGTAAGGCATTATACAGTTGGTCCAAAAACTAGAGAGACTGTCAAAGTCAATGACGCTATAGGAGATGGTAAAGAAGTTTCTATGCAGGTATGCTGTGCCTTACCAATTATTGCCGAACGCCCTATGTATTTTAATTATCAAGGAAAGTGGACAGGTGGTCATGATGTGATAGGGGCAACTACTCTTTCAAAGGTGTGGTATTTTGCTGAAGGATATACAGGTCTTGGCTTTGATCAGTGGCTTTGTCTGCAGAATCCTAACCCAGCTCCTACTAAAGTAAATATTACCTATATGTTTAGAGGGGGAGGAACTAAAGTCCAAATTCTAAGTGTAGGAGCAAAAACTAGAGAGACCGTATCAGTAAATTCAGCTATAGGTCTAAATAAAGAAGTATCTATGAAAGTAGAATCAGATCAAGAAATTATTGCCGAACGCCCCATGTATTTTAATTACATGAACAAGTGGGATGGTGGACATAACGTTATAGGTGCAATCGCATCTAGTAATAATTGGTATTTTGCCGAAGGATATACAGGCCCTGGCTTTGACCAGTGGCTTTGTCTGCAGAATCCTAATGCATCTACAGTGGATGTAGAAGTAACCTATATGATAAGAGGTAGATCTAATCAGGTAATCCACTACCTAGTTGGTCCTAAAACTAGAGAAACAATCAAGGTAAATGATGCAATAGGCAACAACTATGAAGTATCTATGAAAGTAGAATCAGATCAAGAAATTATTGCTGAGCGCCCCATGTATTTTAATTACATGAACAAGTGGGATGGTGGACATAATGTTATAGGTGCTACTTCTCCTTCAAGGGTGTGGCATTTTGCTGAAGGCTATACAGGATATGGTTTTGACCAGTGGCTAACAATCCAGAACCCTTACCCATCTTCTGTAGATATAGAAGTAACCTATATGATAAGGTGGGGAGCTAATCAAGTAAGACATTACACAGTTGGTCCCAAAACTAGATACACGGTGAAAGTAAATGATGACATAGGAGACTGGAAAGAAGTTTCCATGTATGTATGCTGTGCCTTACCAATTATTGCCGAACGCCCCATGTATTTTAATTATCAAGGAAAGTGGACAGGTGGTCATGATTTTTTGTCACCAATTCTTAGACCAGTTGCTATTGGTTCTCCTCATGGGAGTGTCCCTTTTGGTGCAAAGGCATATTCGCCTGACGGGAAATTGTCTGCTTGTGAAGTTGAACCGAAAGACCATGGTAATATTGGTATTTTTGATGTCAATACAGGTAAGTACCTTAAAGTAATAGACACACAGCAGCATCCTTGGGGAGACTATTCTAATACCCTCAAAGGTCTTGCTTGGGCTCCTGATAGCAAACGGATTGCTGTTATGTACCATCATTTCGGAGGCGGTCACATCTCTATTGTCAATATAGACACAGAAAAAGAAACTAATTATCTTGATATTGACCAATGGTATCACTACATGGAATTTTCTCCGGATGGAACAAAGATAATTGCCGAAGGTGATATTATAGACATAAACTAGTCACTGCCATCATTTCACCTCCGAGGTAAAAATTTACAACAAAAAACCAAAAACTCCTTACTGGGCATATTGCCGATTTTCAATAATCAACAGTAAGGAGTTCTTTAAAATGAAATGTTCTTTAATAAATTTGACACCTTAAAAGGAGGGATATAAGTGAAAGACTCAAGACTGGAAAAATTTGCTGATATTTTGGTAAATTATTCAACAAAAGTACAAAAAAATGACATGGTTCTTATAGATGTTTTAGAGCCTGTAGCAATTCCTTTAGTAGAAGAAGTTTACAAAAAAGTGCTGTTTGCTGGTGGACATCCATATGTTCATTTTGACATGTCTATATTTAAATATCTTCTTTTAAAATATGGTAAGGAATCTCAAATAAGTAAATTTCCTGAATTTACTGACCATATGGTAAAAAATAGCCAGGTTTATATTGGTATTGGCGGGAAAACAAAAGCTAATCTAATGGCTAATATTGACTGTCAAAAAAGCACTTTAAGGGAAACGACCATTTTCCCAATAGTAGAATATAGGGTCCAAAACTGCAGATGGGTTATATGCCGTTATCCAACAAAAGTTTTGGCTGAGAAAGCAGGAATGAATCTTAAAGAATATAAGGACTTTGTCTTTAATGCTGTTCTACAAGATTGGGCAGAAATGGATAAAGAATTTGAAAAAATAAAGAAGATATTTGATAACCAAAAAGAAATCAGAATAGTGGGCAAAGACACTGATTTAACTTTTAGTCTTGAAAACAGATTTGGGAGAAAATGTTGCGGGAAGAATAATATGCCTGATGGTGAATTATGTTACGCGCCAGTAGAAGATTCCATAGATGGTATTATTACCTTTGAATGGCCTATGGAATTTCGTGGTGGAAAGGAAATTGAAGGAATAGTTTTATCTTTTAAAGACGGTAAGGCAGTTGAAGCAAAAGCAGAAAAAAATGAAGATTTACTGTTAGCTACCTTAGATGCTGATGATGGCTCAAGATATATAGGCGAGTTTGGCATAGGCTTGAATTATAGTATTACTCAACATACTAAGAATGGTATTTTTGATGAAAAAATAGGGGGGACTGTTCATTTTGCCCTTGGTTCTCCACTCAAAGACACAGGCGGAAAGAACAAATCAAATATTCACCAAGATATCATAAAAGACCTGAGAGAGAACGGCAAAATCTATGTTAATGGGGAATTAGTATTTAGAAATGGCGCTTATTTAAAGTAATGTCTAAGAATATTTCAAATCTTGCTGTTTCTTTAGAAATATTGAGTTCTCCTATTTAAAAAAGAAATATTAACCCGTTTGGGGTAAGTCGTAAATAAATACGCACCTGGACGGGTTGTTTTTTATCTAAAAACAAGAATTTTGTTTTAAAAAGAAAAAAGGCTCCAAAAATTCTTCATATTTTTGGAGCCAGTTCAGGCTAAAAAATGTTGCTGTGATTAAGCCATAGCCCTTTCAGTATTTATGCTCCTCCTGGCTTTCAGTTGAGTTTGTTTCCTAGCTTGTCTTTTGTTCTTAAATAATTCCTTTGCTCCCCTAACATCCTTCAGGAAGATAGGACAAAAGACTTCCACAATTGCTTCTTTAATTGCCGGGATAATGCTTTTAAAAAAGGCTAATATAACTGTCTTTAATACAGATAGAATAGCCCAGATTAAAGCAACAATCGGAGCTGTAGCCAATTGTAATGTAGCACTCCATCTTCGTAAAAGAAGGGCTAAAAATAATACTGCAATCACTATGGCTATTTTTGGATGTGTCTTTGCTGCCTGCAGCATCCAGTTCAATAGAACATCTGCTTTCATTTCACTCACCTCTTTTGTTTTATTTTTTTCCAGTTCTTTAAAATCTTTCTTTTCTTTCTTAGATTTTAGCTGGGGCTGAGGAGGAAGATAGGGTTCAAACAAACCCATACGATTTGCAACTTTCTGTGCCCACAAAGGATCGCTAGCATATTTCTTGTTCATACCAACAAGAGTTGGACCATTGAAATATTGGCCACCTGGGGTAAGATATTTATTCTTGATAAAACAAGCAATTTTCTCGATCCCCTCCTCTTTGGAGTTAAACTGTCTAGCAAGTCTATAAGGTGCTTTATCATGAGCACCAAATCCAAAGAGATTATTCTTTTCCGTAGCGATTCTGGATCTTCCCCAGTCTGACTCCAAAATAGCATGGGCTGCAAAATACTGAGCATTAATTCCATATGTTTCCTCAACCTGCACAAATTCTTTACCAAGCCCTTCTAAAGGGGTTTTAGTAAAAACCTTGTCAATATCCTCCGCACATAATCCACTTTTACTTATAAGATTCATATTAATATAATCTTTAGCAAAAGCAGGCGAAGGAATGTTTAGAAAGACAAGAGTTGCCACAATCACCGTAATTCTTATCATCCTTTTCAACCTCTCCACCACCTTTCTTTACTTTCTGTTATTTTACAAGATTTTCTATAATATCTATGTGAAATAAGGATAAATTAGCCTTGAGTTTTTATATTCATTTTTTAAGGTTTAAGGGCTTATTCCCTATTTTCTAATTCCATAAGATCAGAAAACAAGAAACAAAAAAGACGACCGGTTTCACTACTGGCTCCCTATGCCCCAAGTGACCATATATAGGACATAGTTCATCGCATTCGTCAGAAGACAGGCAATCTTAAATTTTTAAGGAAGGTCTAATTGTACCTCAAAAAGAAAAAAATGTCAATAGTTTTTTTGAAAATCACAAATTTTTAACTTATACAAGGATAGGTCTCCATAACTGTACGATATTGGGTAATGTACAAGTTTAGTTTTCTCCTTCTTGAATTTTTCTAGAATTTTTAATAAAATAAAATAAATTAATCTTGAAGGGTTAAAAATAGGAGGTGAATATGAACGAAGATGAATATAAAAAAATTGAATTAGAATGTGCGATCTGTAAAACTAGATTTGACGTCTGGATTTCCAATAAAGATTTTTCTGCTGAAGCCGAGGAGATGATTAGAAAGCATTTTTATGACCATTGTCCAGTTTGCAAGGTTTTTGAAGAAATGAAAAAGAAAAAGAGCAAAGCATAGATATTTTTAATACACAAAAAAACATTAAAAATGGCTATTTTAGCCATTTTTATTTGACAAATCAAGCTTAGCTTGACAAATAGATTTTGATATAATAAGATCAGATATTCTGAAAATAAAAATCATTTTTACCAAAAAATTAAAATCGTACCTTAAAAAGGGAGGTGATATTCAGACTAATATAGAGCAATAAGAGGGGAAAGGCTAAAAGGGGGAAGTGCTAGAAAATGCAGAAATTTAAACAGCTAACCATTGTACTTTTAGTTTCAGTGCTTATTTTTTCCTTGCTATCTTGTAACACAACTAAGCATCAATCTGTTGAAAAATCCAAAAGTGTGGGTTGCTACTTAAAAGAAGCAGAATGTTTTATTAAAACATCTTGTAAATTAAGAACAAAAGATCTTGCTTTAGAGAATTTAAATAATTGTTTTGTTTGGCCTCCTCAAAATATAAATGATATTGATAAGTTTATTACAGAAAATGAGGAAAGTAAAAAATCTTATCAAGAAGCCAAAAGAATAACTGACAAGGCTTTAAAAAAAGCCAAGGGGGTAACTGCTCCTGATGAATGCTCCAAATTTAGGGAAGAATGTATCCGTTTTTTTAAAGAGAAATCTAGAGAATATGAAAAAGGGATAAAAATTGCCAGCTATTTCATAGAACTTGGCAAGATTAAAAAGCAAATTTTTATAATCTGTAAGAATTTGAATAATCCATCTCCAAAAAATCTGGCAACTGCTATGCAAAAATTGAGGAATATTCAAAAAGAAACGGCTTCAATAGAAAATCAAATTCAATCAATTGATGTACCCCTAGAATGCGTAGAATATCATAATAGTCTTAAGATTTGTTTAGATAATATCTATAATTCTGCCAATGAGATTATTTCCTTAATTAAAACTGGTGATTTTGGTCGTACAGATTCAGCTTACCTGCTTTGCAACTTTCAACAAAAGATAAATTGCACTGATTCAATTATGGCCAAAGCTAATGATAATTTTGATGACAAAATGATAGATTTGGATGTAAGATCTTTGGTTTTAGCAGACAAGATTAACAAAGAATTAGAGGATTTAAGTCTGGAGCATTTTTCTGACTCAGATTTTAAAGAGCCTCCGGAATTTTATGGTATCTCTTACAGATAGTAAATTATGTTTTGAAAGGGGTAAGGAAAAATGGGCAATATAATTCGTTATATGATAGAGTTCTTTTTACCAAAGTTATCAAGTAGATTAGTTTATCCAATTGGTATTGTAGCACAAGATAAAAATGGTTGTGTATATAAAGTAATTTCAAAAGACAAATTGCTGTTTGATGTCAACTCTCCAGCATATGATTTTTATGCACCAACAATACGAGAACGGGAAAAAATAATGACTGAAAATATTCTTTCTAAACCATCACAACCATTTAAACACAATAAAGAACTTGGATGTTTAGTCTCTGTTTGTCCTAATGAACCAGAGTATCTTGATTGGTTAATGGATAGAGGTATTATAGGCCATTTTTGGTTTGGTCCCGTTCATGAAATTGAAGGTGTCTCAGCACCACAGGTAGCCTCAGAACAGGCAGAAAGACTTAGTAATAGAGAGGAACAAATGAAGGTTATATTTGAGTTTAATGAAGAAACAACCCCAGAATCATAAAAAAATATTAAGGCGGAAGTCTAATATGCTAAATTTATCATTTTTTAGACTTCCGTTTTTTTTATCTAACAACAGAAATTTTGATATAATAAGAAAAGGAAAGATTTATGTCTAGTCCAGAAAGAAAAAAATCACCACCAAATACAATAGAATTTGAAAAGATATTCAATCGCAGTATGCCTCTTTTGAATATCGAATATTGGTATCAAGGAGAAAACAAAGGGTTAGCTCAATTGACAGAACAATCAATGTGCTTTAACCCTTTATTTTTATATGAGAAAAACAAAGGTGTTGATGTTTATTATGATCTTGATTGTGAAACCAATGATAGAATTTTAATCTCCTATTTCAAAACCCATCCAAAAAAATTTGAATTATTAGTAGATAATTACAAAACAGATTGTGATAAACTAATGCAATTATCTCAAAAAGCAACTACCTGTGATATAGCCACTATTTTTAAATTACTTGTATTATTTTGGCCTAAAATGGCTACAATCTTCTCCTTAGGCAAATTAACCAAAGACAATGATTCAAAATCAATTTACAGACATGCTTATAATTTAAGACAAAAGACTGAAAAAGTAGAATATTTATCTAATACTAATCTCATGAGATTAGTTAATAAATCATTACCTGATTTAAAAAAATATACAGATGTGTTAACCTTTGAAGAAATTATAAATAAAGATATTCCTAATATAAAAGAACTAAAAAGAAGAAAAGAAAGATTTAGTTATTTTGAAGGTAAATTATATACAAATTTATCCATTGAACAGTTAGAAAAATTAAAGAATATAAAAATTATTAATGTTAACTTATCTGATAATAAAAAATACAAAAAAATTCTAAAAGGTAAGGTAGCAATGAGGGGCAAAGCAAAGGGGAAAGTTACAATAGTATTTGAAACAGATCAACTAGATAAAGTTAAAAAAGGAGATATTTTAGTTACACCTATGACTACTCCTGATTATATTATGGCTATGGGAAAAGCAGCGGCTTTTATTACAGACGAAGGTGGTATCACCTGCCATGCTGCTATTGTGGCCCGAGAAATGGGAAAGCCTTGTATTACAGGAACTAAAGTCGCCACCTCAGTTTTGCATGAAGGCGATTTAGTGGAAGTTGATGCCTATAAAGGTACTGTAAAAAAATATAATTCTCCCAAAACCAAGTTCTAATTTTCTTTATAATATTTTGTTGGTATCTAAAATGGCCTTTTGAAGCCATTTTTTTGTTTGCCCAATTATTGACATTTTGGGAAATTTTTGATATAATAAACTAATTCTCCAAGAATTCTAAAAGAAAGGCTTTTATGATTATTCACATTTTATTCTTCTTACTTGCTTGCATTGTTTTGGTTAAAAGTGCAGATGTTTTAGTTGGGGCTTTGGTAAAAATAGCCTATTTTTTAAATTTGAGTGAGTTTACTGTAGGATTTATCATAATGGCTCTTGCCACTTCCATCCCAGAGTTATTTATAGGAATAAGTTCAGCCTTCAACAAAACTCCTGTTTTGTCATTAGGAGATGTTATTGGTTCTAATATTCTAGATCTTACTTTAGTCGCTGGTTTGATTATCATATTGGCTAAAGGTATAAAAGTAAAAGGTCAGACAGTAAACAAAAATAATTTGTATATTTTAGCAATAGTTATAATATTGCTGCTTTTATCTCTAGATCAAAATTTATCCAGATTGGATGGTGGTATTCTTCTTTTAATATATTCTGTTTATATAACAAAGCAGTTTGCCGAAAGAAAAAAATTTAAGAAGATTCTGAAAAATGGGATAATAACAGGGATACCCACCCAATTTTTGCTCTTTTTAATAGGTGTTGTGGCGCTTTTGATAAGTGCTAGTTTTGTAGTAGAATTTGCTTCTCTCATAGCTCTAGATTTAAATCTGCCCCTAGTCTTGGTTGGTCTAATTGTTGTGTCTATAGGCACTTCTCTGCCTGAATTGGTCTTTGAAATTAAGGCTGTAACCTCTGGACATAAAGGAATGGCTATGGGTGATCTTTTGGGAAGTTTTATAACCAATATAACATTAGTTATAGGGATTGTTGCTTTAATCTCTCCTATTGTTATTGAAAATTTTATTTTATTTCTAACAAGTGCTGTTTTTATGTTATTGATAGTCTTTATATTTGTTTTATTTACAAGAAGCAAAAAAGAACTTTCCTGGCAAGAAGGAATGATTTTGATAATGTTTTATATTGGTTTTGTTATTATTGAGCTTATAGCCCGCTAAGTTTTAATTTTTAATATTTATTGGTAAGAAAAATTTTAGAAAGTGGATAATCTCCACTTTTTTATTGTAGAAATAACCACAAATTCATCATATAGAACTTATCTAAGATTATATAAGAACTTAACAATATTTCACGATCGAGATTATTTGTTAAGTGGATTTACTCGAAAAATTTGCTGAAAATATAATCAATATTTACTAGAAACAATTTTGTAGGGTTTAATGAGTTTGCGGCCGGAGACAAATTAAACCTTATTTTTATGAAGCCTCTTCGGGTTAAAACCCAGGGTATCTAATATGTCTTTTTGGCAAAGTCCCCCAAAGCAGAAGGCATTCATCCCCCACTTAAAAGTGGGGATTTTCTACAAAGGGGGAAAAATCATTTTTCAAACTAACAAATTCCTAAATTTGACTTTATTTTTTTAGTATGATATTTTCAAAACAACTTACACATCACATATATATCTTGCACATTAAAATTTCTAACTTAAAGAAGGTGGTGATTAAACTAAAAAAACAGTAAAAAAGTCAGAGGAGAAAATCAGAGGAGAAAAAAGGGGGAAAACTGAAAATGGAAAGAATTATCCGATTAGGTAAAGCAGTTTTAATTGTATGTGTTATTCTTTCTTTATTGTCTTGTGGAAAGCTTTCAACTAAATCAACAAAAGAAACTACATCTGATGATTCTAATTCTAATCCTATATCCGAACCTAAAACACCAGTTGTTACTCCAGACAAAAAAGTGCATGATTATTTAGAAAAGACAAAAGATCTGATAGAAAAATCACAGTTAATAAAAGAAAAAATGCCTGCATGTGCGGATTTGAATAATTCATTTAATTGGGAAATTGATGTAAGCATAGATGATATTAATAATTGGATAGCAGATTGCCAGGCGAAAAAACCAGTTTTTGAAGAAGTAAAAGCAATAAGTGATGAGGGTTTGGTGCAAGCAAATAGTATAGAAGCGCCAGAGGAATGCGCAGAATTAAAGCAAAAATATATTAATTTCTTTGATGAGACTTCAAAACATGCCCAACGAGGTATAGACTATTCAGATTATCTTGTAAACTTTTGTAACGCACACACACGACTTGCTCAAATACGTGATGATTTGAAAAGTTTTTCACCTAGTAGTACAAGTGCTGTTATTATAAAATTCAGAGAATTTCAGAATAAATTGGTTGAGGCAAAAAATCAAATCGCCTTCTGTGGTGTTCCTAATGACTGCTCTGAATATCAAAATTCCATGATACTTTCTATAGATCTTCTTTATGCTATGATAAATGAGCTTATTTCAGCAGTTCAAGCCCAAAGTATAACCCGCATAAAGCAAATTGAAGATGATTATTTGCCAAAATTAGATGATGCGGACTCGACAATGGTTAATGCTAACAGTAATTTTAATAAAACAGTTAGCGCTTTAGACACAAAACTTTCTGATTTGGCTGGAGAAGTCAACAATGAATTAGATAATTTGACATCAGAGTATGATATAGATCTTGAAGTAGAAGAATTTTTCAGCACCCCTTCTGCCGAAGATCTTACTTATTAGAACTAATCGTCATCCAAAAATCAAGGCCCTTGGTAGAAAATCCATTTCTATGGAGAGTAACTACTGAGGGCTTATTTTTTTGTTTTTAAAGCTTTATTGATATATAATAAAAATATGGATGTGATTGAAGTGAAAAATTTAAAAAAATACTTCGGCAAGACTAAAGCTGTTGATGACATCTCCTTTGAAGTTAGGCAAGGAGAGATTTTTGGTTTTCTAGGTCCTAATGGTGCAGGAAAAACAACTACTATTCGTTGTATAATGGATTTTATCAGGCCAACTTCTGGCCAAATTTTTATTTCCGGACATAATACCCAAAAAGATTCAGTTTACCTAAAAAGGAAAATTGGTTATCTTTCCGGCGAGGTTAGACTTTATGAAAAATGGAGGGGGCAAGAACACATCGACTTTATTGAAAAAATCAAAGGCAAATCTGAAATTGTAGATAGTCTTATAAAAAAACTTGATTTTGACCCTAAAATAAAGACCAAACATTTATCTTCTGGCAACAAACAAAAGCTTGGTTTAATTTTGGCTTTAATGCACCAGCCAGAGGTTTTAATTATGGACGAACCCACATTGGGGTTAGATCCACTATTGCAAAACACTATTTATGATATTCTAGAAAAGTTTAAAGAAAAAGGTTCAACTATTTTTATGTCTTCTCATATTTTGCCAGAGGTAGAACGGGTCTGTGACCGAGCAGGGATTATTAAAGAAGGAAAATTAGTGGGAATTGAAACTATTGAAGAATTAGGAGAGAAAAGATTACGCAGAATTGAAGTGCGCTTTAGAGATGAATACAAAAAATCAGATTTTGATTTTGACGGGGTGGAAAAAATTGAAGAAATTAAGGGCGGCCTAATTCTAACTGTCCGCGGAGACATTAATCCTATAGTCAAAAAAATTGCAGATTATAATTTGCATGATTTAGAAATTTCCCACGCTACTTTAGAAGATGTCTTTTTGGAATTTTATGAAAAACAACACTAATTAGACACGAATAAAATAGCACGAATTAACACGAATAAAATGATTAAATTTTTTGGAGAAAAATAATGTTCACAATTTTTTGGAGGACAATAAAAAATAGAAAAACCTCACTCATTGCCTATAGTTTAGGTGCTGTTGGATTGCTATGGATGATTTTAGCTATTTATCCACTGTTTGCAGAAAGACAAGCGGACCTTGAAAAATTCATTCAGGCATATCCAGAAGAGATTTTTACGGCAATGGGATTGGACGTGGCTGAATTCACTTTAGATACTGTAGAGTCATGGGTAGCTGTTGAACACTTAAGCCTGATGTGGCCGATAATGGCCATAATTATGGTTGTTGCTTTTGGCGGGGCGATAATTGCCGGCGAGATTGAAAAAGGTACCATTGAAACTATTTTGGCCCAACCGATATCACGACTGAAGATCTATTTTAGCAAATATTTAGCCGGTGTGATTAGCTTACTTATCTTTGTTATCGTTTCACTTTATGCAATTATACCTCTAGCTTACTTGCATGATATTGATTATAAAATCGAAAATTGGACGACATTTGCAATCTTAGGATTCTTCTTTAGTCTGGCTATTTTTAGTCTTTCCATGCTGGCCTCATCTATATTTTCAGAAAAAGGCAAATCAAATTTTACTATTGGCGGAATTTTTCTGCTGATGTATGTGGTAGATATTGTTGCTAATTTTAAAGAGAGCCTGAAGGATTTGAAATATTTATCATTTTTTCATTATTTTGATTATTCTGCGGCAATGAATAAAAATACATTAGATGAAACAGCAATTTGGGTATTTTTAGGAGTCTCGGTTGTAGCTACGATCTTGGGTGCGGTATGGTTTATACGCAGAGATATAGCAGCATAATCAACTGTTAGAGTATTAGAGGCCTGTTTTCTAACAAGTTTCCCTTAGGTTTAATACACTTCAACACCTGGTGTTGAAGTATCTGAAATTGACTTCTTCCACCTCGGAGGTGTAATTTTGGTGATTATGAAATAAAACTTGACATTTAAATTAAAGGAGATATTATAAAAGCAAATAAAATAAATATAGTATTCTGTGGATAAAATAAAAATAAATTAATTTATTCCTGTGGGTTATCCTAAGGGGGTAAATTAATTTTTTTATTGTAAATTTTCGATCTTTAACATTAAAAAACAGGAATATTTAAAGGAGGGATTCTTTATTGTTTTTTAAACAACCTAAAGACTATTGAATCAATATTCTTAAAGGGTGATAAAAATGAAAATCGTACAAATAGCACCGGTTTGGTATACAATTTCATCTAGGGAGAATGGAAATATCGGGTCTGTTATTCATCTTTTAACCGAAGGATTAATAGCACGAGAAAATAATGTAATATTGTTCGCCTCCGGCGATTCTGATACTCATGCAGATCTTCGTTCGGTTTTTGACAAAAGCCCTTGTGAACAAATAGAACAATTTTTTCCTGATCTCCTTCATGTTTCGAATGCCTATAAAAACACAGATGGATCTGATATTATTCATGATCACAGCGGAATGATAGGGCCAGCAATCGGATCAATGGCAAAAATTCCAGTCTTACATACTCTTTATGGACCTGCAACTAATAATGCAAAACGTTTGTACATTAGTCTAAACCATGGCATTTTTTTCAATGCTATATCAGAATATCAAAAAAAATGCTTTGGTGATTTAAACTTTATAGACACTATTTACAATGCAATTGATACTGAAGACTATCCTTTTATGGAAGACAAAGAAGATTATCTTTTGTTTCTGGGGCAGATGAATAGTCAAAAAGGAGCTCATCTTGCTATTGAAGTGGCTAAAAGACTAAATATGGAGTTGAAGTTGGTCACCAAAATAGAAAAACCACAGGAAAAGAAATTTTTTAGTGAATATATCGAACCCAATATGACCAATAAATGTGAAATAATTGGCGAAATAAGTCATGAAGAAAAAACGAAAATTTATGCAAAAGCTAAATGTACTTTATACCCAACTCAACAGCCTGAACCATTTGATTTATCTATGATTGAATCTATGGCATGTGGTACGCCTGTTATAGCTATCAAAGAAGGAGCTGCTCCGGAAATAATATTTGAGGGAGAGACAGGATATCTTATTCTTAATGACATTGATGAAATGTGTAATGCTGTAAAGAAAATAGATAAGATCTATCCTTGGAAATGCCGCAGGCATGTAGTTGAAAATTTCTCAGTTGAAATAATGGTCCATAAATACGAAAAGGCTTACGAGCAAATTTTAAACAAATATATAGCTAATTCTTCCTTTGACCGATTAAAAAGAATATAAATGTGGGGCGTACATATACTTATAAATGCAATATTTTCCAACTATATCAAAATACCAAAAATCACAATTTATTTGAAATTCACAATAGAATATATAGCATCATTACAACCAGCCCCCGCCAAATTTTGGAGCCCTTGGCTTTTTACCTAACTAAGCCCTGGGCTCTTTTTTATACACGAATTATTACAAAATTTTGTGCGAAAAATCACTAAAATTATATAAATTTCCAATAACCAAAGCAGAATGAGGAATAAAGCTCAAATGAATAAAATTTTCTTAATTGTTAATTGGGCATTGGTCATTTTTCTCAATATAGTATAATCAGTAAATACATTTCAACACCGGGTGTTGAAATATCTGAAATTGACTTCTTCCACCTCGGAGGTGTAATTTTGGTGGTTATGAAATAAAACTTGACATTTAAATTAAGGGGGATATTATAAAATCAAACATACAAACAAATATAATTCTTGGGGATAAAATAAAAACAAATTAATTTATTCCTTGTGGGGTAAATTAATTTTTTTATTGTAAATTTTCGATCTTTGACATAAAAATAACAGGCAAGGATAATATACAAAATGGTAGAAGGTTATGAAGAAGTCTACAAAAATGTTATCCAAGAAAAAAACAAAACAAGGCCTTGCCTTATTACTGTAAAATAGAATAAAAATATGGGGGGCAAAAGCACCACAAATATAACATTTTCCAACTCATATTCAAGGAGAGAAATAGCAAAGGGGAAAATTAAGTTTTTAGTAATGTCTAACCAATGATCAAGGTTCAAACTAGTAAATCCAGCATTTTCCCAGCTTGCCCCCCGCCCATTTTTGGAGCTCTTGGCTTTTTACCTAACTAAGCCTTTGGCTCCTTTTTTATTAATTACGGATTTATACGAATAGGTTATTTCATAAAGAATTTTACTTTCAGTAAAATTACAGCATTCTTATTTGCATCGTTTTTACTGAAATCGAATATAAAAATTGTCATTGTTTTACTTATTTCCGCTCGCGAATTATTACAAATATTATAATATTTAATGTATAATCAAGATGGTTACTGATTTTCACGAATATTATATTTATAATGAGTGACTCTATCATCCACTTCCAGTTCCGATAGGGTCTCGGTCTCTGTAAGGAGCTAAGCTCCTTGTAATGAATGGGTAACAGAGACCTCGAGAGTATATATGGATTTTCATAATTTGTCTGTAAAAGAAATTTATAAAAAATTTAATACTTCACCCAAAGGTCTCAGCAGCAAAGAAGTAAAAAAAAGGCTTACAAAATTTGGCACAAATAAACTTCCTGAAGAAAAAAGGCTCACCAGTTTAGAAATTTTTATAAACCAATTTAAAAATCCTCTGATTTATATCTTGTTAGTCGCCGCTATAATTTCCTTTTTTCTAAATAAAATGATAGATATGGGAGTTATCCTAGCAGCAGTTGTAATAAATACCATAGTGGGTTTTATTCAAGAAAACAAAGTAAATAAGGCTCTTTCAAAAATTAAAAAAATGGTGGAATATAAAACTTTTATTCTGCGAGAGGGTAAAGAAAAAAAAGTTGATGTCAGGCAAATAGTGCCTGGAGATATCATTCTTATCCAAAGTGGAGATAAAATTCCTGCTGACTGTAGATTGATAGATGTAAATGATCTTCAAGTTTCTGAGGCGCCTTTGACAGGAGAGTCTTTACCTGTTTCTAAAACAATCAAAACTTTAGATAAAGATCTACCCCTGCCAGATAGAGAAAATATGGTTTATATGGGTACTGAAGTTTTAAGAGGAAAAGGGAAAGCGGTTGTCTGTACCACCGGGGTAAATACTCAGTTAGGAGAAATAGCTTCATTGGTCTCCAAAACAAAAGAAGATGCAACTCCTCTTCAAAAAAAATTAATTTCTTTTAGTAAATTATTAAGCGTTTTTATATTGAGTATTTCTCTTATTATTCTATTGGTTGGAATTATTACAGGTAGAGATATCTTTGAGATGTTTTTAATCGCTGTTGCTGTTGCTGTTGCCGCCATTCCTGAAGGTCTGGTGGTTGCAGTAACTGTAATTTTGGCTATTGGCATGCAACGAATACTAAGAAAAAAAGCATTGGTAAGAAAATTAATTGCTGCAGAAACTTTAGGAAACACAACAGTGATTTGTTCTGACAAAACAGGTACTCTAACAGAAGGAGAAATGCGGGTGGCTGAAATTTTAACTGAGGATAAAGAAAGCTATCTGTTAGCTTTAAAAATCGGCATGTTATGCAATAATGCTATTATTGAAAATCCTAATGTTCCATTTAAAAATTGGGCTATTTTAGCAAGCCCTACAGAAAAATCTTTAATTTTAGCTGGCGGAAAGAAAGGATTGAAAAAAGAAATTTTAGAAAAAAGAATGCCTCGTTTAGATGAAATTCCCTTCGATCCAGATTTAAAATATATGGCTACCCTTAATAAATTAAATGAAAGCAATAACATTATTTATGTTAAAGGAGCGCCAGAGGTGATTATTTCTTTCTCTTCTTCTATACATACTAATGGTTCAATAAAAACATTAGACAATATCCAAAGAAAAAAACTAAAGGAAAAATATGAAAAATTAACCAAAAAAGGTTTGCGAGTCCTAGCAGCAGCTTATAAAAAAGTGCCAAAAAATACAAAAACTTTCAGAGATATGGATAATTCTTTTTCTGACTTAGTGTTTGTAGGATTTTTTGCTCTATCTGATCCTCTGCGTAAAGAAGCAAAAAAGACCATTGAATTATGTAAAAAATCAGGACTTAGACCAATTATTGTCACTGGAGATCACAAACTTACAGCTCATAATATTGCTTTTGAAGTGGGAATTGAAGCAGAAGAAAAAAATATTCTACAAGGAAAAGATTTAGATAAATTAAGTGATTCTAAACTTAAAGATAAAGTAAGTGATATTAATATTTATGCTAGGGTTTCCCCTAAGCATAAATTACGCATTGTGGATGCTTGGCAGGAAAAAGGTGAGGTAGTAGCTATGAGTGGAGATGGAGTCAACGATGCTCCGGCTCTAAAATCGGCAGATATTGGAATAGCTTTAGGATCAGGCACTGATGTAGCAAAAGAAACTTCTGATATGATTCTCCTAGATAATAATTTTGCTATTATTGTAGCCGCTATAGAACAAGGAAGGGTTATTTTTGATAATATAAAAAAAGTGGTTTTATACCTACTGTCTGACAGTTTCTCTGAGGTATTTATAATTCTATCTAGTTTATTTTTAGGGCTGCCCTTACCCCTTTTAGCCCCCCAAATTTTGTGGATTAACTTAGTTACTGATGGCTTTCCAGATATTGCTTTGACTGTAGAACCAGAAGAAAAAGAGGTGATGTCTGAACCTCCTCGAAAATCCAAATCCCCTATTTTGGATTTGGAGATGAAAGTGCTTATTGTTCTAATCAGCTTTATAACTGGAATAGGAACTTTAGGAATATTTTATTGGGTATTAAAAACTTCCGGGGGGGATATTGAAAAAGCTCGTACAGTAGCTTTTGCTTCTTTAGGGATTGACTCTTTGCTTTATGTTTTTTCTTGTCGTTCTTTAAGACATTCAATATTACAAAAAAATATCTTTTCTAATAAATATTTACTTGCAGCTTGTGCCGTAGGAGCCTTTTTGCAATTTTCGGCTATCTATGTACCTTTTTTGCAAAAAATACTCTCTTGTGTGCCGTTAGGATGGTCAGAATGGAAAATAATCTTATTAGTTTGCCTGGGAGTTATAGTTGCCATTGAAATTACTAAGTGGATATTTATAGTGAAAAAAAGAGGGCAGAGATAAGGAATAAGGGTAGCTTAACTTTTGGATTAAATTGAAGTAAAATAAAAAATGGCAGAAATTTTTATTATGTATTATACTTATATTCTAATAAGCCTAAAAGATAGAAAATTCTATATCGGAAGTACATCCAATTTAAAAATTAGAGTTGATCAACATAATAAAGGGAAAGTAGAATCAACAGCTAAAAGAAGACCTCTTAAGTTAATATATTACGAATGTTATTTGAAGAAAGAAGATACTTTGAGGAATGAAAATTATTATAAAACTACCAAAGGGAGAGAAGATCTAAAAAAGAAGATAAAAAGTTGGTTAGATGGGGGCCTGTAGCTCAACGGTAGAGCAACCGGCTCATAACCGGTAGGTTTCCCGTTCAAATCGG
>JABAOC010012445.1_pt1 | contig 25677 bp, 28 predicted proteins | sample 7062161 | NCBI WGS metagenome assembly JABAOC01 (sample SAMN14538625, study PRJNA623070) | marine sediment metagenome | biome: marine biome [ENVO:00000428]; feature: marine pelagic biome [ENVO:01000023]; material: deep marine sediment [ENVO:00002113] | place: India: Gulf of Khambhat ... | reverse complement strand
ATATTAGGTCCGGATAATCGAACTTTACCCGAGATAATTACTAATATTTGATCATTAAAAGATTCAAGTGGTGTTGTCACAAAAAGTAATTCTTCAAAAGGAATTTTTGCGGCTTCGAGCTTATTTGAATCACAAACTTTAAAGCCAGAGTAATGCCCTTTAGTGTTTTCAACAATAAATGAAGTTTCAATAAATGCTAATCGTGTAGATATACCTAGGCCTAATGCATCTATATTGCTATTTAGCTTAATAAGCATATTGGAAGAGTCTTGTATAAGTTTATCATACTCTTCATTATACGAACAAAATACACTATAGGACAAAACAATACTCGGAAGAATTTCAGATGGATATTCTTTACCACCTTTATCCCTTTCACCAGCATAGCATTGATTGTTGAAAATAAGTAAGACAAGCACAATAAAGAGATTAGTATTTTTCATAACAGCTACTCTACCGTTTATATGATATAGATAATGAGCTACTCCTGTGGTCTAGGACAATTATGTCCTATATTATAATCTGCACGGGAACACCACCAGTCATCTGGATCATAATAAAAATATACAGTTCCTCCACCTGCCACCACAACTGTTCCGGTAGTTTGAAGAGGAGTATCCCTTGGAACCCATTGTACTCTTCCATTGCAGCATCTTAGACAATTCTCAACTTGTGGGCAACCCCTAGTCGGGTGACCGACGCACACCTCTTTTCCCCCGTCTGATCGATCTGTGCCAATCGCAGTTGCAACAATGATATTCCAGACTATTAGATCTAATCCTGTCGAATTCGATCCATCAATACCTGTACATGGTTTCCTGCTACAACAGGCTGCCAGGCTTGCTTTCGCATCCGATAATCCGGCAGGCTCACTCCGACCTATCCAACTTCTTATCTCTCCAAAAGTACAGGTATTTGCATATTGTCCTGTTGAATCTAAAAACTTGGTAGGATTATTTTTGCTATAAATAAAATAATTAACACCACCATCTATCCTTTCGGGATCAACTCTTAAATATCTTCCGACGCTTGAATCATAATATCTCCACATATTATAATGCAGCCCCGTCTCCTGATCGTAGTACTGGCCCGGGAATCGCAACGATTATACATTATTCACCTTTTCGCTTGACAGGGGGAATATAGGATATCCCCCTTTAGTTTGTAATCACATCTGTATAATAGGGTGGCTTAATATCGTCTCTTGTTCCTCTCATTCCTGAGCTAGAGAGAAGGTAGCTGATCTTAAATCGACAATGAAAGTCCTCATTTCTTCTTTGGGAACGCATTTGCCGCTTCTCTCTTTAATTATATAAACACCTGGCTCCTTAACACGAACAGAAGTAATTGAACACAGAGCTATATTGTTGGTTGTCAATTTATCAGAATCATATAAGAGTTTAACATTGAGCGAACAATCAACCCACAAAATAGTTGTCCTCTCGGGTGAAACAGATGAATGAATAACGAAGATTTTTTTATCCATTGGTTTGACGGGGGTTGTCACAAAGAGTATGTTTTCAAGTGGGACCTCCTTTTGCATATTTTTCTCCCAATTCTTATCAATGAAGCCTGAAAGATGATCACTAATATTGCTTTGAACAACAAAAGCTATATGGGTAAATGCCATTCGAGTATCGATATGGCAATCTAATTTATCAAATTCCGATTGAAGTTTTTCGATTATTGGAGGTTTTTCACCATTTTTCCATCTGCTTTCAAATTCGATAGCATAAGTAGCATATACACTATATCCTATAGTGATACTCGGTAATCCTTCAGGCGATATGTCATAAGCTACCGATCGGGAACCGTTTAGAACTAACAAAAACACGGCCAAGAGGCAGAGAATTACATTGTTTCTCTTCACTTTTCTGAAAATTCAACCAATTCCTTTGTAGAAATTTAAATCACTTGGAGAACGATTATTTTTTGCATCCATAATTATAATCCTTCTTATTACACCAACCTTTAAGGATGTCTTCATAGAAATAGAGAGTGCAAGAGGGTACTCTTAATGTCGAAATGGATGATAGCGATTTTTTTCTTTTCACCTTGTGCTTAGTGCCATCGCAACACTTGTAGCAGTAGTCAACGAACCAACATCTTTTAGGATTATTTACACACATAAAGTTTGCGCCCATTGACTTATCATCACCCCCGGTAGCGGTAAAACAATCGGCGTCCCTCTTTTCGTTCTTCCCTTGATCAGGGGGTTGGATTGCCATGGGAAGGTTTTATTCCTTGAAGTTTTCGCCTCGTCATAAAAACTTGACTCTTAGACTGGTATGATATATTGTCATACTGGAGGTGCATCATGTCTACAACCAAAGTCGCAATCACGCTTGATGAAAAGACGCTAGACCGGCTTGATCGCCTCGTAGAAGCACGAGTCTTCCCAAACCGAAGTAAGGCAATCCAGAAAGCGGTTGAAGAAAAACTGGAGCGGCTAGACCGAACTCGACTAGCCCGGGAATGCGGTAAGCTTGACCCCGCGTTTGAACAGGCTTTGGCAGAAGAGGGAATGTCTGGGGAGTTGGGGCAATGGCCCGAATACTAAGACTAAGAGGCGAAATCCGGTGGGCTGACTTGAACCCCGTTAGGGGGCGAGAACAGGCTGGTTTCCGGCCCGTTCTTATTCTGAGCCATGACGTCTTCAACGAGCGCTCAGGAACTGTTATAGCGATGGTAATTACCAGTCAGCCCCAACGTGCAGGCTTCCCTCTGACTCTTGAATTGCAGTCTACCGTGTTGCCAAAGCGCTCATGGGTCAAGATAAGCCAGATTCGAACACTTTCAGTCGAACGGATTGGGAAAAAAGTTGGGACTGTTTCTCCTGAGGAATTGGATCAAGTCATTGCAGGTCTCAATGAGATAATAGGAAGCTAACCCTTCACTGAAGCTGACAGGTGGCAGCTTCGCTGTCCGTCTGCAGCTGAGCTCGACCGCTAGGCACATGCCATGCAAGCCTCCGTTTTTTAGCTGAAAGCGACTGAAATATGCAATTAAAGAGGCTTTTCATCACAGGGATCAATGGTTTGATAGGCTCTATCCTCAGGAAGGGATTAGACAAGGCCTTTGACATTTATGGGCTTGACTGCGCTGGTCCCTTCACGGATCGCGTATTCGAGGCAAATATCAGGGAATATGACCAAATCGCCGATGTGTTTCGACGCATTGGACCGTTGGAGTATCTGATCCACCTTGCGGCCAATCCTCGTGCAGATGCCGANNTATTTGAAGCGGCGCGGGAATTCGGGGTGAGGCGGGTGGTGTTCGCAAGTTCAAATCATGTGACAGGTGCGTATGAGGGATTTGAGCCCGACCAACACCTTCATGAGGAACATGAACCGAGGCTTATCACTATAGAGGATCCGATACGGCCCGATGGCTACTATGGCGTTAGCAAGGCATTCGGGGAAGCACTTGCCAGATATTACTGCGCACGGTGGGGTACAGAGTTTGTGTGTCTTCGAATAGGCTCAGTTCTGCGGGATGATAACCCAACGGTGAGCCAACGATTTCGAAAGACATGGCTGAGCCACAGGGACCTCGTTCAACTTGTGGAGAAGGGCCTCAAATCAAACCTGACGTTTGGCATCTACTACGGTGTATCCAACAACAAAGGGGCGTTCTGGGATATCTCCAACGCGAGACGAGAGCTTGGATATAGCCCGGAGGACGACGCATCGACCTTGTGAAGAGAAGGTGTAAATAACATAAATGGATAAGAACACGGAGAAATCAATCTCCAAATCGCTCGAGGCAAGACCCGAGTTGTTGCCCTATCTCCCTGAGCTCCTTGTTGATTTATGGGCTTTAGGGAGTTCTCCGGATCTCATAGTTGAAATACTTCGGCCCTTGAATCTACCTTCCAGCAGCACGCGAGCCCTAGACTTAGGCTGTGGAAAAGGTGTTGTGTCAGTTACCCTGGCTCGTGAATTAGGATTCCAAATTGTGGGGATTGACGCGTGTAAGGCCTTCTTAGAGGAAGCTGAAAGAAAGGCAGCGGAGTTTAACGTTTCCGAACTATGTCAATTCGAGTTCGGTGATGTCCGTGAATTCATTAAAGATGCTGAGAATTTTGACATTGTAGTGTACGCCTCCATGGGTAATGTCCTTGGTTCATTTGATGAGTGCGCCGGAAAATTGAGATGGGCTATCCGTCCTGGTGGATATATCGTAATTGACGATGGATTTCTAAAAAATCCCGCAATTATCAAAAGAGGCGGATACGAACATTATGTCCCACATGATGAGACCTTGAGACAACTCACCTCCCAGGGTGATACTCTGTTACAAGAAGTACTTCTCGCCGACGAGGAGACGAGATCCATAAATGAGCACTATATCAAGGCAATGAAGCGAAGGGCGCAAACCCTTATCCAAAGGCGCCCCCATTTGCACGAAACTATACCTCGATATATCCGAGAGCAAGAGATTGAATGCGAACTAATCGAGAACCACATTACCGGAGCAATCTGGCTTCTTAAACGAGCCGAGTAACTGCTAAGAGGGTATTTTCTGCGATCTAGGAAGGAGTAGCATGGACTTCAAAGAAAAAGTAAGCCTCGGTAGAACTGGACTCCAGGTAGGCAGGCTTGGTATTTCGTCGAGCTACGGAGCGCCTGCCAAAGCCTTTGAAGAGGCATTCGATAGGGGTTGCAATTACTTCTCCTGGGGCTCATTCATCAAGGGCAGATCATCTGAGATGAAAAAGGCCATCAGGAATCTAGTCGCAAGAGGCCACAGGGATGAGCTCATTGTCTCCATGTTTAGCTATGCACACAATTCATTTCTGACCGAGATATTCTTTAGGAGAGGGCTAAAGGAGCTAGGGATTGCATATGCCGACGTTCTTGTTCTGGGTTACTTCCCCAAGCGGCCGCATCAGAAGGTTATCGATGGGGCGATGAGGTTAAAGGAACAGGGCTTGGTGCGGTTTATCGGGGTTTCCAGCCACAATAGAAGACTATTTCCAGGGCTTCAAAAGGAGGGCATTTTTGACCTTTTCCACATCCGATACAGCGCAGCTCATCGGGGCGCTGAAACGGAGACATTTCCTTTTCTCAAAGGGGACGACAGACCAGGTCTCGTTTCATTTACCGCGACAAGATGGGGAAGGCTTCTCAAGCCCAAAAAAATGCCACCAGGGGAACCGCCAGCTACTGCCGTCGATTGCTATCGCTTTGTACTTACTAATCCGTCAGTTGACGTGTGTATGATGGGCGCTAAGAACCTCAGACAGATGAGAGAGAATCTTGAAACGCTTAAACGTGGTCCCATGACCGAAGAGGAACTCAATCGAATGCGGAGAATTGGCGATTATATACGCGGAAAGTAGCACGATTATGCAGTACCCACCAAGACACTTTGCAATTATTGCAAGGCCTCGGGGCCGTCGATTTTATTTTTTGACATACTGCCGCACCGAATGTATGGTTGCTGCCTGCGAAGCCCCAAGGACTTGGCTTTTATAGGTTTTTCTCTTGGAAGTGACCAGTCTCGCAGGATAAGAGGGAGCTCATTGTGCCTTCAGCGATATCACATGCGGCTGTTGCAGTCGCTGCCGGAATAGCATTCGCACCGCGGGATGTTCCGGATCATTTTTGGTCCGTCGCTGTAGCCTGTTCAATCATTCCTGATGCTGACGTAATCGCATTTTCCCTTGGTGCCCCCTACGACCATTTCTTCGGGCATCGGGGGTTTTTCCACTCGCCATTCTTTGGTCTGCTGATGAGTATTTTCCTGGTTGGGGTCCTCTTCCGTGACGTAGAGATATTTTCAAGGCGATGCTTCTTCTATCTCGTTTTCTTCTTCTTGTTGGCGGCGAGTCACGGCATCCTCGATGCCTTCACGAATGGAGGTCTGGGGATTGCCCTACTGGCCCCTTTTGACAGCACGAGGTATTTCTTTCCATGGAGGCCAATAGTCGTTTCTCCGATTGGTATTGGTGGTCTTTTTACCAAATGGGGTCTCATGGTTATCACAAGTGAGCTCTTGTGGGTGTGGCTGCCTTGCTTCTTGATGGCTATTGTCTCGACGGGTATTCGTGTCCTGGTAGTGAGGCACTAGAAAGTAAGCTTGTGGTCGATCGCATGCCTACCGCATGAACTCGGGCGCGGGTTGATAGAGAAGACTTAATGATGTTGCTGACATTTAGGAGGTTGAATATGCCTGAAACTGTAAGAAACATCTTAAAAGCATTCCTTTTGGTACTCACTATTGCAGGAATATTGTCCGCCAGTGGCTTCAGTTCACAAGCTCACTCAAAAGGTAGAATACTCGGGACTGTAGAGGTCAATTGGAACGGCACCTTTACCGAGGTGATAATGGAATTTAATGATTCCACCCATAAGGAAATGTGGTCACTATATGTCGAAAAACTCCTCCAAGTATTTCCCACCCTTGAGGCTGATTACGATGCATGGCTTGTGAGCAGTATGGACACAGTCACTTACAACAATCGCCTGGAAAAACTCCAATATCTAAAACCACAAGTCCCCAAGGAATATAGAGATGAGATAGAGGGAATGGCCCCAAAGTTCTCAGGCGGAACCAATAATATGCTAGGTGACGGTAAACTCTCGGTTGACGAATTGTACTACGTTAGCCTCTATATAGACGTACTTATGACCGGGGCATGCTCCGCTATTTCAGTATTTGGGCCAGCCTCGGTCACCGGAAGAAATATGGTAGCGAGGCTGGTCGACTGGTATCCACGGAAGTACAACGCAGTTACCACTATTAACAATGGGGATAAATCCATCGTCATTATCGGCCGCCTCCTCAGTATAATGGCGGGGACCGGGTTTAACGACGACGGGGTGTTCGCCGCGATTTTGGCTGGAGGATCCTCTCCTCCAGCTGATTTTAAATCCAAACCGTACCATTCCGTTACTATAGATATACGCTATGCCTTAGAGAACTACTCTACATTGGAAGGGGCCGGAAAATACCTCGCCAGTAAAGAATACACCTTTAGCCAGCAGATTTTTCTCGCTGACTCGGGGACAGGCAAGGTACTGGAAAACAACATTATCAATGGTGGGGTACGTGCGTTGAGAGGCGCAGATTCTCCGCTTGGCGGGGGTATAGATTGGGAGTTTGCTAATGCTGTTGCTGCAGTGAACACCTTTTTTCTTGAGGGGAACTACCGTGGATACGGAGTTGATTCAAGATGGACAAATATAAGAAGGCTACTTGCCACTAAATTGAGAAATAGTGAGAACGGTGAAGTGGAAAAAGTCACCTTCAATGGGCTCAAAGAAATAGCAACCTTTTATGACAGAAGCAAGCGCCGTGCTTATCCAGGATCGAGCATTGGGGATATATATAACTCGAGCACTCAGCACATTGCCCTCTTTGAACCGGCTACCTTTCACCTAGAGGTATTTTTCCGCAACAGCAGCGCTTCACCCATCACCAATCCCACCTTCATAGCAGTACCCATATCCTTTCAGCTGCCAAACGACTAGACAGGGGCTCAAAAAAGATACAGCCCCTGACTGTTCCATGAAGGGGGCCGGGGATGTAGTGTTAGCGACTCAGATTTTCAAGCCGTTCTATCCTCTCAACCGGCGGCGGGTGTGAATAGTTGAACCAGGAGAACATTGGGTGCGGTACTAGATTTGCAAGGTTGTCAGCACTGAGCCTTATGAGGGCCTCCTTCATTGGTGCCGCCGTTCCCATGAGCTTGACAGCCACATCGTCGGCTTCTCTTTCATATTTCCTTGAGAGAGCTGATCCAATGGGCCTCAAGAAGTAGGCAAGGGGACTCAAAACTGCTGACACAAGAAACAGGCCAACATATGCCATCTGCTCTTCAAAACCGAAGGTCTGGTAGATGAGGGGCCACCTGAGAAGTTTTGCCAGGATAAACAACCCGATCAGGGAGAGGATCTCCACCATGATTAGTTGTTTAATAGTATGCTTCTTCATCCAGTGACCCGCTTCATGGGCGAGGACTGATATGATCTCCTCATCAGGATGAGACGCCAGCAAGGTATTGAACAGAACGATCCTCTTGGTCCTGCCGATCCCCGTGAAGTAGGCATTGGTGTGTCTGCTTCGCTTGTCAGCATCCATCTGAAACACGCCTTTTACTGCCAGCCCCGCCTTTTCCATCAGGCTGCGTATCTTGGCCTCCAGGTCTTCATTGGTAATTGGCTCGAATTTGTTAAATAGGGGTGCAATCAGGACCGGGTACAACCACATAATCAGCAGCTCAAACACGGAAACAGCCATCCACGCCAAGAGCCACCAACTATTCTCGAAATAGTACACCAGCGCTAATAGAAAGGACAGGACGAGACCACCCAGAATACATGATATGGCCAGATCCTTAACCCAATCTGAACACCACAACCTCATCGTTCTGGTATTGAACCCGTACCTATCCTCGATCACAAAGGTGCCGTAGAGGTCAAAGGGTATGTCAACCAGATTACCAATCATCGCAAGGACGGCAAAAAAGATCAGCCCGCTGCCAATAAATCCCAGGTGCCACCCATTGATTCCTCGAACCAACCAGGGCAAGAACCCAGTCAGCACAATGACAAGCAACAACACCTGATCGAATAATCTCGCGCCAATGCCAAATCTGGTGGAATCCAGGGTATAGGCCGCTATTTTGGAGAATCTTTCCCCATCCACCCTGCCCTGAAAGACCAGGGGGACATCGTCTCCATTCCGGCGTAGATGGGAGATATTAATGAGGTTCAAGGTGAGCTGAAACAGGGAACGAAAGACAAAGGCCGCAAGGAATGCAATGAGTAGGGCGTTAAACTGAATCATGTCTGGCTCTAGCCTAAGAAGACCCTCCCTTTTTCCACCGGATTCCCTCTGCGCAGAGATCAACGATCTTGCACTGGTGGTGCCTGGGCCTTCTGGCGACACAGATAGCCCTGCCATGGAGGATGAGCAGGTTTGAAAAGAGGCCCCATTTTTCCCTTGGGACTATCTCCATGAGGTCGAACTCTACCTTGGTGGGATCTGTATTCCTGGTCAGCCCTATGAGCTTGCTCAACCTGAGGACATGGGTGTCTACTACAATCCCCGGTATACCAAAGGCCTCTGAAAGCACGAGATTGGCAGTCTTCCTACCAATCCCAGGTAGGGATATGAGGTCCTCGAGGTTGGCCGGTAGCTCCCCGTTGAATTTCCCTGCCAGGGTGGAGCAGAAGGCCTTGATGGACTTGGCCTTATTCCGGAAAAATCCAGTAGGCCTGATATCCTCCTCCAGCTCAGCCTGATCCACTTGAGCATAGTCCCTTGCGGACCTGTATTTCTTAAAGAGATACTCAGTTACCCTATTGACCCTCTCATCAGTGCACTGTGCTGAGAGGACCGTGGCTACCAGAAGCTCCAATGGGTTGCTAAACCTCAGGGCGGTCCTGGCGCCGGGATACTCCTTCTCCAGGATTTCGATTATCCCCTTCACCCTGTCTTTGTAATCCACGTTTTCGGCCGATCTCGTCATTGCAAGCTGATATTCAGTTCGCCTCAAACCGTTCGCCTAACCAGACATCGGCGCCTGTATGAAAGCCTCTCTCCTCCCAGTACCCGAGGACATCCTCTTTCAAGAGCCTGATCTCCGACACCCACTTAGCGCTCTTATAGGCATAGAGGTCAGGCACTATGAGCCTGAGGGGGTAGCCATGATCCCAGCTGAGGGGCTTTCCGTTTCGCTCCCAGACAAGGAGGGTATCCGGTCGTCGCAGGACCTCAAGCAACAGATTTGTCCCATAACCGCCGGCGCTCGACACTATAGCATAGCGTGCATGGGGCGAGAGATTGGCCCGCTCCAGGATCCGGTGAACAGGGACCCCCTTCCAGTTATTTTGAGGCAGGCTCCATGACTCCACACAGTGAAAGTCCCTGACAATCTCCACCGCGCCAAGCCCCTGAACCTCCTGGAAGGTAAGGGTCAGCGGTTTTTCCACCTCACCTGTAATCTTTAAGGTCCAGGACTTAGGATCCGCATCAGGCGACAGTTCCGCTGTCCTGACAGGCCAATCCTCAACCCAGTGCTGGCCAATAGGCAGATCACCGGGATTTGTGCTTTTGGCCCCTCTCATTGCTTGCTCACCCTTATTCGCTTGTAGTCCCCATCGACATTGGCCCTTTCGGATACCCACTCCCCCACAGGTGAGGACTGGTTTCGGAGCACCATAATCTTGGTCTTGCTGGTATAGGGGCTTTCAGTGACGACAAACCCCTTGGTACACCCCTTTACCTCCCTATCTCCCTGGGATCTCTATGGGCCCACCTCCAAGAAAATTCTCCCTACTGTTCAATTCCGCTCAACCTCTCGGCCGCACGTTTCATCCCATCTATATTCGCGGTCCTGCCGATCATAATCTTCTGGGCCTGAGGCGAGCCGGCACCGTGCATGGATTCCGTTAGATAACAGACCGCCCCCATGCCCAGGGTAATGTTTTCAATCAGCCGCAGGATACGGGCACGATGCTCTACGGGAACGCCCTCCACACCCTTGAGGTATTTGGCTACATACGGGCCTATCTTGGGGTCTTTGAGGTCTTTCTCCGAGGGCATGGTCACCATTATTCCACCGGCCACCTCCTGGGCTAGCCTGGCAATTTCATAGGGGAATCTGGTCACATTGAGCTTACCCACATTTGCCCAAAGGGGATTGACGAAGTAGGTTCCCGAAGGCTCCCTGTGCCCTTCATGGGCACAGGTAAGGCTACAGCAGGCTATGGTCTCATTGAGGTGAATCATCTCAAGGATCCTGTCCCTGATATGGGAGGCCCTGGCAGTACCTTGCTGCTCGGCAATTAACTGGGTGGCGCCAATCAGTACATCACCAATCCCCGCCTTGCATGCATAGCTCTGGCGGTGGTAGGCGGCAAACCTCTCAACCAGCTCCCCGGCAAATTCCCACTCCTTGTACAGGAAAACACGGTCCCAGGGAACGAATACATTTTCAAAGACCACCATACACTCCTGCCCACCATAGAGGATATTCCCGGTATCTATGTCTCCCCCTTCTGCCTTTCGGGTGTCACACGACTGTCTTCCATAGATGTAAATAATGCCCTTCGTGTCGCTGGGCACGGCAAAGGCGATGGCATAGTCCTTGTCCTCTTGGCGCATGGCCCTGGTTGGCATGACGATTATCTCGTGTGAGTTAACCGCCCCTGTTTGGTGGAGCTTGGCCCCCCTGACTACAATACCATCTGATTTTTCCTCCACTACATGGAGGTATTGGTCCGGGTCAGGTTGTTCGGCAGGTCGAAGGCTTCTATCAGCCTTGGCATCCGTCATGGCCCCATCACAGACGAGGTCCTCATTCTGTACGTACCTCAGGAACTCTAAGAACCGGCTGTTATAGTCGGTGCCATATTTCTTGTCAGTATCATAGGTTATGATTGAGAGGGCGTTCAAGGTGTCCATGCCAACGCACCGTTGGAAGCATGAGCCGGTATAGGAGCCCAACATTCGACCCATCTTTGATTTTCTCACAAGGTCATCAAGGCCCTGGTGAATATGGCAGAAACGATTGACCTTATTCCCCGTGAGGTGTGAGGTGGCGGTGAGCAGTTGCTCATATTCCGGCTTTTCGGCAAGTTCATAGGTAGCGGCAACACAATTCATGGTAGGTCTGATGATGGGGTTGTCCACGTGGTTCTTGATCCGCTCCCCAAAGAGGTAGATCTCAAAGTTCATCTCCCTCATGCTGTCAATATATTCCTTTGCGGTCTTCATTTCCTCTCCTTACCTGTTTGCATTATTAGCGTTTGACTCTGATACTACGGTTCAGAGTTATTCGTGGAAGAAACTTTACGCTGAGCATGGAGACGTCTTTCTTGCCCAATGCCCTCAAAACAAGGCCCCGTGCAGGGTCGTTTCAAAATGGTCTATATAGTTTATATAGATGGAGCGCTTGTTAGCCGCGGCCCGGGGACTTCATCACTTCTTCTTGTATAGATCCTCAAGTTTCTGAGCTTCCTCTTTCGGCATCTTGTACCAATTCTCCGGACCGGGAAATACGCCCTCATTCACGTCGTCTACGAAGTGTTTCAGGGCATCAACGATCTGTTGGCTGATGTTCGCGTATCTCTTCACGAACTTGGGGGTAAAGGCCTCGAACATCCCCAGCATGTCGTGGACGATCAAACACTGCCCATCAACGTGAGGTCCTCCACCGATGCCCAGGATGGGTATCTCTGCCCTTTCCGTGACGATCTTCCCGACCTCTGGAGGAACAGCCTCCACCAGGATCATGCAAGCCCCGGCCTCCTCAATAGCCTTCGCATCCTCAATAATCCTAACTGCGGTATCTACATCTCGGCCCTGGGCCTTAAATCCCCCAAACATGGCAATGGATTGAGGGGTGAGGCCTAGATGCCCCACCGTGGGAATAGTGGCCTTGACCAGTGCCTTGACGGTATCCACGACCTCCCGTCCACCCTCTAGTTTGACCGCATCACAGGCGCACTCAGCCATAAAGCGGCCGGCGTTCCGCACGGCCTCTTCGATGCTCACCTGGTAGCTCATGTACGGCATGTCGCCGATCAAAAACGCATCAGGGGCTCCTCTCCGCACAGCCTGTGTATGGGGGATGAGGAGATCCATGGTTACCGGGAGCGTGGATTCCCAGCCGTACGTAGTCATTCCAATGGAATCCCCTACAAGGATAATATCAATGCCCGCCTTCTGCTCCGCCTGGGCCATGGGAAAGTCATAGGCAGTCAGCCAGGTTATCTTTTGCTTGTTCCTTTTCTTTTCCATTAAGGTGTGGATGGTTACCTTTGCCATGTTTCCTCCTTCCAGCTTAAATACTTCTTCTCAAAGGCCCCCCACGAGGCCTAACGAAAACCCATTTGAACATTGCACCCCTGGCAGCCGATCCGACCATACGCCAGTAGCGCTCCAAGAGCGTTCCTTTTTCTAACTCGGTATGGGCCGAGATCCGCCAGTTCCGCTTGCGCCGGTCAACGATCTCCTTTGGAACCTTGAGGTCAATCCTCCCATTGCGGATGTCGATCTCAATGGTATCTCCCTCTCCCACGAAGGGGCAATTATGCTATCGCTTCTCCCTTAAGATTGGGAAGGTATATGCCGCCTGGGGCATCACGGTGATCTTCGGGTTTGTGCCGCTGCATCTTCTATAGGCGATCTCCAGTGCCCCTTCCATACTGGTGACAGAGTCCAACCTCGCCCGTCTCGCCAACTCCGCATTTTCCTTCCTCGTCAAGATAATGTAGTAGCCCTTATCGTGGCACTCTAATTCCTTAAGGGCGGTCCAACCTGCAATGGTAAAATTCCCTCGGAGGGCCCTTTCCATTTCCAGGTTCGATGGATAATCAAACCACGCGAAGAAATCCCCCGGTTCCTGGATATCCGGGCACTCGAGGAGAACTATTGCGACACCGCCCTTTTTCATGGCGTACCGGGCATTATCCATGGTCTTTGCGCTCTGGTAGAGATTGATATCCTTGGGATATCCTCCAGCAGTTGCGATGACGATGTCGGCCTCTTTTTTGATCTCAAAGCCGCACATTTCATCCACCAGCTTCGTGGCCTCTAACCAGGCGGAAACCCAGTTACCCGCGAATATACCCGCAATCTCGTCATCGAGGTTGGGGACGATGTTGACGATGAAGTCCGGCTTCACAAAGGCAGCTATTTCCATCATATCCTCATGGGCCTCGTTGCCTTTGGTGGCCCCGGGGGCGCAACGGAGGTTAATGCCCGTGCCGAGTTCAGGCCCCATGGCTAACATATGGCTCTGCTGTATGGTCTTCATTGAAGCTATACCCGGTAGGATGCTCTTCCTTCCTCCACCATAGCCTGATAGGTAGTGATATATAACGCCCCCTGTGAGAATCAGTTTGTCTACCTCCTCGACGATCCTATTGACCGAGACCTCCGTGCCCCTGCTGGTCTTACCCAGGTATACCATATTATCCATATCCCAGGGATCGTGGTTGACGACCGTTACCCTGTGACAGACCTCCTCTCCGCACAGTTCGATAAATTCCTCCTGGGTGTTTTGCCGGTGCCCCCCCACCGCAACGATGATCTTTATGTCTTCATCGGGTATACCAGCCTCATTCAGGGCCTCTACCAAGATCGGCATCGTCTGATCATTCCTCTGCCATGCCCGCGTGATATCACTCACGGTAATGCCCACCTTCTCGCCAGGCTTGACAATTTCCCGCAACGGTGGCGAATCGATGGGACGCTCCAGGGCGCATGTATATGCCCTTTTCAAGTCAGGCGGGGGGCTCACGTTGTTGCCCCTAATCTCATAGAGTAGCTGATCTTCCGGTATCGTAAATGACACCTCTCCCTTGCCATACCTCAAGCTAAATTCCCTCTGCGCCATGCCTATCTTCCCACAAGTGACCTCACGTGAGCTCGGAGAAAACCCGATTGCTCCCTTTATAATCCGTTGCAATCGAGAATGCAAGGTTTCAGCAGACGAGTAATCTTTACCGCAGTCTGTCTGATCTGTTCTGCAGGCCTAGTCTCCAATGCGGGTCCTAGCTCAATGCATATTTCCTTGACCCGTCGGGGCTATTGCAATATATTTGTGATTGGTAAAATTCCATGGCTTGAGGGAATATGACGAGAAAGGAAATCGCATATTTCAGGGTCTTCCATGAGGTTTCCCGGGCTATCCTATCGGTGCTTGATTCAAGAGAGGTCCTCAACCTTATCGTAAGAAGGATCGTTCCGGCGATGAAATTGAAGGCCGCCAGCCTCAGGCTCCTGAATGAGAGGACGAATGATTTAGAGCTCGTGGCATCCCATTTGTTGAGCAACAAGTACGTGAACAAAGGGCCACTTAATGCAGACAAGAGTGTACCGCAGGTATTGGAGGGGAGGGCGGTGTTAATTACCGACGCCCAGAACGATCCGAGGATCCAGTATCGAAAGGAGAAGGCAGAAGAAGGGATCGCCTCAATCCTGAGCATACCTGTTCAGATTCACGATAAGGTGATTGGAATGCTGAGGCTTTATACCTCATCTCCCAGATCGTTTCCTGACGAGGAGATCGAATTTGCATCGGCGCTGGGTGAAATGGCCGGACTGGCGATACTAAATGCCAGGATGTATGAAAAGGAAAAGGAGAAGCTCACCAGCCTCTTTAAGAGGGGAGGCATAGAATCCACCCCACAAGAGGAGACTGAGAGATATGGGATCAGGCCTGTACCCAAGGGCACCTTTGACACCAAACGGTCGACTGAATTCTTTAAGGTCCTGCATGAAGTATCTCGGGCTCTGCTGTCTGATCTGAACTCACTCGAGGTCTTAGATTCCATGGTGGCTAAAATTATCCACATTATGCATCTTAAGGGGTGCTGCATATATCTTGTGAATGAGACAACTGCTAGACTGGAGATGGTTGCCTCAAGAGGATTGAGCACTGAATACCTTCAAAAGGGGCCCATCGAGGCCGACAAGAGCATGCCAGATGTATTGAGGGGGAAGACCGTCTTTGTGCAGGATGTCGCTACACATAAGGGTATCCAGTACCGAGATGAGTCCATCAGAGAAGGTATCAAATCCATACTGTCTGTTCCCATCTTTGTGAGGGATTACGTTATTGGTGAGCTAAGACTCTATTCAGCGGAAGAGAGGAAGTATGATAAGGAGGAGATAGAGTTTATTCTGGCCTTGGCGGAGATCGGCGGTATTGCCATCACCAATACTAAATTCTACCAGAGGCTGAAGCGTGATATAAAATTCTGGGAGTCGACCCTTACATACCTCGATAAGGGCTAAGGGCGGCCCTAGGATGCCCTCCTTTTTCTAAGATAGTAGTTCCTCACATCAATCAATTTCCCCGCATATTCCCTCCGGAAATAGAGGAGCTGATTGTTCTCAATCTCTTCGGCTAACGGCTGCAGGAAGGGCTTGATGTCGATCCCAAAACTGTTTATCTTTCTCTTGTCAGCTTCATGGACAATCAGGAGACAGTAATAATTGAGAAGCAGTCGCAACCTCGTCTCCCTCCTGAAGAGGTAGGCCCTCCCTCCAATAGAATTCACCAAAAAGCCGGCATACCTGTAAATGGTATCCCAAGAAGGGGGCAGCCCTTCCTCTTGGCCACACCTATCACCTGACATAAGCCATCGGAACAAGAGGGCAAGGTTAATCTCCATGGCATCTGCCTCATGCTCTGCAATGAGCCTTACAAGCTTTAGGTCCTTTAGGTTCAAGACCCTGTAGAAATGGTAGATATTCTCGATGATCCTATCATAATTAATGCCTTCTCCTGCTGGAACTGGAGGATGCACGGAGAGGACATGAACGATTTCCTTAAAACGCGTAAATGTATCTCCCTCTATCCCCAGTTCCGTGACATAGTCTCTTGTATCAAGATACGAGAAAAACTCCCTGAGTTCCCTCTCCAGCCTCTCGCATTCATCTTCAGCTGTCATTGGCTGTCCTTCAACCACCTCTTCTCTTAAGACATCCTCGAGCTTTTCCTCAGGGGCCTGCAGGTCTGGAGAGCTAACCTGTGTATCCTCAGCCTCGGTCTTTGCCGTCTCCTGAAATGCCGGTTGGTTTTCTCCTTCCTTGGCGCTGAAGTAGACGACCAGCAAACCACCTACAACAAGGGCAATAACCAAGAGCAAAATGCCCCTATTTCCTTTCATCCCTTATCCCCCCTCTAGGATTGAGAATTCAGGGGTAAATCAAGGGTAACTACAGTTCCCTTGCCGCCCCTGCTCGTAATGTGAATCTCACCCTGGTGATTCATTACAATCTGATATACCATAGTCAACCCCAGACCAGCCCCCATTGTCTTGGAGGTAACAAAGGGTTCCTGGACGGAGTCAAGGTGATCCTCCTCTATGCCTATGCCAGAATCCTCCACCACAATGCGAATACGCATATCTACCGGTCGTGCCTTAAACTTGATAGTACCACCATTCGGCATAGCTTCTATACTATTTTGGATAATATTCTTCAAGGCCCTCGATATCTGTGCACTATCCATGACGACTGGGGGCAAGCTCTCTTGAATATCTGCGTCCAGCTGGATGGATTTTTCGGATGTTATCGGAGAAAAATCCGCTATAACTTTGGAAAGGAGACTGTTCATGTTGGCTGGCTGGAGATTGGCAGTGTGCATCTCTGCAAGCTCTTTCACATCCCGGACGAGTTTCTCGAGCTTTGAGGTCTCCTCAAGGATGATATCAAGATATCTGTGGAATTGATGATCCTTGTCCAAGCCAGCCTTCATCCTTGCTGCAAAGCCCCCTATGGACATTATGGGATTCCTCACCTCATGGGCCACTCCCTGAACGAGGTTGGCCAGGGCAGCCAAGCGCTCCGACCTGATCAATTTCTGCTGAGTTGCTCTAAGTTCCTCGGCAGTTAGTTTGAAGTTCTGCTGTGACCTCTGGTAGAGCCTTGCATTGTCAAGGGCAACAGCAATCTGCTGCGCGAGGGCCGTCAAGAGCTCAAGGTCCTCATTGGTAAATGGGCGCCCATTCTTCTTGTTGATAACCTCCAGGGCTCCTATGGTCTTCCCCCTTATGGTAAGGGGAACACAGATGAGCGACCTTGTCCTGAAACCCGTCTCCCTATCCAACCGGTCGCTAAATCTGCTTTCCTTGGTGACATCTTCCACGATCACCGGCCTTCCGTTCTGTATAACCCAGCCGGCAACTCCTTCACCCATCTCCAAGCTCTTGGTCTGAATAACCCCACCCTTCTCGCCCCTGGCCAGCCTGAAAAAGATCTCCCCCCTTTCCGCATCAAGCTCATAGGCTGAGCTTGCTTCAGCCTCCATAAACTCCTCGGCCACCTTCATGGCAAAATCGAGGACATCGAAGATTTGGAGTGAGGAATTGATAAGGGCGCAGGATTTTAGAAGGGCGGATAATTCCCTGCGATGTATATCGTCATTCTGCTTTTTCCCATTCTTAGAGGCTTTTTTCATAGAAGGCACGTCGTTCGCCGTTATGCTCTTAAAAATCATAACTCAATTAGAGGGATTGGTAAAACAAAAAATATCCCCTGCCCTTCGCCCTGGCCCTCACCAAGACTTTCCCCCATAAGTGATGTCTTCCCAAAGAAGATCAAAAGGGCTTGACCCCCCATGAAAGCCTATGATATTAACTGACTCCTAATTCATAGGTCAAAGCGCTATCTTGTTGCCTAGTATGCAAGTTTTGCCGCTATAGGTTCAAACCATATTCTTTCGATAGAAATTATGCCAATTGCCCGTATTCATTTTTGGGAGATACATAATGTGTGGCTTTTTTATGTCCTCGCAGCCTTGGCCACGCTTATTTTTCTTACTGGTCTTTTTTTTCATGTGTCCATTTGGCTAGCGGGTTTAAAAAGGGATAAATTCAAGTTTTCCGCAGCTGGAATTGTGTATCTACTAAGGGATGGCCTTTTTGGGAAGAAGATATTTACGGGAGATTTTATCGCTGGGCTGATGCATCTTTTTATTATGTGGGGGTTTATTGGACTCTTTGTGGGAACTGTTCTCTTAACCATAGATCACTGGGTGATTCACTACCTTTACGGTGATATCTATCTTATCTATTCTTTTTGCCTGGAGATTCTGGGCCTCATGCTGATAGCTGGGATAGTTATGGCCTTGCTCAGGCGCTATATTTCGAAGGTCCCACGACTCGACAATAAGTCTCAGGATCTTTGGATTCTGATCCTACTAGTGGCCTGTGCACTGAGCGGTTTTATGGTCGAGGGCATACGCTTAGCCGCTGAAAGGCCGGATTGGGAAGGTTCCTCGTTCGTTGGCCTTATTCTTTCTTCTTTATTAACCTCTAAGAATCAGGCTACAGCCCTTTACCCGTTTATGTGGTGGTTCCATTCCCTGCTCAGCCTCGGGCTTATCGCCTACTTTCCCTTTAGCAAGTTATTCCACTCATTAGCTGCCCCTTTCAATATATATTTAGCACCGCAGCCAGCCCCAGTTATCTCAACTGAGGACAGGTCATCTGAGGAAATGGACTTTTCTTTTCGGGATATGATTGATTTCTCTGCCTGCACAAGCTGCGGTAGGTGTAATGAGGCATGTCCTTCAACATCTGCCTTGGAACCATTTTCTCCACGCGAATTTATTGCCCAGGCGAATGAATACACAAAACTTAAATTTAACCCCCTAAACAGGATGAAGTGGTTTTGCGAGAGATCATTAAAGGCGATCTCAAAGGAGGCCAGGATCTCTCCAGAGCAAATTTGGTACTGTACAACATGCATGGCATGTTTAGAGGTTTGCCCAGTTTATATAGGATCCTTTGACCCCATTAGGCGAGTCAGGATGGCCGAGATTGAAGAAGGTAGCCGTGTGCCATCCCTTCTTATCCAATCCCTTGAAAAACTGTACAAATACAATAATCCTTGGGAGAGTTCAAAGAAGAAGAGGGGCGAATGGCCTGGTGTTCTGGATGTTCCCGATTTAGCCGAAGGTGTCCAAGTGGATCTGTGTTATTTTGTGGGTTGCACTACTTCCATTGATACGAGGGCCCAGGATCTGGCCAAGTCCTTTGTTAAGATCATGACCCATGCAGATATCAGTTTCGGTACTTTCGGTCAAAAAGAGACATGTTGTGGTGACATTGCCAGGAGGGTGGGCGAAGATGGGCTTTTTGAGGAACAGATGGGGCAGACATTGGATCTCTTTGCCAGATATGGCATTAGGGAGTTAGTCACGTCGTCTCCTCACTGTTTTAATGCCCTCCGAAATGAATATCCGGCCTATCAAGAGCTAAGGAAACCTGAAGAAAGGGTGGCCTTCAACGTTAGACATTTTACACAACTCTTAGAGGAATTAATGGATAGAGGCTCCATTAAGCCAGTGAAATCACTAGACCTTAAAGTTACCTATCATGATCCTTGCTACTTGGGCAGACATAACCACATTTACGAAGGACCTAGGAGGATAATTAGGTCTATTCCCGGAGTGGAACTTGTAGAAATGGTTCATTTTGGTCCAAATAGCCTCTGCTGCGGGGGTGGCGGCGGAAGGATGTGGGAGGAACTTGAGGATGAGCAAAAGATGTCAGAGATACGTATCAGGGAGGCGGCGGATACAGGCGCCAGTGTCGTGGTTACCGCCTGTCCTTACTGTCTGATTATGTTAGAAGATGCCCGGAAGACCGCAGACCTTGAAGACAAGCTCAGGATAATGGACCTGAATGAGTTATTGGTACAGGCATTGGGGCTTGGCAATGACCAAGAATAGACGCAACATTACTATACTGAGCGTCTAAATTAAGTGGACGCAGTTACGTCGTGTTATTTATGCCCTTCACTATAATTGTCTGACACAGGATTGGAGGTGGTATTCAAATGGATATTATTGTATGCGTTAAAAATGTGGCTGATGTGGAGGAGGCCGATCTCAAAATCAGCGACAAGGGGACGGATATTGACAAAGAGAATCTGGCCTTTGGCATCAACGATTGGGATAACTATGCAATTGAAGAGGCTGTTCTTCTGAAGGAGAAACACGGCGGAACGGTTACAGCCATTACAGTAGGTAACGAGGATGATGAGGATGTCTTGAGAAGATGTCTTGCCATGGGCGCTGACCGGGCTATCAGGATTGATGTAGATGATATGGGCAGGTTTGATAGCTATGGGATTTCAAAGATCCTCTTCCGTGTGGTAAAGGATCTACCATTTGATCTGGTATTTACCGGTGTACTTGCCAACGATGATTACTCGGGAATGGTTGGCATGATGATGGCTGAGCAGCTAAAGATTAACCATGCCAATGCGGTTACTGCTATCGAAATCGAGGATGGAAAGGCCCGAACTACCTCTGAACTTGAAGGCGGCCTCAGTGAGGTCTCACTCATTGAGCTCCCCGCCCTATTAACTATCCAAACGGGGATCAACGAGCCGCGGTATGTGTCCATCCTGGGTATTAGGAAGGCGGCCCAGAAAGAGCTAAAGGTCATGGATCTTTCCGATTTGGGCATATCCGATGAGGAGCTCTCCCCCAGGACCATTATCGAGGAGGTATATCTTCCTCCAGAGACCGAAGGCGCGCAGATATTAACCGGAGACGCGGACAAAATCGCCTCTGATTTCCTCGAGATTCTCACAAAGAAGGGGGTGATGGAATAGATGAGCGAAGTATTCGTTGTTGTTGAACATAGACTTGGTGAGATAAGGGATATAACCTTTGAGATGCTGTGGAAGGCTGGCCAACTCGCTCAAGAGCACTCATATGGGGTTACCGCCATCCTTCTGGGTCATGATGTAAACTCCATTGCTGGAGCTATCTCAGACAGGGCTGATGAGATAATCACCTATGATGATGAGCGGCTGAAGAATTTCAATGCTGACATATATAAAGAGATCTTAGCCGGATTGGTTGAGGAATCAAACCCTATCCTCACCCTCATTGGTAACACGGCATGGGGGATGGAGCTGGCCCCCTGTTTGGCCGTCAGGACTGGATTCCCCTTGGCTACCGATTGCATTGATATTGACTTTAAAGATGGAAAACTCATTGTCCAGAGGCAGATGTATAGTGGAAAGATCTATTCCAATGTCTCCTTTTCGCCATTTCCTGGATACCTCCTGACCATACGATCAGGTGTATTCTCAAAGGACAGAATCGGCGAAAGGCAAGCCCAAATAGTCCGCAAGGACTTTCCCCTGAAAGAGGAGCCCCTGAAAAAACAGTTTATCGAATTCGCGGAAACCGCTGCCGGCGAGGTTGATATTAGCCAGGCAGACCTGCTTGTCTCCGTTGGAAGGGGTATTGGAGAGGAGGAAAATATCGCACTTGTGAGGGAATTAGCCGATGCCCTTAGTGGGGTTCTCTCCTGTTCCAGGCCCGTTGTCGATAAGAACTGGTTGCCCAAGTATTTGCAGGTTGGGAGCTCCGGTAAATCAGTCACCCCAAAGGTTTACATAGCAGTTGGGATAAGCGGGGCCTTTCAACATCTACAAGGTATCACGGGGGCAGGTACGATCATCGCTATCAACAAAGATCCGAAGGCCCCCATCTTCAGGGCGGCCGACTACGGCATTGTTGATGACCTATTCAAGGTCGTACCCTTCTTAAAGGAAAAGGTGCTCGAACTAAAGAAAGGATAAGCAACAGCAGGGCATCCAGAGAGCAGCGAGGAAATTCGCCATTGGGATATCACATGGAGCTCGTCAATAATGCCCTTGAAGAGGGGAGAAGGAGACTCTTAGAGCACGAATCCAAGCGTGTCCTGGCCTCCTACCAGATCCCTGTTACCCGCGAAGTACTCGTTGAAAGCAGCAGTGAAGCGTAACTAATTCATAGAGCAAGCAAAGTCGAGAGAGTTCTGTCTGGTAATCCTATAGCCTCTCGAGGCCAAGGCAAAGCGAAATAGTACCCTGCATACGATCCATTTGAGATATGCGGGAAAATCAGATGCGTCATGGGAAAGCTCCTCACATCAATCGCAAGACAGTTCCAGCAAGAACTCAGGGTATATCGGCTCGTCCTAAAAGATAAACGAACGCCATGGTTGGCCAAAGTTCTCCTCGGTTCTGCCATAGCCTACACGCTCATGCCAATTGATATAATTCCAGATTTCATCCCCATACTTGGCCATCTTGACGATCTCGTTATTGTACCTGCTCTAGTGGTTTTCGGGTTAAAGCTTATCCCCAAAGAAGTGGTTGACGATGCCAGGAACGCAGTGAAACTCTCACGAAAAGGCCTCCACCATGGAAACTCTGACTACCTCAGACACAGTTTGAATAAGACCAATCGGAATTATGTGTTGAGCGACGAGGTCTTTGTCCTTATAAGCCCGTCGCGGGGACAGAAGAAAGGGGGTGATAAGGAGCGGATTGAGGACCTATTCTGAGTCTTTTGAGCTTTTTTTAGTTTGTTATAAGAAAAGGAGGGAAAAGTGCATACTATAGACTGGATCATTGTGGCGGCCACCATCATTGCGGTGATAGGGGCTGGCCTTCCTTACAGAAAATATGTAAGGTCGGTCAAGGATTACCTCCTTGCAGGTCGGACTCAACGTTGGCCGATCATTGCTGCCAATTGCCAGGCAACGCAGTCGGATATCGCCGATTATATGGGATGCGCTGGATATGCTTACCAGCACGGTGGCTTGGGCCTTGCCAATTACACGGTTAACGTACAGGCCGGTTGGCTGCTGGGGGCACATACCATCATTCCCCAGATGTATAGGGCAGGGGTCTGGACTCCGGCGGAATATCTGGAGCTCCGCTTCAATTACCCCGCAAGGCTGTGGGGGGCTCTGCTCATCGTCCTCCAGCGTGTCTACGTGATAGGTGCGATTCTCAATCTAATGGGCATAATGTTGGAGGTGGTTACGGGAACGAGCTTCTTCACTGGCATTATCATCGGGGCATCCCTGGCCATTGCATATACGATTGTAGGGGGCATCTCCGCGGCCATGATCACAGGTACCGCCCAGATGGTCTTGATGACGGTTACCTCGTGGATACTTTTTATTGCAGGCCTGATCCACGTGGGAGGATGGCACAGGCTCTTGGAGCTCACCGGTCCGGGAATGATCAAACATGCGGTTACCGGAAAGATCATCCCAGTGGGTTGGTGGGAGTTCCACGCCATCCCCTCTGCACCCTACTTGCTCACAGGGCTGGCCTTCGTGGGGATGCTGGTGGCCACTATCTCATACCCCATTATCCAGGCGGAGCAGGTGGCTCGTCCTCTCTCGGCACGTAGTGAATGGGATGCCCGGATGGGGTATCAGTTCGCTGGATTTGTGGCTGTCATCCATCAATTTGCCATCGTCCCGATCGGGGCCTTCGCGGTCTTGGCTTATGGCTATATGAGTGAGCTCTTTAACCCGGCCTTAGGAGGAAGGCCGGATGCCGTCTATCCTCATATTATGAGGGATTGGCTTCCAGTGGGCTTAATCGGCCTGGTGCTGGCAGGGGTCTTCGCAGCTACGCTGTCTACCGTACCCTCGAATGCACAGTCCTGCGCGGGCCTCCTCACCCGCGACATCTATGCCCGCATCATCAAAAAGGATGGCACTGATGCCCATTACCTGCTCGTGGCTCGGCTTCTGACTGCGGTGAACTTCATCTTTGGCCTCTTCTTCATCCCGTTGGTGCAAAGGGGAGGAGGATACATCGTCGTGTGGATTAAGCTCACCGGGGCCTTGATCTCTCCACTCTTTGCGGTTTTTATCTTAGGCACGGTGTGGAAGTTCTTTAGCCGGAATTCCGCGTTTGCCGGTATGATCGCAGGGGGGCTGTTTGGCTCCTTCATTGCCCTCTTTGGTAAAAGCCTCTTCCCCGAGGCCGACTGGCTGTACCACTGGTTACTCATCCCCTTGTGGAATGTCATTTTCACCAGCATCTTTATGGTCATCTGGAGCCTCATCGAGAATAGCATGCGGGGTCCCGTGCCCGAGGCGGAGATGGAGGGATATGTGCGCGGTACGTTCCCGCCCCAGGTGAAGCCCTATCTGGCTAAGAGGGTAGAGAGGATCAACAGCCGGGGCGAAAGCGTGGAAACAAATGTCCCGTATTATGGAACGGAGGGAATCCCGTGGTACAAGCAGCCAAGGCTATGGGGCTTTGTTGTCCTCCTCTATCTGGTGGTGTGGACTATCTACTGGTGGTAGGTAAGAGGACTGCATGAAGTTGTCAAAGGCCCAAAAAAAGGAGGTCGAGATTATGGCCACGGAAGAACGAACAGAGGCTGCCTTCTGGACACAGCAGATGGCAGTTGACCCAGCTGAGGCCGCACTGGAGCTCCGGATGGAGATCACTTCATCGACAGTGCTGGCGGCCCTTTTCTTCGTCTTTGCAGTGTGTACCCTTGCGGGTATCCTCAAGCTCCCCGATGAGCATCGGGTTTTCTGGATCTGGGCTGAGATCATCACCTCTGCCCTGCTCTTCGCGATAATGGCCTGGCAGGTTTCATTGGTCGCTAAGAAAAGGGCGAACCTGCGGGAGATGGAGGCTCAGATAAGAAAAAAATCGGGATAGCTATGCAAGATAAGGATAGGGGAGAGACACCGGTACTCATCCTTGGGGCGTGTCTCTCCCCGTCGAATCTTCGAGCCCTTTCGGAGAAGCGCTTGAAGAGGAGGGGAAGATTCCTGCGATCGAAGCCAAGGCTGGTTGCCGAAGAGCTGCTCTTTGCGCCATATTTTTACTTCCGCTTCCTTAACCCCAAATATCGGGATCAATTCTACCGTTACGACGTCTTAGTTGACGGGATCCTTGGCTTTTGCGAATTTATCCGTGGTTCCCTCGAACTGAAGCAGTTACCTGTGTCGGAAGGTCTCCTCTTAGAGAAGACTATTCCAAGAGAAGAAGCCGAAGCGAAAGCAAGAAAGGCGGTAGAATCCTTTGTGCTCCGCCGGCAGTCTTTGTGGGTGAAAGAGATCAAGGTGGAACTCGTAGAGGGGGGAGAGGTGTACTATCCCTACTGGGTCTGTTATCTGGAAACCGGGAAGGGGATCGAAATTCTAGCCCTGAATGGTCTCACGGGTACCCGTGCCGGCGCCCGGGCGGAAGATGTTCTGCGAGCGGGGATTGCCCGAGCGGAGTGGAAAAAGGCTTAACTGTCACTGACTTTGCCGGGCACAGGAAGAAGTCCCATCCTTTCGCATAGACATCGGTGCCCCTATCATGCCCAACAGTCACCCGATAGCAGCAGCTCACATTCGACCCTTCAACTCCTCTATACAAGCCCTT
>JABAOC010003468.1_pt2 | contig 25797 bp, 18 predicted proteins | sample 7062161 | NCBI WGS metagenome assembly JABAOC01 (sample SAMN14538625, study PRJNA623070) | marine sediment metagenome | biome: marine biome [ENVO:00000428]; feature: marine pelagic biome [ENVO:01000023]; material: deep marine sediment [ENVO:00002113] | place: India: Gulf of Khambhat ... | reverse complement strand
AGCTTATCATTTTGCAGAAGCCGATCCCTACCGTGCAGCGACGCACAATAAAGGTGTCATGAACGGTATTGACCCTATTCTAATTGCAACAGGTAATGATTGGCGTGCTTGTGAGGCTGGTGTCCATGCGTATGCAGCTCGTACGGGTCAATATAAACCTGTTAGTCATTTCTATCGTGATAAATCGGGTCAACTCATTGGAGAAATGGAAATTCCAATGGCTCTTGGCATTGTTGGCGGAGTGACATCTATCCACCCAGGCGTAAAAATATTACTGAAATTAATGAAGGTCAAAACCAGTAAGGAATTAACTGAATTAGCTGCGGCCGCTGGATTGCTCCAGAATTTTACCGCCATCTGGACACTTGCAACAGAGGGGATACAGAAAGGACACATGACATTGCATGCAAGAAATGTGGCTGTGTTTGCTGGCGCCATAGGTGAAATGGCAATTAACGTTGCCAATCAAATGGCTCATGAAGGTCGAGTTCGCTACGATCGAGCAAAACAGATACTTAAACATCTTTTAATTCGAGAAAAACAAGAGGAAGAGAATCGGAAAGAATAAGATAAGGAGTGGGTAATTAGGTGATTTGCAAATTAGGTAATTGAGTAATTATTATTTAAATCAAAATTTATTACATAAATTCCCTAATTACCAAATAACCCGATTACCTATTTACCACTCACCAATCACCACTAACCAATCACCAGGTATCGATATGATATCAACACATGCATCGGCATCGGCAAAAATCATTCTGTTCGGAGAACATGCTGTTGTATATGGGCACCCGGCAGTGGCGATCCCATTGCAAGATGTTAGAGCATCTGCCGCTGTTTCTATTGATTTCTCAATCTCTTCTCCGATAATTGAGGCGAATGATCTTAAAATCCGAACCAGGCTGGAGGATCAATCCCATCCAGATTCGATTGTACCCATCATTAAAACGATTGAATTGTTCAATGAAAGAGTAGCCAAACTACCCAAATCTGGCTGGCGGCTGACATTATGGTCAAAAATTCCGATTGGGCGAGGGCTCGGGAGCAGCGCTGCCACAAGCATTGCTGTCCTCAGGGCGTTATTAAAAGCCATGAATAAAATTCTTCTCCCAAAAGAATTGATCGAATTGTCTTTTGAGCTTGAAAAAATCCACCACGGCAAGCCAAGTGGAATTGACAACACCGTCATTTCCTTAGAAAAGCCGATCTTGTTCCGAAAAGATAGAGAACCAGCAGCCATTAAGCCCGGGAATATCTTTTTTGTTGTCGGCGATACAGGGATTGGTAAAAAAACAGCAGATGTCGTTTCTCAAGTGGCTGAAGCTCGCAACAAACATACAGAGCAATATGATCGAATCTTTGATCAAATCGGTCAGATCGCATTGGAAGGTTCAAGAGCCGTGAAGGATGGTGATGCAAAAAAAATGGGACACCTGATGAATGAGAATCAGGCGCTGCTGGAAAAGATAAATGTTTCATCACCAGAATTAGATAATTTGATCAATGCCGCAAGATCGCATGGTGCAATTGGAGCAAAACTCTGCGGAGCAGGAAAAGGCGGGTGCATGGTCACCGTTACCAGAGATTTCAACACGGCAAAAATCGTTGCAGATCAATTATTAAAAGCTGGGGCAGCGAAAAGTTTTATCACCAAACTGAAATAAATAATAATGATCTGGTTGGTTATTTTGGTAAAATAAATATATTGCCAAACACTTATCAAGAAAGTTACCCTCCCAAAAGTTTAAACCCTTCGCAGGGTCTTTTATATCGCATAGAAATGTCTAAATTGGGTAAGACATAATTGAAAAAATACGTCGTTGGCATAACAGGTGCAAGTGGCGCAATTATCGGAATTCGCTTGATCGAAGAATTACTCCATAATTATTTTGAAGTCATTGGGATTACCACAAAAAATGCCTTTAAAGTAATCGAACACGAATTGGGAAAAAATTTTCAATTTCCGTCCAACGCAAATTACTTCAATGAACACGATGTTTCAGCAGCCCTGAATAGCAGTTCTTATCTTGTTGACGGGATGATAATCGCTCCATGCTCCATGAAGACATTAGCTGCCATAGCCAATGGATATGCTTATAATCTGATAGTTCGTGCGGCAGAAAATCAATTGAGAACGAGTCGACCATTAATTCTGGCGCCGAGAGAAACGCCCCTATCACTTTCCAACCTGGAAAATATGGTAAAATTAAAACAGGCGGGAGCGAGCATTTGTCCCCCTATGGCTGCTTATTACCACTTTCCCAAATCAGTAGATGACATGACGAATTTTTTTGTCGGTAAAATCCTCGATCTTCTTGGCGTAAAAAATAATCTTTATAAACGCTGGAGCGCCAAATCGAATATAATTAAAAATAAGTAAGTTTTTAATTATTTTACCAACATGAAGATCTGAGTAGTCACATTACAATCTGAAATTCGTCATTTGGAGACCGGGATGGGGAACTTAAAATTTTTTTGGAATTTAGATGTTGTGAGTTGGGATTTGTTTGGGTATTTAAAATTAGGACTCTGAATTTTACTTTTTAGCCCAAGGAATTGGTAACTATGGATTTTCGGTCCTGCATTGAAGTCGAAAAACAGAAGCACAATTTAAGGATCATTTCAGCCACTACCCGACCCCATCTTCAAGTGAGCAAAAAACTGATTGAACTGGAACCGAGTCCAGTTCTATTTGAAGATGTAACGGGGATGCATGTTGCGGGTAATATTTTTTGTTCGAGGGAGACTTTTGCTCAATATTTGCAGTTACCGACTTCCAACTTTTTATTCCACTTATCTCAAAAATTAGAATTATCCCCCATACAACTTTCCCAGCAAGTAGAAACCTATGGCGAAGAAGACTGGCAAGATGTAAAATTATCCCAGTTACCAATTCTGTTTCATTACCCAGGCGATGGCGGTCTTTATTTAACTTCAGCAGTTTGGATTGTAAACGATCCAGAATTGGGTCGAAATCTTTCGTACCATCGCATGATGGTTATCGATGAAAATATAGGAAGTGTAAGAGTCGTTGAAAATCGGGGCATGCATCAGGCACTGGCACATACAAACAGCAAGGCAGAAGTGGCTATCTGTATTGGACCCCCAGCAGCGGTTCTGTTAGCCGCTTCATTTTCTCCCTCCAATGAAACAGATGAGATGGAATTAGCTGCCAGATTAGCGCCAATTGAATTACTTAATTGTAAAACGGTTAATCTTCAAGTCCCAAAAGATTGTGAGATCGTGCTGGAAGGACACTTTACCGGTGAATTTGCCCAGGAAGGGCCCTTTGTCGATATTACTGGAACCTGGGATAAAATACGTAAACAGCCAGTTGTGGAAATTACACGGATTGCCTACCGAAAAGATCCGCTTTATCATGCGTTAGTACCAGGACATTCTGAGCATAAAACTCTCATGGGAATGCCTAAAGAACTGGACATCTTTCAGGCGGTGAACCAGGTTTGCCATTGTCTTGATGTGACGATGACGTCAGGCGGCTGCTCCTGGTTAAATGCTATGATTCAAATCAGAAAAGAAAAAAACGATGATGGAAATAAGGCTCTCGAAGCCGCTTTCCAGGCACATCGTTCCCTCAAACACTGCATTGTTGTGGATGAAGATATTGATATTCATGATATTCATCTGGTGGAATGGGCGATTGCGACGAGATTCCAAGCAAATAAAGATTTGATGGTAATGGCAGATCAGCCTTCCAGTTCTCTTGATCCTTCTGCCCAGCATGTAAAAGGAAAGAAAAGTCGTGGAGCGAAGATGGGATTGGATGCGACGATTAAAACAGTTGGTCAGGAACGTAAAATGTTTGAACGGGTAAAGTTTTAACCTGAGAAATTATTATAGAAACTCAATGGAAAGGATGTCCAGCGTCTGTTAAAATATAGGAAAGTTGATAAAAAAAATAACATACTAATCCCTTAACTTTTAATTGGTTATTAAAAAATTTGCCTTAAACGAAAACTGGCTCTTGCAGCCTGGCGAACCATTTTATAAAGTCGTCAACGCGCCCTAAGCCTTTACCAAACTGGATGATGACATATCGTCCAGTTTTTACAACTTAAGCCCCGACTTTTACAAATAAATATCGAAAACGCTTCCATTAAAGTTGAAGTTCTGGCTCTTTCCAAGTTAAGTCCGACAATGATAATTTTTGCTTAATGGGATTATTTAATTCACTGCTGTTAATGAAGTTAATTTTTGTATCATTATTTTCATAAGCATCGATTTTCTAATCTTTTCAGTGACTTTTGTTGCATTTTCCAGACAATTTGTCGAAGTTTTTCAGTGGTTTCTTCGGTGAAACGTTCTAAAAAATCACCCGTGGTATGGGGAGCAGGAATGTTCATTACTATCATTGTCTTTCGTGAGCAAACAAATCTAGGCTCATCTGAAAAGAGATTACTGTTACTATTAACTTGTCAGAGTTTAATTCCATTCTTTTTGATATATTCGATGACTGCATCCCGGACAAGGTTATTCGTATTCTCAGCATTTATGAGATCTTTACCAATATATCTATCAGCATGTTCCGCAACAAAATTATTCGTAGCAATAATATATTCCCTGTCTGGTTCGATTATAATATTCTGCTTATCTAATTGTTTTTTTAAATTACCTTCAATATTTCTCCCTTTCATGATAACCTTTACTATGGTATTACCAAATGGTTCAATATTCCAAATATGCCGAACCGTTACTGGACCTTTATATATCTTGTCTCTGACACCTTTAGTATTGTAGTATCCAAAATCAGCTCCGGCTGATTCTTTAAGTATCTTTTCGAATAGTCTCTTTATTTCATTTTTTGTCCAGGTTCTATTGGAAGTTGCAATCTCAAAATCAACTTTTTCAGATACTTTTCTTTCCCATTTTTGCACAAGGTTCTGAACATCCTTATCAGGAGGCGGCAAATCAGAAGCCCCAATAAGTTCTCCCTTAACCTCAATCACCTTTTTTTTATCGAGATCGATCTTAATTCTCACTTTCCCAATATGGCTCCCATATTCATGGGCTTGAAAAATATAAGTATTTCCAATTTTCACAGGCTTTGTCAATAAGGGGTGAGTATGACCCCCTATAATTAAATCAATTCCATCAATGGACCTTGCCAAACGCTTTTCACCCTCAAAACCAACATGGGCAAGTACAATCAATAAATCACATTTTTCCCTCACAATTGGAAGATGAGCTTTGACCGCTTGAACTACGGGCTGGAATCTAATTCCTTCATTCCCTGTTTTTATTATTTCATTTGGCGTTGATTCCGTGATGACTCCGATGATTCCAACCACGACTCCATCTATGTCTAAAACTATTGTTGGTGCATCTCCTAATAACTTATTATCAGGAGAATAGGCATTTGCACTCAAAAGCGGGAATGTGGCAATCTTTTTAAATGTCTCAATCATTTTCCATCCATGATCAAATTCATGGTTACCTATTACTCCCACATCATAGCCCATTACGGACATTACCTCAAAGATCGGCTCTCCTTTAAAAATCGTTGCCACAGGTGTGCCTGAAATGCAATCGCCCGCATCCAGGATGAGTACATCGGGTCTCTTAATTCTCATTCTTTTAAAGTACGACGCTATTCTGGCAAATCCGGCATATTCACCTTCAGATTTGAGATGGCCATGTAAATCCCTTGTACATAGGATAAGGACAGAATCGACTTCGGCTGCAAATACTGATCCCATGATAAAAAAGATTGCAATAAATATTCTTATTATCTTCATGGCATTTATCCTTTATAGAATGAGTACTTATGAACTCATATTTATCTTCGGGATTTCACGTTAATCTTCATTCCCAATTCAATTTATCGCTATATGATAACCAGCATTTTTATATTTTCTGGCTGTCGATATCTTTCTAACTAAAAACTATGTTTATTCATCTAATGAACCGGAACCATTTTTCGGCATAGACTCCTAGGCATTGACAACAAACGTGACAATCCAGTCGAATCGGGTTGCCAATATGTAATCCAAATAGACATAATGGTACACATGTCCATCTATATCTATATCTCAACGCTAAACCTCGAGTCCAGCCGACGCCGAGCCAGGCGATCAGTGCTTCGCTGAGAGATCGAGATGTAGCCGATAACACTCCTGTTTTTCACCCGCGGAAGGCGGTAGGATGCAACGCCTTGTTTGGGGGCCTCTGCCTCGAACGGTTCATCCACACTAGCCGTATGTCAGCTTTCATCAGATTATTCTTTATCCCTTACTTCGCAGGTCGGTGGCAACTCCAATTGCCAAGCCAATAGCCATACCACTCCCTGCGCCGAATAGCATTCCTGGAGTGAACCTGTCCTTTACCATACTCACTCCAGCTCCGAGAGCAACTCCAATGGCTAGTTCTAGGGCAAGACCAACACCAATTTTGCTGCCCTTGTTGTCGTTGGGTTGGTCGTGGTATGGTTCCTGTCTAACTTTCATTTCTCCTTATAACTTGCCATTTTGTATAATAAAAATAAAAATCAAAAAGTCAACATTTTTTTTCTTTGCTGATTGTTTTTGAGATTATTTTTTTAATAAGATGACCTGAAGAAAGTTATGCGAATATGCCAGCCAGATTAATTGATGAACCGATTGAAGTTATTGTTTATTTTGATGACAGAGGGATTCATGCTTTGCGGTTTAAGGGAGAGAGAGGGCTGTTACAATTTCACAGGTGATTGATACTTTAGTTGATGAAAAGGGACAAAATAAAAAAATCAGTTTTCAAGTCGATACGCGCGGGAGGATAATACTCATGGAATTAGGTTTTAGAGGAATTGGGATACGAGATTCGGGATATGAGATGCGACAAACTAAAATTTCAATTTGACCCAATGAATAGATTTCCATCTTTCAACCATAATTTTGTTGCTCCAAATTCAGCCCATATTCCAAATCCTATATCCCTTATCACGTTAACTTTCAATCCTTATTCTAAATTCTAATGGAATTGAGTTTTAAACATGGTACGAATAGTACCATAGTCCGATTAAAACGTTTCGTCATTTGTGATATTGGTTTTTTAATTTGAATTTATTTGTAATTTGTAATATGACATTTGGAGTTTTAATTAAACATCCTTAGTATCAAAAGATGCTCACAGAGAGGCCTTCATTTTTCTGACTGTTCCAAAAAGTACCAAAATTTTTACTTGATTTTTATGAATGATTTTCTTAACATTGAAGTTCAGGGGATGGGATAAAATAACCTGGACATTTCAATAAAATTGTTGCCTTATTTTATCCCATCCCCTAAATTTATCTTTCATTTTATGAATTTATTGTTTATATTTAGTTTTAATATTTAGTGGATAATGTTTGTCCGAAAAGTGACATAAACTTCAGTTTGTATAAGATAAAAGGATATAAAAGGTTTGTTTCTGCAAATGGTTTCTCGCAGACAAGATTGTCTGCGTTGCAATACAGCAGACTAATCAGAGAAGTTGGGTTATAAAGAATTAAAAGGAGTAGTTGAATCAAAATGTCTGAGAAAGAAATAGCAAAGGTTTACGATCCCAAACAGGTTGAGGAGAAGTGGTATCGTTATTGGATGGAGGAGAATTATTTTCATGGAGAAGTGAATTCGAAAAAGAAGCCGTATTCGATTGTGATTCCACCGCCAAATGTGACCGATGTACTGCACATGGGTCATGCATATAACAATACGATTCAGGATATTCTTATCCGCTATCATCGAATAGCTGGTTACGAGGCGATGTGGTTGCCGGGGACAGATCATGCTGGTATTGCGACGCAAAATGTGGTAGAACGTCATTTGAAAAAGAGCGAAAATGTTACCCGTCATGATTTGGGACGAGAGGAATTTGTCAAACGGATGTGGCGATGGAAAGAAAAATATGGTAATGTTATTATTGAGCAATTGAAGAAGTTAGGTTGTTCGTGTGATTGGGATCGCGAGCGGTTTACGATGGATGAAGGTCTCTCCAAGACAGTGATTGAGGTTTTCTGTCGTTTATATGAAAAAGGACTGATTTATCGAGGAAAATATATTATCAATTGGTGTCCGCGTTGTAGTACAGCACTTTCTGACGAAGAGGCCGTGCATGAAGATGAGCAAGGAAAACTCTGGTACATTAAATATCCATTGAAAGGTAATGGCAAATTTATTACTGTGGCGACGACACGACCTGAAACTATGCTGGGGGATGTGGCAGTTGCTGTCAATCCAAACGATAACCGATTTAAAAAACTTATTGGCAAAACAGCAATCTTACCTGTTTTGAATCGAGAAATTCCAATCATCGCTGATGAAATTGTCGATGCAAAATTCGGTACAGGTGCAGTAAAAGTAACTCCTGCTCATGATCCCAATGACTTCGAAATTGGACAACGGCACAATTTGAAACCGATTAATGTGATGAATGAAGACGGTACGATGAATGAGAATGCGGGAAAGTACAATGGTTATGATCGATTTAAGTGTCGTGAGGCTCTGGTTAAGGAACTGCCAACCTTGGGGCTGCTACAAAAAATTGAAAACCATGAACATGCCATTGCCCACTGCCAGCGATGTGATACTATTATCGAACCCTATCTTTCAACACAGTGGTTTGTGAAAATCAAACCGCTGGCTGAGCCGGCACTTAAAGTAGTTCTGGATGGCAAAATTAATTTTCATCCCGAAAAGTGGGTGAAAGTATATGCTAATTGGATGGAGAATATCAGGGATTGGTGTATCTCACGACAGTTGTGGTGGGGACATCGGATACCTGTCTATTACTGTCAGGACTGCGATCATGTGATAGTCAGACGTGAGCCACCAACTGAATGCGAAAAATGCAACGGTTCTCGAATTGTTCAGGATGAGGATGTGCTGGATACATGGTTTTCTTCTTGGCTATGGCCATTTTCAACCATGGATTGGCCCAAGGATGCGCCTGAGCTAAAATATTTCTATCCAACAGATACATTAGCAACCGCGCCAGATATTATCTTCTTCTGGGTGGCTAGAATGATTATGTCGGGCCTGGAATTTATGGGGGATGTACCATTCCGCCATGTTTATTTTAATGGCTTGATTCGAGATGCCCAGGGACGAAAAATGAGCAAGACGCTTGGAAATGGGATCGATCCACTGGAAATGGTGGAAAAGTACAGTGCTGATGCGGTTCGATTTTCACTGTTGATGCTCACGGCTGAAGGACAGGATATTAATCTTTCCGAATCCAATTTTGAGATCGGAAGAAATTTTTCTAACAAATTGTGGAATGCGTTTCGGTTTTTAGCTTTAAGTTTCCAATCGGAAGACTTGCCGAGGTTATTTCAAGATAATAATTATCTGGATCGAAAACATCAATTGCAACTCGCAGATCGATGGATTCTCAGTCGCTTGCACAAGACAATTGAAACCGTAACGAATGCTTTAAATGAATTCCATTTGAATGAAGCTGTGGATAATTTGTACTCATTTTTTTGGCGGGAGTTCTGTGATTGGTACCTGGAATTAATAAAGCCAAGATTGTATGGCGATGATCCAGCAGGAAAGGATTTAGCCCTGGGAATCGGTATTTATATGTTAAGAAATATTCTGAAATTATTACATCCATTTATTCCGTTCATTACCGAAGAAATCTGGCACAGTGTGAAATTGGCAGATGAGAAAGATCTAATTGTGTCCGAATGGCCCATTGGTGAAAAAAATTATTATGATGATCAGGCTGAAAAAGATTTAATTTTGATCCAGCAGGTTATCGGTGCGGTTCGGAATATTAGAGGCGAAATGAATGTTCCACCGAATAAGAAAGCGAACGTTTTAATTAAAAGCAGTAACAATGGGAATCTTGATCTAATCAAACAAAATGAAGTCTATTTGATTTCTTTATCAAAATTGTCAGATATTGAGTTAGGAACTGATTTAATAAAGCCAAAATTTTCAGCCAGTGCTGTGGTGGCTGATCTGGAAATTTTTATTCCATTGGAAGATTTAATCGATATTGAGGTAGAGCGAAAGAGGTTGACCAAAGAAATCACCCGTATAGAAAAACAGATTGAAAATATCAACACAAAATTAATGAATACGGATTTCATTGCAAAAGCTCCCAAAGAAGTGATTGAAAGAGAGAGACAAAAGAGTAATGATTTTCAAATGAACTTAAATAAACTACAAGCCAATCTTCAGAGTCTGGAAAAATAGTATAGCGTTTCCTAATCAATGTAGCAATAGCGATGTCATTGCGAGCGGAGCGAAGCAATCTCTAAGTTTATAGAAATAAAAAGGATTGCTTCGTCACTTCGTTCCTCGCAATGACATACTCGAATGAATATTATTTAGAAAACGATGTACTAGTTTAAGACAAATAACCATTTTATTATAACAAGCCAGAGGCTTGTTTTACAATTGAATAATGGAGGATTGAACCATGAGAAAATATAGCCTGTTAGTAATAGTTATGCTCACGATGGTCGGGTCTTTATTGGGACAACAGCGTGAGTTAGCCGTTACTGTATATAATAATGATCTGGCTGTTGTTAAAGATATTCGCAGCCTTGATTTGCAGGAAGGAATTTCTGAATTAAAATATCAGGATGTTGCCGCTGCTATTGATCCCACTTCCGTTCATTTTAAATCATTGACTACGCCAGATAAAGTCGCGATCATTGAGCAAAATTATGAATACGATTTGATTAGTTCCGAAAAGATAGCTGAAAAATATTTAGATAATAATATTACTGTTTATTTGAAAGATAATACTTTCAAAGGTAAATTATTAAGTTATGAAGGTAACAATTTGATTTTAAAGACGGTATCAGATACAGTACAACTAATCTCAAAAAGCAATATTATTAACATTGATTTTCCCAAGCTTCCGCAAGGACTAATTACCCGTCCGACACTTGTCTGGACCATTAACAATGAACAACAGGGGATACATAAAACTGAAGTCAGTTATTTGACTTCAAGAATGAATTGGCATGCTGAATACGTCGCTGTTGCAAAAGATAATGACCAAAAGCTTGATTTGAGTGCCTGGGTTTCTATTGATAATAAATCTGGTGCGACCTATCCTAACGCGAAACTAAAACTCATTGCCGGAGAAGTTCATCGCGTGGTTCCACCACAACCGATACGCGCTGCAAAAGGATACGCACTTCAAGCCATGGAAGCGGCAGCGCCGCAGTTTGAAGAGAAAGCATTTTTCGAATATCATCTCTATACATTAAAACGTCCAGCAACGATTAATAATAATCAGATCAAACAAATTTCTTTATTTCCGACTACCGAGGCCAGTGTTAAAAAAATTTATACCTATGAATCGCGCCGATCTCAGGATGATATCCGAGTTAATTTGGAATTCTTAAATAACAAGCAGAATGGCTTGGGAATGCCTTTACCAGCGGGAAAGGTGAGAGTATATAAAGAAGATCCAGCCGACGCATCGTTGGAATACATAGGAGAAGATCTGATTGAACATACACCGAAGGATGAAAAAGTTCGACTGTTTTTAGGCAATGCATTTGATATCAAAGCCGAACGCGCGATGACCAATAAAGTTTCTACGGGGAAGCATTCTCATGATGAAACCTGGCAGATTAAGATTCGCAATCATAAAGAATCGGATGTGGATATTGTGGTAATAGAAAAATTCTATGGTTTCTGGGAACTAAAAAAGTCAACTCATGAATATAAGAAAAAGGATGCCAATACTTTAGAATTTTATATCAATGTTCCGAAAGATCAGGAAGCAGTTTTAGAATATACCATTGCTTTTAAGAGAAGGTGATAGGAAAATTTCAAGTCACAAATTCCAAACCATAAATCCCAAATAAATTTTGTATACTGAAAATTAAATAACTCGATAGTTATTATTGAAGGAAACAACAAATAAATTCTTAAATACTTCGATTCAATTTCTCAAAGGAATTGGAGAAAAGCGAGCCCTAGCGCTGAAAAAAGCGGGTATTCATACTATCGGCGACCTGCTTCAATATTACCCTCGTCGCTATCTTGACCGTAGCAATATTACCCCGATTCGAAATCTTCATCCCAATGATACAGCAACCGTAGTTGGTAAAATTGTTACCCAGGGTATTAAGAAGGGGACGCGATCTCGGTTTATTATTTTACTCAGTGATAATACAGGCTTTTTATCTTGTGTCTGGTTTCATCAGATTCCGTATTGGCAAAAACTTTTTAAAGTGGGACAGACTCTGGCTGTTAGCGGCAAAATTGGCTATTTTGGCGGACTGCAAATTGTGCATCCTGAATTTGATCTGCTCTCCGAAAATGGTGAGGATCGTGAAGACGAGTTTTTGCATACAGGGAAAATTATTCCTCTTTATCCTTCAACTGAATTTCTCAGCCACTTAGGACTTGATAGCCGTGGCTTTCGGAGGATTCTTAAAAATTTGCTTCGGAATTATGCCTATCATATTGGAGAATTCTTACTAGAATCCATTATTCAAAAGCACAAATTGATATCTCTTCAAAAAGCATTTGAAAATATTCATTTTCCAGAAAGCTTTGAGTTGTTGAAACAGGCTAAGCAACGTTTGAAATTCGATGAATTATTTTTCATGGAATTCATGTTAGCCTATCGTAAATATAAGATCAGCAATCAGGAAAAAGGAATCACTTTCGGGACAGTAGGTGAACGACTCAAAACTCTCGTTGATAATCTTCCGTTTGATTTAACGGAAGTCCAAAAAAAGGTTATTCGGGAAATCCGCGCTGATATGAAAAAAAACCATCCTATGTATCGCTTGCTTCAGGGCGATGTCGGGTCTGGAAAAACAATCGTGGCATTAGTGGCAATGTTAATCGCCATTGAAAATGGTTATCAAGCCGTATTAATGGCTCCAACTGAAATTTTAGCTGAACAGCATTACTTAACTTTTCGCAGATGGCTGGAAGAACTAGAAGTTAATATAAAACTTCTTATTGGCGGTCAAAGGAAATCAGAACGTGAGTCTATTTTAAGTTCGATAGAGAGGAGAGAATGCGATATTGTTATTGGGACCCATGCAATTATTCAGGAAAATGTTAAATTTCATAAATTAGGGCTAGTCGTTATTGATGAACAGCATCGTTTCGGAGTGACCCAGCGGGCCATGTTAACTGAAAAAGGTGAAAATCCTGATGTGTTGGTTATGACGGCGACTCCTATTCCACGGACATTATCGCTAACAGTTTACGGCGATTTAGATGTATCTATTATTAATGAAATGCCTGAAGGGCGCATTCCAATTAGAACATCCTGGCGCTATGAGAATAAACGAAAAGAAATTTATGAGTTTGTCAAATCCAAAGTTGTTGAAGGACAACAAGCCTATATTGTCTTTCCGTTAATCGAGGAGTCTGAAAAATTAGATTTAAAAGCTGCCACTGAAAGTTACGAAAAAATGTGCACTGGGATATTTTCCGATATCAAAGTTGCATTATTACATGGACGAATGAAAAGCGATGAAAAAGATACAATTATGTTTGCCTTCAAGAATGGCGAAATTCAAATTTTAGTGAGTACAACGGTCATTGAAGTCGGTATTGATGTTCCCAAGGCAACGATTATGGTTATTGAAAATGCAGAAAGATTTGGATTAACCCAGCTTCATCAGTTACGCGGCAGGGTGGGGCGCGGAAGTGAACAATCGTATTGCATTCTGATTGCTAAATCGCCTTTGACCGATGAGGCGATTACTCGTCTAAATACGATGATTCAAACCAATGATGGGTTCATAATTGCAGAGGTCGATCTAAAATTGCGTGGTCCAGGAGAATTTTTTGGTACTCGTCAACATGGATTACCTGAACTCAAAATAGCTAATCCGATTTATGATACAGCATTATTGATGGAGGCGAGAAGCGAGGCGTTTGAAATTATTAGTAAACCAAAAGAGTTAAATCAATTATTGGAATTATTGTACCAAAATTCTTTTATTGATAATTATAAAGATAAAATAGAATTAATGAGAATTGGTTAATTTTTCATATATGGAGGGATTTATGGTCGATCGACTTTCAGATGAAGAAAGATATAAATTTCTTTTCTCTTTCTTAGTTATGAGTTATCAAACTTCGGCTTTAATGCAATTGGGACAACTAAAAGATCCGAATACGCAAAAAGTTGAAAAGGATTTAGAAAAAGCAAAATTATCAATCGATATTCTAGGGATGATTCAGGAAAAGACAAAAAATAATTTGACAAAGGATGAATCAGAATTGTTAGAAAATGTATTACGAGAGTTGAGATTAGTTTATGTGAAAGAATCGGGGAAAGAGAGTTCGACTGAAAAAAACGCTGATTCTAAAAAATCATAGAAGATAAAAATAAAATGCAATTCGCCACTTCGAAGAGACGGTGAGAAAATAGAAGTTGAATTATCTTAGAAATTGTAAGAAATTAATATTAAGAATGCCAACAAAGACATCAACTAAAGCACATTGGGAAAAATTCTGGAAAGATAAAGAGCAGATTCAAGAAGTTTATTCAAACGATGACCGTATTTACTTGAATCTTTGTCAAGTTACAGAAATAAAAGAAAAAAAAATTCTCGAAGTCGGTGCAGGTAGTGGGAGAGATAGTTTTCAACTGGCTCGTGAAAAGGCGATAGTATACGTGCTGGACTATTCGCCGCAGGCTTTGCATATCGTCAAAAATTTGAAAGAACAGAATGATGTTAGTGTATATTTAATACAAGCAGATGCGTTTCAAATTCCAATTCCCGAAGCAACTTTGGATATTATTTTTCACCAGGGGCTAATGGAGCATTATAAGGATCCATTACCATTGCTGAGGGAACATTTTAGAGTTTTAAAACCTGGAGGATTTTTATTGATCGATGTTCCTCAGCGATACCATGTTTACACTTTAATCAAACATATTCTGATTTTTTTTAATAAATGGTTTGCAGGATGGGAAACCGAGTTTTCCATTAGACAGTTAAAAAAAATAGTTGAGCAATCGGGATTTTCGATTCGACATGAATATGGTAGATGGATGCGACCGAGTCTTTTTTATCGAGTTTTGAGAGAATTACTCAAAAAGATAGGAATTAAGCTGCCGCTGTGCCCATCAATTTTTAATTGGACGAGAAGTTTAAGGGATCGGCTAGGAGATAGATTTGTTACAAAACGTTGGGCTTTTTATACTTTTATTGATATAGGAGTGATTGGCCAGAAGAAAGATGTAATGTAATGGGTTTTCTTCTTTGATTTTACAAAATTTTCGATTAATTAAAATAAGGAGCATAGAAGTAGGAGTAAGGGAGTGATGGAATAGTGGAATAATGGACTAATGAAGTTATATAATATTTATTGCAGCATTCCTATGTTCCATCGCCATATTTCCCCATTTTATCACGACTTGATGAAAAAATATTAACTAGAGACACTGAGGTAAGAGAGAGCCAAGTAGAACGACATGGGTTATCACATACTGGTCATCAACTGGCAGGATATTCGCAATCCATTGGGTGGTGGGGCTGAAGTTCATTTACATGAAATTTTCAAGCGAATCGCCCAAAAGGGACATCAGGTAACTTTATTTTCTTGTCGTCATCAGGGTTTGCCTGATGAAGAATTTATCGATAGTATCCATGTGATTCGTTGTGGAAATCGAAATTTTTTTAATTATATAGTCCCTTTTCTCTATAAAAAATACTCACGACACACAACGATCGATGTCGTAATCGATGATATCAATAAGATTCCTTTTTATACGCCGTTATACGTAAGAGAACCATTAATTGGAATTATTCATCATTTATTCGGATCGAGTATTTTTATTGAAACATCACTACCAGGAGCACTCTATGTCTCCTTGGCAGAGAAATTAGTTCCCCAAATTTACCACAGCATTCCGATGGCTGTGGTTTCTAATAGTACGAAGGCAGAATTAATTCAGAAGGGATTTTCAGAAGAAAATATTCATCTTGTTTACAATGCCGTGGATCGATCAGCGTATCAATATATACCAGAACTAAAATCGCCAACGCCCCTGGTCGGTTATTTAGGCCGGATTAAAAAATATAAAAGTGTAAACCACCTTATCTTAGCTTTTTCAAAGGTGATTCAGCAAATTTCAGAGGCGAAATTATTAATTGTAGGTGATGGAGATCACCTTCCAGAGTTGAAAAAGTTGGTTTTACAATTAAATCTGGAACAAGTTGTTACGTTTACTGGTGCAACACATCATGAGCAAAAGATTAATTATCTAAACCAGATGTGGCTGATGGTCAATCCATCACCAAAAGAAGGGTGGGGACTTACGGTTATTGAAGCCAATTGTTGCGGTGTGCCTGTTATCGCTACCGATTCTCCCGGGTTACGCGATTCTGTTGTTGCTGGAAAGACGGGCTTGCTTTATCCTTATGGAGATTATTCTCGATTGGCCGAATTGATTATCGAACTCATTCAAAATAATAATTTAAGAAACTCATTATCTAAGGAATGCATTAATTGGGCTCATCAATTTGATTGGGAAAAGTCAGCTAATAACATGCTAATTGTGATTGAACAAGTACTATCTCGGAGGTAAAAAAGCATGCAAAATGATAAGCGATTAAATCGTATATTCGCATTCGTGGTTTTTTTTATTTCATTGTTTGTTTATTTAAGAACGGTCGCACCGACGACTTCATTCTGGGATTGTGGCGAATTCATTACCTGTTCATATATCTTGGGAGTACCTCATCCTCCTGGTGCTCCGCTTTATATTCTCGTCGGACGAATTTTCAGTATGATACCATTTGTTGAAGATATTGGAATGAGGGTGAATGTAATATCGTCATTGACAAGTGCCATTACTGTAATGTTTACTTATCTCATAATCGTTCGACTCATTATCATGTTTCGAGGTAAACCTCAGGATAAATTTGATCGATTAATCACCTATGCCAGCGGTATTATCGGTTCATTAACTTTTGCGTTTACGGATAGTTTCTGGTTCAATGCGGTAGAAGCCGAAGTATATGCTATCAGTATGTTTTTTACTTCACTTGTTGTCTGGCTGATTTTATTATGGTATGAAAAAGCAGATGAGCCATCCAGCGACAAATATATTCTTTTAATTGCTTATTCTGTGGGTTTAGCGACTGGTGTTCATCTTTTAATGATACTTGCTTTGCCTGCTGTCTTTGTAATGATTTATTTCAGAAAATATCAAAAAGTAGAATGGAAGAGTTTCTGGATATTTGCGTTTGTTTCTGTTGTTGTATTTACTGCAATTTATCCTGGAGTTGTGAAATGGATTCCTAATCTAGCACTTTATTTAAAGAAAAATACCAGTTCTGAATTTACAACGCTATTTTTTCTTGTGTTATTTGTGTTATTACTCTATGGCATTTATAAAACTTTTCACGATAAAAAACGAATCGCTTTTCTGGTTTTTACGGCATTCTTGGTGATTTTAGTTGCGACCTCGACCTACACCGCCCTTTATATTCGTTCTGGCCTAGATCCTGCTATCGATGAAAACGATCCCGAGAATATCGAAAATATGGTGAGCTATCTCAATCGAGAGCAGTATGGAGATTGGGGATATATGGAACGCCGTGCACCATTATGGAAATATCAGATTGAAAAAATGTATATACGGTATTTTGGCTGGCAATTCATTGGTCAGGGTCAAACTTTAGGTGATGATAGCCGCATTTTGGAAAATTACAGTCTTCGCGGCTTATTTTGCCTTCCTTTTTTGGTAGGACTCATTGGCATGGTTTTCCATTTTCGAAAGGATTGGAAACATGCCTCAGCAATATTACTTTTATTTATTATGACTGGAATTGCCATTGTGCTTTATTTAAATCAAGAAGACCCTCAGCCCCGGGAACGAGATTATGTTTATGTTGGCTCATTCTTCGCTTTTGCAATATGGATCGGAATTGGAATTACTGCGATTGCCGATTACATGAAAAACACAGCTATTAAGTTACAACCAACACAAAGGATGATTATTCTGGTGACTGGTCTATTGATTCTTACCTTTATTCTACCAATTAATTTACTTTCTTTTAACTATAAATCTCATGACCGTAAGGGTAACTATGTGGCTTATGATTATTCTTACAATATCCTCCAGAGTTGTGAGCCAAACGCAATTCTGTTTACCAATGGCGATAACGATACATTTCCACTTTGGTTTTTACAAGAAGTATATGGAATCAGAAAAGATGTTCGAGTCGTTAATTTAAGTTTGCTAAATACTCACTGGTATATCAAACAACTTCGGGATGAGGAACCGCGCGTACCGATTAGCCTTAATGATAGACAAATCGACAACCTCACGGCTCGTCCCTGGCAAAAAGAAGGAAGAACCATTCGTTTCAATGTACCCAGGGAAGCCTATTTACGAGATAAAGCTGATATTATCGAACGTAAACAGCTTGTTCAGGAAGTAGAAGAAACGCCAGAAATTGTTTTTAATCTGAAGCCGACTCTATATGGTCAGGGAATTCGTGTCCAGGATCTTATGATTCTGGAACTTATTCGAACGAATCAGTTTCGAAAACCAATCTATTTTGCGCTTACTGTATCCCGGGAAAATCAAATCAATCTGTTTAATTATTTGAGGATGGATGGACTGGTTTTCAAATTAGTTACTTATCCGACAAAGGATGAACCGCTTTCACCTTCTCATTTAAAAACGAATCTATTTGAAAAATTTCAATATCGCAATCTTGATAATCCTAACGTATACTTTAATGAAAATATCAAGGGATTATTACGCAATTATCAAGGGGCCTACTATAGTTTAGCTCAATATTATGGAAGAGAAAAAATGTACGATCAAATGACCGAAGTGATTGATAAAATGACTACTGTGATGCCAGATTCTGTTATTCCTATTAAAAAAGACCTTCAATTTGAGATTGGTCGCATGTATTATATCGGCGGACAACAGGATAAGTTTAAAAACATATTACTTCGTATGATGCAGCGATCTGATGTCGGGCTGGATGAGAAGTTACAATATGCAGGATGGTATTCTCAACTTTATCCAGATGATGCGGAGAAAGCAGTTCAATCCGTTCAAAAAATTACTACCGAATTTCCCAGAATCCCTGAGCCGTATTACTGGTTAGCAACACACTATTTAAGAACGAAAAAATATCAGAAAGGGATAGATATATTGAATGTCTGGTTGGCTCGAAATCCAAATGACAAAAACGCCAGTTCCCAGATCATACAACTTCAGGATTTAATTGCTCGATCACAAAAGGACTCTTTGGCTCCGGATACAGCCAAAACTGACAGTCTGCAAAATTAGCTGTTCATCAACGGAGGGATTTGATGGAAAAAGAACAGCTTATAAATAGAATTATTGCGACATCACTTTTTATGATTTCGTTTATTGTCTATTTTCTTACCATAGCTCCCACAACTTCTTTCTGGGATTGTGGTGAGTTTATTACATGTGCGTACATTTTGGGCATTCCACATCCCCCAGGCGCGCCATTTTATTTATTATTAGGTCGCATTTTTACACTGTTCCCCTGGACAGCAGATATTGGATTGCGTGTGAATATCATTTCAGCAATCACTGCTGCTATGACGGTGATGTTCACTTACCTCATTATCGTGAGGTTAATCGTTTTATGGAGAGGAAAAGCCAAAACTTTTGAAGATCGACTCATACTCTATGGTGGCGCCATCATCGGAGCATTAGCATTGGCCTTCTCAGATTCCCTCTGGTTTAACGCTGTCGAAGCTGAAGTTTATGCGATTAGTATGTTTTTTACTACCATTGTTGTCTGGTTTATTTTGGTCTGGCATGAAAAAGCAGAGGATCCCTCATGTAACAAATATATTTTTCTCATCGCATATTGCGTCGGGTTGGCCATTGGTGTGCATCTGTTAAACATTCTTGCATTGCCTGCAATTTTTCTGATTTACTATTTCAAAAGACATACCCTTAATTTAAAGTCATTCCTTATTTTTGTTGCCATTGGTTTTGTTATTTTTATTGGCGTTTATCCTGGCATCGTTAAATGGTTACCCAACTTAGCATTGATTATTAAAAAACAATATGGAGCCTCATTCGCATCTTCATTTTTTATTGTTCTGGCGATTGCTCTAATTGGAGCGATTTATTTTGCTATTCGTAATCGAAGCCGAATGTTTTTTGTTACTTTAACATCGCTTCTCCTCATCATAATCGGAGCTTCTACTTTTCCCAGCGTTTACTTTCGCTCTAAACTTAATCCAGCAATTGATGAAAATGATCCAGAAAATCTTGAAAATCTTGTCAGTTACATAAATCGGGAACAGTACGGTGAATGGGGCTATTTAGAACGTCGGGCTCCACTATGGGAATACCAGATAAAGAAGATGTACTTGCGTTATCTGGGCTGGCAATTTATTGGTAAGGGAACAATTAAAGATGCTGAAGGTAATCTAGCCGAGACAATCAGTTTACGAGGTCTGTGGGGAATACCTTTTTTAATTGGAATCATGGGGATGATCCATCATTTTTTTAAGGATTATCGAAGGGCCTTTGCTATCCTGTTGCTATTTATTATGACTGGAATAGCCATAGTAATTTATCTTAACCAAACAGACCCCCAGCCGCGTGAACGAGATTATGTATATGTCGCTTCTTTTTTTGCTTTTGCCATCTGGATTGGGATTGGTGTGGCTGGCATTTTAGAAACTATGGTGGAGTCTGTCCAAAAGAAAAGTTTTATGCAAAAATTAAGTCTGGCAATTACCTTTAGCTTAATTTTCATTCTTATTCCTATCAAAATGTTAGCTATTAACTATCGGAGTCACGATCGCAGTGGCAATTATGTAGCATCCGATTATTCTTATAATCTGCTTCAATCCTGTGAGAAGGATGCGATTTTATTTACCAATGGCGATAACGATACATTCCCACTTTGGTTTTTACAATATGTTTATGGAATCAGAAAAGATGTGCGTGTAGTTAATTTAAGTTTACTCAATACCCATTGGTATATCAAGCAACTCCGTGATCAAGAAGCCCGAGTTCCCATCTCCTTTTCGGATCCTCAGGTCGATCGATTAACTCCGACATATTGGCCAGATAAAAAAATTGTAAAGATCGAAGTTCCTAAGCATATTTATGAACAGGAACTTCAAGATTTGGAGCAACGCAAAGAGTTTCTTTCAAAAACAACAGCAAGTGCCCCAGAAATCACTTTTGAGTTAGGCCCGACTTTTATGGGACAGGCGATTCGTGTTCAAGATATCATGATTTTGAATATAATTGCATCGAATAGATTTAGAAAGCCTATTTACTTCGCGGTCACGGTTTCACCAGAAAATATGTTGAACATGGACGATTATCTTAGAATGGATGGCTTGGTGTATAAATTAATCACTTATCCAGGCGAAAAAATCTCTCCTTCACGGTTGAGAGAAAACCTGTTTCAAAAATTTCGTTACCGAAATTTGGATAATCCAAAGATTTATTACGATGATAACATTATCGGCTTGTTGATTAACTATCGGTCGGCCTTTTTAAGACTTGCAAATTTTTATCGACAGGAAAAGATGTCTGATGATATGCTATCAACGCTGGATAGAATGGAACAATTAATTCCAGAAGCAGTAATACCAATCTACGAGCGAGGATTATCACTGGGAATTGGACAGATGTATCTTGAAGGAAATCGTCCTCAAGAATTTGAAAAAAGATTAGAACGTTGGTTGAAGGAGCCCAACCTTTCATTTGATGAAAAGCTTAAATTGGCTCAAATTTATTATCAACTTTTAAATAATCATGATAAATCTGAAGAAATTGTTCTGAATTTAATCAGCGAGGATCCTAATTATACCAGAGCTTATTATTGGCTTTTTCGTCTTTATTCGGATATTAAAGCTTATGATAAAGGTTTAAATTTAACAAAGCAATTATTAAAAATAAATCCAAATGACAAACAAGCTAATGTTTGGCTTCAAAAATTTGAAATGTTTTTACAAATTCCTCCAGATTCAATCTATCAAGAAGGGTATCAGGGAAAATTAAATTGAAGACGGAAATAAGGTTTTGGTTTTTCTAGGGTAGAGGAAATTAGCTATTGGTCAGAAAAGTTGCAGTTCCCATTATTAAAATACTCATCAGCGCAGCATTAGTAATCTTTTTACTTATTAAATTAGGTACTCGAGACATTGTCTTAAAATTTGCTACAGCTCATCTCTGGTGGGTAATATTGGGCGTCATCATCTTCTCATTGAGTAATTTGCTGGGCTCTATACAATGGTATCTGTTAATGAGAACTAGAGGAATCCAAATTCCTCTCCTTCATGTGATCTCGTACTACTATGTGGGATTATTTTTCAATAATTTTTTAATCGGCTATGTAGGAGGTGACGCTGTTCGGATTTATGATATTTCTAAGGCTTCTGGTGACTCTTCCAATGCCATATCAACGGTCTTTTTCGATCGGTTAATGGGTTTTGTGATGTTGACAACATTAGCTTTAGTTGCAGCACTTACATGGCGAAATATATTTCACTCAAAAACTATTATATTTGTTATTCTCATCCTCTTATTGTGTTGGGTGATTTCATTTATTTTTCTATTTAATAATAAATTTGCAAAGAGAATTTGGTGGCTCATTCGCTTTTTATTTTCACCTAAAATAAACAACAAGATTCGAGAAATTTATAATAGTATCAATTCATTTAAACATGCGAAAAGTTCGCTGCTACTCGTTATTTTACTTTCTTTCATCATCCAATCACTAAGAATTCTGGTACACTATTTTGCAGCCTTATCAGTGGGACTTCATATACATATTAAATATTTTGTTATTTTTGTTCCAGTAATAGCTCTATTATCAAGTCTTCCAATTTCAATTGGGGGGATTGGAATTCGAGAAAGTAGTGGTGTTGCTCTATTTTCTCAAATCAATTTCTTTCAACCCGAAACAATTGTTGCTATGGAATTTCTGGCCTATATTATAGGGATAATATCCACGATTCCGGGGGGACTAATTTTTATTTTACGGAAAGAAAAAATAGTGTTAGAATAATTTATTAGCAGAGAAATAATATAATGGAGAGAATAAGATGAAAAAATTATTTTATATTACAATAGCTTTGGTTTTGATATTTAACATCATAATCACAACGACTGGTTGTTTTCGATCAAAAAATCCTTTGGGAGCAGATAATGAAATTCGTGTAGTAGCTGATTCAACGATCTGGCAACAAACTGATCCGTTACTAAGAGAAATTTTTGAAAAAATGGAATATACGCCGCGAGAAGAAAAAGTATTTAAAATAATTAAAGCTGATCCTAAAAATTTTAAACAATTCAAAAATCTAATTTTTTTGTCGACGTTGGACGCCGAAGATGAGATTTCAAAATCGATTAATTTCAACCTTTCCGAAGATGCTAGATTAAAAGTTGAAGCTGGAAATATTATTTTCGTAAAAAAAGAACAATGGGTTAAATATCAAATTATTATGTTCTTGATTGGACAGGATTTGCCCTCCCTTTTAAATAAAATCGATGAGCAACGGGCTGATATATTGGTTCAATTTGATGATTACTGGAATAACTTTCATAAAGATATTTTATTTGGTTACAAAGAACAATTTGATGTTGAAAGGCATCTACTTAGAAATTATGGATGGATGATTCGCGTTCCTTCAGATTATAAACTTGAAGTCCAGTCTGCAAAAGATCGCTTTGTTATGTTCCAGAGACCAATCCCTCTTCGGTGGTTCGCTGTATATTGGGTTGAAGCAACGGATCCAAGTATTATTACTAAAGAATGGTGTATTAACAAACGAAACGAAATTGGTAATCGCTTTTATGAAAAGGAGGAAATCGAACAAAAATATGAGAAAGTTATTGCTGAGGAAGTCATTTTTCTCAATCGACGGGCCTTAAAACTAAAAGGACTCTGGAAAAGTGAAGAAAAAGTTGCCGGTGGCCCATTTCGTTTATATTGTTTCTTTGATGAACCAACTGAGCGGATTTATTTTGTTGACATGCACTTATTTTCTCCAGGTTTTAAGAAAGGGAAATTGCATTATTTAAGGCAAATGGAAATCTTAGCACACACGTTTAAAACCAATCTGGAGATAAAATTTGAAGATATTAAATAATTTTAAACTACTAAGGAGTAAGAAGAAATAAAATGTATTTCTTTATTATTTCACGAGTTAGAATAACAACTGTAGAATAATTTTAAGAATTCCAATTAATTTTTTCTCACCCCCTAAGTGAGTTTACAAGAGGCCAATTTATCGTAAAAATTTTCTTGATTGGATTGAATTGAGGCAATGGATTTTAATCCTGAAGGTAAGATATTTGATACTGGAGAAGATCCTAAAAATCCAATATTAAGTATCCAAAATCAAGTATCCTTGTATCAACCCTCTGCAATTATTTTTGGAGAAGTTAAATGTAGTACATTAAAGATTTTATCATTTAATATAAATAAACTTTTATCTTCCTCAACTTTTGAAGTTTCATCAACTTCAGTAAGATAGAGGAACCCTCCCATATAATAATTTTCTCGACCAAAAATCGGAGCGAATCGAATTTGGATAAACTGATCATTTAATCGAGTTTTAAATGCCAAAGAATTAAATCGCATATTTGTTTCAAGACCTTTTACAATCTCAATTAACCAGTTCGCTCCGTCCCCTAAAGGTAACTCAATTAAGGATTTCCCAATTAATTTTGCTTTAGGTAATCCTAAAATAGATTCTGCTGCTTGATTTAAAATAAGTATCTTATTTTCGGAATTACAAAACAATAATCCATCAGATAAGCCGCTAAGCATTAATTCAAGAAGACTCCTATCAAATAAAGAGTTAGTTTCCGATTGAGCAGTAGAAGTTTCATTATGAAAGGTAATGATAACCTGGTCTGTTTGATTGATTTGGTTCTTGATCGGAATTGCATTAATAGTTGTTTTTGATTTGTCAGAATGAGTTGCATTGGGTTTATTTAGTGAACTTCTATATGGCACACCTAAGCGCAGCACTTCTTTTAATGGACATGTCCAATTTTGTTCATCACAAGGCTCAAAAATCCTATGAATCACTTGGTAGCAAAATTTACCTATCACCTCTTTTTGAGTAAGTTGATATTTTTCCAAAAAGGCACTATTCATCTCAACAATTTGAAATTTATTATTAACGATGAATAACGGATCTTTAATAATATTTATTGAAGCATTAAAGTATTGCCAGGTTCGTTGGATATTTTCTTTAAGCTGTAAATGGTGATGGAGCGCCAATTCATCAGAAGTCTTGTCTCCATCTTTTAACATTGTAATAATTTTAGCTATGTAATTTTTTTCTTTCACCAACGTGAGTCTTGGTTGTTTGCTATTCAGGCGCGATAGTCGTTCAACCTCTTCTCTGGCAGCTACTAAGATTAATGGAGTTCCTTCACTTCTTATAAAAACTTCTTGATGGGTGATCAAACTATCTGATTCTGAAGATGTTGTGTCTAAAATGATTAAATCATAGGTAGAAATTTTAAGGCGATACCAGCTATCACGCTCAGAGATGGCAAAATCGATTTTCAATTGAGGAAATTCATATTGAAGTCGGTCCTGAATTTCTTCAATTTCATAGTAGCGAAAACCAATAAGAAGTATATTCATCGTTGACCTGCATTATATATGATGTCCAGGGATAATAAAACTGGAATCCATCAGATGAAGCAGTGCATTGAAGAATATTGGTATCCAGCGAGAATTAATATAAAATTATTAGATGATTAATTAATTAAAATCACAGCGAACTCAATATAATAATTCAACTTTAATTTGTCAAGCATATTTCAAAAATTTAATTTGTATGGTTAATTATTTAATTTTTA
>JABAOC010001170.1_pt1 | contig 25800 bp, 33 predicted proteins | sample 7062161 | NCBI WGS metagenome assembly JABAOC01 (sample SAMN14538625, study PRJNA623070) | marine sediment metagenome | biome: marine biome [ENVO:00000428]; feature: marine pelagic biome [ENVO:01000023]; material: deep marine sediment [ENVO:00002113] | place: India: Gulf of Khambhat ... | reverse complement strand
CGCAGGAGATCCGTAATGGACGAAGAAACCAGGGGGCGGTTAGAGGCCATCGAGAATCGGTTAATCTTACTCGAATCTATCGTACTCGGCCCGCACGACGAAGATTTTGATCTCGATCCCATAGAACGTCAGCACCGCGAATTTAAACAGCGTGTCCGCGCACGCCGGGAGGCCTCATGAGCCGGGACATGCTGATGTTTGGTATGAGCGAGTGCGAGAACACTAACAATCTGCTCAACTGGATGAATTCTACGGACGGCCTGCACGAGTTCATGCCCGACCCGCACCGGCTACAGCTTGAGAAGTGGATATGGGACAAGCGGGACGCCTTAACGGGTCGCGTTATGGATGTGGGCGTGGAGAACCGGCGGGACTGGATTGGCGAGGGATATTTCACATTCGGATTCAGGGATTGTGATGTCGTCGGCGATCTTCTGAGGATTCCATATGAGCCGGAATCGCTGGATGCCATTCTATGCACAGAAGTCCTCGAGCACTGCGTCGATCCATTCATGGCCTGCCGTGAAATGCGGCGGGTGCTCAAGCCGGGAGGACTGCTTATGGTGACATCACCGTTCGTCTGGCCGTGGCATGGGAATAATCATTATCCCGATTATTGGCGGTTTAGTCATCAGGCGTGGCAGTTGCTCTTGGCGGACTTCTCAGAGCTCAAAATCATTCGGTGCGAATGGAGTCCAGAGGGCGANNAATGTCAGACGACAAACCAAAGAAGGAACAAAAGCCAAAGAAAATCATAACGTGCGGGAAGTGCAATCGCGCCGTATGGGATACGGATGTTGACAAGCACGGCATGTGCTGTTTTTGCGAAAAGCAAGACGAGCCGGAAGTCATTATTCCGGCGCCCAAGAAGAAAAAAACGAAAGTAGACTGATGCGCGTGCTTTTAGTCGGCCCCGGTGCATCTTTCGCCGTGTCAGATGTGCATGAGGGCCTGCGTAAAGGGCTTGAGGCCCGAGGCGTTGAGCTCATTCATTACAACCTCGATCAGCGCATCGAGTTCGCTTCGTCCTGGCTGCGCAAACGTTGGCAAACGATGGGAAAGCCGAAGCATCGTCCTTCCGTGGCGGATGTGTACTACATGGCCGGGCAAGACATCCTCGAGAAAGCACTACGCCATGAACCGGACTGGGTGATCGTCGTCAGTGCCATGTACTTCCATCCAGACCTGCTCGTGCTTCTGAAACGCGCTGGCAAGCGGCTCGGCATTCTGTTTACGGAATCGCCTTACGATGACGAAAGGCAGGCCCGCGTCGCACCCGTTGCCGATATTTGCTGGACGAATGAGCGCACGAGCGTTCCCTACTTGATGAAATACAACTCGCGTACGTCCTATCTTGCCCATGCATATGACGAGGAAAAGCATAAGCCCCAAGCAGAACATACCGAAAATGGTATACCCGCCCACGATGTCGTATTTGTTGGGACGGGCTTTCAAGAGCGTATTGATTTGCTCAAGTCCGTTGACTGGGACGGTATTGACTTTGGCATATATGGGAACTGGCAATTACTGGGCTCGCGGTCAAAGCTACGCAAGCACATTTGCGGAAAAGAAACGGAAAACAGCAAGACGGCCGCCCTATACCGCAAAGCCAAGATCGGACTCAATTTTCACCGGACATCAAAAGGCTTCGGGCGTGACGCCCCAAAGATCGCATATGCGGAATCCCTTAATCCTCGAGCATACGAGCTCGCCGCGTGCGGTCTTTTCCATATCAGCGATTATCGAGTCGAACTAGACGAACGGTTCGGGAGGCTCGTCCCGACCTTCGAGAACGGCAATCTGGGCGATGTCATCAGGCGGTGGCTCGCCGACGATAAAGGGCGGGACGAAATAGCGAGCAAGTTGCCTGGCGCCATCGCCGGCCAGACTTGGCAGGCGCGGGCCGACCAGGTGTTGGCGGATTTGGAGCGAGTTGGCTCCAATTAGACGAAGGAGGCTTTAAGTGGCCAAATATAGTGGCAAAGGGGGTGTATGTTACATCTCCACATCAGGCAGCGGGGATGCAACGACCATTCTCGGTTTGAGTCAGTGGACGCTTTCGAGGGCGGCCGCAAAAATCGACGTGACCGAGTTTGGCGATGCCAACATGGAAAAGGTCCAGGATCTCGCGGATGTCACTGGCACGTTGTCTGGATTTTGGGATGACACCGATGACAATCTGTACGACGCTGCGGCCTCGAGCGATGGTTGCAAGGTGTATCTCTATCCGAGTGATCTTGTGACGGGCAAGTATTTTTATGGGCCGGCATGGATAGATTTCTCAATTGACGTTCCAAGAGGTGGTGCCGTAACGGTCTCGGGTTCATTCGAGGCCAACGGCGCATGGGGTCAGAAGTAGGAAAGCGGGCTAAACAATGGTCCGCTTCAGCGGTGTATCGGGGGAACTCCGCGTCGGCTACCAGAAGGCTGCACGCCTGACGAGCTGGAAGCTGGAAGACAAGATCGTCGAGGCGAGGCTGGACCCGCAGTCTGTCAGCTGGTTCTGGCTCGAGCGTCGCCCGCTTGATCTGTATCTGGACGTGGGCCGGCACAAATGGAAATGGCGCGGGGTGGACCTGGTTACGGATCAGGGACATGCAAAAATCATCCTGCACGGTGAGCGGGAAAAGTAAGGGGGGAAAGTATGGGACGGACAAACCGATTCGTCAAGCCGGACGTCGTGCGGGTGGATATTTCCGAGGGCGATTGGATTGAAATCAAGAAGCAATTAACAGTAGGTGAAGAGAAGCAAGTATCCGCCAAGTCAATCCGCCAGATGGGCGGAAGACTAGGCGAGGAAGACGCCCGGTGGGATATCGACCCGGCCGTATTCGCATTTGCTAGGGTCGAAGCCTATCTCGTGGACTGGTCATTTGCGGAAGAGGACGATGACGGCAACCTGAAGCCGGTTGAGCTTACGGCCGAAAGCATACGTGCGTTGGACGAGGCATCGTTCAATGAAATCGACGAGGCTATCGACAAACACATCAAGGAATTTGGGGACGCGTCAAAAAAAGCGACTGGTGGCAAGCGCAAACCCGGCAAGAAATAGTCGTCGCGAAATGGCTGGGTTGCAGCGTTGCCGCCGTACTTGACATGCCGATGGACACGTACAGAACGGCGATAGAAATGATTCGGGAAGAAAGCGAACGAGTCAAGTCGGCGGGGGCGAATTCGTGAAGATCTTATTGCTTTTGTGCTTTTTCCAGTATGGTGGCCCGGTTTTCGCGAATCCATTCTTCGACCTGTCTTTTCACGGACCCGAGTGGGACGTCGTTGATTCCTTCTGCGAAGAAGCCCCTTTGGAATTCGCCGACTGTAACAACGGCTCTGATTCCGTCAGCGGATTGGGAAGGCTGCCAAATGTAACCGCCCAAGTGATAGGCCGTCTCGCCTTGCCTGGTAACGGGTTGACGACCGAGGTAATTGACCAGAGCATCGGCGCTAGCCCGTTCGCTGGTGACAGCGAGAGAGCGTTTCTTTTCGCCGAGCTTGCCAAGTTCCTTGCAGAAATAACTGGCTCCCCGGTCCTTGAATCCGGCCTCGAGATCGGGGCTGGAACAGTATACTTTCACCAGTTCCACATCTTCCGCAAAAACTATACCAGAAACGGCCACCGCGAGGATAAATACCAGTGTTTTCATGATTTGCGCTCCTGTCGTTACTTGAAATATAGGACTGAAACCCCTGCAAATCAAGTGATTTGTGGTGAAAATTATCCGATTTTTGGTGATTTGAATGGCTGACAGACTGATTACCGCCACGTTGCAGCTCAAGGATCAGCTTAGCGAGAATGCCAAGCGGATGCAGAAGGAACTCCGCGGCATCAACAAGGCGATTGAGAAGAATCGTAACACTCTGGGCGATCTCAAGCTTAAATACATCGCGGCCGCTGCGGCCATTGCCGGTGCTGTCCGGGTCATGAGGGGCGCCTTTGAGGCCCAATCCAAGCAAGTAGAGGCAATCAATGCCCTCAATTTGGCGCTGTCCAACCAGGGTAATCTCCTGCCCGGTACGAGCCAGCGACTTCAGGAATATGCTTCACAACTCCAGAGTATTACGACATTCGGCGACGAAGTCATCCTTCAGAATCAGGCGCTGCTCGCCTCGTTCGGAATGAACGAAGAGCAACTGCGAGTGGCGACTCAGGCATCCTTGGATTTCGCTAGCGCAACGGGCCGCGATTTGAGAATGGCCGTCAACCTGGTCGGCAAAGCCTTCGTGGGCGAAACGGGCGAGCTCTCGAGATACGGCATCGTCATTGATAAGAACATACCGAAGTCCGAGAAGTTCGCCGCAGTTATGGAGCAATTGCAGCAACGATTCGGCGGTGCGGCTCAGACCGCGACGAAGAATTTCGCCGGCCAGATGAAACAGCTCGGGAATGCAGCCGGTGATGTGCAAGAAGCCCTGGGGAAATTCCTCGGTGAGTTCCTGAAGTTGGGCGGCGGAATGCAGCCGACGCTGGCACTTCTCGAGCGGGTCAAGGATTTCTTTGGTCAGGATCTGGTCATTGCGCTTGGTGAAGCTCGAGCTCTATTCGCCGAATTCGTTGGGGTGGCCTTTGACTTGCTCGCGAAGTTGGCGAGCGGGATGGAGAATCTACTCGGTGAACGCACAAAGAAAACGGCGGCTGTCTTGTCCACGATTCCAGGCCCGATGCAGAAGATCGCGCAGGCGATTGATGCAATGGTCGGCGGCGGGGCTGCCGAGAAATTCAAAATCATGGCAGAAGGCCAGCGGCAGTTAGCACAAGAACTGCGCGACGAAAGCATGGCGGCAGCGATGGCCGCGGGCTCAACACAAGAATTCACGAATCGGCTCGCACCGCTGCCCACAGTCACCGCTGATAATTCAAAAACGATTGCGTTTATGGAAGACGCCCTGAAGCGTCTGAATCAGCAACTAAAAGATGATTCCGCGTCGTTTATGGCCGATGCCCTGGAACGGCTCAACGAAGAATTAGAACGTGTCGCCAATAGTACAGACATTGGCTTCAAAACACTTAACCGGTATTCCGATCAATTGCTTCAATTCGGCGTTACGACGGCTGATTCAAAAGAAGAAGTCGATAAAATTGCATCGGCAACTGAAAATTTTGCCAAGATTCTCGAAGAGGCGGCTCACCTGACGACGGTATTCGGTCGGACGCTCGGTAGCGTTTTCGGTGGTGCTGCAAGTGCCATTGGCGGATTCAGAAAGCTATTTGAACAAGAAGGCGGCGGATTTGGATTCGGCAAAATTGGCGAACTTTTTAAGAAGGATGGGGCGCTGAGTTTTGGGTCATTCCTTTCTGGCATTACAACCGCTCTCCCCGCCATCGGCGCCCTAGCCGGCCCGGTCGTTCAACTGTTCGGGAAGATATTCAAGCCCGCCTGGAAAAAACTGGCGGAAGAGTCCGCCAAAATATTTGGCCAGGAGCTTAGCGAAGGCTTATCCCGCGAGCTCGTCAAGGTCGCCAAACAGCTCGGCAGCACACAGAACGCCTTTGCGGCCCGCATTGGCGATATCGTGCAGGAAATTGGCGTCAATGCCCAAAACGTGACCCAAGTATTACAGTCTTTTAATAACATGCTTGGAATGATCGAAAACGGGACGCTGGACTGGGCGGCGGCCAACGAACAGATCAATAAGTCGTTTCCGCAAATCGTTGATTACCTTGAGACGATGGGGACAAAAGGCTCTGTCGAAATCGGGAAGTTGGTATCGCGGATGCGTGAACTTGGGGAGGTCTCGAGCGAGGTTCAAGCATTCATCGAAGATAAGGCTCAATCCGCAGTAAGCAATCTCGGTCGATTCTTTGAATATTTGGCCAGCCAGGAAGAATTGACCAGCGAACAAGCGAGTGCCGCCTTGACACAGATGGCCGGCGCTTTCCAGGCGGCGATTCAGGCGACAGGCAGTCTTGCTGGCGCTATTGGTATGTTGGGCGACGGATTCGGGGCGCTACTCGGCAAACTGCGCGATACGCTCGGCGAGAACAATGCGTTATTGAATTCGATGACGCAGTATTACAACTTCGTCCAGGCCAATCAGGAACAGCTTTCAGCGATTGAGGCGCTTGCCAACGGGTTTAAGGATCTGACAGAACTGGGCATTATCAATCGGAACAATATCAACGACTTTGCCGCCTCATTCAAAACCCAATTCGAGGAAATGCTCTCGAAGACGCAAGATCAGACGACGGCATTGGCGGCAATGGGACCACAGATCGGGCAATTGCTTGAGGCATACCAGGCAATGGGCGTCCAGGTGCCCGACTGGCTGACAGACATCGCGACAAAGGCGAAAGAAGCGGGCGCGTCGCTGGCACCGCCGGAGGGACTGCCAGACATCTTGCGGGACATTCGAGACATTATGCTTGATATTGCCGAGGCGCTGGGTGCAGCCAGCCGGAATGCCAACGATTTCGGCAGGAATATGTCCAATATAAGAGGTCGAGATGTTGGTGGCGGACGTTCGCCAACGTATGATTTTTCGTCGGCGCAATCCGGCATGTTCAAAAAGTTATCCAAGGATACGCTAATACTTGCTCACGCAGGTGAGTTCGCCGCCATAATACCAAAAAACATGAAATTCGTTTCTGCTCGCCGGGGCCTTTCCGATGATGTCACAAGGGGGGGGGGTGGCGGTGGCGGCGGCGGCGGTGGAGGCATGATCGGCAGCGGTGTCGGCGCCCAAATGCCGATCATAACGTCTTCCGGCGGCGGTATTTTTAAGCCGATAACGCCAGAGGCAGCCGCAACCCACCAAGAGGTTGAAGAATTAACTACACTTGTTCGTCAGATCGTTGAACGCCCGCCTCAAACATTGCAGCCCGTAATCGCGCCATCGTTTGATATTGACTTGCCATCAATGGTCAATACAAGGGAAGGCATTGAGGCCGCTCGGGATGTGCTTTTACCCGAGCTTGTGCGGGCCGTGCGTTTGAACCTGAAGGGCGCTGCGGATCAGTTGGCCGACTCCTTGAAGGGGCGATTGTGAGCATCCGTTATTACATCTGCGACATTCTGGCACCAGACGCGAACTGGGATTGTTACCGGGCGGCCATTGCCGAACATCATATCAGCTTTGCCTCAGTCTTGGCGCACAAGTCCCCAACTGATGGTACGCCCCGCCATGCTTGGTCGGCTTGTGTCGTGAGCACGACTGATTGGACAAGTGTCGAGGCTGATGCGCGTTGTGTTCTGCTTTTCGATGCAGCCGAATTTAACAATGCATCGACCGTTTCGGACATGATCCGCGAAATGAGGGGCAGGACATGGGGGCAATTGCAAGCCGCGACAAGGGGGCGCATTGCGTCTGAGTTGGCGCGGCGCGGTATACCTGTAACGCCACAGCCGAATGACGTCGTGTTCGATGTTCTCCAGCAAATATTTATTTCACATGACCAGGACGCATTTGTCGAAAGGCTCGGAGTGTTTGACTGATGGCGACGAAAGCCCAGGACACATTCACGGAAGCGAGCGACACTGAGCTTCAGTCCCACATTCCAAACACGGGCACTGGCTGGACATGTGAAGGCGGCGCAGGAATTATGCAAGTTTTGGGGGCTGAGGATGCCGTTCAGCGGCAAGACTTTGGACGTCGCTATGCTCGTGAGGGGACAGATATTGGCGACGATAATATGGACGTCAGCGCCGATTGCCTCGGGAATAGTACGACATCCGGCCGCGACGCAGGCGTCGCCGCAAGAATGACGACCAGCGACTTTGATAATGCCTATCATGCCTATTTGGATGGAGACGGCGGGTCAGCAGTCGATGTTTATTTTTACAAAGAAGTGGCTGGGAGCAGAACGCTTCTCGATTCCTGGAACGGGAATCTAAGTACGGGCGTCTACTATACACTGAAGCTAGAGATCCGCTCGGGGGCGCAAAAGGTGTATGTTGACGGCACGGAGAGATGTTCGGCCACAGAGGCAGACAGCACGCTTCAGGGCAATCAATACGCTGGCATCGCAGCACAAAGAACGGGACAACGGATCGATAATTTCCTTAGCGAAAGTGTGGACCCGGCCGGAATGTCTCAGTTATTGTCCACTGCCATGCGGACGGAATTAGAAAAAGAGAATCCCTCTGTTCATCCGGTGATGAAATTAGAATTGCCGGGCGGCGACAAATTATATGCTTCCGCTGATACCGCATCGACGGCGGACGGTACATATCGCGGGAAAGTATTACGTTGGGGATCATTGATCCGCGGCGTAAGCATCAATAAAACGGCACTTGAGCTTGTGGAGATGGAGGTCGATATTGATGATACCGACGCCGAATTTTCTAAGATCCGCGAGGGTTCGAGCGGAAATCAAGTGCGCAATTCTACCGCAACGATTTATCTGGCTTCGCCTAACGTAGCTAACGCGAGCTGGTTTACCGTTTTTGCCGGTCGAATTGACCGCGCCGAGCAGAATTCCCCGCATGTGTGGACGGTTGTTATTGCGCCAAACGATCTTCCATTGCAAAGATGGGTGCCGAAAGTCAGGATAACTCAAGCCGATTGGCCGAATGCTAGCGCCGACGCCCTTGGACAATTCGTTCCAATTATTTACGGAACGCACGATTCAAATGGCGTGACGAATGAGGGGATGGTGCCGACATACTACGTGGACTCGGTGAATTACTCATATCTTGTTGCCTACACTTGGATCAAGGACATCAAGGCGGTTTATGCCGACACAGGAAGCGGGCTTTCAAAGTTATCGACATCTGACTGGACCAGGAGTAATGTAACAAAAAACGGAAAGCGTTTCACCCTGATCGATTTTTCGTCCAGTACGTATGACGATGTAACCGTGACCGCAGATGTGGACGGCATCGAAGGGGACGCCGACGGCAGCGGGACGCTTATCACTAGCCCATCAGATCAGATCAAACATTTCCTGGTCAATTTTGTGTGGGGCGATTATAAAACTGGAAGTTATGGCGCCGACGACAGCGCCCCGATAAATAAAACGCATTTCGCCACAACGAAAACATTCGAGCTTGCGCTTGGTTTTGAGGGGTCATTTTATATTGCGGGAGATCAGCGCAAAGGCGTGGACGTTCTAAACGATATGCTGGCGTCTTGGCATTTCCGCGGATTTTGGACAAACGAAGGCGATTTGGCAATTTTGCCCATCGACTTTACGACGACGACTGTTTATGTTGACGACCCTTGGCTTCGTGGTGATCAGGCGGACTTGGGCCAGTTTAGTATCAACGAAAGTCGCGACGTTATCGATAGAGTGCAAATGCAATATATGCTCGGATCATATTCTGGGCAATATCATCAATCGCTTGAGGTGCGCGACCCTTCGTTGACGGAAGAATCGGCCGAAAACCTACAACAAGTATGGTCGGCGGCGAGGCTTGTCTAAATGGCCATCGTTCGGCTACAGCCAACGAGTACGCAACTTAACCAGGGGTTTGGCGTCAGCGGTGCGGCGACAATACACGAGGCCGTTGACGATGATCCAGGGCCACCCGAAAATCCCGATGACGGGACCACATATGCGTCTCGAGCCGCAACGACGCAACAGCGTTTTCGGTGCGGGATTGAGCCGATGCCATCGGCGACGTCAATCACATCCGTCACGCTTTACACTAGGGGCCGAAACGCCTCAACGCCTGCCGTGGGTTGGTTTGGCTATATCTATGTCAATTCAACAAACTATGATGGCGATGCGCAGACCGGAACAGCATGGAATGCCGCTGCCACGGATACAAAGACTTGGACGACAAATCCAGCCACAAGCGACGCGTGGACATCTGACGAAATTAATAACGTGCATATTGGCTTTGTCGCCGATGGGGATGATCCAACCGTCGAAAAATATTGCACGATGGTATTTCTCGAGGTCGATTACACTCCGTTGCCGGCAAAAATCGAAGATACGCGAACGGTCGGAAGCCAGATATTGAGATTAAGGCGTTTATCACCGCGGACAGTAACACAAACAGCGCCATTGTGGTTTTTGGATGCCGAGCTCCTAACAGATTATGCGCTAACGCATTTTGCATTCCCAGCAGCAGACGGCGGCGGTGCCGGTACTACAAAATGGCAGCGTCGTTTAATGCGATTATTGCGAACCGAGCTCGACATGGAATCGATGACGCTCAAGGCCACAGGCTTTGATTTGCGCCATTATTTGCTAACGTTTTGGGACATTGGTCAAAGCAAGATTTCAGCGGCGGCAAATGCCGATGGGATTGCGCGGCTTAGTCCTGGCTCAACCCGGACATTTTCGCGATCTTCCAAAGCATGGATTCCCGATCCTGGCGATGGCAGGATCGTACAAGTCGCCGAAGACGAAGAAAAGCTGGGCGAAGATGGCGAAATATTGGAGGCCGCGGCATCCAACTATGTCAAAAACAGCGCATTTAAGGATGGCGTAGCGTCGAATTGGTCTGCCATTGCTTCCGGCACGGTTGCTGCCGAAACGACCGATGTTTTGTACGATACGGACGTCACGGCTCAAGCGTGCAAGGTTAGCGGTAATTCTGGCGATGGTTTACAGCAAACGGCCACAAATACCGTTGCCGATAATGTTCTGTTCTTTTCATACGATTTCAAGGGCGATGCCCACGATTGGGATCTTCAAGAATCGGGAGGAAATTGGTGGAACGATTCAACGAAATCATGGGGCGGATCGCGGCCCGGTAATTCCCAGGCGGCATCGTCAACTGCTTATACACGCGTGACAAGCGAGGTCATTACTACGCCTGGTGCCTCTAAGACGATAGCCGTACAATTTCGGCTTACTGGCTCCACGACTGAGATCAAGGTCGGGCATGTTCAAATCGAACAGGGTCGGTGGGCCTCGAGTCGAATCGTGACCAGCGGAAGCACGGTCACGCGTTCAGCCGATTCGTTGAAGATGTCAAACAACAGCGGTGCGAGGGTATTTCCAGCGGGATTAGGCACGCTGCTTGTGGAGGTCGTGCCGAGCTGGAGTAGCGGAAACCTGGCAACTGGTGACGGCAAAGTTATCGCAAGCGTTGAATATGACGCCAACAACTATGACCAGTTTATGTATTGGCCGACGACGGGCGTTTGGCTTATGAAACGGGTCATCGCAACATCAGATTATTACGCCACAAAGACGGCGACCGCTACGGCAGGAACTTCAGTAAAGCTCGGTTTTCGATGGATTAGCGATGAGGGCGAACACGGCTTGACGAACTATGCGATCTCTGTTTTTGTGGACGGAACGAAAGGCACGGATGGACTCCCCGGCGGGGCACCAACCCCGCCCGGATCGATGGATATGTATATCGGTAAAAATTCGGCGGCGACTTGGCACTTTGACGGGGCGATTCGACGTATGGAGATAACGCCCCAGGCGTTGAGCGACGAGGAAATCGCACGGTTTTGATAAATGGCACGGACACTTGAAGAGATTGATGCGGCCTTGACGGCGGTGGAAAATCAACTCAATGTCTTAATACCTAAAATTACGGCCGCAGAAAACCGCCTCGATACGGCCGAAACACGTATATCGAAGGCAATCAAAGCCGTAAAGGCAGTGATAAAACGACTCAAGCCGAACGGAATACCGATACATCCATTCGATCACTGGGCGGCACAAAGAAAAATGGAAGAGCTTTGCACAAAATGGTTAGCCTACGCCAATAACGAAACGGACGATATATAAAAATGCCCGACACTTATTATTTGGCCGGAAGCGGATTCAACTTAATCGACGGCTCTACGGTTGCCGTGACGAGCGAAAATTCGCTCTTTCCGAAGGCGAACTTATACGATAATCGTCCCTCTCGGCCGTTCAAATTCAACGCGGCCGCCGCAGACGATTATATTACTTTCGATTTGGGTGCCGCGAAGAATGTCGATTTTTGCTCAATTCATTACCACAACATTGACACTGGGGTCACGGCCATCCGCCTGTATTCAAAAACAAGCGCATTTGCCAGCGCGACGGACGGGACGCTTGAGGCAACATTCACCAAGGCCACGCCAACTTTTTATACTCATCTAACTTCGCCAGTAAATCGCCGATACTGGAAAGTTTCATTTATCGGAACGAATGGAAGCCCCATCGAACTCGGCGAGATTGTGTTGGGTGAGGCGTCCGTCTTTACAAACAATCAACGCCCGCAATGGGAAACGCAATATCGCCGCCGACAAATCCGAAACACTACCAGGGCGGGCGAAGTGCATGTTTACAACATCACGGACCAGGAAGAGCGCATCGTGCAACTCACTTATCGCCCCGACTCGTCCGCGGCATTCGAGGAAGTCAGAGACGACATTTACCAGGGGACCAACGGCGGCGCGACGCCATTCGTCATTGTGCCGGATGGCGACCGCGAGGAAGTTATCCACGGTCGCATTAGTAACTCATGGGATACACAACGACTTTTTACGACGGTGTGGGAACACCAATTGATAGTAACCGAATCGCCGATGGGGGTGGCGGTCACGTAAGGTTTTGGGGATTATGAAATAACAGTTTTCGAGCTCGCCTGGGGGACGCCCGCGGCGAGTTTTGTCAAAAGAAAAGCCGGTTCCCGTAGCTACGGCGCAGATGGGGCCGGCTTTTTCTTTTGACGCCCGAAGGTTTTTGCTGATGGAAACCGAACTGATCAACGCATTAAAGGAGCTGGGAGCCGTTGCCTGGCTCGGCATTTTATCGTGGCAGGCAATCAAGATCAGACGAAACGGGGGCAATAATGCCAGCCTGGAAAAAAAGATTGACGCGTTAAGCGAGCGCGTCTATGGACTGAGCCAATCTGTGGCTCGTATCGAGGGACACCTAGAGATCAAAAGTAAGGGGGACAAATGAGGTTAATCAGAATTTCCTTCTTGGTGGTTATCTTGTTTGCCATGGCGGCGGGCGTTGTCGTTCTGGCGCAAGGAGGTGATGTGGCGCCGTTTTCGCTCGACTGGCGATATGTGATGGCGCTCTTCATCAATTCGGTTCTCGTTGTCGTGGCCGTTGAAATCGTCAAGAGTTTTGCGCCGCAATTGCCAGGCGGAATAAAGCAAGTCTTGGCGCTTGTTGCTGGTCCGGTTTTGATGTGGGCGAGTACGGCAATCAGCTCTGCCCTTGGCTATGCCATCGATTTCGGCCCGCTTATTGAAGTATTTAGCGGGCTCGTTACAGGCCTCGCCGGCATGGGCCTATTCGATGTAGCGAAAAAGGCCGTCAAGGGATAAATGCGCATCAAACCGGAAGTGGATCAGCGTGGCGTGCATCCGCGGTTGTGGTACGTCCTGGGTTGGCTCGATAGATTGCATGCTCTCTATACGGGCGATGAGTTAGTGGTCACCTCCTTACGCAGGCCATTTGAGGATAGCCGCAGATCGCGCCACGCCCCACTTCCGCCCATAGGCAGGGGATTTTTGCACCCGCGCCAATGGGATCGCTTTATGGTCACCGCGGCAGATTTACGACGGTGGTCGCTAGACGGCACCGGCGGACTAACGGCTGTTGAGTTTTGCAAACATATCCAGGGCGAACACGGCGACGAAATAGGCGTCGTGCTCGAGCCGGAATGGTTATCCGCGGAAGAAATCCAAAAACGCGGCGGAATTGATGCAATTGCGGGGCATGTTCATGTCCAACTCAAATTGCCAGCAAAATGGACACTTTTCAAATGATGCAATGGGGTAAGCTACACGTAACGGTTTTTGTCATTGTTTGCGCCATCATCGGGGCTTGTGCCTGCACAAAGCCACCGCCTCCTCCGCCGCCACCGCCACCACCGCCACCGCCCTGCGACGGCCTGACGTGTGAACCGCCGCATGGGCTGGACGAAGAGAAATGCGAGTGCGTCTGGGCGATTGGCCCGGACCCGGATTTGTATGTCCACATCAAGCGGGGGACGGAATTGGCAACGGCATTCGATAGTACCGATCAGCGTGTTTATAACGTGCACGCTGGTTGGCGCGATGTCGAGTATGTGCTCGACCGGTGCCCGCAATTTTTCGGAATCAACGCCTTTTATCCCATGACCACAATCGAGGCGGAAGCATTTGCCGACGAGGGCAAAGAGCTCAACCGGCAAGTCGAGGGCCTGATTGCCGATCTGCCCGTGGTAAATCGGCGGTGTAACGCCAATCACGAACAGCATCACCCGGACTACTGCAAGAAGTCGAACGTCCGCAAGCGTCGACTCGAGGATTTCTTTGGTGTTTGGAATCCGCATTTGAGCATGGCCGGTAAACTGCGAGCCATTGCACAAAAGGATCCAATTCGGAACATTTGCGAATACGACAGCATCCAGGGGCATTGTGCCTGCTGGAACAAATAGGGGGGAGTCATGTTGAGGAGAATACTCAATATCGTTTTTGAATTCCTGAAGACGGGCAAGGCGCTTGGACTATTTAAGCGCGGTCGGACGGTTGACGACTTGACACCGCGCCGCCGCGACAAGCGGGATCGCTATCGCCGTGACTGATTTATTTCTAAATGCCGGATTTGGCGAACCGATAGGCGACAAGCCGCTGGACGAGATCGCCAACATGGGATTCGTGGGCGTCCGCCAGGATTACGTTCGTCGGCGCGGTAGACAGCTTGTTCAGGAGTTCGCTGCCCACAATGATATCAGACCAATCTTCCTCATCGGTGGCGGTAAGACGAAAAGCAATCCAGATGCGATTGAACGTGCGGCGAGCGAATGCGCCCATTACTGCCACCGATACCAACTTTTCGAGCGGCCAAGAAAACCCATATTCGAGATCATTAACGAACCGAATCTAAGTCCTTATTATGCCGATCACCCGATCCGCGAATTCGCCCTGGCCGTTAATCGTTCGTTTATCGCTGTGCGGTCGTATGACCACGACGCGCTAGTGTTTGCTGGGGGCGTCAGCAATACGGATGAGACCTCGCTTAATTATCTTGAGCGAGCCGTTTTTTATATGCACGAGAGCATCGGTATTGCCTTCCATTCATATCATACAACCGCCCCACCAGAAGAACCGCATGAACCCTTCGCCAGCCGTGAGGCGGAAATGCAGCGGCTACTGTCCATCACGCGAGATAGGTTTCTCGCATTGACGGAATTGGGCCGACACACGGCGCCACAAAAACGCGGATTCTGGTGCTTTTCAAAAAAGTATCAAGAGACGGACGCGGATGTCGCGCAGTATCTAATGGGAAATCAAGTTCTTTGCCAAGTACACGGACTTGATTGTCGTGTACCAGCATCGGGACGGCCCAAGTCGTAATTGGTCGGAAAACAATTTCGGCATGCTACGGACGGATGGCTCGAAAAAGCCGATAGCCGAAAACATGCCGCGGATCTCGAGTGAGATTGCATGATTTTTTTTGGAAAATCCAGGCAGGCTATTTTGGCGGCCATCCTTGCCTTATTCGCCTGCCAGGACGATAACTGCAATCCATCGGGACCGTCACCGACGCCACCGAACACGACCACGTCTGCCCCACCTGCCAAGCCGCCCCGTGTGGATATCCCGCCCGCCATTGATGACCTAAAAATCTATTCCGCCTTCGCACTGGCATTGCGTGATGAGGCGACGATCCGGGCCATCGTAGCGGACGCTATGTCAAAGGGCTGGAACACATGTCGAGTGTGCGGCGAGGTGGAAGGCTGGCCAGGTATGGCGTCTATGGCGCTCGGCTCGCCCTTGCTCGCCAGCTATCTACCAAAGGGGCCGCGAGTCGATACGCCTGCCGCACTTGAGAATGTTCACCGTATTCTCGACGTGACGGCACGTATACCAGGCGCTAGCGTTCTGCTCGTTCCGGTCTGCACGATGAAGGAAAACGGGCGGACGTTCGCGGAAATCAAGGATTGGACACGAAAGGTCGGGGATCTAGCAGGCGAGTACGAGCACGTCATCATTGAAGCCGTCAACGAGCACTGGCATCCGCGGTCGTCCTTACGTGCAGATACCACCGTCCTTGAGCTCATCAAGCTATTGCAGGACAGAAGCGGGCATCAGGTCGGGACGGATGATAATTACCATCGCGGCCATTTGGACTACAACCCTGCCTTGCGCCCGCACGTGGACTTTTTGAGCGCCCACCCGTGGCGGAATCCCGATCCAAATAGGCAAGACATCCAGCGCATGGTGGACAAAGCCGGCGGCCAACTCGTCCTGTCCGAGACGACATCATACGTCACGCCCGAGCAAATGGACCTGTACTTCCCGAACGGCTCGGGCCTTGTCACGAGCAACAAAAAACAAATCAAGACGTACGGGCGGCGCTGTAAGCGGACGCCGGGTTGCGTCTTTACTTTTCATTCGGTGGACGGCCTGAAGTGTGAAGGCCCGTTCGCCTGGATGCCCGAATACCGGGCGATGTGAAGGATTGAGTTGTTGGGGCTGTCGGATGTTTGATTGAGCCCTTTAAGGGAGCCCCCCCAATGTCTGACGGACGATGGCCCCAACACCTTCATAAACGAAGGAGAAAAGATGACATCGAATCGGCGATCCGTTTTGGCGGCTGGCGTTTTGTTTCTACTTGCATGTAATAATGCCTCGCATCAAGCGCAGGCACAGCAATGGATTACCGTTTACGAAGATAAAGATACAAGACTTCAGAAGCTGGTAACCCAGCCCCCCCCGCCCACCTCTGGCCCGACTGGGCTATCTCAACTATTTCCGATCACCCGCGAGTCCAACTTGCTATTAGACTCCGGCTTCGAAGATTACGTCGATGAGGCGACAAGCCCATGGTCACATCATCCCGATCTCAACGTCATCAACGATCCCGCCAAATGCCACAGCGGAAACAAGTGCATCTCTATCACAGACAGCAATCTTAGCCGATACAGTCCTTCGTTCCGCCAGGCGGTGTCTGGTCTGAAGGATGAATGGTGCTCTTGGGGCGGTTGGCTCAAAACCGAAAATGCAGGGATCAACGCATCTGGGTGTTATCGCATTCAGCCGCCGATCCACAACAAGTGTCAAGAGGGCACTACGCCCTGGACGTTTTACGAATATGTTTTTGCGCCATGCAAGCAAGACCCGATGGAGATCGGCGGGCAAGCCTATAGCAAGCCGGACGGTACCGGTTGGTGGGACGATCTGCACTTACAGCGGGTTAAGCGACCGGCCGTGGAAATGTTTCTGATGGAGCCGAATTACAAGGCAATCTTGTTTGACGATGATCCACTTATAAAGCTAATGATAACGACGCGGGCCAACGAGGCGGGCGGGAATCTCGATCCGGTGACGGTTGGCGTCGAGGGAACCAACATCTCAAAAACGCTGGCGGTTAACGGACAGGAGATCGTTGAATTGGACGGGTCGTCACTGCCGTTGGGAAAACACAAGATCACGATCTTCTCGGGGCAGCATACGTACCCGCACTACGTCATCGAGAAGGTGTCAGCCGGTACCAAGCCCGACTACCCGTGGCTTTTTGACGAACGCGGTATAGCCATTATGGACGGGCACCGGCGTTTGGTCCTGGGCGCTTATCGCACCGGGGGTTATAGTTCTGCCTATAAAGCCTACACGAAGATCAGCGAGGAGTTCCACGAGATGGGCTTTAACGTATATCTCAATTACTGGCTTGCGGACACGCCCATAGAATACCTAAACGTCTTGATGGACAATCGTTATAACCATCGGCCCGATCCGGCAACCTATCCCTACTACATCGTGCCGCGCATGGCGGATCAGGGGCTCAAGTTTTTTACCATCACGGAGCCCTGGTATAAGGTCAGCGAATCGTATCAAAACGCTTGCAAACCTGCGTTGGGCACCGTCATTGACGATGCTGAGCGTGAGAAGTATGCGAAATGCAGAGCTGGAGAGCTCTCGCCTCATTTGGGCTTTGGCGGTTATTACGTTTCCGATGAAGATCCAGCAAGCCGTATTTATGACAGAAACTTCGCCCTGCAACAATGGCTCACAGAAGCCGATAACAAACACCCGACCTTGATGGTCCAGTTTGGCCCACAGCTTGCTGAGATGACGGCGTGGCGCGACGCGGTGGACATCTACGGATGGGACATCTATGCGATCAACAAAGCGAGCCCTGACCTTAATCTCGTATATGACCAAATGAGCATAGCTCATGATTCGATGCACGGGACCAGGCCGCTGTGGGCCGTGCTGCAATTCTTTCGAGGCGGTAGCAAGGGCCATTGGCCGTCAGCCGACGAACACCGCACGATGGCGTATATGGCGTTGGCTGCCGGGGCGGATGGCATTCTCTGGTGGTCCTGGGGATACAGGGCCTTGGCATGGGTCAAAGACCCGGCGCTGCGAGATGCCTACATCACAGCGCTCAAATCCGTGACGCTCGAGCTCAGGCACTTTGAGGCGGCGCTGATCTCCGATCCGGTACAAATCGCGGCCGTGAGCGATCCCGAAATTAAGCTTATTCAACGGGCGGGCCATATCTTTGCGGTGAATCACGCTAAAGCCGACGTGACGGCGACGTTTACCGTGCCATCCTCAACGATTGATGTTGTGCGGGGCGAATGTTTGGACCGGACCCAGTGTTCGATGGTGACGGATCGCGTCATCGACGCGACGTCGGGGAGCTTCACCGAGACGTTTAAGCCATACGAGGCACGCGCTTACGTTCTAAAATGAGAAAGGCCAGGAAATTAAAACCGTTGACGGACTTTTTGCTGCCGTCCATGACGCCATACCGGCGTTGCATGATTCCCAAAGTGGCACCGTTTCGTTTAGCGCGTTGGCAGAATCCGCTCGAGATTGCGGAAAACGCGCTCTGGTATGTCCGCGGCGTGGCGCCCGATTACGTGGACGCCGCCTTATGTAAATGGATTCAAGAAGAAGGGGGACCGACATTATGAAAGTAAAGACTTTCATCGCCGTCGCGCTGGTTGCGCTGTTCGCCGTTGCCGCCGTTGCGGACGGCCCGGTTGTGACGAGTGCATCATTTCTCGAATGGGATTACGCGTCGAATTCAGGCATCACCGGATTTCGCGTATACCTATCGACGACGCCAGGCATCGTACCGGATGGGACGAGCTTTGTGGCGGAATTACCCGAGACAGCTCGGCAGTGGGCTATATCGTCGCCGGGCGGACAACAGAACAGTATGCAGTTGTCTCGGCGTACTTCGACGACGGGACGACAATACACGAGTCCGGGCCGTCGAACGAGGTGGAATTCTTTGTTCTCGAGCCGCCATCGAATGTAAGGATCCAATAAAAAGTTGAATTATCGACCTCCATCGCTTGTTGTCGTCGGCACTGGCCGAAGCGGAACGAGTGCCGTCGCTCGAGTCGCGCACGAACGGCTTGGGGTTTGCATGGGTCATTTTCTGAAACGACCTGGTCCAGCCTGCCCAACGGGCTTTTATGAGGATTTGCTCGAGCACGGGATTATGCGGCTTGTGCTGGAAGAAGCTATCGATCTGGATGAGTTGATGCGCTGTGTTAGTAAATCCCATGATGCCTGTCCCAAGTGGGGATTCAAGGATCCTTGGTTTCTCGAGCTGCCGATGCGGGCGATGGAAATGATTGATCCGGGACTCATCGTTCGCACATGGCGCCCACTCGAGGCCACCGTCTCAAGCTGGCTAAGGAAACAAATATTAATAGGACGGCCGGCGACCGAAACGGAGGCGGAACAATTCGCCCAAACGTGTCTTCACCGAGAACAATTGATGGATGAAAGGCTTGGGTTGTTCAACGTCTTGAGGATTCGATTTGATCGGCAAGTTGCAGATGATGAGATTGAGGCAGCAATAAGGGCGTGTGGAATTGTAAAATGATTGTTTGGGACATTGGCAGCGAGCAGAGCGCGAAGATTTGGCGGGAAAGGTGGGCGCAAAAAGAGGGGCAAATATCGATTACCGATTGGGAAAACTTTAGGCGCGACATCTTTCTTATGGATGGCATTGAGGATGGGGCGCATAGCTTCAATACGTATTTTAATCGTTGCTTAATTGAGGGCGTCGCCGATGAGCTCATGGCAGACTCTGGCATCGGTAATCCGAAAGGGATTCGCGCCGGAGAAGTATTTTATACAGCGACGAGTCTGCGCCACGGGCGATATATACACAGCATTAGAAACAATTGGCCCGGTGCAAAAAACGCGAAGGATTTGCGCGTTGTTGAGATTGGCCCTGGTTTTGGAGGCTTGGCGGCGAAATTTGTAGATTTTTTTGACGTCAAAGAATACGTGTTGATTGATTCTGTGCCCATCCTAAATATTGCGCGACGGTTTTTAGCCCAAAAATTTGTTCATGATGAGCGGTTTTTGTTTTTTGAGACGCTTCCAGAAGACTATGTGTGCGATTTTGTTATCGCTACGAATTGTTTGGGTGAGATGGATGACAATTCAATCCAAAAGTTTTTTGATTTTATTCAAAAAAATCTGGTGCCGGGTGGCGTTTTTTATTCAAATAACATGTTGTATTCGTATCCTTATGATGGCCAGTGGAATTTCGTGATATGCAATCATTGGGGGCCTAGCCTCATGGAAATCTTGGCTATCAGGGAGGGGAATTTGTGAGGAAAGCCGATAAAGTCGCAATTGTGGCTGCCGGGCCGACATGGCGAGAATCACCGTTCGGAAATCCTGAATTTGAGGTTTGGGGACTGAATGCTTTCCACCGCATTCATAATCATCGGTTTTTCACGCGCTGGTTCCAAGTCCATCAGCCAGGCAGCGGCGAAGGCCACATCGATGACACCGACCATATTATGTGGCTCAAGGAAGCGCAGGGCTTTCCGATCTATATGGTGCGCAAATTTGACGAGTACCCGAGCTCGGTGGCCTATCCTTATGATGAGATTGTCAAGCGATTTGCGCCATCGACTGGTCCGTATTTCACGAACTCGGTGGATTACATGGTCGCGCTGGCCATGCTCGAAGGATTCCCCAAGATTTATGTCTACGGCACGGACTTTATTGCCGACGGCGACGATGATTATTTCAAGCGGCGGCAAAGCCTCGAATATTATTGTGGACGTGCCGACGGGATGGGCCTGAAGGTTATTGTGCCCGACGATTGCGCATTGCTGCGCGGGGAGTATGTTTATGGCTTTCAGAAAAAGCCACGGGACAACGATGAGACGATAAAGAACTTGCTCGCGCTGAGAGATAAAATAGTAGAGGGGCGAAATCAAGCGGCGGCAAGATTAGCCCAGCACAAGACGGAATGTGACCGCGCCGATGGCAGTCTGGAAATGATCAACGAGATCACATTCCATTTACGGATGAGGAAACGGGGGCTTCCGTACTAGGCCAAGAGGAGGTCGAACAAAATGGCTGCACTTTCCGATTATGCAGAACAGAGAGTTTTAAATTATCTGTTCAACAACGACAGCGACACCTTTACCGCGCCGGCAACGTGGATTGCTCTGTATACGGCCACGCCAACAGATACGGGCGGCGGGACGGAAGTTAGCGGCGGGGCATATGCACGCCAACGAGTGTATGCGTCCACAGATACAGGCCAAACAGTGAAATGGACCGCCGCGGCAGATACCAGCACACCAGCAGGAGCCAAGCATGTCAATAATGCCGCAACCGTTACATTTCCGCAGGCGACGGCGGCGTGGGGCGACTGTAAGGCGGTGGGGATTTTTGACGCTTCATCGGCGGGCAACCTTTTGTGGCACGGTACACTCACGGCCACGAAGACGGTCGGGAGCGGCGATACGTTCAAATTCACGACGGGAAATCTTAAGGCTTCCTTGGCCTAAAAGTTTAACCGCGCCGATGATGTTGCAAGTGGCATCATCCGAGATCCGGGCGCCTGTACCCGAAAAATACCCGAAGTCCGTCTGCATCGTTCAAACCAAAAAAAGGAAAGAACATGGCAGTATTAACAGATAACCAACGCGAAGAAGTATGGGCAGAGATTATGCGCTTGTGGTCGCGTCAACTAATGCCCACGAGTCTGAACAAATCGGAACTCCGGGCCTTTGTTGACGCCGTCGATCAATGGATTGACGATAATCAAGCATCCTTTAACTCTGCAATACCAGAACCCGCGAAAAGCGCCTTAACCCAAAAGGAAAAGGTGCGGGGGTTCATGCTTGTTGCGGAAAAGCGATTCGAGGTGACGTGATGGCTAGCGGAGATGTGGTTGGAATTATTTACGACATCAGGCCGCCGAATGACGATCCGGCGACGCCCGATATTCGTCAAGGCGGAACGACCACAACGCCAGGCGAGGAGAATGTGCAGGTTTGGGACTTTGACGCGGGCGCAACCGAAGAGGGGCTCGATTTCTATGGTGTTCTGAAGGGCTATGGCGGTGGCGGCTTGACGGTCGAACTCAAGTGGACGGCATCCAGCGGGACGAGTAGTAATACCCGATGGACCGGTGCTTTCCGTCGCATGAATGACGGAAGTGAAAACATCACGTCTTCTCATACCTACTCGTATCAGGGTGTCTCGTCGGCTGCGCCGGGTACGGCGGGGATCATAAAGTACGCCAACATCACATTTACAGACGGCTCCCAGATGGATAGTCTTGCGAACAACGAGGGTTTCATTTTTCGGGTTGTCCGTGATACAAGCCACGCTGATGACGGTATGACGGGAGACGCCGAGCTCTGGAATATTGTAATCAGGGAGACGTAATTGGCCCTCGATTTCTCCGCCAACAACCGCGTCGTTAACCACGGCTCCGGTTCGAGCCTCACCGATCTCGCGCCGCTCACGATCATGTCGTGGGTTTATTTCACGACATCCGGTGATGTGGATTGTACGATTGTGTGGAAGGCGGCGGGTGGAGACGGATTATGGCTAGAAATCAATCCTGCCGTCAATGTGAAGTTCGAGCGACCGTACAGCGGGACATGGGCGCAAAGCAAGGCAGCGCCTGGTAACTTCACCCATGCAGCAGCCAACAAGTGGCTATTTGTTGTTGCTCAATTTATTGATAACTCGACAAACGGCGATCAGCGTCTCTACATGGGGGATCTCAACAATGCCGCTGCTCAGCCGTCCTCATATACCACACAGACAGCGCCCAGCGGCAGCATTACGAGCGATTCGGGTAACGCGCTTTACTATGGTAACAAGACGCCAAACCGATACATTCAGGACTATGGGGCGACGCTCCATATCGTCAATGCTTGGCTAACCACGGCAGAGATCCATCAATATCAGTGGTCGATGGCGCCGCATCCAAATACGGTCCTACTCTGCCATTACGGATTCCCTGGGACGGGAACACAAAAAGACCTTAGCGGTAATGCTAACGACGGGACAGTTACTGGCGCGACTGTAGCGGATCACCCGCCGCTATGGTTGCCATACAATCGACTCGTACAACATATTTATAAGGCTGGCGGCGTAATACACGAAGGCGTCGCGACGGTATCTAGTTCCGGCACTTTATCGGCTACGTCAGCGCTAGAACTTGGCGGTTCCGCAACGCTGGACACAACCGCAACGCTATCGGCAAATGGCACCGTCGGCGAAGTCGAAGAGGGCGCGGCAAGTCTCGCCGCAGCGGGTAGCCTGTCGTCATCGGGCGAAATCGAGCATACGGGTTCCTGGGCCAAAAACGCCCTTGCCGCCATAGCGGCCAGCGCCGTACTTACGCTCGGCGGCTCAGCGACTCTTGATACTACAGGGACACTCACCGCGACAGGCGATGTAGTACACGCCGCCAGCGCGTCCGTTTCTGCAACCGGCAGCTTGTCAGCGTCCGGCGATGTCTTGGCAATCGGCTCGGCGAGCATTGCCGCCACCGGCACATTATCCGCGTCAGGCGAAGTCGAGCACAGTGCATCGTCCACGGTATCCGCCGTCGGGACGGTATCCGCAACGGGCGTTGCCGAGCGTCCTGGGCAGGTCTCGCTTGCGGCCGTCGGCACGCTTACCGCCAGCGGCACAATATCGGGCCTGGCGGAAGGTACGGCAACGCTGAACGCCGTCGGGACGGTATCCGCAACGGCAGACAAGACAGCGCCTGGCAGTGCCGCAATCGCGGCCACCGGCACACTGACGGCATCCGGCAATCTGGACAAGTACGGTAGCCGATCACTTCCCGCAACCGGCACGCTATCGGCATCTGCAGAAGTCGAGCACGGGGCGGTCGCGACTATCTCGGCCGTCGGGACGCTATCCGCATCAGGCGAACTTACCGGCCAAGAGCTCGGGACGGCTACGCTCAGCGCGACCGGGTCGCTTACGGTCCAGGCGGAAGTCGAGCATATAGGCAGCGCGTCCGTATCCGCTGCGGGCAGCCTGTCCGCGGACGGCTTACGCGAGACGTTTGGCACGGCCACCGTCTCAGCAACCGGGACCGTTTCAGCAGATGGTGAAATCGACAGAAATGCGGTCGCCACCGTCTTCACCGTCGGTACGCTTACGGCTGACGGAGCGCTTGAGATTGGCGCGACGGCCGCAGTCGAGTCGACCGGCACACTTACCGCCATCGGGACCAGGGAAAGCGCGGCAGAAGCCAGCGCAACCATCTCGGCCGTATCGACGCTATCGGCGGCCTGGTCCGAGGATCTTGCCGTTGTCAGCTTTACTAGCGAGGCGATAGCTGCCGCGACAATGGCAACTGAAGCCGTAGTTGCGGGGTCGATGTCCAACGAAGCGTTATCCATGGCCACGATGGCCAATGAGAATATGGAGAACTGATATGGCTTCTTTTGATGTCAAAGAAAGAACCGGGTTTGTCTATACAGCCACGCTCAAGGACTCGAACGGTACGGCAGTTCCGCTGGCCAATCTGACGACCATCACACTCACATATTATCTGGTGTCTGACGGGACTATCATCAACTCGAGGGACGGCCAGGACGTCAAAAACGCCAATAACGTAACGATTCACGCGACGAGTGGGCTTCTAACATGGTCGGGCCAAGCGGCAGATACCGCGATCAGCGATACCGGACTCACGGCGGGCGCGAAAGAGCTCCACCGGGCCTTATTTGAGTTTACCTATGTCGGTGACGGGACGCCCGGCAAGCATGAGGTCGATCTTTTCGTTGAGAATCTGGACAAGGTTCCTTAGTCCAATAATTCCCTTGCTTTCTCAAGGCAGTTAAAAGCAGTCGCCACAAGACCCTTAATTTTCCGCCGTTTTTCTTCCCTATGCCATTGGGCTTTGCAGCGGTCCGAACAGTGCCGTTTCTTTTTGCCGGAGAGCAGCTTTCGGCACGACTTACATCTCTTGGTATTGTCGATATCTATTGATTGGCTTAAAGTCCGTAACGTACGGTTCTGAACGGCGGTTTTGTTCAAAGGGGTGATCTTTCCCGGTTGTGAAATTCTCGGATGATGTACTCGAGGGCTTTCGTCTTATTCACGTTCAGGCGCTTGGCGGCTTCCTCAATAAGTTCGATGGCCTCGTTTGTCAGCCTGAAGCTGACTGCCCGCGTTTTCATTTTCTCGTCCGGGCCGAAAATATAAGCCCTCTGCGAATTCGATAGAAATTCCTTCTTCTTTGCCATCTTTGGGGCAATTTCTACCATAACAACCAGTATTACATCAACGTCATATAATGTCAAATACAACTAATGCTTGACAGTCGTAATACATTTTGAGTACACTATAACCATGATGGCAATACAGCAAACCTATGTCGCGCCGAAGCAGATCGATTGCCGGGTTTGCGGGTCCACGACGGCCCCGGATTCTGCCTGCGTAAATTGCGATCAGGAACAGCGCGAACTCATCAAGGAAATGTACATCAGGCTCGACGAGGCCAGCCTGCACATTAACCAGGCACTCGCAATCCGGGGCCGTCGCTCACCGGGGGCATTGCGAATCAAGAATCGATTGGTCGAACTCATGCGGGAAGTACAAGATTGTTTGTGAAAGTCCGTCGTGTGGTACCGAGCGACGCCCAAGCCGGGACACGGGGCGCTAGTGTAGGCTGCAGACTCCAGCGCTCAATCGGTACAGTTTTGAAATGGGGGG
>JABAOC010008874.1_pt3 | contig 25805 bp, 25 predicted proteins | sample 7062161 | NCBI WGS metagenome assembly JABAOC01 (sample SAMN14538625, study PRJNA623070) | marine sediment metagenome | biome: marine biome [ENVO:00000428]; feature: marine pelagic biome [ENVO:01000023]; material: deep marine sediment [ENVO:00002113] | place: India: Gulf of Khambhat ... | reverse complement strand
GGCGTCAGGGCGGTGCTGGACGACGACCCCAGGTTCAACCCGGGGGACAAGTACTACAGGTGGGAGATGTACGGCGTCCCGCTGCGGCTTGAGGTGGGGCCCAGGGAGGCCAGGGACAGAAAAGCCACACTGGTGAGGAGGGACACGTTCGAGAAGACCGTCGTGGACGAGGCCAAGCTAGTCGATAGGGTGCGTGAGCTTTTCGACGCCATATTCACGAGCCTCAGGGACAGGGACAGGGCGAAGCTGGAGAGCCTCGTCGTGGACGCATACGACATGGACCAGCTAAGGGCCTACATGGAGTCGCGGATGATCGTGAGAGTCAACTGGTGCGGCGACCCCGACTGCGCCTTCAACATAAAGGACATGGTGTCCGGGGAGGTACGGGGGACCAGGTGGGACCCGGAGGAGAGGCCCACAGGAGGCTGCATCGTGTGCGGCGACCAGGCAAAGTACGTGGCCTACGTCAGCAGGACCTACTAGACGTTTATCTTCATGCCGTCGAACGCGTTCTCGTGTCCGACGGCCTCCACCATTTTCCTCTGGGGCTTCTTCGGGTCGAGCACGGGGTTCGTGTGGTTGAAGTGGGTGTAGATGACCCTGCCCACGTCGACGCCGGACAGTATCTCGACCGCCTCCTCCTGGGGAACATGGCCCAACTGGTAGCTGGTGACGGGGATGCCGCTCACCCTCTGCAGCTCGTCGTCCCGCCAGAAGGTGGCGTCCACGAGGAAAACGTCGCAACCCTCGATCCGTGAGAGGATCGCGTCGTCCAGCAGCCCTATGTCCGGGGCGTACACGAGCCTTCCGCCGCCGCTGACCTCGTAGGCGTAGGTGGTGCTGGGGTACCTCCTGCCGCCGGGGAGCACCTGGGTGTGACTTACCTCGAAGCCCATGATCTCAATGCCTCCCAGCCTGGTCACGGTCTCGCCCGCAGCCAGCTTCACCGGCTTGACGTAGTCTTTGGCCAGCCGTCCCAGCTCCCCGAAGTAGCTGGGGGCCTCCTCGGAGCCGAACAGGAAGTCGATGAGGTCCGGCGGCCCGTACAGGGGCAGCTCGAAGCTCTTCCCTGTGCAGAACTCGGCGACGCCCACCGTGTGGTCGGCGTGGCCGTGGGTTAGGAAAACGGAGTCCAGCCTGGACTCCCTGTGGGTCTCCCCCGCCCTGTCGGGGCGGGGCGTCAGGCCGTGCGTCTCCAGCTGCGTCTTGAGGTCGTGGCCCGCGTCAACGAGGATGTACCTGTCCCCGTCGTCGGTGACTGCTATCGAGGACCTGGTTCTCCTTAGGGTGGGGTCGATCCGCGCCGCCGTGCAGTTGGGGCATGTGCAGTCCCACTCCGGGACGCCCCCTATGGAGGCCGTGCCCAGCACCGTGATCTCCATGCCCTGAATACGAGGGCCAAGGGGTTTAAGGGCTGCGGGTGGGCCGTGCCACCCTTTTTCAGTGAGTGAGGCGAAGCCCATGTGATGGAGGACGTCTACCGGCCCGGGGAGGACTCTTACCTGTTGGCGAGGCACGTTCGAAGGCTCGTCAACGGAGTGGTGTTGGACATGGGTACCGGGTCTGGGATACTGGCCGTCGATGCGGCTGCGAAGCCCAAGGTATCCCAGGTCGTCGCCGTGGACGTGAACCCCGCCGCCGTCGAGGCGGCTGAGCGCCNNAGGCGCGCGACGGCCGTGGGCGCGGCGGGAAAGATGGAGTTCGTCACGTCGGACCTCTTCGAGAACGTGGAAGGCGTGTATGACTGGATACTGTTCAACCCTCCCTATCTCCCCGGAGGCGGCGACTGCGACGAGGCGTCTTGGGCAGGCGGCGAGGCCGGGGCCGAGACTGTTAGACGGTTCCTCCGTGAAGCCCGCAGCTACCTGAAGAAAAAAGGCTCTATACTGATGGTCTACAGCGACCACACAGGTCTAACCGCATCCGATTTCAGAGGGTACGACGTAGAAAAACTCGATGAGACGCATCTCTTCTTCGAGACACTTTTCTGTGTGGCGCTCACCCCATCTTGAGGCCCATGCCGAAGCCCACTATGAAGCTGGCCGCGAAGGGAAGGTTGGCGATCATGGCGGCTAGGATGCCCTCGGCGGCCACGGCTGAGCCCAGCGCCTCGACGCCCCACGCCTCAAGGGCCCCGTAGTTCACGTCGATTATCCCCTTGTAAGCCAGGTACTGTAAGCCTAGGAAGAAGAGGCCGATGATGACTGCTACTACCTTGGCTACCTTCTTCACCGCGTAGCCCACGCAGAGCCCGCCTATTCCTCCGACGCCGAGCTGGGCGATGAGGGGTGTCAGTATGCTCGGTGTTTCGCTCATGGGGAATGATAGGGTGTCCCCGGTTATAAAACTGGTTTGCTATCCCGAGACTATGTGGGTGCCTGTGTTACCGTCTAGGGCGTCGGCGGCCTTGTCCAGGCTCGTGATTATTGCGCGTTCGCCGCCTCTCTCGACGAACCCCATGGCCGCCTCTACCTTGGGGCCCATGCTGCCGGCCTTGAAGTGGCCCTCGCCCAGGTACTTCCTAGCCTCCGGTATGGTCATCCTCTCTATTGGGGCCTCGTCCTCCGACCCAAAGTTAAGGAGGGCGTGCTCGACGTCTGTGAGTATGAGGAAAAGGTTGGCGTCCACCTCCTCAGCGAGCTTGGCGCCGGCGCGGTCCTTGTCTATGACGGCGTCAACCCCCTCCAGCTTGCCCACGCCGTTCCTGATGACCGGTATGCCGCCGCCGCCTGAGGCGATGACGATTGTGCCGCTCTCCACCAGCCTCTTTATCACATCCGCCTCCGCTATCCCGAGCGGGATGGGGGAGGGCACAACCCTCCGCCACGTCTTCTCCCCCGTCGGCCTCACCTGCTTCACTATCCAACCGTTCTCGGCGCCGAGCCTCTTAGCCGTCTCCTCGTCGTAGTAGGGGCCCACCGGCTTGGTGGGGTCCTGGAAGTCCGGGTCGTCCCGGCTCACCAAGACCTGGGTCACCACGGTGGCAACCTCCTTCCCGTCGTCGGCGAGCAGGTTGTATAGCTTCTGCTGCATCATGTAGCCTATCTGGCCCTGCGTCATGGCGCCCAGCACCACGAGGGGCTGCTCGGGTACCATGTGGGCTCCCTGCTCCTGCTGGATCGCCAGGTTGCCCACCTGTGGGCCGTTGCCGTGGGTGATGGCTATCTCGTAGCCGTTGCGCGCTATGGCGGCTATCTGGACGGCGGCGGTCTCGACGTTCCTCATCTGCTCCTCGAAGGTCCCTCTCTCGTGGGGCTGCTTGATGGCGTTGCCGCCGAGAGCGATCATGACCCTTTTCTTCAAACCGTTTCACCCTGGGAGGGATAAACAGGGCGCGCCATTTCTTAAAACAGTTATCCCCGCTGGGACATTCATACGCCTTTTTGTGTCAAACAGGCTCAGTCCACGTTATATCGTCGTAGACCGATCTATATACGGTGTATTCTGTTGGAACGGGTTTTCCCTGACGGGTTCATGTGGGGGACGGCCATCTCGTCTTTCCAGGCCGAGATGGGCTTGGGCGAGCCGAGCGACGGGACAGACTGGTGGGCGTGGGTCCACGACGAGGCCAACGTCACCGCAGGGAGGGTGAGCGGGGACACGCCCCTCGACGGCCCCGGGTTCTGGGAGCGTTACGACCAGGACCTCACGCTGGCCAGCGAAGGCCTCAGGAACAACTCGATAAGGCTGGCGGTGGACTGGGGCAGGGTGTTCCCCGAGCCCACAACTGTAGTCGAGGTCGACGTTAAGAGGGACCGACGGGGCAACGTGTGGCGGGTGGCGCTGGAGGAAGAAGACTTAGACAACCTGGACAGGCTATCCGACGGCGACGCCGTGGACCGGTACAGGGAGATGCTGGAGAGCGCTCACGGCCACGGGTTGACGCCCATGCTCACCCTCTACCACTGGCCCATCCCTCTCTGGCTCCACGACCCCATTGCCTGCAGGGACGATATAGCCTCCACGGACAAGCGGGGGTGGGTGAGCCAGTCCACAATCGTCGAGTTCGCCAAGCTCACGGCTTACCTCGCCCACCGTCTGGGGGACCTGGTTGACCTCTACTGCACCGTCAACGAGCCCCGGATAATCAGCGAGCACGGCTACCTCACCAGGCGGGGCGAGTTCCCGCCGGGCCTCAACGACCCGTCCCTTTTCCTCACCTGCCTCAAGCACACGTGCATCGCCCACGGCGTCGCGTACGAGCAGGTCAAACACTGGGACAGGCGAGAGGCGTCGCCCCTCGGCCCCTCGACGGTGGGGCTGGTGGCCGTGCTCCAGCACTACGAGCCCGCCGACCCGGGCAGCCCCGACGACGCGTGGATGAGCCGGTTCATAGACTACGCGTTCAACGAGTGGAACCTCAACGCGGTGTTCCACGGCGACTACGACATGAACCTCGACCAGGTCGTGGAGCCGATGGAGCAGCTGCCCCACCAGGTCAAGGGCTGCGACTACCTGGGCGTCAACTACTACGCGAGGTGGAGGGTCAGACACAGGAAGACCGGCGTGGACCCCCTCCTCGACTACGAGTTCGCGCCGTGCAGCGGCGACTGCTCGGACTACGGCTGGGACGTATACCCGGAGGGGCTCCGGAACGTGCTCACGTGGGCGTACAGGAGGTACAGGCGCCCCATCTATGTGACGGAGAACGGGGTGGCCGACAAAGAGGACAGGATGAGGACGAGGTACCTCAGGAGCCACCTGAGGGAGCTGCACAAGGCAATAACCGTCGACGGGGTCCCGGTCAGGGGCTACTACTACTGGACACTGATGGACAACTTCGAGTGGAGCGACGGGTACGAGATAAGCTTCGGCCTCTACGGCGTGGACAGGGAGACCAAGAAACGAACCCCGACCAAGGCTGTGCCGGTGTACAGGGAGATAGCAGAGAAGAACCGTCTAAAGTGAACAACGGGAGACCAGTCAACGACCTAGGAAAAGATAATATAGGGGGGCTCGTATACACTCAAAGCCCCCTGGGGATGAGTAAACATGTCGCTGCGAGACCCGGTGAAGATAGAGATCGCTAGAATGCACCGCGTGAAGAAGACGGTGTGCAGGAACTGCGGAGCCACGAACCCGTTCAACGCCACCAAGTGCCGCAAGTGCCACAGCAAGAACCTACGCCCCAAGAGGACCAAGGGTAAGGGCAGGTAGCCCTACTCGACGAGGTCGAAGCTGACCTCGAGCAGCTGCTTCTTGTTTCTGTAACGAGTCTTGGAGATGACTAGCCCGCCGACGGCGCCCGTCGACGACGTGTGCCTCTTGTTGCAGGCGTTGACGTTCCAGCCGGGCAGGTGGAATATCTGCAGCTCGGTTATGTGCAGGGGGAGGGGGAACAGGTCGTAAATGAGGTCGCCCCAACGCGCCTCGGCGTCGGTCCTGCTCATCACATGGATCTCTATGGGCTGATCCTCCCTGATCTTCAGGTTGGCCAGCCGCTCGATCTCACCGACCTCGTCGTCCGTGGGCTTCCGGCTGAACTGGACGGTTATCCTGCCGTGTGACCCATCCGACGAAACCCCGGCCGTCCACCTGGCTTCGTCGCCCAGCACCTTGACTATGGCGCCCTTGACCACGTGCAGCGCGGTGTGCGTCCTCGTCTCAACGCTCATGGGGTGAATATCGGGGGCGACTGTTCATAAAACATGTGGGCAGCCGGTGCAGACCGGACAGGGGAAGAGCCCAGGCCCTTCACCATCCGATGGCGTAGGGCTCGCCAGTCCGCGGCGAGGCGCCGCCGAACATGACCCCAGCGTCGGGGTCGTACCTTATGGCGAGGCATCTGCCGTGGCTCCACGGGCGGCTCACCACGATCCTGTGGCCCTTCTCCTTTAGGCCCTTCACCACGTCGCCGGGTATCCTGGGCTCGACGTTGACCTCCCCGGGCCTCACGGCGTGGGGCCAGAAGCTGCCCGGGAAGCTGCTCGTGTGGACGGTGGGCGCGTCCAAGGCCTCCTGGACGTTCATCCCGAACTCGACGTGGTTGAGGAAGAACTGGAGGGTCCACTGGTCCTGCCTGTCGCCGCCGGGGGTCCCGAAAGCCATGTACTGCCGCCCATCCCTCATGGCGAGGCTCGGCGTCAACGTGGTGCTCGGCTTCTTCCCCGGTTCCAGGCGCTCGACGTGGCCCGGGTCGAGGTGCATGAACTGGCCTCTTGTCCCCAGCGGGAAGCCGAGGCCGGGCACCAGCGGGCTGGTCCTTATCCAGCCCCCGCTGGGCGTCGCCGCCAGCATGTTGCCGTCCCCGTCGACTGCGTCCAGGTGCACGGTGTCTCCCTCGAACCACGACTTGGTTCCCCATTCCTCCAGCTCCATGGGCTCCACACCGCCCGGCCGGAGCAGCATCGAGGCGTTGTCCGGGTCGACCAGCCCGCGGCGCTCAGCCGCGTACTCCTTGGACAGCAGCGTGTCCAGCGGCACGTCCGCGTAGTCGGGGTCCGCGTAGTACTGCTCCCTGTCGGCGAACGCCAGCTTGGCGCACTCTATCCACGTGTGCAGGTACTCCACCGAGTTGTGGCCCATCCCCCCGAGGTCGAAGCCTTCGAGGAGGTTGAGCTGCTGCAGGAACACCGGGCCCTGGCACCACGGGCCGCACTTGTAGACGTCGAGGCCCCTGTACTCGACGGTGACGGGCTCCTCGAAGCGGGCCCGGTAGCGCTGGAAGTCCTCCAACGTTATGAGGCCCGGGCTCGTCTTGCCGTAGACGTCTCTGCACCTGAAGCTCTGGGTATAGTCCACGATGGCCTTGGCTATGGGGCCGTCGTAGAAGTGTTTCCGCGCGGCGTCTATCCCCGCCGCCCTCGACCCGGCCCCTGACTCGGCTTCCGCGGCCTCCTTGAAGGTCCGATACCACCCGGGGTTCCGCAGAAGCTGGCCGACCTCAGGCACCCTGCCGCCGGGGAGGTACGTCTCGGCTGAAGTAGGCCACTCCGACAGGTACCTGTCCCTGACCCTCCCGAGGAAAGCCTTCAGCGTAGGGTAGACGGGGAAGCCGTCCCGGGCGAGGCACAGCGCCGGCTCCATGACCCGGCTCAGCATGAACGTGCCGTACTCCTCCAGCGTTGTGAGCCACGCGTCGAAGGAGCCCGGGACGACGGCGGGGGTGAAACCGTCCTCCGGGATCATGGGGTACTCTCTGTCGAGGAACCAGTCGATGGTGGCGTTCATGGGGGCCGGGCCCTGGCCGTTCACGGCGACCACCCTCTCCTCGTCAGCCCAGTAGAGCAGTATGGAGGTCTCGCCCGCCGGCCCCACGAGGTGGGGCTTCAGCACAGTGAGGCAGAACCACATGGTGGCCCCGGCGTCGACGACGTTTCCCCCGTCCTGGAGCGCCTTGAGCCCCGCCACCGAGGCCAGGTAGTGGGTGCTGGTGACCATGCCGTTGCCGCCCATAACCACGGGCCTGGTTTTGAAAGACATGGGTACAGGTTGTATAAACGGGTATTTAGAAGGTTTCAGATGATTGTTTTCCATAAAATGCAAAGTGCCCGAATGTTCTTACCTTGAGATGCAGTTTCTCTCTGAGCCAAAGCCCAGCTAGTACTTTGAAGCCCATCTCTTCGGCTCCGCGGTTCCTCGGCCTTTCGCTTCTTTGGCCGCGGGTCCGCTCCCATTCGGGCAAACATTAATAGTGCCATGAATATATATTTCAGTTCTGTTTCACGGTAAAGCAAACTGGTACAGGTGTTTTATAAGACCGGCGCCCGTTTTTTGACTCACACCTGTAAAGAACATCTCACATCGTTGAGGCAACCCGATTTTTAATATTAACCTGTTAATATCCAGCCGCGGCGACGCGTGTTTTTGAGATATGCGTCCAACAGATCCCTCACGGACTGAGAGTAATAGCCGTCGTCCGTAGAGCTATTCTTAAAAACAGGGAAACGCTAGATGGGTGCGCGGGCCCGTAGCTCAGCACGGATAGAGCACAGCCCTCCTAAGGCTGGGGTCGAGGGTTCGAATCCCCCCGGGCCCGCCACCAATGAACCTTCTCCCATTACCTTGGGTCTACGGTAAAGGGGGATTCGGGACATTTAATTTTCTTTATATAGATAACTCTTTTTAAATGGGAAAAAGGGAAAGTATTCAGGAGATACCTCCACTTCTATGAAGCATATTTTTGAGAATAATTCATCTATTTTCCTTTTCTTAACATTCTCGCTAGTTGTGTTGAATCATACTTAACAATCCAAGTTAAGATAATACATGCATTAGCAATTATTTTTTGATATATTTAACAAATTTTGATATAACTGATCAATAATATCATAAATTATGGTAGTGTGCATTTTATTTGATAATTTATGAGCCTTCAAGCACATGATTTAAATGAGTCTTTTTTAAAGATTGTATCCGAGTTGATGTAATAAATGAGTATTTGGGAAACTTCTGAGGAAAAACAGGAGGAGGTACTCAAGAAAATATTTTCTCTAATAGAAAGATATGAGATGGGAATGCCCGCCATTCTTCTTCTTGAAAGCATTAAACCTTTACTTTGGGTTGGAGGAGAATTCGCAAAGATGGCTCTAAGTCCTTTTATGTTGGCTTTTTGGCAAGATGGCTTCACATATATTAATACACTTGAAGAAAGACAAAATGTAGAGATTCTTATCAAAATGATAGAGGATAAAGCAAGAAAAGAGAAAGACCGTCAAGAGAAAAATAGGGGAGAAAANNAGTAGATGCTTGAGTAGTGTTATTTCTCAACTATCAATTCTACATTAGCTCTCGGCAATATTGCTTCTATTCCATCATCAAATTTCACTGTCATTACCCTTGCTTCTGCTTCAGTATCAAGTACGTATAACTCCTTTGGGAGGCCGGTGATAAATCCAAGTTTACCAAAGTATGGAGCTCTTATTGCTCTGACTCGCATCCCCATAGTCATGCCTTCCTCAAGTTCGGCTTCTTCTGTGGAACCTTCTTTTAAAGGTGAAGATATGACCTCTGGTCGAACAACACCCGCTCTTATTTGAGTGGAGCCATTCATCGATGCAACGGTCCCTTCTAGATCTTTGAATAAGTTGAAGGTGTTATCAGCCATCGGCATTTCTCCAAAACTTTCTGTGGCTATTACGGTAACCCCACAACGTTCTTCCCCCGTGATAGCTACTCCTATGTCATATCCTAGGAAGTCCTTAATGTCCGAGCTCTTGACGCTTCCTGTAATGATACCTTTTACCCCTACCTCAACAGCCTTTTTCATAGCATTTGATGTCACGTATGATCCACCAATCAATATTTTTCCTTTATGTTGTGACTTTATGGTATCTTCTGTTATTGGATTATTTGGAGATTCGACCACTAGATGGATTTCTCCGAAAGTTTCTCCTCCTACACCAAAAATTCCCTGTACATAACTTGCTTCTCTTTCAATTACTACTCCTTCTTTAGGTATTATCTCTACAACTTCACCCATCATATATGCTCTAACTTCAATAGGAATTGGTTTTCCCCTTACTACAATTCTACCCGAATATTGAGAAATACTTTCTAGAGTGCAATCGAAGGGGGCTCTTACATATCTTTTAATTAACCCAAATAACATAAAATATTGTGCTATTATTTCTTCTTCTTCAAGTTCATCACCGATTTCTTTAATCACATAGTTTGAAATTTTGTCTTTTTGTACTCCAAGAATTGGTGCCGCGTTAATCAGGTCAGGTTCTCCTGGAGCATAAGCTCGGGCTACAACCGTATCAAAATTCACCTGATCCCCTATTTTTACTAACACTTCCCCAAATAGTGGAAGTATACGCCTTTTCCTGAGGACGATTTTCATAGTAACTTTCAACCCGGGAGTATAGGCATATACTTTTTCTGTCTCTTTGTGTTCCATGTTTTTCACCATTATAGATCTAATTTTTCGAACGAATACAATTCGAGATTTTTCCACCATTTTAATAGCATTTGATCTCTAGTTTTTTTGTCCTCGGGTAAAGATAGAGGTCTTCCTCTTGCATCTAGAACTATCCCTACAACACCGCCATAAAGGGTTGTCTCCAATTCGTGTCCTTCTCCTGCACCGATATCGAAGCTTCCTTTAGGGTATATAACCGCTTTAGCTTCCTGTCTTTCAGGCAGATCTATCCTTCTTATATCTCCGAAGTTTATTTTTTCTGTATATGTACTACCATCGGACATCTCAATTNNGGCCTTCCGATATTTGCAGTACCATGAGGAGAAACGACGGTACCAAGCCTCACTAAGCAATCTTTATCGAAAATCTGCCATGCTGCTTCTGGGTAAACGGTTGATAATACTCCAAGATGGGGCATCATAAAGACACTGTCCTGAAATATTCTAGTTACCCCTTCCGGTTGGAATCCGTCGGTTAGAACAAGTAGTGACTGAACTCTCCTTGGAGCATGGGAAAGAAGACCCCCCGTCCCAGATATAACATTAATTTTCATCATATCAATGTAGGTTTCTGCTAGATCATCTGAGAAAGAGGTGAACACTGTGAACTTTCTTTCACCCCTAGCTCCTTTCAGACGAGTTGCTATTGATTTATGATGTATCATTCCCAACCTTAAGGCTTCTCTAGCTACAGCTTGTTCCAATATGAGCTCAAACAACGTCTGTGGGATAGTAGTCGGCCTTATCATTTTATTCCTTAGCCTGTCCTCGATGGCCTCTGGATCCATTTCAAAGGGCATCCACCGCAGGATTTTTTCAATTTTAGCTTCCTTCATAACATTACAAATACTATAACTCATACCCAAGTTTGCACTTACACTTCTTACGAAACGCTCATCATATATTGAATATACATTTGTAGTTGCTCCGCCGAGTCCTACCCCAATAGTATTGGATTTAAAGTTACGTGCAATGAGCTGCATAGCCAAACCCTCTCCCATGGGGGTGGGCATAATATCCACATCTGACCACTTCATTAATTTCATATATCCTGGCGCATGACTCATCACGTGCTCCATGAATAGTTCATGGATGGCTCTCCTAGCGGGCTCGGTTACCTCAACCTCTAGGGTTGGTCGAAGATTCTCCACAATTGAAAGGGCGAAGGATTCCCCTATGTATTCTTTTACCATTTCCTGTGCTTGGTTATTTCCTGCATATACAAACGGAAGTTCATAACCTACACCGAAACGAGGCTTGGGTTGAGCCGATTTAATAACCTCCAAAGTCTCAGCTATTTTATCTACCGCCCCTCCGTCTGTGCCTCCCCCAACCAAGATCATGTCAGGTCTTAGATTCCGAATCCGCTGGATTTTTTGATAATCTTTCCTACCATCGTCTAAGGAGATTATGTCCATTACGATAGCCCCTGCCCCGGTCGCTGCTTTGTTTGCACTCATAGCAGTAACGCTTTTCATCAAGCCAGCGACCATCATCTGGAGGCCTCCCCCAGCACTGCTTGTCGTGCAATATAGATCTATACCCTTTTCTCCATCATAGGGGAATAACAAACTTACCCCGTTTTCCTCTAAGATTTTGTGATCAGTGAGTTCCTCAACTTCCTTTATGGCGTTCCTCACTCCCATGGTAACGTCTTCATATGGCGCCTCTACCGTGGTCGGAGCCTCACCGGCAATTAAGAATCTCCACTCCCCTTCATCGTTCTTATTGAAAAATCTGGCTTTTGTGGTTGTGCTACCGACATCCGTGGCTAAGATATATTTCATATCTTCCTTGGGTTTTCTTAGTATACTCATCCTAAACTCTGATTATTCATTTCAATTACTATATATTTTTTTTTAGCTGCATAAAAACATAAGGTTACATTAAAAAAAATATTACATGAATTTTTAATTTTATTTAGTTTATTTCTATCTACTTTCTTTATATTTTTTTTATATATCTGCATACAATTTATTAATTCTTTTGATTATTATCATATTTTGTATGGTTGTATGGTTTTTTTTTAGTTAATTTTTAACTAGTAAGTCCAAAATTATATATATAAAATTAAAGTAAATAATGATACTGAAAAAAAATGGCAATACTTGTACAAGGAAGAGAAATAGGATTCTTAGTTATGTTGTTCGCATGGGGAACAATATACTATTACCTTCAGATAGGTAAGCAAGGAAAAATTGTGAAACTACGGAGACTTCCTCAAATCGATGTAATCGATGAACTTGTAGCCCGTGCTGTTGAAATGGGCAGGGAATTATGGTTCCTATCAGGATCGGGTACGCTGACTAACGCGTATGTATTACCAGGCATTCTATCAACTTTTGGAATTGCCTCTTATGTCACAGAACAATGCGCAAAGTACGGTGCAAAACTCCATCATGTATGTAGGCTTCCAATAGCTTACAACATACATTTCGAAATAGCTAGAGAAGCATATGAAAAAGTAGGTAAACCAGAAGATTTTGACCCCTTGGAAACCATCATTTACATCCCCTCTGGCTCTGGAAGACCTTATGTGCTTAACGAAAGCTGGAGAAGGAAACCCGCATCAGCTATACTTTGTGGTACCTGGTACCATCAGACCATAATCTTCTGTGAAGGTCTTCAGCGTGCCGGGGCCATGACTCTAGGAGGAACAGATACTACCCACAACATACCCTTCATGGTTGCTGCCAATAACCACTCAATGATCGGAGAAGAGATGTATGCGATGAGTGCATATCTGAGCGAGGACAAGACACTAGGTAACTCCTTAGCTGGGCAGGACATGAGCAAATATCTGGTAATAGCGCTGACAATAATTGGAGTGCTACTAGCGGCAGCAGGATTCCCAGTAGCAGAATGGTTATAGGTGATATGAATGGAATCCGAATTTATAGAAAATACACTACCTCTACTGATACTATCCTTCATAGGAACCATCATGGTAATCGAATACTTCTTTGACCCATTATCTCCTATAATTCCTCTTACAGACACTGTTCGAACATATACAACTGTTCTAGCTTCTGCAGCATGGGGGTTAGGCATAGCTGTGTTAACTCTATCTCACATTAGAGCTATATACAAAAAAAGGGAAAGTCCTTCTTGGATATATAGCGCAGTCTACATGATAGCCTTCCTAGTCATGTCTATCACAGGATTGGCTGTAGGCGTAGCCGGTGAACGATTTATCTGGCTATATGACGTGATCTACTCTCCAGGCCACATGACCCTATACTCTACAACAGCTTTCTTCATTACTACCGCAGGATTCAGGGTTTTCAGATTAAGGAATCTCGATTCAGCGGTACTGTTGATCTCTGGAACAATAGTTCTCATGAGCGTTCTGCCAATATTCACAGGCTTCATACCTTTCATAGGGCCTTTGGGAAACTGGATAATGACTGTACCAGGGGTAGCTGGATACAGAGCATTCACTATCGGTGTTGCAATCGGTATACTCGGTCTCGGACTAAGAATATTCCTACATAAACACCCGGAGGTGCTGAAATGACAGCTGGTGAAGAAACAACCCAAAAATCGATGGCTCAAAAGATTCTAGACATCGATCACAGAATATTAGCAACAGTCGTTATGGCCATCATTGCGATCGTTATACTATTTCCGTTCAAAATACCTTTCCCAATCACTCAATATGGAAGGGACTACTATAATTTCGTAGACAACATAGAGCCCGGTTCGATGGTGGGGTTCATGCTTAGCGACACCCCCTCCACGAGACCCTCTCTACAACAATCCTCCATACTAACTGGCATAATGCTATTTGAGAAAGACTGTAAGATAGTGTTCTGGCAAGACGAGGCTACGGGACCACCAATCTTCGAAGATTACATAGTAATGATTCAAAAAGCAGTGGATAGGCAATTGGAGTATGGTACCGATTACATAAACCTAGGATATATAGCAGGATCAGAATCTGGGGCCGCCGCGATTCTTGCAGACATCAGAAAGGCTGTAGGAAACACAGATGCATACGGTAACAATATCGACCAATACCCGATACTAGATGGCGTCAACATGGGATCAGATTTCGATTTCGGCTTCGTAAACGTAGCATGTCGTTGTACTGAACCGATGTACGTAAGGCAGTGGCAACAGGTGTACGGGACACCTATTGCGACTATAAACTGCGCAATGGACTTGACGGCTGTACAACCCTACCTAGCGACAGGTCAGATAGCAGGTACTGCAAACGGCCTTTTAGGCTCAGCCGAAATGGAGTATCTAACAGGAAATCTTGGAATGGCTTTCGGACAAGTACTATCAGTATCTGTCACAGGAGTTTACTTCGTAGCTCTAGTAATACTCGGAAACATACTTTGGGTCACAAGTCAACAAAAGGAGGAGACGTTTTAAATGGCTGTTGGAATAGGAGCAATAGTTGTAATTGCAATAGTCTTGTCACTACTTACAGTTCTTTATGGAGATAACCCAGTTTCCAGAACTGCTCAGGCGGTATTCATGGGAGTTCAAGCTGGGTATCTTTTGCTGACAAACTTGGATTTCTACTATCGAAAAGGCTTAGTAAGAATGACAATGCCAGGTGAATTACATTACATCATACCGGTCATCCTCGGAATCTTGGTATACGCTAGGCTACATGAAAGGACTCGCTATCTATACCGGTACCCAATGGCGATTCTAGTTGGTTCTATGTTAGGTGTGTCGATGAGAACCACCGTGTTCTCACAGATAATAGACCAACTAAAGGGTAACTTCCCTCCCTCAGCACCGCTTGTAGGGGTCCCCGTTGGAACCACAATAAACAATCTAATCATCATCTTAGGAACCCTCTTTGCTCTGGTATTCTTCGTATTCAGTAGAGAATTCAAGGGGCCTGAACGTTATGTCCACAGGATAGGAAGATTATTCCTCCTAGCGGCATTCGGCGGTACCTATGGAAACACAGTTAGCTACAGGTACGAACTGATGGCTGGAACCTTCATTTCAAATCTACTGACACCAGCAGAAATTCTACCCTATACAGGCGCCATAGCATTAATAATAGCTGTAATACTGGTCATAAGCTTCAAGCAAGGATACGCAGAGTGGTAAACAACTAATAATCATCCCTCTTTTTTTAACTATTTTATATAAAAGGACTAATAGCACCCTATTACTCGTATTATTATTACTAGTGCACTTGTTTTAACCACAATATTCAAGCGAGAATAGGAGGCATTTACCTCAGAGGAACGATCTTTAACATGAGTAATTTAAAGCCTTCTTAATAAAACCCCCCCAAAATATCCTCCAAGAGGAAAACTAATGAGCAATACAATAATCAAACCGGAATATGCATCAACTGAAACCAGAATATATAAAATAGTAGATAATAGCGTCACAACACCTATTCTTAATCCATCGATAATTTTTTTACTTTTTATTTTTTTTAGAGCGAGAAAGGAGATCATTGTACCCCATAGTACATAGTAAGAAAAGGTAGGAATGAGATTTAGAGATAAACTCTCAGAAATATCAATAAAACTGTTCACTATCAGGGACCATAACCATACTGAGAAAATACCAAGCATGGAGGCCGCCACGAAATCATATAAAGAAAGACCTCTTGATTGTTCCAATTATTACACTTTTTTTAATTTGTTTAAATTTAAATGTTTATTGGTTAAAAGTTTTGTTACAGGAAAATAGCCCTATTTGTAAGCTCTCTTAGTGGAGGATATATAGAAGTCAAGTTAATGTTGAGAAAAATCGTTGTTAACCTCATTAAAAATAAATAATGTAAGCAGTAACTGCGGCTAAAAACAGCAGGAAAATACCTGATATCAACTTTAATCTGCGCCTACTTACTACCCTCCACTCATCTATTTTCAATAGGACATCGGAGCTTGATCCTACAAGAAGTATGATGAACAGGGGAACGATAAAAACCAAGTTGTAGAGTACGAGATACATAGCCCCCTCATAGAGACTCGTTTTCGATGAGAGGAGAAACATAATGCCGAGATAGACACCACCCGAGCACGGAAACTCGAATAAGCTCACCATAAGTCCAAGGAGAAAGGCCATCGGATATGTCTCCCTCTCTGTAAGTCTCTTGAACGTGGGTACGAGAAACCTTGGGAACGCCATCAAGGGCTTCTCAAAGGTCGTGGCATCCCGAATCTGTAGTAGCCCAAGTATAGCCAGAAGGACGATACTAAATAAACCAAAGATGTTTGTGATTCCAGATATGGTAAATGTATAGAGTAAACCCAACCCTATGCTGATATATCCTATGAAGTTGCCTAAAATGTATGTTAGACCCATTCCGATTATGCTCACTCTGATCCTTTTCAAACTGAACAAGAAGGAGAGAAAGAAGATGAGGAGGGAGAATGCACAGGGGTTAATCCCATCGACGAGTCCTGCTATGATGACCATTGGCAGAGTCAAGACGGGCCTATCGATTATTAAATTGGGATCACGTCCTTCCTTCGATCCGTTTGTAACGATCGGGTTAGCAATGTAATACTCAATCTTTAGTCTCATATTCTTCTCGCTGAGGTTGTACAAAGCAGTACTAGGGTCGTGGTTGAATACCAAAGATGGTCTCATACTCATTTGATAATACATGTATCGATCAAAGGCCTCCTTTGATTTCATGTTCATCCACTCGACTTTTATGAGCGGAGAATATTCCTGATTGAGATCTTCCAACAGCCTCTTAGGCTCCAAGCATGGAGAACAGTCTGGATGGTAGAAGAATTCTATGACAACAACCGATGCATCGACCTCTAGGACGGATGTTGTCAAGAGAATTATCAATAAGATAATACATAGAGCTTTTCCTATTTTATTATCCATTGTTGAATTTTACAGATATACGAAGTATTATACTATTTCGTTCTTGAAAAGCGAGATATTATAAATATTTAATATATCTAGTTAGAGAGTCATTATGTCAGGTTATAAAGTTCATTTCTTATTCCCAGCTCGATTATATAATTTATCATCCTTCGTATATGTTGGACCCGACTTCAACTCTCTTCCCCTGGGGATTGTTTCGGACATATTTACGCATAGGGGCAAACAACTACAGCGCTTATATCCCTTAACCGTATCTCAGTTTGGGCAGGATGGAAGCCAGATAGATCTGCTCTTCTGCTTCACCTTCTGCTATATTAACGATGATAATAAGCGAGTCATATTCCTCACACCACCCATCAAACTTAAAGAAACAGGGACATCGGTGGCGCTAGAGATGCTTCTAGCCGAGGTCGAGAAATTGGCTACATTCATTCAGAGCTCCACTATCGAGATTGAACAACATAATAAGATAAATGACTCCATCTCATTTCCAACTTCTCCATCTTTCCTATCTTATACCATGAGAAATATGAAATATCAGAACCTAGATCCAAGAATTTTTGAAACATTGGGCTATAAGAAAGAGGAAGAGGTAAGTTTTTTTGAGTGTGAAATTTCTGATTATTCTCATGGCGCACAAGATTCTTCTGGTAAATATGATGTGGAAAACATATCCCCAAAAGAGTTCATGGAGTACAAAGAGAGATCGAGGGGGTTCTCTGCCAAATCATTTAGTCTTTCTCAGATAGATGATGCCCTAAAAACACGTGTTATCCCTTATTTCGAGGATACAGTCTATATTGTGAGGAAACGTTCCTGGCTTCGTTTACAAAAGGATTCCGTAGAGGGATACATGATGTGGACACCCGATCTTCTAGAAATAGGCAATCCCTTCCCCTTCCTGTTCCTTCATGGTCTAGAGGAGACGTTTTTCACGAGGGGAAATATCTACGACTGGGGACTAAGAGGCCGAGACAAGAGACTCTTCAACTCGTTGCTATCTTACACTGTCTACGAAATGAAGAAGAGGGGCATCCAGACCGTTCAATTTACATACGTTGGGAAGGGGGAAGATTTCGTTAAGGATTGCCTTATGGATCATGGGTTCAAGGAGAATCATATTTTAAGTCTTCTCAGGAAGGAGGTGAGTTGAGTAGTGAAAGACATTGATATGTTGTTCATTCACCCTTCGACTCATTATTTCTCTTCTGGTTCCGGGAATAAAGATCTCGTAACCTTCATCACTATGCCTATTGGAACCATCGCCCTCGCTGATCTACTGGAGAGAAATGGTTACTCGACCAAGATATTCCACACAGGCATAGAACAGATATATAAAAGGGATTTCCAAGTCGAAGATCTCTTTAAAAAATTTAACCCGAGGGTTGTCGGTATCGATCTTCACTGGTTCGTCCATTCATATGACGCCATAAGGATAGCTAGAATAGTTAAAGAGCAGTCAAATGCCCATGTGGTGCTTGGTGGGTTCACAGCATCATATTTTGCAGAAGATATCCTTTCCTGTTTTGATGAGGTCGACTCAGTAATCCGGGGTGATACAGAGGCTCCCCTGCTCGATTTAATGAAAAATCTGAGGAATGACAGGTTGAGCGACGTACCTAACCTGACTTACAGATGCGATGGATCGCTGAAAGTCAACGAGATGAGTTATATTGCAGGAGAGGAAGACCTCGGGAAGCTGAATTATACCAACTTCAAGCTGCTATCGAACTATGATAAGTATCATAGGATGGTTTCCCAGTCTGGAGATCTTGATCCCTACGCCTGGAAGGTTAACGTTAAGAGGCATGCTTGGGTTCCACTGGGGCGTGGGTGCACCGTGAATTGCTCATATTGTGGAGGGGGGGCCATGGCCCACTATGGTCTCACCGGTAGGAAGAGCCCTATCTTCCATCCTAAAGAGCAAGTTGTGCAAACCCTTAGTAAATTCGAGGAAGAGGGAATCGATTCCACATACATGGACTTCGATCCCTTTCCAGACCGTGAGTATTTCCGAAAGCTCTTCGAAGAGCTCCGGAAGGAGAAAGTGGACATAAGCACTGAGTTAGCTCTCTGGTCGCTATCGGATCGAGGCTTCATAAGAGACTTTGCCGACACTTTTAATCCACTTTATTCTACGCTGGTGATATCTCCCGAGTCAGGTTCCGAGGAGGTGCGTAGGAAGAACAAGGGATTTTACTTCGACAACGAAGAGCTATTCAGGTGGCTTCGAGATGCCAGACAAGAGATGGTCCCCTTAGAGATTTATTTTTCATCCGGGTTAAGCTGGGAGACAAAGGGAAACTTCAAGGAGACAATCGATCTGGCAAAAACTATTATTGATGACTACCCTGTGGTTTCGATAAGTTGCAACCCCATACAGATGGAACCTGGTGGTTTAAGGTATGTTCAACCAGATAAATTCGGTATGAAGTTGAAATGGAATAGCTTCATAGATTATTATACTCACTTCAGGAAACGATCAAAAGGTATTTCCGTCAAATCTAGGCTTGGATACGAAACAATATGGCAGACAGAGGAGCAGATAATTGAAAACAGTATGCTCTTCGATAAGATAATTGGCTCAGCAAATCTAGGGAGATGGGAAAAAATAATTCAAGGAAATGAACTATTAAAATTCAAGGAAGTAAATAAAATTTAAACGATAATTTAAAATAATATATGGGAACTTTTCAAGCGGACAAAATGTCAGAACAGATTAAAAAGAGTTCAATAGATTGGATAGAAAGTAACAAGAAACTGCTTATCGATACTCATCAACAGATCTGGGAATGGGCGGAATTAGGTCTCCAAGAGAATAAAACAGGAAAGTATTTAGCCGACATACTGGAGAAGAACGGCTTCAAGGTTGAACGAGGCATCGCAGGAATGCCCTCTGCCTTTGTAGCTGTTTATGGTTCAGGTAAACCAGTTATAGGCATGATGGGAGAACTTGATGCACTACCTGGGATTTCACAGAAACCGGTACCATATAAAGACCCAGTTATAGAGGGTGGATCAGGTCACGGTTGCGGACATAATGGTTACGCCACCGCTGCATTAGGAGGAGCCCTATCAGTTAAAGATGCTATGGAGAAGAATAACATCTCAGGCACAATCAAATACTTCGGATGCCCCGCAGAGGAAACTCTAGTTGGTAAAGTCTTCATGGTACGGGATGGATACTTCGACGGATTGGACGCCTGCTTGGGCCAACACCCGGGATCGATGAACACCGCGAGCCTTCGAAGCGGTAACGCAATGAATTCAGTAAAATTCGAGTTCTTCGGAAAAGCAAGCCACTCTGCAAGTGTTCCAGAAAAGGGCATCAGCGCCATGGATGGCGTGGAACTCATGAATATAGGCGTCAACTACATGCGAGAGCATGTGGTACAGGAAACGAGGATGCACTATGTTGTCGAGGAGGGCGGGGTACAACCAAACGTGGTTCCGCCATATGCCAGAGTATGGTACTATGTAAGGGCTCCGAGACGAGAACTAGTCGAGAAATACTACCAAAGACTCCTGAAGATGGCGGACGGCGCCGACCTTATGGCATTAACCACTCACAAGGTTGAGTTCCTCACCGGGGTTCACAATGGAATACCGAATCGACCTTTGGCAGAGCAAGTCGTAGCGAACATGAGAGAGATTGGAGCTCCAACCTATACCAAAGAGGAGCTAGAGTTCGCGAAGAAACTTGGAGAAACCATAGACCACGAAGAAAAAATGGAAGGGCTAAAGAAGCTTGCAGAAATCCTGCCAAGTGCCTTGGAACTTGAGGATGTTGATCTTGACACCAACATCTACGATCCTTTTGGAGAAGAGATAAAGGGAGGCGGAGGTTCCTCGGACGTCGCCGACGTCGCCTGGAACTGCCCAACCCAGCAGTTTAGCACCGCCTATTTCATAGTGGGTGCTCCTGGACATAGCTGGCAGCACGTCGCCGTTGGAGGGATGAGCATAGGCCACAAGTCCAGCATCTTCGCCTCAAAAGTCATGGCAGCCACAGTCCTTGACCTCCTCACAGACAAGGAACTCCTCGTGAAGGTAAAGGAAGACTGGGAGGAGAGGATGAAAGGTAACACCTACAAGTCGCCGCTACCGCCGGACCTCAAGCCCCCACTGGACCAGCTCGAGAAACAACCAGAATAAAACTCTATATTTTTTTACCCTTTAAGAGCGCTTTTAACTTCACTCTAAATGTAATCAATTTTCCTTTAAGAGCCATCTGACCACGAGATCCATAATCTCTCGTTTCAACGAAAGACCCCCCCCCGGGAACCCTTCGAGACCGAAAACCCCCTGTGAATATCTTCATGTCAGGACAGGTTCGAATCCCCCCGGGCCCGCCACGAACCCCCTGAGACATTAATTGAGTCTAGGATACAGATGCAGTTCATCGAACCCATCGACCTTGTTAAAACCTACTTCATTTAGTTATTGAATGCGGCTTACACCATTTAGCTGGATTTATTTTCCCCACCAGAAGTCTCTGTCGCCCTTGCCGATATACAGGCAAAAGACTACGAAGCCGGTTATCCACGCTACGTAAAAGGCTCCGTGCATAACGTCGTTGAACCTCGATTGAAATATCGCGTAGAAGACCGCAGTAAACAGAAGCACTAAGCCGACGGGGAACAGCACCCTGTTTCTTTCAGCCGCCACTTGTTTCGGGTACTCGTAGATTAAAAGATCACCGCAGTGAGGGCAAACGGTGTCCTCGTCGGATACTTGCTTCTTACAGGAGGGGCAAATCTGTACCATCTAATAAATTCAATTGCATCTAATAGATAAACTTGATGTGTTGATCGTTCTCGATCCGTACTTCATCGAGATGCCTAGTTCTGGCTCCATCAAGGTTCGAACCCCACCCCGCATATATTCACTTACAGAATTAGGTATAATCCAGGGCTGCTAATCGAATCGTCAATCATTTCTACCTAGACACACAAGTATACCAGAAGAGGGTCCTCGATGGACATAGGTAAGAACATTGAGAAGGTGAGGGCCGAGTTCCCGGTCCTCAAGAAAAAGGCCTACATGAACAGCGCGGCCCACGGCCCCACGCTGAAGCGAGTACACGACGCCACGGAGGAGTGGTGGAGACGCCGGATCAACGAGGAGGACACCGAGCCCCCGGACGCGGCATCGGAGGCAGCCAAGCTCCTCAACGCGTCTACCGACGAGATGTGCTGGGTCAACAGGGTGAGCCAGGCCCTCAACACCGTTGCCTCCATGATGAAGCCCGAGAGGGGCGAGAATATCGTCGTCACCGACCTCGGCTACCAGAGCAACGTCTACGTCTGGACGCCCTACAGAGAGCGAGGCGTCGAGATCAGGCGCATAAGGCACAGGGACGGCGTCATCGACGCACGAGACTTCGAGAAGGCGGTGGACGACGAGACCCGCGCCGTGTGCGTCAGCGAGATCGAGTGGACCAGCGGCGTCAGGTACCCCATGAATGAGATAAGCGAGATCGCCCACGACCACGGCGCCTACGTCGTCGACGACGCGTACCAGGCGGTGGGCGCCGTAGACGTAGACGTCCGCTCCGAGGGCGTCGACTTCCTCACGTTCGGCAGCGAGAAGTGGCTCTGCTGCCCAGCCATGACCGGCGTCCTCTACGCCAGGAAGAGCATACACGACGAGTTCCAGCCCACCTACATGAACTACCACTGCGTGGAGGAGGCTTTCAGGGACGGCTTCCCCTGGGAGAAGCCCACCCACGACAACATAGAGTCCTACAGCGGCGCCCTGTACCCCGACGCACGGAAATACGACCGGAGCTGCGTCAGCGATGAGCACACATGGGGCTTCCACGCCTGCCTCAGCTACTTCAACCAGCTGGGCACCGAGAACATCCAGGGAAGGACCGCAGAGCTAAGCCAGCGCCTCATAGACGGGCTGCGGGATCAGCCGGTCAAGGTAAACACCCCTGTGGAGCCCGATGAACGCGGCGGGCTGGTGACGTACAACACAGGGAGCTTCGAGACGAACCAGAGGGTCTACGACGCGCTCAAGAAGAACGACGTAGTCGTCGCCCACAGGTACGCGGCCGGCGTCGGCGGGATAAGGGTCTCGTGCCACTTCTTCAACACGGAGGAAGAGGTAGACCGTCTGCTGGAGATACAGGGGAAGGCACTATGAAACTCCCCTTATTTTTGGAAACAACGCCCTTTCATGAATCCCTGATATATAGGAATAAGCACCGGTAAATCCTCAATATCAGGCTTACTCAAATATTATAAAAACCGATAAATAACGGATAGACGATGCTTAAACACGGCCCCATCCTGCTAGCGCTAGGTCTAGTTATAGTGTTCACCGTAGTCGGCGGCTCGGCGGTCGCTCACGGGGAAGACGCCGACATAACTGTGACCCAGTGCTACGTCTCCGATTCGCGGGTCGACGTGGGGCAAGAGGTCACCGTGGGGTTCAGGCTTGAGTGGACCGACACGGGAAACCCCCTCTCCCATGGAAGCGTCCACATCGTCGGTGACAGCCAGAGCTATCATATATTGATGGATGGGTGGGTGATATTCACAGACACCTATGACGACCCACAGGTCAAGGAGTGGGAGGTCGATTACGTCATTTACTACGGCGATTACAAGACGGTACAGACCGAGGAAGACCCCCCGAGATGCATCTTCGACAGGGTACAGATCACCCTAATCCCTGAGTACGAGAAAACCAACATCGGCGAGGAGCCCAGCATGATAGTCTACGCCATCTACGAATCCAACTACGAAGACTTCAACGGCACAATACGCCTCAACTACACCGATAACTTCGATTACATAGGACGAAAAGGGGTGAAAGCCGACTACATCGAGGACCCACAGTACGGCATACACAAGTTCGAGTCCAACACCGTCAAGATCACGTGGGACAGGGTGAAGGTGGACCTGTACAGCCCTAGGAAACGGTACAACCCGGGGCAAAAGGCGATCATAGAGTGCCTAGCCTACTACGAGTCCGACACGAAGCCGTTCCTCGGGGAGGTCACGCTAAACGACACACTGGTCCAGGACAAGGTGGGCCGCTACACGTACACGGTGGAGTCCATTATGGACTGGAGTAACGGGATAACATTGTTCACGACCGAGACGATCGACGTCATCTTCGACAAGGTGCTAGTCGAGGTGGAGGTAGAGGACACAAGGATAGGAGTCGGCGAGAAAGCGGAGATCAGTTACGATGCCCGCTACGCCTATGACGACTCGGATTTCTCGGGGGACATATCCTTCACAGCGGTCGGCAAGGATTTCATGGGTAAGAAGGAGGTAACCGTCTGGAGGATAGTGGACAGACAATGGTTCCTCGATACCTTCGAGGCCAACTCCGTCGACGTGATATGGGACAGAGTCAAGGTTGACATCGATGCCCTGGACAAGCGGGTGGACGTCGGCGAGGAGGTGAGCGTGGCGTACAGCGCTTGGTACGAATACGACGGCACGCCCCTAGAGGAGGGGGAGGTGTCGCTCAACGCGGAGTCCATGAGGAGGGATGACGTGGGCAACTATACTTTCACTGTAGCCGAGGCTTATGGGGGACTCTACGACATAGGCGCCGTGGACGCCGACGAGTTGACCGTGGTCTGGGACTGTGTGGAGTTCACGCCGAGGGAACCCATCACGCGCATATTGGAGGCAAGCACCGTTGAGCCTGCGATGATCGGTGTATACGCCTACGATGGCTCTCGCTTCCGGGGAAGCTACGAGCTGGGGTACACCGAGCACAGCGGCTTCAAGACCTACAGGGTAGAGGCGATGGAGGATGAGCTTTACGGGCTAACCTGCTTCACCTCTGAGGAGGGCAGCATACTCTACGACACCGTGTCCATGAGGGAGAGCGTGACCCAGGTGATGCCGGGGACGCTAAAAGTGACTTACATCCTCACCTATGACTCGGATAACGCGCCCGTGACGGACGCCGTGGTCGCGGTGAACGGCGAGACCTGCGCCTACCAGGGCGGCGGCGTCTACACGACGACCCTCAGCTCGTTCCTGCCCATGACGACCACCAACACACTGGTGGTTGTCGGGGACCAGCTCGTCACCCAGTCCTCGGGCTCCAAGCTTCTCGTCGTGAACACGGCCATCGTGGTGGTGTTGACCGCCGTAGCCGGCCTCGTCGCCTATAAGGCTTTGTCAAGGAAAAAGAGTGTGAGCTACTCCCGTATCCAGCCGCCGTAGACCGGGTGCTTGCTGCATATCACCTCTATGAACGCCGGCTTGCCGCCCATGTTAGTCTTCAGCGCCCGTTTCAGCGCGGCGGCGACCTCGTCCGGGTCCTCTAACCTCTCGGACTGGATGCCTAGGCCCTCCGCCACCTTGGCGCTGCTCTGCACCTCGTGGCTGGTCACCTTGTAGGTATAGGGGCTGTGGCCGGGGCCCCAGAAACCTGGGCCGTAGCCGCCGAACCCGTCGTTGTTTATGTGTACGGTTGTTATGCCCATCTCGTTGCGGACCATGGCCTCCCAGTTGCCCATCTGGTAGCCGACGCCGGCGTCGCCGGTGACGCTGACCACCTGCCTCCCGGGCATCGCCAGCTTGGCGCCCATGGAGGCGCCCAGCCCGTAGCCGAGTGTGGTGACGTTGCCCCAGCCGAGGAAGCCGTGGGGCACCCTGGCCCTGTAGACTGTGCTCAGCTGGTCTCTGGTGTTGCCTGACTCGTGGGTCACGAAGCTGTTCTCCATGTCCAGCACGTCCATCATCTCGGCGTAGACCCTGTAAGGGTTGACGGGCTTCTCGCCTGACGTCATCCACGGGCCGTACTTATCGTAGAGGCTATNNGGCTATTCCATGAGTCCTCGATCTCCTTGGCTAGGACGTCGTTCTTCTTGGGGGCCCCCTGTCGTTCCAGCTCGGCTTTGAGCTGGCGGAGCACCAGCCTCGCGTCGCCCAGGATCACGTGGTCCACAGCGTAGTCGCAGTTTACGTCGGACTCGTCCACGGTGCACTGGATGATCTTCTTGCCCGCCGCGTCGGGGATGCCGTGCATGAAGTGGCTGGGGGTGAGCCCCACGCCAACGGCCAATACAAGGTCGGCCTTCCCTAGGAACCTCTCGGCCGGCGCTCCCCTGACGCCCAACGCCAGGGGGT
>JABAOC010011451.1_pt1 | contig 25872 bp, 26 predicted proteins | sample 7062161 | NCBI WGS metagenome assembly JABAOC01 (sample SAMN14538625, study PRJNA623070) | marine sediment metagenome | biome: marine biome [ENVO:00000428]; feature: marine pelagic biome [ENVO:01000023]; material: deep marine sediment [ENVO:00002113] | place: India: Gulf of Khambhat ... | reverse complement strand
ATTGAAGGGGAGATAAAGCTTCTAGAACGGTTGCTGCGTGATTGGACATTCAGGTTTGTCAATCAGTCTCCCTGCGAGTTTCATGAGGGATATCGTTACGTTGAAGACAGGAAATGCAGGTTTTACGATAAGACCGCATAATCACCGATCAGCTTTTTTCCCAGTCTATAAGCTTCTATGTTAACAATAGCAGCTTTCCTTGAGAAGCTGTCTTTTATGGCTTTTTCCATAGCCTCATCGTTGACTGGCTTCATAATTTTGACCAATGCTCCCAACATTACCATGTTGGCATAGAGCGCCTTCCCGAATTTCTCCTTCGACTTCTCGATAGCGGGGATTCTGAATATCTTGGCTTTGATCCTCGAAACGCTTTTCGAGGCCGTGTTCTCGATTAGCAGGACGCCGTCTCTCCTTACGTCCTTAACGTGTTGAGCGAGTGCTTGTTGGCTCATTACAATGAGTACGTCGCATCTTCTAACTGCAGGAAAGCCTATCTTTCCTTCAGAGATTATCACTTCGCTCTTGGCAGCGCTTCCTCTGGCTTCGGCTCCATAGCTCTGGGTCTGTACAGTGTTCTTTCCAGAATAGACTGCTGCTTTTCCTAAGATTTGACCAGCTAGAACAACGCCTTGTCCGCCAAGTCCGCTTATTCTAATCTCGATCTTTTTTTGCATTAGCTTGGGCCTCCTTGATTGCTGCGTAAACATTTTCTACAATGCTTGGGCGATCGCGTTGTTGGAATTCCCCGATGATTGTTCTTCCTTCCAGCTCTTCCTCACGCATCTTTGCTGCTTGCTTGAGTGTAACAGCATTTTTCTTGAACCATCTCAGCATTTCTCCAGCATTCCTAAATCCTGCCATCCTTCCATAGGCTGTAGGGCACTGACTTAGGACTTCGAGGAATCTAAATCCGTTCATCTGAAGAGCATTCTTTATTGACTCTTTCAGCTCAACGATGTGCGCTGTCGTCCACCGGGCAGAATATGATGCTCCAGCTACAACTGCTAGCTTGGCCGCGTCCAACGGCTGTTCGAAGCTTCCATAAGGAGTTGTCGTTGTCTTTGTCCCGAACGGGGTCGTGGGTGCAACCTGACCACCTGTCATACCATAGATCATGTTATTAACCATTATTGCTAGAACGTCCAAGTTTCTCCTAGCCGCATGTATAAAATGGTTTGTACCTATGCCTACCATGTCACCATCTCCACCGAAAATCACGACTTCCAAGCCAGGATTAAACAGCTTTATTCCTGTGGCAACCGGTAAACTTCTGCCATGCGGAGTATGTATAGAGTCTGCCTTGAAGTAAGGCGAAGGAATCCATGACGAGCAGCCTATGCCGCTACAGAAGACGAAACTGCTAAGGTCTTCATGCCCCAGTTCGTGTATTGCTCTGAGAAAGGTGTCCGTAATGGCAAAGATTCCACAACCAGCACAGAACGGAAGCGTCAGGTCTCTGAGATAATGTCTGACCTGAAAATCTTCAATCGTCTCTCCTTGCCTCCTTCAAGATTCTCTTCAGTAGTTCTTCAGGTGTGATCAATTCTCCACCTCCGATCTTGTTCATAGAGATCACTTCTGACAATCCACCAGCTGCCCTCTCTACTTCGCGGGAGACCTGTCCCAGATTCATCTCTGGAACGATTATTTTTTCAGCCTCTTCAGCCATTTCTTTGATAATTTCGTTAGGGAAGGGCCACAAGGTTCTGAGCCTAATGTGACCTGCTCTTGTTCCCCTGATTTTCGCTTTTTCTATTGCTTCATGAACTGCACGAGATGTACAGCCGTAAGATACGATGCCAACCTGACAATGTCGAAGGTTGTGGGCTTCGAAATCTACGATCTTACTTTTGTTGCCATCTATTTTTCTGTTAAGCCTTGTTACGAGGCCTCTGTGTACAACTGGGTCAGCCGTGTATCTTATTCCATATTCGTTGTGCGTAGAACCAGTGACTACAACGTTGAATCCTTCTCCTAACAAAGGCATAGGGGGAACATCCGCTTGGCCAAAAAACGCTTTTTCTCCGATTCTGGGTTTCCTGCGATTGACAAGGCAAACATCCTTCAATGATGGTGAATTGACTTGTTCCCTCATATGAGTGACAATCTTATCTGAAAGCAAGACTACTGGAGTGCGGTATTTTTCAGCGAGATTGAAAGCTCTGACGGTTAGTCGGAACATCTCTTCGACAGAGTTAGGAGACAAGACTATAGCTGAATAGTCGCCATGTGTACCCCAGCGGGACTGCATCACATCACCTTGCCCACACTTTGTGGCTTGTCCTGTACTTGGTCCAGTCCTTTGCACATTGACTATTACGCATGGTGTTTCAGTCATGAATGCGTATCCGATGAACTCTTGCATCAGGCTAAACCCAGGGCCTGAAGTTGCAGTCATTGCTTTAGCTCCAGCCAAGCTGGCGCCAATGATTGCTCCTATGGAGGCTAGCTCATCTTCCATCTGAATGGCTATTCCACCCACTTGCGGTAACCTTTCTGCAAGGTGCTCAGCTATCTCGCTTGCAGGCGTTATGGGATAGCCAGCGAAGAAACGACAACCGGCGACTATAGCTGCTTCAGCACATGCTTCACTTCCCTGCCAAAAGCGGGTTTCTGGGTTAGCAAGGTCCATTTTCTCTCTTCCTGTGGAGTAATGGATAAAAAGTTCGAGAAGTTATGTCTTTTTGTTGTCTAGTTGCATTGCGGTCGTAGTCCAGCTTGGCTAGGACATCGGCCTCCCACGCCGACGACCCGGGTTCAAATCCCGGCGACCGCATCACTTCAGAACTGAATGCATACAAATGAGATATCTCTACCCAAGAACTGTATGTTCTAAAGGTTATGTTTCTCTGTGAGCTTGCCAAGAACCAATTCTAATGGTTCTTCCCCCATTTGCAGACGCCCGCCTGATATATCAGACGCTCTGTGTGCGTGAACAGAAGTCGCTGAAACCATATGCCGATGTGAGTGTGATCTAGATCTATGCGAAACGCTGCCTGTGGCTGAAAGTTTTGCTTATTATCGAGATCTTAGCAACATTAGAAGTCGAGCAAGCCCAAGCAAAACAATTCTTGCTTAATAGACAGGATTTAACCCCGAGAATCGCAAGGGTAAACGTTAAATATTCATGGTGGAACATATGATGATCCGTGATTATCATGGGAAAAGACAAGTTCGTTAAATCTTGGCAAATGAAGAGCCCCAACGCTAAGCACACGTTAGTAGTGGAACTCTGGGAAAGACCTGACGGCACTCGCTACAGAAAAACGCATAAGAAGTAGTGAAAAGCCTACAACACCAACAAACCCACTTTCACTTTTTTCACCTGCAAGCCGATATTTTCTGGATGGAAAACCCGTGTTCTCATCAGTTGTTTCGCATGAGATTATCGATGTGTTTCTAGTTTCTTGTTGTCGCAGATCTGTCGGTTATTCAAATAGACGAATTCATGTTTTCCACATAATTGATGATTCCCTTTATACTGTGATTCAACACAGTCTTGCTGAGGATTGGGTGTTTTCTGACGTATTCAGCAGCCTTCTGGAGTGCTGGGTCACTCCTAAGTATTCTTCTCCTTATCGAGTTCAAGTCTTCACCTTTCTCTAGTCCTCGCTTTGCAGACTCAGCCCAAAGCTCAAGCTGTTTCAGATATAGTTGGAGTCTCTTAGTTGCATTGTCAGCCTTACCGAAGTGGGTATAGTACAGCGACGTAGGGTTAAGGCTCATCAGCTTCTGCAGGGCATTGGAGGCAACGTTTAGTCGGTATGGCGGCGGTATGGTGGGTACGATCGTATCGATTCTGCTTAGATAGATGCCGGCAGCATCCCCGGTGAATATTCCTTGGCTTGAAGTTTCGTAATAGCTGAGGTGATGGGAGGCATGCCCAAGCGTCTCTACAACGTTCAGGTGGACACCTTCTCCTAAGTTAAAGGTCATGCCTTCTACTCCTATGATAATCCGGTCTCTTGGCACGGGGCTCGGCTCACCATAAATCTCAGCTGTGGATGCCAGAATCTGTTTGGCTTGAGCCCAAAGTCTGTCTGGATTCGCTACGTGAGGCGCTCCTCGCTTGTGGACAATGAGTTTTGCATTCGGCAAGCTTGTCAGAAGGGTTCCAGAAGCCCCGCAATGATCCAGATGAATATGGGAAACGGCGATATACGCTACATCCTCCAGAGAAATAGATGCTTCGTTCAAACCGGCGAGTAGGTTCTGCGCCGTGGACGCAGGGCCTGCTTCAACTATAGCCAGCCTTTTCCCCCTCACGATATAGCTAGCTATGAAATTCTCGATTCCAGCCACCTTAAGATCAACAAGGTGAATGTTTCTGTGCACCTTTACAACGGGCATCTTTCACGTCACTCCGACCAGCTAGAGTGTTAGAGTTGTCGCAAATCGCTTTAAACATTTTTATATTCGAGAAAGTTGCCGAAACGTGGATAGATCTAACATGTTTGACTAATCCGCTTCTTCGATCCAACTCACCAGTCTTATATACGGCTCTTGTAGGGATAGTTTAAATGAGGCATAAACTTGTCTAGATGGACTTTAAGGAAAGCCCTAGAGCTCGCACTATCCATGGAGAGGAAGTCGATTGAACTCTACACTTCTGCGCAAACCAAAGCTTTGAGCTCAAGTTCCATCAGACTTCTCAAAGAACTGGTGAGAGAAGAGCAGAAACACAGAAACAAGATTCAAGAAGCCATGAAAGATCCTAAGAAGATAAATGAAATCGGTCAACCAGTCACAAAGATTCAAGACCTTAAGATTGTAGACTATCTTGAAGACGCAACCCTATCACCTGAGGCAGATTACCAACAAATACTTATCTACGCTGGAAAGAGGGAAAAAGAGACCCATGACATGTACATAGAGTTAGCCAGAAAATGCAGAGGCAGACAGATCGGGAAGATGTTCGTCCAGCTGGCCGAAGAAGAACTGAAGCACAAGCACAGACTGGAGAAAGAATACGATGATACTGTGTTGAAATACATGTAAGATTCGAATGCCCTTAATTTCCCCAGAAAACCGAATGCATACACTCAGAACAATGGTGAAGCCACTCTTCACCAAATGCTCAGTTGAAGAAGTCTGACAGGAGAATCTTTGTAGATGAGGACGTACCGAGAAGAAAGAAAACTAGAAGTATTGAGGAATCTTCTGAATAGCAGCAATAGTCAGTTTCACGGAGTTTTCCGCGTCATTCAAGCTGAGCATGGCGCAGGGACTGTGTATATACCTTGTTGGCGTAGAGATCACCCCGCTGGGAACACCTTCTCTTGCCAAGGATATTCTAGCAGCGTCAGTAGAACCTGGCAGACCAGTCTCAAGCTGATAAGGAATCTTCTTCTCCTTCGCCGCTTCTACTAGTAACCGTAGAACTTTTGGATGCGTTATCAAGCCCCGATCAGCCACAGTTATCGAAGGGCCTTTACGCATTTTTATTGGCGCCTCAACGGGCTTCACGCCGGGCACATCACCAGCCACAGTAACATCTAGGGCTATCCCTACATCAGGATGGATTTCAAAGGCAGCCGTAGTTGCTCCTCTTAAGCCAACTTCCTCCTGCACGGTTCCCACAGCATACACTGTACATGTCCTATTCTTCAGGCGTTTCATCGCTTCAACCATGACTGCGCATCCGATACGATCGTCGAATGCCTTGCCCGCAACGATATCTTTTCCAACTCTGAAGAACTTAACATCAAAGCCAACCGGATCTCCGATTTTCACGCCCATCCTCACGGCGTCTTCCTGATTCACTGCCCCGACATCTATGAAGAGCTTGTCATGTTCAATGGTCTTCTTGCGTTCTTCTTCTTTCTGGATGTGAGGCGGCTTGGAACCGATTACTCCAGGTAACTGTCCCTTCTCAGTGTACACAACCACGTTTTGGGCTATTAGGATGCGATCATCTATCCCTCCCATCTTCACGAACTGCAAGAACCCTTCTTTCGAAATGGTCTTGACTAACAAGCCTATCTCGTCCATATGAGCCGCCAGCATGACATTCGGAGCTTTCCTTTTTCCTTTCTTTATACCAATAACATTGCCAAGCTTGTCCTCTCGGACTTCGTCAACACAGGATTTCAAGAATTTCTTCATCAGATCTCTTACTTCTTCTTCTCTTCCAGTCACGCCGCAAGCGTCGGAGAGTTTTTCCAAAGTCTTGATAATGGTCATGAGATCATTCCCTGAACATTTATCTTGAATACCAAAGCTTTATATTAACACTTATGGCAAGTAATTACTTGACACCGAGCATGGCAATAACACTCCGCCTTTCAGGGTGTAGAGATAACCGTTGAGTAGACTTTTCGAATCGTTGTTCAAGAAGATTAGAGTTTACCTCAGAGTCACTAAGGCAACTGGCATCGCGAGAAGATATTTTGTCATGAATGGTTTTGATGGTGCCATGACAGTCTTTGGCATCATCTTAGGCTCTTGGTTGGCTGGGTTCTCTGAACCACAAAAGGTCATTTTACCAAGTCTTGGAGCATGTTTGGCAATGGGAGTTTCGGGTCTCTTTGGAGCCTACATGGCTGAGAAGGCCGAGAGAGACCGACATCTCAAGGAGATGGAAGAAAGAACGCACAACAACGTCGATCCAATCCAATACGAAGCAGCCCAATTCGTCACCTTCTATGTAGCTGTCATTGATGGGCTGTCTCCAATGTTGACAGCGTTAGTTTCCCTAGTCCCATTCATCTTTGTCTCCTTCGGATTCTTAACTATAGCAAATGCTTACATGCTTTCACTCGCACTATCCTTAGCCACGCTTTTCCTACTTGGAACGTACTTAGGAAAGGTTGCTAGGGAAAACGGCTGGCTCTACGGTCTCGCGATGATCACGGTCGGGGCCATCGCTGCATTGGTGCTCTTCTTCATCCAACTAGTCTCAGCGGCTTAAGATCTCATACAGTAACCGACAGGGTTCTCAATTCTCTCTTATTTGGATACGAATTATATATCAATTCGAACTAAGATGATCACCAGATTCAATGAGAAGGTGGAAAAACTCACCCTTTGTTTCGCTAGTAGCAGTTTTTGCAGCGTTCAGCATAGTTTGCGACTCACTAGCTGGACCATTTCTAGATATTTCCGGTGTATGGTTCAGTTGGATCTTCATAGCTGAACCTATAAACGGCATTGTTTTAGAACCGTACACAAGCTTTCTTTCAACGTTAATTGGAGTCATTGTGGGCCATTCTATTTATGTGAGAGGTGCCGCAGAGTTCCTTTTTACTCTCGGGGCGCCCATTGGCGCGTTAATCTCAAGCCATGTTTTCAGATCCAGATGCAGATTGCCATTGGTCTTCTACTTGATACTGCTTGGGGCATTTTTCGCTACGCCAGTCTCTTGGCAACTTCCGCTTTGGGGGATGTGGGATGTGTATCTCGCCTTTGGTTGTCTAATACTCTCAGCACTCATCATGAAAAGGTCGAGAGGTCTATGGGATACAAGATCGACGGGCACCCCCTCCAAGCACATCGTTGCTTTGTCAACATTCATCGGGTTAGAAGCTGACGTGTTGTTCCGAATCTTCATCTTAGTGCCTTGCCAGACCTATAAAACGATTTATGCACTTGATGCGAGTCAACTGCAAGCAGTATGGATGCTGGGGGCATTCGAAACGTCAATAAAGGCAGCAATATCAATGTTGGTAAGCGCCATGGTGACGCCCCATGTCATCACAGCTCTGCAGAGAGCCGGCCTACACCTCATCAAACGCTAGGCTGGTTGAAGCATAGCATAAATCTTCTTGGATAAAGCCTCAGCTTCTCGCACTGACGAATCTCGGCTATCTCCTATAACAAAGACAGAGCATAGCGGTTCGCCCTCTTCAATTATAGCTCCAGGAAGAGGAGTGTCTCTAACTTCTCGTATACGGGTCAAATCGGGTACAGAAACACGTTTAGGAGCATACAGAATTAGTCGAGTGCAGAAGGTCGACGTCGATTTTTCCACAGTAGGCAGAGTGTCCAGCAGACATGCGTTAACGTGGGCTTCCACCAAGTTCATTCCCAAGACCCTTTCTACGCAGCTCAAAGTGCCTTGGAACCGAGGATTTACCTCCATAACGTATGGAGTGCCTTCATCAGAGATCACAAAGTCAATGCCATTTGAACCTTTCAAGCCAAAGCGAATAGAGATTTTCTCTGCGATGCTTACACAATCTTCGCAAACTGAATCATCAGGAAGTAGAGGAACGATGTTTCCGCAATATCCAAATGGCTCTTTTTGAAACAGAAAAGACAAACCTAGCATTTGTTCATTCAACGTTAGAACTTTCGCTTGGTTCCTAGTGGCTAGAATCGAAACACTTCCATGAACACCATTTATCAGCTCTTGAACCAGTACGGTTCCATTAGCCCAAGAGACCTTGGGGAATACCCTTTCAATCTCCTTAGAGTTTGGTACGATCTTTATGCCTATACCTGCGAAGCAGCTCATCGGCTTCAGGACAACGGGAAACCCAATGTCAACAGCGGCAGCCTTTGCGTCTTCTAAACTTCCCACAACAATAGTCTTAGGATGAGGAATCTTCAGATGATCCAGCTCCTGAAAAAAATCGGGCTTCTTTCGAACGCTCTCGAAGACTTCTGGGGAGGGAGTTTCCCAGGATTTGAACCATATCGTTCAATTCGTGCAAAATGTCAAAGTTATCATCTAGACCAGAGCCTAGGAGCAACGCATCAATATCATATTTTTGAAGTAGGGACTCTGACATTTCCAGAAAGATCTCTGGCTTGAATTTCAACTCGAGTCTCCCACAGCTTTGCCTGGGTCTTTGCTTGATCACGGTTTCACATCTAGAACAAACATGTAGCAGATCTACGTCACCAAAGTAGTCCACAACGTGGATTTCGTAGCCTGCTTCCTTAGCGGAATATGCAATGGGAGATGAATCAATCCCGACTATCAAAAGATTCTTGATATCAGTCTCCAATTTCTCACTTTGCCTGGCCCAACGATTGGCTCATGTGAATAGAAACAATGTCGGACGATTTTGAGGATGGTTACGAATGTTACTTCTCAGATTTCCGTCGTCTTGATGCATAAGTTCTAGAGGAATAGGTCTTCCTCCCTTGGCCTTACTAGATCAGTAGCTTTTGACTTTTCTGATTTCGGATATCGGTATCCGCGGATTACGGCTACAGGTATGCTCTCGTTTGCCTGTCCTATCACCAGTTCGGCGGCTGAAGCGAGTTCGTCAGCGATTGCTGTCTGCTTCACTGTAAGTGTGTAGCCGAATAGATCTCTTTCCCCTCTTCTGTCTCTGAGGGCTTCTAGACCAGCGATCCCTATTGCCACATTTATCTCACCCCTTCGCAATGGTCGACCGTGTGTATCCGAGATAATGACAGCCACATCAGAGCCTGCCATTTTTCTTATCGTTTGGCGAATCTCTTTAGCAGAACGATCAGGGTCCTCAGGCAATAGGGCTACGCATTTTTCCCCTGGAACGTTCGATTTGTCAACACCCGAATTTGCACACACGAAACCGTGCCGAGTCTCTGTGATGAGTTTTCCATCGCCCATACGCCTGATGCTTCTTGATTCTCGAAGAACAACCTCAACTAGTGCTGGATCCTTTTCATACTGCTGTGCTATAGACTTTGCGAATTTCGATGGCTTGATCTTGCGAAGGTCTACGACCTTACCTTCAGTTCGCGAAACAACAACATGGGTGATGACCAAAACATCCCCACTTTGAATCGGAGTCCCTTGCCTTTTGGCTGCAGTAAGGATCAGCTCTCCCAGATTGTCTCCCTTGTTAATGACTGGTAGACCTTCAATACCAATAATCTTGATGGAATTCATGGAGTTATCATCCCGTCACTAGTTTTCTGATGACTTATTTAAGCCTCTCGTGTTTGCCTATCAAATCCGCTGAAGATGAGAATATACATCTGCTTCGAGTGTATTTGTAACATGAAGCTAGGGTCTTAAGAAGTAAGAGGCTTCATAGAAAGATCTTCTCTAGTGGTTTTCCTTTTCGAATCGTTCGACGGAGTTGAATGACCTCAAAAGCGCTGTTCAGACTATGTTCTGCATTTGATGGCTCCTAATATACGCCCTCGCCCCTAGTTGGGGAATGCATGAGCTTGGTCTTGACCTTGAGGTCCCCTTTCTTAGTGTGGGGTTTCCTAACCAACGTGTCGCCATATTTTTCGATCTCCCGAGCTTCTTCCGCCAATTTTGCAGCTACCTGGGCTATTTCGTGGGCAGAGGCCACCAAGGGTATGTATCTTCTGCTTTCCTTCTCGTGAAAGCATGCTTGGAAATTGATCTCAGCAATCTTTTCAGTTAATCCATATGCCGCCAACGCCTTTGCTTCTGCATAAGGATTTGCGAAGTCCGATCTCTCCCTGATGACATCAACGTCAATCACCAATCTAGGCAGAACCAGTCTTGATTTCGTCATGAGCGTACACACTATCTTGTCAATCTCATGGTGTATTATCCTATAGACTCCCGTAATCGCAAGAACCTTGATGATATTCGCGTTGAAAATAGCCATCTCCAGTGGGTCCAGAAACTCTCTTCGTGCCCCTATGAGTGGGTCACCCATAACAATTATGTACCCTAACCCTTGCTCCTCCAATTCAGCCGTAATTCGCTTTCCGGGAGCGTCACAGATTATTACGACTGGCAGGCCACTTTTCGAAGATTTCTCACGGGCTATTGCTGGTCCACGAATCGAAGGGTTGGGTGAAATGAGCACCAGGAAATCTGGTTTGAAGTCGAAGATCTTGGGCAAAGCTTCCTCAACGTCTTCAACACCCATCTTTGAACCTGTACTTACAGTTCGGGTCTTGATATCCTTACGATCAGCCAATTCGTCAAGAAGGAGTTCAAACAGAGGTGACGAAGCTATATTGCCACACTTGAAGATTCCAGCTGTGATAATTTCACTTTCTAAATTTTTGTCTGGCATAATCCTTCTCTCACTTCAGTGTGCACCTGAGTAAGATCGATCTTCGCTTATGTGATTTTCGAATAGCTGACACGCAATCGTCCATATATTTTCAGTGGCGAAGGAAAAAAAATAATTGCTTACACAACAATCCAAAAGAGTCTTAAACCACAAGTTCGGAACTATCTATCTCATCTTGTGAGTGGTCAACTATGGCTTTCAAGAAGGTTAGCTTTGAAGAGACCTTGCTGGAAAAGGTTATTGATGGTGGAAAATGTGTTGGTTGTGGTACATGTGTGGTCGTCTGTCCTTTCAGTTGCCTTGAGTATGAGCAGGGGAGACCCAGACTAGCAAAAGAATGCAAGGTCTGCGGAATATGTGCCGGCGTGTGTCCAGTCTATGAATGGTCGTCGTCTGAAGCTGAGGAATCTGTTTTCGGCAGAGAAAGAAAGGTCTCAGAGGAATTTGGCGTTTTCCGCCGACTGACTGTTGCCAGAGCAACAAACAGTGACGTGCTGAAGGTTTGCCAAGACGGAGGTGTTGTCACAGCACTTCTCCTGTACGCATTGGAAAACGAGATTATCGATAGCGCCGTTGTCTCTGGGATTAGCCAAAAAAAACCATTGTTTCCAACACCTATGCTGGCCATCTCTTCTGAAGAACTAATGGANNAATGGACTCTGCTGGAACAAGATATTTTCGCTCACCCAACATCCTCGCCTTAGCCGAAGGAATCAAACAGAAAAAGTCAAACGTGGCATTTGTTGGAACGCCCTGCCAGATTCACGCTATAAGAAGAATACAACTATCTGGCCTTAAGAAATACACAAATCCCATCAGACTTCTTGTTGGACTGATGTGTTCAGAGAGCTTTGAATATGAAGGACTCATGGTGAGCCATATACAAGAGACCCTAGGCGTCGAACCTAGGGAAATAAAGAAGATGAACATCAAAGGAAAGATTCTTGTCACCACAGAGACCGGAAGCGAAACCATCTCACTTGCAAAAGCAAAAGAGTTTGCAGTTGAGAGTTGCAGGTTCTGTGATGATTTCAGTAATGAGTTGGCAGATATCTCAGTAGGAGGTCTAGGATTGAACGGCTGGACATTCACAATCATCCGAACTGAAAGGGGTGAAGAGTTGTTCTCTGATGCCGAGAAGGCAGGTGCGATTGAGACTAGACCAGTGAAGCAAGGCGAGTTTGCACTGAACCTGCTTGTTAAGCTCTCGAGAAAGAAGCAGAGATCAACAAGTGGATAATCTGCTCAGTCTCCATGTGATCTCCGAAGTCGATTGTAGGTTGCTGGTTTGTCAACTGGAATTCCCGATGCTTGTTTCGGACTCTCAGAACTTGATAGCTTTTAGGTCTGAAGCATCGGCGGTACTGTGTGCACGATTCTGAGACGGATCTAGCGTCGGATTCACCGAGCTTTCGCGCGGCCGAAGTATTACAAGCATAGTATTTATGAAAACAGTGACGCCAATGAAGAAGGCGAACAGTATACTATTAAGGCAGTGACTTACAGAAGAAGCTATAAAGTTCGGGGAATTAGGATATGAACTGTTTGATGAGATTCACGGGGTTAGGCTTTACAGAAAGAGGTGTATAGGACTTGACTAAAGAACTATCTCAATACTTAGTCAAAACCAGAAAGGAACCTGAAATTTACATTCTTCGTTTCCCAACACATACAATTGAGATTCACAATACATTCGCTGAAATATTCCCATTGTGGGCCGGTCGTGTCTTGATCACCGCTGAAAGCCAGAAATGGGCTAACACTGCAGCCTCTGCTGCAACCGGTTTCGCAACTAGCGTAATTATGTCACCAGCTGAAGCAAGTATAGAAGGAGTTGTACCAGCTGAGGAGACTCCAGATAAGCGAGTAGGCGTCTTGATCCAGATATACAACAAAGACAGGTTTGAACTGAAGAACCAGATGATACTGCGTATAGGACAATGTGTGATGACATGCCCCACCACCTCAGCTTTCGACGCTTTGCCAAATGCAAAAAGGAAACTGAAGATTGGCAGAAGTCTTAGGTTATTTGCTGATGGATTCCAAAAGAAGGGTTTAGTGGGAGATAGAAAGATATGGAGAATACCAGTTATGGAAGGCGAGTTTCTTGTGGAAAACACTTTTGGAGCAGTCGAAGCGGTGGCCGGAGGGAACTTCTTGATACTAGCTGAAGATGGAGTTTCGGGANNTTCGGGACTTAGAGCAGCAGAAGAAGCAGTGAAAGCTATCGAAACTGATGTGAAAGAGGTTGTTCTTCCTTTCCCAGGAGGAATTTGCCGGTCTGGCTCTAAGGCAGGCTCAGACAAATACAAGCTTAAGGCTTCAACTAACCATGCTTTTTGCCCAACGTTGAGAAAGATTGTACCAGATTCTCAGCTGCCGGACGATGTGGAGTGTGTGTATGAAATAGTGATCAATGGGTTAACCCTTCAGGCGGTCCAACAAGCCATGGGCCAGGGGGTCAAAGCTGCCATGAAGGTTCCTGGTGTCGTTAGAATCAGCGCCGGCAATTTTGGCGGGAGACTAGGTCCCTTCAAAGTATTCTTGAAAGACGCCTTAGAGCTGTCGTAACAGTTTTGTCCCAAACTCTTATTTGACGCCCCGTAGTGTAGCTTCAGAGTCCATATCGTCGAGTGATAGACAGTTGAGTAAGAAGCGGACTTCTCTAGAACGATTCAGATTGAAAAGAGTATTGGGCACGTTAGCCGACAAAGAGGGACGAGGAACCGAACTCGTCTCATTGTATGTTCCCCCTGGCAGACAAGTAAGCGACGTGATGAATATGCTTAGACAAGAGTATGGCACTGCTTCCAACATAAAGTCTACAACAACAAGAAAAAATGTTCAGGATGCCATCACGAAGGCTCAGCAACGTCTCAGACTCTTCAAAGAGGTTCCTGAAGACGGATTGGTAATCTTTTCCGGATCTATTCCTCAGAATGGACCTGGAAGCGAAAGAAATGAGACTTATGTTATTACTCCTCCAGAAGCTATAAGCGTCTATCTTTACAGATGCGATTCTAGATTTCACACAGAGTATCTACAGGATCTTCTTAGGGAGAAGGAGACGTATGGCATACTTCTCATAGACGCTTCAGCGGCTACGTTTTCAACCTTGCGGGGCAGGAGGCTTGAAATTCTGAGACGGGAGACGTCAGGTGTCCCAGGGAAGACACGGGCTGGGGGACAATCGGCAAGAAGGTTTGAGAGAATAAGGGAGGCTAGGCTACAGGAGTATTTCAAAAGGGTAGGCGAACACGCAAATGATTTGTTTCTGTCTTTTGAAGACTTGAAAGGCCTGATAATTGGAGGCCCAGGTCCGACGAAATTCGATTTCAGAAAAGGGAACTACCTGAATTATATGCTAGAAGAGAAGATCATCGATGTAATTGACACGTCTTATGTGAGTGAACAAGGCGTTAAGGAAATCGTTGATAAAGCTCCTGAGATAATGCGGAAGATACGTTACATAGAAGAAAAGGAAGTGATGCAGCGGTTTCTCTATGAAATCGGACATGACACAGGGATGGCAACATATGGAGAGGAAGAAGTTCGAAAAACTTTGGAAATGGGTGCTGTGGAAACATTGCTGCTCTCAGAAGGACTTGACATAATGCGGATCACTGCAGAATGCACGGCTTGCGGTTACAAGGAAAAACATACGATAAGAAGCCAAACGTTGGCTGGGCTAGAGGATGATCTCAGGCAGAAATCTTGCTCGAAATGTGAGGCCCCGGCTCTGAGTATAGCTGAAAAGGAAGACTTTATAGAGAATTTCGCCGAACTTGCAGATCAAACAGACAGCGAAATAGAGATGATCTCTGATAATACAGAAGAAGGAGAAATGCTCAAGAAATCATTCGGCGGAATCGCAGCATTGCTTCGTTTCAAGCTGAACCATTAAGATCAGCTCTCACCTTGAAGATGCACTCTGAAGCAGAATTCGTCTTACCTCATGTTCTTCAATGTGCTTGATCAGTATCGTCTTCTTTCTAGAGGTGGAGCCAGACAGAAGTTCTACTTCCTTATGGAATAGTCTGGAAAGCTCTCTGATGAGTTCTCTGTTTACCTTGCCTTTCACAGGTTTTTCTCTACAACTGATCGTGATGTCGGACCCGTCGAAAATCAAGTTGAAATTCCTCGATCTCGGCTTCACATATACTTTCAAGATTACATCTCGATTCGCTTGCTTGATTTCCATATGCTTTCATGTATAATTGGAACAGAACAGGAATTTTAACCTAGTTCTTGGCTTTTCGATCGTTTGTTGATCTGCGACGGTGTCTTCTACGATGTTTAAGGCTAAGGGAATTTGGAAACTGATATATAGTTTCGAAAATAAAGGGACTTTCTTGTGAAAGAATCATGTCAACTGGATTCGAAAGAATCGGAAAGGACTCTGAGTTGCAGGATCATTGGTTGAGAAGAATTGTGGCCTTTATCATCGATTTCATAATAGTAGGTGCATGTGCTTTGGTTGTTTGGGGCGTTATTTGGATGCTTTTTGTCCTTGCAGCTGTGGTTACTGGTTTTCATGTGTACATGTCTAATCCATTTCTCTTCTCGTTTATTGTAGGTTTGTTCAGTGTTCCGTACTTCGCTTTCTTTGAATCATATTTTGAAGGAACATTTGGCAAAAAGATCATGCGGCTTGGAACCATAAGACTTGATGGGCAAAAGCCTCGTTTAGATGTAGCCTTTGTTCGAAATGCTAGTAAGATCTATTGGGTGTTGGTCCTCATAGATGCGCTGATTGGATTCGCGACGCCGGGCGATCCGCGTCAGAAAGCCAGTGACAGAATCGCCGATACCATCGTAGTCTCAACCGGTATGTCACCTATGACTGCTGTACAGACTTACCGTAGTGACGCGATGTATTGCTCCAACTGTGGAAAGAGACTGTCCGCTGGAGTCAGATACTGTCCTTATTGCGGTAGACGACAAGAATAGATCATTCGAATGGATAGATGCAAGCTTCTAGGATCTGAACGCTAGAACAATCGCCCTTGCTATGAGTGAGATGCCGGCCAAGACAATGACTAGAGCCCAGAATTCAAACCACACAGTAGTCTTGATGAGATAAGCGTTCAAAAGGTAGCCGGCTCCAAACCAGAAAACAAGATTGGAGACAGTTTCTGCTTTCTTATCTAGCGGTGAGCCGACTATGAATCTGACGGCTAGGATTGCTATCTGATAGAAGCCCCAGACGAGACTGAATTTGAACAGGGCTGAATAGACATCCAAGTGACGTCTTGGCGATTCGGGGGCTGGCAGGGAAAACGCTTCTGTATTGGGCACTTTCACGATCTCGAAATCCTGTAAGAATGCTGAGACTTCATTGAAGAGATTGGTTTTGGTTACAAAGACTGCGTGTGCGAAAATCGCACCTACTAGTATTAGAAAGAATCCGACGGAGATTGCGCTGAAGATAGGTTCCTTAGGTTTTGATGAGTGGGACATTATATTCTCGCCTTGAATAGACTTCAATAAATGCTATCTTGTTGTATGTGCATATATTTTTTTTGACGAACTCGACAGTGTATATTTTAAATACTTATTCCTGTGTAAAGTTACAAATCAGGTTGAGGTGAGATTTATGCCATATTGTGCAAAGTGTGGCACAGAGACTAGCGAAGGGATGACTTTTTGTCCAAAATGCGGGGCACCTTTGAAAGCAGAAAGACCTCCAGTAGAAGCAGCACCTGCCCGCTATAGACACGAGAAACAAGAGAAAGGAGAAAAACAAGAGAAAAGTGAGAAGGCAGAAAAGGCTGAGAAGGGAGAGAAATATGAGAAGCGAGAGTTCGGCCTAATAGGGCCATTGATCGGCGGCTTATTCTTGATATTCTTAGGATTTGTCTTCTATTTGCAGTTGATAGGATACAATCTATGGCAAAACGCGGGGGCTTTCTTCCTTGTCATAGTTGGCATATTGATCATAATCGGAGCAATCATGGCGGCAAGGAGGCATCCCAGACCTAGAGGAACCATCTGAAAAGCATCTGATAGAGCCTGTGTTCCAGAATCGTCAGAAACGTGTTCCTTCCTATTACACGGAAATAGTTTTTTCCAGAAGCTTCTATCAAGTCTCCCATATCATATCTTGGAAACATACATGAAGATACTAAGAGACGACCCCATTCACCGCGTTTGAGTTGACACAGCAGTTTCGGACCTTGTCCGGTCTGGACCTCGAAGAGATATTTGTCATAGTTTGGAGTTACGTAAGGTAGGTCATCGAGTTGCTGGGCAAAGACGCCTTCTGTTGCACTGTAGATCTCGACTACGGGTATTTCGCCAAAGTACTTTCTGAGTAGGGGTGCGTATCTGAATTGAATCTTTCGTACGCTCGTACAGAATAGAGCGTGGAGATCCCAAATCTCTTTTGGCAATTTACCGTGTCTTCTTCTGACATATTTTGCAAAGGATAGAATTACTGGAGTGACGCCAATGGCTGCGGTCACTTTTTGGCTCAACGCTCTCTGGTAGGTCAGTTCGAACCTGTCTTCCCACTCTTGTTTGGCGATTCCGGAACCCAGAGCATCGATTTCATCTTGCTTAGGCAAGAGACTAAGCTTGTCAAACATAGGATTCAGCCTAGCGTATGTTCCAGAGCTGTATCCATAGGTTATGGTTTGACCATTCATGTTCATTGTATGAACCTGAGATGGAAAGTTTAAATTCAAAACATTCCCTGTGAGAACATCGAAATCCTTTCTCTTCAATACGTAATTTACCAGTGCTCTAGCCCCACAGGTGAAAATCTGCTCGAGATGTGTAGGAGTTGCAGGCAGGACTTTTGCCTGGCCTGTAGAGCCTCGGGTCATGACCCAACACACTGTTGGTTCGGGAAGAATGACGGCGTAATTTCCTTCTTGGATTTTGGCAAGATACGGATTGAGTTTCTTGTAGTTTAGGATCGGAAAGTTTGCCCTGAACTCTGACATACCGCCTATTTGAGAAGCCTTGCGTTCTTCACCGTAAACGGTATTCCTATATTGCTCCAACAACTGCAATAGGGTTTGTCTTTGGGATTCAAGCGGATTCTCTAGCGTTTCGTACCAAGGAGCCACGATGGAGTGTAACATTTCAGATATAGTTTCTTCTGGCAACATTTCAAATATGAGGAGTAGTTTAGCCTAATCTGTTTATATGTTTCATTCTTTTGTACGAGTCAAACTACGCGTCTGAGTGATGCCGCAAGGCACCCATTGTAGCTTGAAGTTGAGAAGTTCCGGTCCGAAATGATCATATGACATTCAATAATTCTTTTAGATCAGTTATCACGATGTCAGCAGCGTCTATCAAATCCCTATCTCTCTTGTATGCTATTCCCAAGCCTGCATTCCTCAGAAACTTTGCATCATATTTACTGTCGCCGACTGCAGCACATTTGTCTATAGGTATTCCAGCCTTCTTGACCAGCCTGTTGAAAGCTTTATGCTTTTCGAAAGGATCAACATTGAAGATGACTCTGTTTGTCAGATACCCATTTTCATCAAGAACCAGACCATTCGCCATGACATCAGAAATATGCAGTTTCATAGCTACAGAGTTTGCCAAGATGTCAAGGGCTGCCGTCACTATCGCCAAGCGGAGTTTTCTCTCTATAAGTATCCTAACGACATTTTCTGCATTTGGGGCCAGAGTGTAATCCAGAAGGATCTTCTTAATAGTGGTGATGTGGGGCGTTGGCTTCCATAATGCTATATCACGTCTCATCCATTCATCGTAAGAGATTTTCCCTTGTTCGTAGTCTCTCATATTTATAAGAGATGACTTAATAGTCCCAAAGTATTCATGCAGTCTCCACCAGCTGCTTTTCTCTTCAAGCAAGGTTCCATCCAAATCAAAAGCAATGAGCCTATATTTCTGCAAGATCATCCACTCCTGATCTCTAAAGCCTTCGACTTAACACTTTTTGTCTTCTCCCTGATCTGAATACATTACGATTGGCGCGGTGCGCGCACAGACATATACTGCCTACCCCCCCCCTAGGGGGGGAGGGGCTTTCTTCACGAGCTTGGCTTTTTACTGAAAATATGCTCAAAATCTTTCCACTTACTTGGCCATGGCGCTACGATAGAAGAATTTTATATTCGGCTGGAACATTGTTTGAAAAAGATTGNNNNGTGGACCGGGCGGGATTTGAACCCGCGGCCTCCTGAGTGCAAGTCAGGCATTCATACCGAGCTGAACTACCGGCCCTGTCAGATCTGCTTTGTCCTCATGAAATAAGACTGAATTAAGGCTTTCTCTGTTGCCGATCTTTCGGGTTAATGTTCTATACTTCTTTGAACAATTAAACACACCATCATGTGGGTATGAATCCGAAAGGCGCCAAACCTAGAAGGACTTACAAGTTCTTGCACTTTTCCACAAGCAATAAAAACTGGTCGAAAAAGAGAATGAATGATCTGATATGAACAGAAAGCTTCTACTAGCACTGACCACATCTCTGCTATTATTTGGATTTGTGCTGCCATTTTTCTACGTTGATCGAAATCGAACTATTGTAAACGCGTCTCAAAGCTATCCGGTTCATAACTTTGACACAAATCTTAACTACTCAAGTATTCAAGAGGCAATAGACGCACCTGAAACTCAGAATGGAGATCGCATCATTGTTCAATCGGGCATATACTATGAGAATGTAGGGGTCAGTAAAAGAATCGCTCTCATTGGCGAGAACATGAATACGACCGTAATTGACGGGAACGGCGATACTGTTGTCTCGCTGGAATCCAATGGCTCCAGAATCAAGGGTTTCACTATTCGAAACGGCCACGTTGGCATCCTACTGAATCCTTGGACACAGGATCACATCATAAGTGATAACGTAATAACTGGGAATGAGTACGGCATTTCGGGTCACTATGATGTCACCAATGTCAGCATCGAAAGAAACAGCGTTATCTCCAACAATGTTACGGGCATCAATATGCTTTTCTCAAATAGCGTTATCTGCGATAATCTCATCTCGGATAATGGAAAAGGTGAGTTCGTAGAATTCAGCTCCGGCATACAAATCTCTGTCGGCGTCAATAGTGAAGTTGTCTATTGCCTGAACAACAGAGTCTCAGGTAACACTATAATGGATAATCGGATAGGTATATGGGCGATACGTTATTCTGAAGAGAATCTTCTCTTGCACAATAATTTCGTCGGCAACGAGAAACAGATCTCAGCAACAAGCATGACGTGGAACAACAATGTGACAGAAAATTACTGGAGTGACTACGACGGAGCGGACAAGGATGAAGATGGGATTGGAGATATTCCTTACACAATCAACAACATCATTCAAGACAATAATCCTTTAATGGGGATGTTTCACAGCTACAATATTTCATTAGGCTACAGGGTAAAAGTCGTCTCTAACTCCACAATAAATCAGTTCAGATATCAAAATAGAACTATAGAGATGATTGTCCACAATATGACTATAGATCAAACCTACGGCTTTTGCAGATTATCAATCCCACACAGTCTTATTCCTCCTCCCTACACTGTAAAGATAAATGATAGTCCGGTCTTTTACAATACCATCTTTCAAAATGTAACATTGACCACAATCTACTTCACCTTCGAGCATTCAGCAGTCACGATAATTGTCATTCCAGAGTTTCCTTCACTTGTCCTCAAATCAGTGTTTTTCATAGCAGCACTATTGGCAGCCGAATACGGAAAAGTACGAACAAGAAACCATCAGAAAGGAGAAATGTAGGTTGAAAAAATATTCTCACACGGATCCGGATCTGAAACCATTCCTGTCCAAGATATCAAAAATTGCGAAGCGAGTTGAAGTGATGAAACTACCATACTGGGTCTTCGTCCAAAACTCAAAACTTGTTGGAATTGTCATAGTCGGACAGGAGCCGATCCAATTGTTGGCTCCGCCTGGAACCTCAATGGCCTTTGTAGAGCTACTGGATACAGAACAACCCACTGAGATTATTGGATCCTTTGCCACTGAAGCATTGAAACTTATGTCTCAGAAGAGTGTTGCGTATGCCTTGGCAAAATTTCACTTCGAGGAAAATGCCGCTATAGACGAGTTCAAAAAGTTGGCTTTCAGAGAGTTTGATGACTGCTATCAGATGACCTGTCAACTTGACAGGAGTTTCAAACCATCCGAAGAGCTTGAGATCCGGCGAGTTGAAAAAGAAGAGATGCGCCAGTTCATAGAACTAACTGAAGAATTTATGCAGGGCTCTCCAGACATAGCTTTAAGAAAAGCTATGGAACACATTTCAGAACTGCCGGATGAGTTCTTAAATTCATACTTCGACATGGAGGAATTCTTCATTGCTCAAAAGAATGCCCAGCCTGTTGGGATATTAAATATAAACACAAGAAAAGGCCGGGTCAGCAATGTAGGAGTCGCCCCAAGTCAGCGAGGAAAAGGGTATGGTAGACAGATGATGTTGTTTGGTCTTGATAAACTGAAGAGAACAACCTGTAAACAAGCATACTTGAGAGTTCATGTTGAGAATAAACGGGCAATCCATCTCTACGAATCGCTAGGCTTCACGAAATCGGAAAGATACAAGAGATTAATGTGGGAAACAGACTGAAAGCAAGACAAGCCTGCATCTGAACGCTAGTACTACGATAACATGTTGCTTGTCTGATGATCAAATCTATCACAGAGACTTGGCTGTTCCCTTCGAATATTGTTTCAGTGGTTTCTTTGAAACCAAAAGATATTAGACAGGTGAATCCCCTTTTAAATGGAGGAAGGAAGAATGAATGCACCGTTAAAAAGCCTGATGGTTCTAACTGCAGCTCTACTTGTTTCGTCCGCACTTCTCGTCAGTCCTACGCTTTCATGGGTTTATCAAGATGGTTCTCCCCAAGACGTCAGATTTGAAATGTTTGGACCTAGAGCAGACAACTTACTCATCAAGCTGTACGAAAATGAGATGGTTGAATGGGACGCTTTGGCTTCCGGAGAGATCGATGTTGCTGACTGGCCCTTGTCAAAGACATATAACGATTTATTCGCCAGCGACATGACAAACCCTGCTACGGGACTCCCCTACAATGAGACCATTAACACTGTTAGCTATGGAGGCGAGCTAGGGTTATACATCTTGGATATCAATAACAATCCGTACGAATATCTGGGCAATCCGCCAGATCCGAGATATCCTAATCCTGTATATCCCAATCCATGCAGTGAAGTAAGCTTCAGACAAGCTATAGCTCACCTCGTCAACAGAAGCTGGCTGGAAACAATCGTTGGCACGGACTTCTACATACCCTTATACACGGTTGTACCGCCCGCACTGGGGTCTTACTCTCATCCGGACATTGCGCCTGGAGGCGTTCTGGAAAACCTAACCTATCCTTACTCCAAGATCCAAGCCGCTACGTTGTTGGACTCAGGAGGCTTTCCACTGAATGTTTCCAGTGGCTGGCGATTCTGGGATCGAAATGGCAACGGTGAGGAGGAGTCTGATGAGTATCTTGAACTTAAGTTCGTCATCAGAAACGATCTCGATGATAGAAGAGACTTGGGCACACTTGTTGCAGACGAATTAAATGCCGTCAATATCAGAGTTAACCGCACCTACTGCACCTCTGGACCGGCGTATATGCAAGTCATGTGTGAAAAAGACTTCCATCTATATATAGGAGGCTGGAACACAGGTTACGACCCTAATCATCTAATTCTGTGGTGTTGGGACCTTCACTGGCACCCAGGTTTCTGCTACAATTTTGCAGGTATCAATAATCTGGAATACTGTGAAGCTGTCGACATGATGTTTGATGCGACAAAGCAGGAGATGATAGTCGCGGGTGCTAGACTTGCACAGAAGATATTCGCAGAGAAAGCTCATGGAATACCTCTCTGGTCCCATTCAGGCAACAAAGTTATGAACAGATTCTATACCGGGGGAAATAAGTGGGAGTCTGTGACGCCTGACGATGGAGAAAACCAATATAGAGGTGAGAGATGGAAAGGCGCCGTGAATATGCTGGGAAGCGGGATAGACAACTTCTGGAGCTTTCTTAATATGCATCCTGAAAACTGTACGCGTGGCGATGGCGAGAATCTGACGATACGATGGGGCTTCAAAGTCCCTGAAATCAAGATTTTAAACCCCGTGTACAGCTCATGGTGGTATGATTGGAATGTTCTTTCGATGATCTATGAAAGTCTGGTGAAATTTAGCCCTTACGATCCTTCCAGCTTCATCCCATGGCTGGCTGAGAGCTTCGAAACAGGTGTCTACAACCATCCCATGCTTGGAGAATGCATCAAAATCAAAATAAAATTGAGGGTTGGTGCAACGTGGCATGATGGATCCCCAATTACTTCAGCTGATGTTTACTTCACTTGGAAGGAACTACCAGAATACATTATTCCACCCTGGCCTTGGCTTCTACAATGGGGAGAACGGCTGCTAGACTTTAAGATACTGGATCCATACAACTTCGAAATGCTTTTCGACTCTGGGCCACTCATGTATGCACTTCGTCATTTGAGTTACATGGTTGTCCTACCCAAGCATATATGGAAGCCTCTTGCTGAATCTGATCTGCTGGCAAGCTTTGCGCCAGACCCGAATCTAATCGGGTCAGGCCCGTGGAGGCTTGAAGAATACGTGGAGAGCAGCCACATTTGGTTGGTGGCAAACAGACCCGGCAGAACGATGCAAACGAACCTACCGGACAGCACGTTTGTAACCTCTCCTGAGGGATATTGGAGATACTATCCAGCAGGTGGGGATCTGTCAATTGATGGATCTTCAATGGCAAAGATTGAATATTATTGGATGGGGTGGACGCCTCCGTCGACGCCTGACCCTCATGAACTCAACTTTACAGCTATCAATTTGCGTTTTGAAGAAGTAACTTTGGATCTTGACATGGAACTCATATTCCAGAACGGTACTGTCGTAGAATACTCCTATTATGATGTAGTAATGAACGCGTCTGGCCAAGCAGGAGCAGGATGGACTGCTTCAAAGACAGCAATTCTGCTGGGCAGGATAAAGGTGGGTTCGAGTGTTTGTGTGAAGCAACCTGTAGAATTCATCGGGACATACAATTGCACAAGCATGGTTTGGTCAACGATCAGAGAGGACATCTGCGGAAGCACGTTGTATGACGATCTTGGTCTTAGCGTGTATCCATACAAGAATGAATTGCAGTCACCAGACATTAAAATCGACATGAAAGATATTGGCGAGGCTGCACATGCATTCGGCTCATATCCATCCCATTCGAGATGGCGTATGGGAATCGCGGACATCAACGACGACTATAAGGTCAACATGAGAGACATTGGCAGCATAGCTAGCAGTTATGGCTGGACTGGCTAGAACAGCTTCTCAACCTAACGTCTAAACCAGCTTCCCTTTTTTTTGTTTTCTCAGTTTCTATAAATGAAAAATCAGTTGTCTTCCACCGATTCCCTTCCATCATGACTCTTACAGGATGCTTTCAGTCGATAATTGATCGGGGCAAATCCTTGAACCTTCAGATCTAGAAAAAATCGCTTAAATTTAAAGACGAAGTTCATATACTACAGCTGTGAGGTTCAGGTTATGGTTGATTTTCACACTGTCAAAATCGAAGCTCCAGAAGAGTGCAATATTATCTTGGGTATGGCACATTTCATAAAGACTGTTGAGGACATCTATGAAGCCTTGGTCGACTCGGTTCCAAACATAGAGTTTGCGGTAGGATTCTGTGAAAGCTCAGGACCATGCTTGGTGAGACATGAAGGAAACAACGAACAGTTGAGGCGATTGGCAGCAAGGAAAGCCTATGAAATCGGGTGTGGGCACAGCTTCATAATTTTCTTGAAGAAAGCTTATCCCATAAACGTTTTGGACAAGGTTAAGAACGTGGCAGAAGTCTGCACGATTTATGCTGCTACTGCAAATCCTTTAGAGGTCATCATTGCGGAAACGGAACAGGGCAGAGGCATAATCGGCGTAATTGACGGGAAGAAGAGTGAAGGGTTAGAGACGGAGCAAGACGCCAAGTCAAGAAGAGATTTTCTGAGGAATATAGGCTACAAGTTGAGTTAGTTTTTCTATGAAAATGTTGACACAGGGTGAAGCTGCCCTGTACGCTGCCAATAACAGCGGAAGACTTGTTTACTGAAATGTATAGATGACTAATAGTTTCTTTGCTATGCTTTCACCAATTTGTCATCAGTTTCTGTTGCAGCTCAAAGGGAATCTCTTCTTGCATCTTCTCAGAAACGTATACGACTAGATGTTTGAACTGCTTCTCTGTTAGGACTTGGCGTGCCTTATACAAAACCTCAAGGCAAACCTCTTTAAAAACCAGGTCAGCGCAACCTTTTTTTGCATCGTCAATTAGTTCCCTGCAAGCTTGAAGAATCTGTTCGTTCAAGGCAATTCCACCCTGCAAGAGATAGCTGGACTTTGCAGCATTAAAACGCTTATGAATTCCAGATCTGTATTAAGAGTTCTGAAACCGCTTCCCCTTTCTGATCGTCTTCATTCTAGAGAACGTGTTTTACTTCTCGAAGTGCTGGAGAAACTTGGTTAGATGCTACTATTGAACGGTTTTCACCCACTTTTTTCCTAGCTTTTATGATTAGGACCTCTCCCAAGCTTGGAAAGGTCTGACCCAGAGTTTTCGACCATGGTCTTCTTGTCCTCCGTGTGGGCATGAATGTCACTAGATTTGACTTCACATCATCCACGTTGAAATCGTTTCTTCCCAAGAGCTCGAATAACATGTTCTTGGTGAACGCTCTTACGTGTTCACCGACACCCCAGTGCCTTCTCGCTGGGGCGATATATCTCGGGTATAGACCAAATATCATACGAATTCTGTTTGGCAAACATGCTATGTTAGGAACTGTGAGTATTACAGCTCCATCTTTCTTCAATACACGATAAACCTCTTTGAGAAAGAATTCTGTGTCATATATATG
>JABAOC010001371.1_pt1 | contig 25877 bp, 44 predicted proteins | sample 7062161 | NCBI WGS metagenome assembly JABAOC01 (sample SAMN14538625, study PRJNA623070) | marine sediment metagenome | biome: marine biome [ENVO:00000428]; feature: marine pelagic biome [ENVO:01000023]; material: deep marine sediment [ENVO:00002113] | place: India: Gulf of Khambhat ... | reverse complement strand
AGCGCTACAATTCAGGGGGCTGAAAAGTTTGGTAGAGAAGACCCTAATGACCCTAATAGTGGAAGAAGGGATGTAGTTTAATGGCTTTTAATATGCCAATTGCAAACTCCAGAGCAGCTAAGCGCGATGCTGATACGCGCAATATCCAGCTACGTGGAGCTGCACTAAAGCAGGCCGCCACTGGAGCTGCCGTAGCTGCCGAGACTCTGGGTGGGGAAGCTACCATCCAAGAGGGCCAACAGCTAATGCAACGCCAGCAGCAGGCCTTCCAGGCCCAACAGAAGCGTAACCAGCTCAAGATAAATAAGAAGAAGGCCCAAACTCAGCGCGATGCAGCTACCCGCAATCTGGGCCTAATGAAGCAGCAGCGCGAATTTGCCTCTAAGCTACACAGCTTGGATAGGAAGTTTACCTTTGAGGCCCTGCAAGAGGAGACTCGAATTCAAAGAGACGCCCTCAATCGAGCTGCCTTTACAGATATACAACTAGCTGACTTGATTCTTCAAGACCAGAATGCAGAGTTACTACTCGAAGACTTTGCCCGCTCTACCGCCCAGGCAACTGAACACATGATGGATTACTACAACCATGCGGCTAAGTTAATCCAGCAAGGCATTGAGCAGGCTCATAAGATGCGTAATCAGAAAGCTGCCCGGGAGATGGCCATACGTCTCCAGGAAGCTCAGAATAATTTAAATAAGAAGATTGCTAACGCGAAGAATAAAGCCTCACAGCGGGGAGCTATACTTTCCGGTGCATTTACTGTTGTGGGAGCTGTAGTTGGTGGAGTGGCAGGCTTCTTCGTAGGTGGTGTAGGCGCGGCTCCCGGCGCAATGATGGGGGCATCAGTAGGGGCCGGTGTTGGCCAGGTAGTGGCAGGTTCACAGGAAACTGAAAAGGTACATAGATAATGAGCACTTTAAAGAATAAACTAATGAGCCCAGCAAAGACCATTGACGAGATGGATGAGGACGAGCGCAGGAAACACCTTGAAGGCCTCGCTGCGGGTACTGAGGCTCCTACTACCCTAACCACTGCTGTCAAGAAAGGTAGTACAGAGGAGAAAGAGCAGAAGGAAGCTAAGCGCCACGAAAAGGCTATAAATAAGATTGAAGAAGAGTCCGATAAGATATCTACGACAATCAAGAAGAAGCCTAATTACGACTTAGGTAAGAGGATTGAGACTGTCTACAAGCGTCATGGCAAGCTACTTGACTTAAGCCCAGAGCAGAAGAAAGACTTCGACCAGCAGATTGCTGACCTCAAGAAGATAGCCAAGGAAGCAAAGGCCGTTGAGAGAACTGATAGGAACCGAACTGAGTGGTATGAGCTGGCTGATAAGTTGGGCCAGGCCCTTGCCCAAATCGGGATGGCAATGTATGCCGGTAAGACTGGTATGTCAATGGCAGGAGTTCAGTTTAAGGCTGGTGATTGGTCTCGTCAATATCAGCAGATTAAAGATGAACTAAACCAGAAGCTCGCCGAAGTTAGAGAAGACAAGGCAGGTGTAGTTAAGCGGCGGGATGCTGCACTGAAGCGCCGAGAGGGCCAGTTTAAGGATATCATGGCTGCTGAGATGGAAGGTGCCAAAATGGGCATTGAGGCCGGCACCCGCGAGCGCGAAATGTCTATTGAGCACGTACAAAATCTTGAAAAGAAGCGATTGGATAGCTTGTACGATGAAGTTGCTGCTTCTAACCAATTCTTACGAGATATGGATAAGGAAGAGTTTAGGGCTAATGCCAAGACCATCGCTGACAAGATTGGCAAAGGCGAGACTCTTACAGAGGGCCAGAAGGCATTCTGGAAGGCCATGGGTAAGAAGTCTGCTGACATTATTAGTAACTACACTGAGCGCGGTGAACTGGCACAGCAGGCAATCGATGCAGTTAACATGACCATTGCTGAGCTGGAAGGCCCAGAAGGTGAGAAGCTATCCGGCATTTGGGTTGGCTTGGCGAAAGAATTTAACATGGGAGCTACCTCCCTTGCAGACATCGCGTTCTCTAAAGCAATGACTACCGAGTCTCGTATCATCAGAAAGACTGCTACAGCCCTGCGTGAGACTCTTGGGCACCAGTTCACTGAGAAAGAGACAATCATGATTCTAGGCACCTACTTCAAGGCAGGTGCTCCTCCCAAAGAGAATGCCCAGCGACTTAAAGAGTTCATGGCAGACTTGCAGCAGGCTCAAGATGACAAGCGCAGAAGGTACGAAGTTTATCTGCAGCAGGGTGGTGACCCCGAGTTAGCAGAAAAAGAGCTAGCTAAGATGGGCCGCGTGAAGGCCCCGACTATCGCCGGCCTCATCAATACTGGAAAGGACAAGTTAAGCCCAGAGCAGGTCGAAGACTTGAACCTTCTTGAAGAAAAGATTAAGACCTCGAAAGAAGCTGGAGATACTGAAGCGTTAGAGAAGGCCCAGACAGCACTCCAGCAATACCTTGATAGACTAGCGGGAGCTAAGTAATGTCAGAGTTAGATGCTTACCTGAAAGAGCTTAGAGAAGAAAAGGCTCAACAAAAAGGAACTTCCTCTTCAGATGACTTGGATGTATATCTGAATCAGTTACGTAGTGAGAAGTTACAAGGTAGGCCAGAGCCTGTGGGTGCAGAGAGGCCTGATACTAGTGAAGCTGACGTTGGAGATAAGGCGTTAGGGTTTGCTCAGGGCGTGGCCGAAGGCCTCACCTTGGGATGGGATGACACTCTAGCTGCCGCCATGGGAGCTACTCTGGCTGCAGTGGGCGTCTTAGACAGCCCTCCTACGGACGAGCGTGGTAAGCCTATTGAAACCTGGCAGGACGAGTTTGACTACCGCGCCAGGTTGGCTGAACGAATTAAAGAGCGCGACCGTGCTAGGGCCCCAGGCTATTCCCTAGCAGGTAACGTAGCATCTGCCCTACTACCCGCAGGAGGTGCCATTGCGTCTGGGGTAAAGGCCTCGCGTGCGGCGAAGAATGCAAAACTCGCGGAAGATGCGGCCACCTTTACTAAAGAAGTGCCCCGCTTGTTGCAGGGCTTTGGCGCGACTGCCAAGGCTATTAAGCCTGCCGAGAAGATAAGCACAATACGTAAGGTGGCAGAGAAAGCAGTACACTTCACGCCAGCTAAGGTAATGGAAAAGGCAGTCATGCGAGGAGGTCCGCTATCCAGGGCTGTTAAGGGCTCTACCGCTGCGGTGGGAACCAGTGCAGTGGCTGCCGGTGGCTCTGTTTCGGCAGAGGCTGATATGGAAACACTTACGGGTGTTATGGTTACTGGCGGTTTTATGGGAGCTAAGTATGGCGTACCTCTAGCCCTGACTCCGGTAACGCCTGCTCTATCTCGCACCTTCTTTAATGAGACACCTGCCGGTCGTAAGCTGCGTGGATTCATGATGTCTCTTGTCCCGGATTCAGCCATGGCCAAAGTGGCAGCCCTCAGGGGCGGGGATACCCCACTTAGCTTCTTGGATGATATCTTACCACCAGATAAGATAGATGACTTAGAATCGCTGGCCCGCAAGCCTGAGATTAGAAATGCTGCTAAGAAGCAATTAGAAGCTGCCAAGCAGAAGATTGCAGACGAAGCTACACCTGAAGAAGTTCGGAGATTCTTCCCAGACGAAAAGATAACAGAGAAGAATTTTGACACTTGGGAGAAGGAGTACATCCGCCGCAAGTCAGCCGCCTTGACCGATACGCCGAGCATGGAAGATTACCGGAAGTGGGAGCGCAAGAGCGCAACTGACCCAGCTGCCGTGGCTAAGCGCGAGAAGGATTATGAATTCTATGACCCCAAAAAGCAGGCTACTCTAGCAGAGGCTGTACAGACCGGCGGCTCAGTTAAGGAGAGGGTAGCACAGCGGACTGAAGAACTTCTCGATGAATTCTCGCACCTACCTCCCGCCTCGCAACGTGAGCGTGCGGCCAAGCTGGCCAAGGAGCAAATCGATGCAGAAGACTTTGCCCCCGTTAGGGAGCGCCAAGTGGCTCGTAAGCATCTCGAAGAAGGCAATGAAGCTGCGGCGGCTCAGCTCTCCAAGGACCAGGCAGAAGATGTACAGCATACCTTTGCAGAGGCCGTTAGGAGGACTGACCGAGCTAAGAAGGAGGCTGCCGAAGCGCAGGAAGCAACGGCAAAGGCGCGTAAGGCCGTGGCCGAGGACCGCGCGCGGGAATCTAAGAATCGGGCCAAGCTGCTTAAAGATAATGCTTGGATGCAACGCAGGCGGCAGGTAGAGGATAGTACTGAGTGGATTTCGGCCTACAATGAGAAGGGCCTTACTCGGGGTTCGCCAGAGTACGATGAGGCTCTCGATGCTGCTACTGATGCATTTGGTCAAAAGACACAAAAAGATACAGTCAATAGTTATCTTAATAAATTAGATGAGGAGTAAAATATGGGACCGATTATTACTATGGCGGGGAAAGTCCTGCTTAGCATGCTACTAAGCTTCGCGACGGAAAAGGCCTTTACAAGCCTCGTATTGTGGGCGGTAGGTAAGGGCGTGAAGTCCACTAAGACCACTTGGGATGACGAACTTTACAACCAGCTTAAGAAGAATCTTGAAGAGCGCCAGTCTAGTCCTGACTAGCTAGCTCAAGGGTTAGGGCCCTGATTTGGGCCTCTAACCGCTCGATGCGTTCGTCTTGGGCGTCAATTACATCGATTAACTTACCAAAACGGTATTCCAATTCAGCCTCGTCTCGGGTAGACGGGGCTTTCTTATTACTTGGCTTCTGCGGCTTTATCTTCCCCAACGACTTCGACGGGTGAAGGGCTATCACTTTCATGGGATTTATCCTGTTCCAGCTTCTGCTGCTCTGTTACTAACTGTCGCAAGCCGTCTGCTGCTCCTTTGAAATAGTGTGAGTTGTTATGGGCTTTTTGGGCCTCGCTGTCGTACTGTAGTACCATCTTTTCGACTAATTCTAAATTCATTACGTACTCCTTAAGGATTAATAGTCTAGTCCTCCGTCAGGAGGCCTGAGCGCAAGCTCAGTCTAACAGATATATTCTAACATACCAGTCAAGATTTGTCAAGTCACAATTGGTAAACGGTTGAAAATACAGGGATATAATTGTCTCCTCCCCAGGCTCCACCATGTTAACGTGCCCGATATTACCTAGCCTATGTAGTATAGGATTTACCTCAACAATGGCATGATATCGGTTAGGGCTAACCGACCCCAGGTCTATTACATAACGGGCCTTACTAGAAAGCTTATCCCCATTTATAAGGCTAAGCTGCTTGCCCTTTTCTGCCCCAGAGTCCAATGTCACGTCGGGGTTACCAGAGAGTTGTACGCCCATATACGAGGCCGTGAACTGGGTCTCGATACCACCGGCTATCTTGAGATTCAGGTGCTTATTGATTCGGCTAACAGTTGATAGTTTAACTAAGCTACTCACCAGGCTTCCTCCTGAATTCCGAGTACCATAGCAAGGCCTCGCAGAATGGCGTGAGGTACAGTATCCGCTACTATTTCGGTACTCAGGTCATCAATATCCACTAGCACTACTTCACCATTAGCTTTCATAAAGATACTTAGTTCAAAGGGCGTATTAGTATTCTTGCGATGCTGTTCTAGGAGTATAGTTAAATGCTCCATATTCCAGCTCGGAGTAACATCGTAATACGTAGCTTGCGGGTTGATTTTGGCTAGCTTTTCTTCGCCTTCCACATTTAGGCAGTGCAGACAGTTTCCTGTAACCTTGTGCCATACGTCTTGCTCTAGTTCTCGCCAATCAATGTCTTGATATCTCATTACCAATTTCCTTTCGAGCCGCCCCAACGGTGGCCTCGTTTCATGCTAACTTTACTTAGCCGGCGTTCCCACCTAGCCTTGCCAGCATCTAGTTCAAGTTTAGCCTCGTCACACTCTTCCTGCGTGGGAGGCTTGTCATATTCTTTAAAGTGCCGGATTATTTCCAGGCCCTTCTCGGAATCTAAGTCAATGTAGTAGTAGATAGGCACTTTGCCGTCCTTCCTTAGTTAGGGTCTTTTACAATATCGTCAAGAGTAAGCCTTTCATCAGGCTCTATAGAATCTATGTCCACTAGGCCAAGGGGGGCTAGGATGATGGCAGGATTGCTATTCTCGTCAGTCTCTCCACTGACCATAAGGTCAAAGCTAACCGCAGACATAGTCTCGCTGTCTGGTAGGTCAAAGCCCACCACAACCTCGCAGTCTGCGCTAACGACGCCCTTTTCTACCAGGTATTCAATACTTCGTAACATCTTAGAGAGCTTCATTTCTTGACCTTTCTGAGATTCTTAATCTCTTTATTAATCTTGCTACGCTTCTCAACTGGCATTTCATAGGACTCAATCTGCAGACGTGTTGCTTCTTTCTCGTTAGCGAACTCACCCGCTCGCCTATCCGGCACGTGCCCGTCCGCCATGCCATTAAGCATCGCCATCGGAAGCACCCCTTCACCAGACCAATTCCGATGCGCTTTACCGCCACACATCTCACAGGCTACGGGTAAGTCTCTATCCTTAATAGACGACTGGTTGTCTTGCACGTGCTTGCACATTACGCAGCGGTAGGAGTAGGTGGGCACTATTCTGCCTCCTCAAGCTCATTAATTACTCCAACGATACTCCATTCTAGCCGCTGAATCTCATTCTCGATGACTTCAAAGCGTTTCCATGTAGTAACTGACTTACGGATGTGTAAAATAGCCCATACAGTTAGTCCCACGTTCCACGCTGTAAGTATACCAAGTATAGTATAAATCACCACTCCCTCCAAATTATGTATATCACAGATAGTATAATACACGCCATGAGGCCCATCCCAGGATAGTCCATTGGCGGGTTACGAAAATACTCAGCTATGATTTTTAAGTACTCTTGGAATCCCATTCGTAAACCTCGAATAAATCAGCTAGCTCTTCCCGGGGCACTTTATAGCCCAAGGTCTGCCACCTCGTATTATGTACCACAATTCCATCGAACTTGTCCAGAAGCTGATTAAGCCTTTCGCACAAGGCCTCAATATTACGGAAGTAATAATACACGCGCTCCTTGGGGTAGAAGTAGATAAATACGTCTACTTCGTCCTGATAGGCCCGCCAAGGCCCGCCTGGCTTCTTCCTAGCAATGTCGGAGTAGAACTCCATAAAGAAGTTACCGGTACTTGTAGGCCAGTAGTCTGACTTGATTTCTACCTTCAGGCCACTAGCAGACTCGTAGTCCCATCGCCTCTCATCGGGGTCTTTGTTAGGCTGAAGGCTCAGGTGACAGTGTTCTACTAGCAGGGCCTCGCCTCGCTTACCTCGCTCCAGGTCCTTCTTGAAGTTGGGCCTGGGACGGTTAGTCCTTTTTCGTGCCTTTGTCATGATACTGCCTCTTTCCACCATTGTGGGAATAATCGACTGTTCTTTGTATACAACTTCTGAAAGCTACTGTCCAGAATGTAGGTAATCCCGAAATCATCCAGTTTGCGACATACTCTCCCAGAAGCCTGGAGTACCTGCCTCGCAGTCTCCCAGGCATACCAGTCGGGGTCTGTCTCAAGCATGTGAGCTACTGCCGGCTCTGCCATTGAGGGCCAGGGCACTTTAAGGAGCGCCTGCCAGCGAGCCTCGTCATAGGGGAGGTCAATCCCTTCCTGGAGCCCACAGGCCATTAGGACGCCGTTGGAGGACTCCTTGAAGGTCTCAAACTGCTCCATCTTATCTTCCGCCTCATGCCAGATTAGGCGCTCTGAGCCAGGTTTCCCGTCTAAGGCCGCTAAGAGCAATCCTCGCAGACTGTACGTGATATGGACTAATCCCCTACCCGGGTTGTCTGAAAGTAGCCTGACGAGCTTCTCAGCCATCCTGGGGGCCATTTGGCCTCGATTGGCGTAAGACATAGCTCCCACGTAATCTAACTTCACCGGCCTGCGCTCCGCCACGATGGGGCTAGGTGCATCGATATAAGCTACCCGCTTGTGGGCTAGCCCTAACTGCTCAACATCCTTAGGACTCAGTGTCGCTGAAAGGAGGACTATCTTCTTTGTCTTGTCTTTGAACAAGGGGTGCGGGTCTACGTTCTTCACGTCAATAGGTTTTAGCTTCAACAGTCGCCTCATCTCTCGGTGCCTACCAAAGGGCTCCCATGTGTGGTCAACCACGTATCGCGGCTTCCCGGAGTTCAAGTCTTCCCATAGCTTATTGACCTTGTTGCCGGGCTCGTCTCGCAGCGGGTGGCGTTCCAACCACGTGTAGAGCTGCTTGTAGTTCTGCAGCTCAACTGGGAAGTTCCAGTCATGCCACCACATCTTGAAGCTTTGCAGGTCCCGAATCATATTGATTAGGTTGTGCGCTTCGTCTGCAATGAGACAAGAGCGCCAGAGCTTATGGGCCATGTACGTGTAGTTGTTAGCTAGCACGTAGGGTACTGCCTTGGCCCTACGAATGGCCTGGGTGTAGCAACATTTGCGACAATAGTTGCCTAGAAGCCTATCTTTGACAGCCCCGCAGGACATCTCATCACCTTGGCCATCCTCGTGGGTGTGGCAGGTGTAGTCCATTCGGGACTTGAGTACAGGTAGTCTGGGAAAGTCTTCTATATATTGGTCTACGAGCAACTTAGTTGGGGTGATGATACAAGACTGCCGCGAGTGAACCTTATGGGCCCAGCTTGCAATAGTCTTGGCTATGTAAGATTTACCCGAAGCTACGGGTAAATTGACTACGAATACATCATACTTTCCCCAAAGTCTTTCCACTTCCTTTAGAGTCTGAGCTTGCACTGTCCTTGGAGTTAGTCCCTTTGGAAAGTGACTTAAGATGTTGTTGGCAGGCATCGTGCTCACTGTAGACTCCTTCTATATCTTCGATAGTCTCTTGGATTAACATCACATTGAGAGACGTATTCTGGGTTAATAACTCTGCCAGCCTGGTATCCCAGACGGCTACTATCTCACTCCACTGTAACTCCTGCCGTAGGGAGGGAACCCAAGACAGTAGGAGGGCCTCGCTTAGGTTAGAAGCATCCTCGTTAGGCTCAATCTTAAGGAGGCTAGTCCTATAGATTGACTCTACCGTCCGCGTACCCTTGGGCAGTAAGGTCTCGATGTCAACCAGGCTGTAAGGTGACAGTCCTACGAAGGCTACACTTGAGAAGTTGAAGCCTCGCCCAGTGTGATATTTCAAATGTGCATCTTGATTATTCATCAGTACTCCCAAATCCGCCCTCGCCCCTATCAGTGGCTTTTAGGCTGTCAGTTTGAATGAGTTTAACTAGCGGGATGGGCAGAAAGCTAATCTGAGCTATTCTATCTCCGATTCCCCATTGTCCAAAGAATTCAGATACTGCGTAATATCGTACTTTAAGTTCACCCCGATAGTCCGCATCAATGACTCCCACTCCATTGCAGAGAGAGAGTCCTCTCTTAGAGCAGCTAGAGCGTGCGAATAAGAATCCAGCGTACCCCTCAGGTATTTCAACTGCAATACCCGTTCCGTATTCGACATACTGTGCTGTCCTTGTAATTGAGGTTGCATACAAATCAAAGCCAGCCGCCCCCTCTGACATGCGCTTGGGGGTGACTGCGTCCTCGGTTAACTTCTTGAACTTAACTTCTAACATTTAACAAAGCTCCACATTTATTACAGATGTACTGACCTTGCTGCCAGCGATTGCAGGTCTTACACAGTTTAATCTTCATCTAGTGACTCCTCCAGGGCTTTGAGTGCTTCATCTAGCTGGTCTAATAGCTCCTGTCCCCACTCTCCTGGTTGAGCTTTAACGGCAGCCTCCACCACGTCCAATAGCCGTGAGACCAGGGCGGGGTTGAAAGTGGCGATGTATTCCCAGTCTGGCTTAGGGGCACCTGTCTTGTGCTTATACTCGCTTAATATGCCGCCATGTGCTGTCCAAAGGTAGTCGCAATATAGCCAATCTTGCGGGGACTCCTGGACCGTCTTATCTGGCAAAGACCACGGCCCAGGCGTAGCCTTAGCCACAATCTTTCTCAACTTCTCGATGTTAGTCATCACTCCCCCAGCGTTTTGGTGTCTCTATATGAAGTTCTTTCAATCGCTTCCGACATTGGGGACAATCTACATGGTAGACATCCGTCACTAAAGTCCTAGTTATTGTGTCTCCGCAAAATGGTGCGAATTCGTGAGACCCGTCATTTAGTTGGTACTTCCAAGCTGCATGTCTCTTTTGTTCACTCACCCGGCACCTCCACATTCTTGGCCTTCAGGGCAGCTAGGCAAATGGCCATGGGGGCGGTGTCGGCTTCCCAATGCCCTTTTTGACCTGGGCCTACCCAGATGTCGCTAAACCAATATTCTTGTTTTGTACCGCGCTGCTCTACCCGAAAGAATAAGGGCTGCAACTTCTCCACCACCTCCCACGCTGCGGCGATGTCGGTGGAGTAGAGTGGCATACTTCTGCGCCTCTCCCCATCAGGGGTAGCCTCAACCCATCCATCTACCGCATCATATACCTGCACCCATAAAGGGTCTTTGATTGCTATGAACCCCATCACATGCTCCGCTATCAAAGCGTCTATTTCTCTGGACATAATTCCTCCTAGTTAAGTTAGAGAACAAGCGGGCCGGGCGCGACTCCGGCAGTTTGACCATTCTCCAAGGTAGCCGTGGTCATTAACCACATGAAACTATGAGCAGGTCGGCTCGCTATCCTTGGCCTAGTGCATGTCTCCAGGGCAGTCTGAGTCAGTTTTGCCACCTATCGACTTACCCAGCTTCCCATGCCGCCGCTTGTTATTTAATTGGACAGTGACCGTTTTACTCCTCCTTCCACACGTTACCTTTTAGTATTTCTCGTATACAATTTCTACTAACATTAAATTCCGCAGCCAGTTTACGATGAGACCAAAAAGGCTGTTTGTATAACTGCCGGATAAGTCTAACATCATTCCAGGTCAGCTTAGAATTATGAACATCTTCTCCTCGTGGAAGCCTCGCTCTTTCGACAGCATCTCTCGTATTACTGGCATGGTCTCCTAGATAAAGGTGTTCAGGATTAACGCATTTACGATTATCACAATGATGGCATACCATAATAGAACTATCAGAAATATCCAGACCAAGATATAAAGCTGCTGCTAGTCGATGGGCCGGATAATTCTTATAGTCTATCTTAATCCGACCGTAGCCTCGATAAATGTTTCCGGTAAACTCCCAGCAACCGCCAGGAGTCTTGTCTACTTTTGCCATCAGTCGTTGTTCTAACTTACTCATTTGATTGGACAACTCCCCGACTCACATTCTCCCAACTCGTCTACGACATCTTCTTCTGCAAAGTTGACTCCAGTGATTGGAGTAGTTGCATCCCGCAACTTCTTAAACTCTGCCTCGGATATTTCTTCGTAAGGTGCTTGGGCAAATCCGTGCTCACTGTGTAGTAAGAAGGATAGAGACTTGCAGGAATCAGAGAAATTGTTCCGCAGCCATTCCTGGATAGCACCCAGTTCGTCGGGTCTGTAGTAGACTGTGCAAGACACAGCGTTATCACTCCACTCACTCTGTAGTCTCCTTACGTATTCGAGTTGTTCGATGGCCGAAGTGTCAGCAGCCAGGGCAGTGCCACTAGGATAAGAACAGGGAAAAGCAACGACCATAGTATTGTTATCAAGACTACCATCGAAATTTTGCACAGGCTCCACAGGGTAGCCATGCTGCCTACACTTGTCCACGAGCGGGCTATTGCTTGCAATGCGGATTCTTCTGATAAAGAATTGAGAGTAACCAGGATGTACTCCCGGAGTAACCCCAGCGAGTAAACTAAGTGTTCCGCTAGGTTTGACCGTGGTAAGTTTAATACTTGTCGGCCATCCCATTTGCTTAGAGTACTCTGCATCAAACGCCCTAAGTTTCTTATAGCACCCATCTAACCATCCTTTCTGTTCTTCAGTTGCTTGCAGGTATCCGGTAATCCCGATACCCATCCGTTGATTGCGATGGACAACCCGCTCAGTATCAGGGTGATGGCAAGCCAGATTAAGACTATGTTTCGCAATCCTGTAAAGATATTTCGCAACATGTTCTAGTTCTTCCTTCGAATCAATATTTGGTAAGAAAATCTCAGCCAGGCAGCATTGATAAGTAAGTACATTTCCGAATACTCCCATGTTTCTTAGTGGTTCTGAGAAGCAATAGCTGTCCTCGTTCTCGCACTTCTCAATTGATACTATCCTTTGGCGCGGCGCTGTGTCAATCAAAGCTCCTTCAGGATGAGCATTGTTAGCCTTGTAGCGACTACCAAAGTTACTAGCTTTCTTAAGCTTTGTGGGAATCTCCGCACACTCAAACGTGGGAATCTGTAATACCCAGACATCTCTGTTTCGGACTCCGTAGTTCGTCTCCTCGCCCGCTTTATTCATTCTCCAGACTGAAGCATAGTTGATTCCGGCCCTTCGACAAAGTAGCTGCATATCCCTAATCTTAGCTTCACTTGTAGAATAGATAGCATAAGCTTCGCCATGGCTTCCCTTACCTCGAATAGCCCCATCTGTATCAATCCAGCCTGCTAGGAATTCTAGTACAGATTGTTTAGTCCAATCCATAATCTGGTCTGGCAAGCCAAGAGCATGGTCTCGTAACTCCTCCCAGGTTCCGCATTGAACTGAGTCATCTCGGTCCAATCGCATACGATACATTGGCTTAACTCTGTCTTCAGCTTTCCACATCTTGTTAAGTGAAACTGCTCCGGTGGCTTCAAACATTCTATCTTGAGTACCCTCTACTGCACAAATGTAGGGGTAGCCATTATCAAGGTATCCGTCTCCAGTAAAGGCTCCTAGCGCGTAAGCCTGAGGATGAGCGGGCCCTTCTTCAACTGGTAGTTCAAACTTAGGTAAGTTCATCCCCACCTCAAGTTGGTCAGCTCGTAGCTTCTTGAACACCTTCTTGTTGGTCGGCGTAGATACACTAAACTCGTGATATGGTGTAGCTTTTAAATAAGAGCCATCACTGAAAGTAATCTTCAAGAACTCATCATTAGGCTTAGCTAAGAACGGCTTGACCTTAGACCACTGCTCTCCATTGAATACTTCCACCTCATGTCCTACTGTCTCTTTAATTGCCACCACCCCTTCACGAGTTTGAATCCTAGTATCGCCAGTGACGCAAGTCTCGTAAGGAGCGAGGGGCTGCTCAGCGCATGGATTGTATCCGATAACGTCTGGGTCGGGATACATATCGTCGTCCAGTCGGCCAACTCTTCGGGAGAGGTCAAGATTAATAAGTCCATATGGCTCGCCATTACCGTCATACCCGGCCCAGAAGTCTGGCGAGAGTTCATGCTTACCGTCCCAGACGACGGAATTGTTAGACATCGCTCGCCATTTTGGAATACTTCCCAAGTCCCATCGCTTTGCTTTAAGAAAGTCCACATCGTCTGCATCTCCTATGGCTATCTGTGCCGAGCGCCTTACGTTACCGGCCACTACAACATAGCCTATGATGTTCATAATGTCCAGGGCGTCTATCGGCCTTAGCTTCTTTCCAGCTCGTCGATTAAGGACATCATTAATAGCTCCGATTCCCCAGCACAATTCTTCAGGGCCTGAAGCTGTGCCTCCAAAGCCCTTAATAGGTGCGCCTTTCCCGCGTATGAGAACTGTGCTATAGGTAAATCCCCCGCCTCCGTAGAAATGGCTCTTAAGCAATTTTCCCAAGAGCTTGACCCAACCCTCTCGACTATCGGGTACAATATAGTCTGCGTCATTCGTATCACATCTCGTAACTTTTGCTCGTCTGACTTTTGGTAACTCATACACATACTCCTTCTGAATATTATAGCCCACGCCACACCCAAGCATCAGCATGTCCATGGCCCAGGTAAAAGGCTTAATCGGATGGTTCACTGGGCAGCTGGCGCAATTTTGCAATGAGGCCAACCCTAACTTCTTGACAGTTGGAGTTCCAAGTTGCCACAGAAAACGACCAGCCGGCATCATCTTCATCGTAGTCATATAACGTATGATGTCCTGCTTCTCGGAATCTGTTAACTGCATCTTCAACTGCTTGTCGCAAGCGTCTAAAATCCTGTCTACTGTCTCGTTCCATTCTTCTGTCGCTCCATTCTTGGTTGGTCGTGCATAAGTTCGCTTGTAAACTAAGTAGCCCAGCCCGTGCATGCCCCACGCAGGTTTTAGTTCTTTAGTCACTATTACCGTTCTCCATCTTCTTAAGTACATGTGGTTTAAAATCAACTAGCTTGAGTAATGAGTTCTCAAGACATACTACAACTGCTTCTTCTTGCTCACTCGACAACATCTGACTTACGCCAGACTCACCCATCAGTCCGTGTAATACTTCGTGGAATAAGGTGCTGTGTAACTTCTTCTTGGAATTGTTCTTAAGTAATGAAACCTTGATTATCTTTTCATGTATGTCAGTCTCCCCGTACTCGTTAGCTGCGTCTTCTAGTGCGTCATAATACTCAATAGTGTAGGTATTGCCAAATAGGACAACACTACCAGTTTTGTTTGTGCGACTGCTCATAATCGTGAAGCTCCTGCAAGATGGATGCCAACTCTTCGTCGGCCACTCCCCATACAGGTTCGCCGCCAGTATAAACATGCAATGTAGGCCATTCATCACCGAAGTATTTAATTAGCCTCTGAATCATGTCTCTCAATTCCGGGTCCATTTAACACCTCCATTACTGGGGGCATGTCTACTCCAGCCTCGACCAGGCAGGCATACCCGATTAATATAGCATCATTATAGTCTGTCTTATTCCAATTGTCCAGGCCCTTAACATGTTTTCTCCAACTTGCTGCGTAGACCTCAATTACGTTTGGTGTCGCTATGTTAGCCATGGCTACCCCCACAGCCCGCTGCAGGTTGATGGTGGCTTTCGAGTTACCCCCATTTATGTAGGGAGCTATCCCCTCAATGGCTAGCACGTCTGGTACTTCAAAACACTCCCGCCAAGCCCAAGCTTGCTTCTGTAACCTAACCCAAATAGGGCCACTGCGAGGCACCTCAAGGACTCCAGCCTCGATTAGCTTACCTGCCTTGAACAGGGCATAGCCGGGGAGAGAGTTGGCGGACCCGCTGGATGGGTCCACCGCAAGCAGATGGCAGTCTCTCAGTCGGTCTTTTAATGGCTCAATTGCCTTTGCGAACTTACTCATCCAGCTTTCGCCTCCCAAAGTGATGCAACTTCTCCACCGTCGCCAGTTAGGGCAATCTTTCCACCTAACTGTTTGTTTAACTCATTAAAGGAGTCCACCCGTAATATCTGAGCAACCTCCTCTGCATCGGCCTTGTCACACTCGACTAGGCTCTCATCGTGGAAGTCAATCATGATAGGTTCCCACTTGATGCCCCGCTCGTCTAACATCTTAGACCAAATGTCTACCCAGAAGACTAGGATGTCATGACCGGTGGATTGGCACACACGGTTAACTAAATCCTTAGTAAAATCAGCATGTACCCCAATTGGCCGTCCAATTCCATTCAATAACCAACCACCATTGGCACGCCACTGACGGAACAGCTCCTTCTCCCAGTCCTTGATGCCAGCGTACAGCTCCCAGAAGGCCTTGTGCAAGTCATATACCTCTTCAAGAGTAAGCTGAATACCTGACAGCCTTAGGGTCTCGTGTATCTTTCTAGGGCCAGCACCGTAGTTGGCACTCAAAGTGAACACCTTAGCTACAGTCCGCCACATCTTCTCTTTCTTCTTGGTAATACTTATTGCTTCCGGGGTGGGCGCATCGGGATTATACCCATGCGCTCGCAGTCTCTCCCGTATGGTTCCTCGCAGATTAGCGCCATTGAACAAGTAAGCGTCTTGCTTGGGCCGTCCGGGTCCGTACAACTTCCAGAGTGTGGGGTCACGAGACAGTTCAGCGAGCACAATGTTTTCGAGTGAGGTAAAGTCAACATCAACCCAAGCCCGCCCCTCGGGAGGACGGTAGCAGGATAAGTAACCTTCTGACTTTGGGACTTGCTGGAAGTTAATCCCACCCGCTCCCGCAAGTCGTCCTGTGAGAGTGCCAGGGACCCTAAAACCAGGGTGAATCCTATAGCCCCCAAGATTATCTGTCCTCGCATGCTCGATTGCTGACTCGACATAAGATAGCTCCTTCTGCAAATCACTCGGCCTACGTAAGGCCTTACCTAAGTCTCCCCATAGGCCCATGGCTCGCTTGTCTACCGCAGGTGCTCCCTTGTCAGTAGTCAGCTCAACGGGGTACTTAAGCCGGTTATAGATTAACTCGGTTAACTGAACTCCGCTACCCATATTAAAAAACTCGGACAGGGGAGCTTGGAGTAAGGCTTCGTACTGCCTCACCCAAGTCAGCCAATTCTTGCTTACGTCCGGCGTCTTTGTCTCAAGGTCATGTTTCCATTTAAGCCATGCGCTTGTAGCCACTCCTCGCGCAGTAAGTCGTTTAGGCTCTCTAGGCAAGGAAAACTTTCGGTACTGAGCAGGAGCCTTCTCGAACTTATCCCTAAGAGCCATGTTACGCCTCTCGCTTGCGAAGGCCTCAACCTCTGGTCTCTCGAATACCAACTGTTTAGCTTCCTCAATCTGAGACTCCAATGTGGCTTTATGGGAGAGTAGGCCCTCCATGTCTACATTAATCCCATTTAACTTTTGCCTAATCAGGTGGCCAATTAGGCGATTAAAAGGGCCCCGGACGTAACTGTCCAGGGCCGGGAATGAGGACAATACAGGCAATAATACTTCTTGCCATAATAGGTACGTTGACTCTGCATCGAGGCAACAATACCCACCTAATATGTGCGAGGGTGCATTAGACATTTGAGCCTTATCCGGGGATACATACCGCAAGCAAGGCTTGCCTGCGACAATCCATTTGTCGCGTCGGTAGTATCCCTTCGCGGGCTCTTTCTTGACTGACTTGGCATATCCATTGTCGATTAGCCAATTGTCCAAATTCTTCTCGTTAGTCTCTTTCCACCCGAGTAGTTCCACTTGGGCGGTCTTCAACGACCAGCTTTGATTAAACCATCCTTCAGTTGCAGCTAGTTTATAGGTAGCGAACGTGCAGGCTAACCAATTCAGTTGGAGTTCTGGGGCCCCTAAGGGGACCTGGCCCAAGAAGGACCGGTCAAAGAACATATTATGCGCCAAGAGGGGGACTCCCTCTTTAGCAAGGTGACGGAGGATGTATTCAATCAGTCCTGGCTTACATTCATCGTGCTTAGTAGAAACGTAGACACTACCACGAGAGTCAGCAAAGCCGACCCCCACAATCTTGTCAGTTAATGGGTCCACACCCGTGGTCTCAATATCAATCGCCATCGGCTCAGTTGGAGAAGGTCTCTCAGTCCACAGGAAGTCAATCTCAGTGAGCTTGCTCATCTTTGGGAATATGTAGGGTACTGTCTTCGGGTGTCTCGTCACTGGATTCAGGAGTGCATAAGGAAACTGCTCTTTCATCGGAATTGATACTGTTACCACTGGATTTGTCCTCCTTACGTTCCTGAATTAATTTATTTGCCCAAGCTTCGGGCAGCCCGGCTAATTGACCCAATCGTTCCATCTCTTTAAAGTAGAGGCCGTACCCCCCGAAAGGGTAGGAAGTCGTGCCTCCTTCCTTAAGGGAGGTACTCATGATTAACCTTCTGTACCAGTTGCGGTGGTAACTGCATTAGCACCGAACTTGTCAATAGCGATGTAGTACTGAACTTGCTCAGCACCTTCGCCGATTGGAGAACCAGACAGAGCAAAGCTACCGTCGTCGTACTTCTTGACATACAAGCCGCAGACGATTGTAGACTCGCCGCCTTCTTCTTGAGGCAAAAGCTTCAAGTAAGCAACGGGGTGATTCTGCGAAGGAATCTTGTTAGCTGCCGCTACCAAATAAGTTGCGTCTGCAGTAACACCTTCAGCCAAGCTGGTCACCAAATAAGGCTTGCCGTTCTTGCCGACAATGCGCTTCATGTTGTGAATCAGCTCGTACTTGCCGATTCCCTTCTTCTTGCCGTCTTCGCCACGCTCGTAAGGGCGTGACTTCAACACAAGGGTTTCACCATTGATGCCTAGGTCAGTTGGAATTACATTTTTCATTTAACACTCCTATTAGTTTGAGTAATGGCCTCGCGCCACTCTTTCACATTTGGGGTACTCTTCTCATCGACACAACAGAATCCAGAACCCCTAAGGGGACAGTACGTGTCTGGCTGCCACTTGGCTCCTTTAGCTTTTTGTCCAGTGTGCCTATCAAACCGTAAAGTCTCCTTAGGGAAGTTCTCTACTCCGTTACCTAATTCGCTCAGAGTCTCATAGTAGTCTCTTATGCCAGGCTTACTGATGACAGACTCTTTGCCATTCACCAACAATGTATCACCTTCCCACTGCAATGTCCAGGTCCGATTGAAAGGTCCCACCTGATACATGTAATTTGATATGGGGTCATATCGTCCTTCTGGCACATCCTTAGGCCAGCCGGACTTTGCAGTGTTCCAGTTACACCGTGAAGTGTAATGAACGTCAAAGGGCAAGTCATTAAGAAGCATGGAATAGTGTCCGGCTTGCATTAATGCCTTAACCCTAGGACGGTCATGTAATACATCTCGGGCTGTACCAGCCGAGAAGATACCTTTAAGTTCAATACCTGTCTGCGGGACACCGTACTTGTCACATAGGACAATGTCTGGCCTCCCTGAGACAGTAGTACCATTAGAGGTAACCCACTTAACGGCAATCTCTTCTTCGCGCTTAATGGTCCCATCATGGGCTCGCTGCAGGGCATCCACCCAGCCATCCTCATTAAGCCTTCCGCCGTTAAACATTAACTCCTGCCAAACTGCATTGGGGCCGTCATCTATTGCGCTGGCGTGACTCAAATCAATGTTCTGCCAACGCGCATAGACTCGTCGCATACACTTATCAGTGCCTACCACATTATTGGGTAGCATACAGCCAACGTCTCCTCCACGTAGGTTGCCTACCTTCTGGGCCTCATCTTCATTCTGTGAAACTTCTCGAAGACGTAGTCCCTCTTGGAAAAGTTGGGCTGTATTCAATCTCATTTTAATATCTCCGATAAAGGAGGCATCTCAAAGGCCTCGTCAAGTTGCTGCGGATGCTTATAGCGGTCATCCTTTAGCGTGCCTAGCTCTTGCATTCTTAGAATCATTGCTAACCCTGCAAGAGCACAGCCAAGATGGCTAACAGTTACTCCTAGATTAGCTGTCGAGTCCCTATCGTTGTCTTCGCCATCGTTCCAAGCAGCTAGGTGACGACGGATAGCTCCTACAAGACGGCTAGCCTCTAAACCTTTGCAGTAGTTCCATCTGCCGTATTTTTGCTCGCCATTCATGAAGGCCAAAGCCATCTGCTGCATAGCAACTCGGGGTACTAGCGATAAATCTGGCTTCCCATAATCGTGTTTTTGGGCCTTGTCCATATAAAAGTCTCCCTAAGTAGATTGCATGTCCTAAATCGTAAGTCCAAGCGATAAGGACGGGCTCCTCCCCGTCCCTTCCTGCATACAGGGCCCATTCTCGCTCGTCTGGTCCGTCTTCCTTGACGTAGGTCACCTTCGGTGCCCCCACCTTCACGCTGGTATCGTCGCTCGGAGTCTCCATGCTCGGTTATCACCCTTCTGCACTTCTTGTAACAGGGTTTCCGGCTGCGTCCACCAAACCTGACCCGGTGGCTGGAGCCTCACTAGTACTGTTGTCCTGGTTGGCCAATGCTCCAGTATCAACGCCTTCTTGTGGCTGAACCTCGTCAGTAGCTCCTCCATTGTCTCCAGCTCCACTGTCATTTGCCTGGGCCGCCTTCTCTGCTATAGCGCTCTGTATAGCTTGCATGTGAACGTTAAATCCTACTTCAATTAGCTTGCGGAGCATTTCGTTAATCGTGAGGCTCTGCCCCAAGTGGTCATGGATGTCTGCCGCTAGCAGGTTCAAGTTACCCCACTCTCGCGGGGTGAACTTCAACGTCTCTGAATGTACTTGTTTTGCCATAATAAGTCCAGTCCTTAATTAGAAAAAGTTGGAACACCAATGATTTCAACGGGTGGGTCAGGTGTAATGCGCTCGGCTCCCTGAACTCCAGTCTTAGCAGTATTCTTCTTCTTGCCGAAGAAACGGAAGCGACGGGGCTCTTCATGGACGTTAGCTACGCCTTTGAAGTCTTTCACCACCAATAGCCAGTTAGGGTCAATCTTAGTAGCTAACACGTGAGCAGGCCAGATAGTCTCTTTGTCGAAATGGAAGTCAAATAAGTGAGAGTCCATCTCCATAGAGAGAAGTAAAGTGAGCCTAATCTCAGCGTTAATCCTTTCTAGCTCATCTGCCCAGTAGGACAAGGTCGGAGCTAGGATGGGCCGCCGAGTCATGATTCTCGCTGGGTGAAACATGAGCTGGGTATTGGCCAAGGTATAGCGCTCAGTACATTGACTTAGGATGGTAAATGCCATTGACATAGCATACATACCTACACCGCAGCGTACTTTGTAGCCTAGGTATTGAGCACCTTCGATGGCATCAATAATTTGGTTACCTGCAGAGACGCTCCCACCATAGGAGTTAATAAAGAGATTAATTGGCTTATCCAAGGGGCCAGTAGCCAGGCTACGTACCTTACGGGCAACATCCTTAGCCATACTGCCGTAGATAGTCCCAATGAGTTTAACTGTCCGCTCGGGATTAAACTCGACAACGTGAGCATTAGCCTGTCCTGCCAAAAAGGTCAGGAAAAAGGCTGTAGCCAAGATTAAGATTAAGTTTCTCATTTACATACTTCCTTTACATTAAGTTTCTTATAGATAGCGTTTACCTTTGCGGCATACGTCTGTCTAAAATGGGGTGTCTTTGAATGGTAGCAGGAGTAAGCCTCGCTACCTAGGCTGGCGCATTCGTGAATCTTTACGCTTAGTATGTGCAAGTGAGCCTCCGTCTGATACCACACATCATTCATTAACCGCTTTAAGTTAACATTAAAATGACCGGCTGTCCAGCGATTTATCTGAAAATAACCGTAATCATATCCGTCCTTTGACACGATGTTACGATAATGACTCTCCACATGGGCTATGGCCAGGCTTCGTTTAATCTCTAAGCCATACCGCGGGGCCAGGAATCGCAGTGCTTTACACAGTTCCTCTGGTGCCTGGAGCACCGGCTGGGCTGGCGCAGTGCCAACCCAACCCAAAGAAAGGAGAAAAACCATGGAAATGCACAAGTTAAGCCTTTTTAGGCGGCTCAGTGCATGTGACATTTAATGACCTCGTTCCGTCTTGCTCAAGAGTTAATTCAATATGCTTAGTGCACTTGTTAGCAGCTCTGCAACCTTCGGTAGCAAGCCACACGTGAATTAAGTCCCACTTAACTAATTTACCGTTGTCAGGCACGAGGGTAACCTCAGGTGCCACACATAAGAAGGCCGTAACGGCCAGACTACTCAACATGATGCGATGCCTCCCAAAAATGAATTATACAATCTGGCTTAGTTTCAAGCCAGGCCTTAACTTTATTGAAGACCATTGTAGCTAAGCTCTCGTGCTCGGGCTGTAACTCAACCCAGTCATTATCCACGAGGTACACTACATCTGGCTTGAATTCAAAGTGGCCTAGTAAGCGTGCTGTAGCCACACCTTCAATGATACAGTTACCGCCATGTGTCTCTACAGCACGTAGTAGGGCATCTGGTATTAGGTCCCAAGGACGGTCGATAAAATCATCCGTGTGCACAATGGGAACTTTTAAATCGTTCGCTAATCTCCTAGCCAACGTTGTCTTGCCGACTCGGGGCCTTCCTATAATCGCTGTTAGCATACACGTCTCACTTCTTCTTAAACTTAATTATCTTCGCCGATTTCGGCTGTGACCGTTTCACCCTTTGCTCTCTTAGAGCGTCCTCTACCGTTCGCCGCTTGGGAGGTGGCGGGGGTACTGCCCTGCGTCGAGGAGGCCGCCGGTGATGCAGTGAGTTAACCCACTCCTGGTACTCCTTAGCCAGCCTTTTCTGCTCATGCCGTTGCTGAATTGAGGCCAGGACGATGGCTACCGAGAAGGCAGCCAACAGTCCCAAGAACAATATAACCATGAGGGCCATTGTCTAACCTAACTCAATTATCTCGCCTTCGGCGGAGACAACCTGTTTCAGTAAGCCACTTTTATTACGGCCATTAAGTTGCGGACTAGCAAGGCGACAGTTTCCTGGAGTATAGTCGGAGTCAGTATTAATCCTGTCTAATTGAAACTGTCGCGGATTGGCAACAAATTCATCCTTAGAAATACCCAACTCTTGTAGCTCCAGTTCTACCCATTGACGAAAGGAATTGATATCCTTAATCCACTCCGAGCAGACCTTAATGCCACGCTCACCGTAGCGATGATAGCTTCGGTCAGTGGGACGATAACACCGTCCCATCATCCCATCGTACTTCTTACCAGTCACATAAATAAAGGTTTTCATTTCTTTGGACCTTTCGTTTTATCTTTGCCATCTTTCCCGGGATTACCCTTATCCCCCTTTGGGCCTCGGTCACCTTGGGGTCCGGTTTCGCCTCGTGGGCCGGCTGGGCCAACTTCGCCCTGGGGACCTACAATAGACTCACCATCTTTGCCATCAGCCCCAGCAGGGCCGACGATAGACTCGCCGTCTTTCCCATCCCTTCCGGCGTGCCCGCGCTCGCCATCTTCAATTCTTGCCATTGTGCCATCTTCGCAAATGATTAAAGCATCTCCACCCACTAGTTCTTCTACCTTGCAAGATGTTCCGTCATCGCCTGGCTTGCCCCGAGGAGCGGGCCGGCCCGGTGTACGAGTATGTACGTAGTCAGACAAGGTAGTCCAGCGAGGGTCAGCGTAGTTTGAGAGGGTAGACCATCTCTCGTCAAGGTCAGAGTAAAGAGCGTTCTTAGTTTGCACAGTCCAGTCATGTGCGTCCTCACTGCGCTCACCGAGGTAGCCTCCGCAGCCTGACATCCAATACATGAAGCCAATAAACATCGCACCGATTACAATTAGTCTAGTCATTTTTCTTTTCCTTGCAAATATAGGTTTCATAATCGTGTATCTACCACGGTAGTCGTGTCGATATTAGAATGCTCAGCCGTTATGGTTATCTTCATCTTTCTTCTTCGCCTCCATTTCTGCTTTGAATGCTCCGCACTGACAGCCTTCATCCATTAGAACTTTAATGTCACACGTACACTTAGGCTTAGTGTAGCTGGATAGGGGCCTGCCGTAAACTGGATGCTCGCCCAGCTCCTCTGGCTGCTCGTCACCCGCATCACCGCAATAGTAAGCGGGGTCCTTAGAACCCGCGCTCGACGACGAGTCGTAGGCAGGGTCGTGCTTCTTCCTGAACTCGTCAATCTGTTCCCGCACTGCCTTAGCCCAGTCCTCATCGGTCGCATCCTTAGACATGTACATAGGCGGGGTAGCCCCGAGAGGCAGCCAGTACATGCCTTCGCTAGACTGGACCTGACGGCAATCTTGAGTGAACTGGCATACCCACACTAAGGTTTCAGTTGCTCGGTCCTTGTCAGCTAGCTCCCACTTCAATAGGTTACTGAGTTCAAGGTGCTCAACTGAATCGCCGCCATAATTGTCCCTCATCATCTGCTTAATCTTCTGAGGTCCAGCCCCGTAGGCAGCAGCTAAGTTGATGGCCTTAAGCATCTTGTTCATCTCTTTGGAATACATAGGGGACCTGCCATAGGGGTCAACTTCCGAAGCACACCGGACCGGCTCCTCATACAACTCCCAGTCTGTAGCTGCAACGCCAGCCAGTTGCAAGGAATGCAAACTTCCGTTAGTAGAATTTAGTACAGCCCCATCCTCGTCCATAAACTGGTAAGCCTCAGGTGCGTAGCATGCACGCCTAACCTTCTTGCCCTGCATCATCTGGTCAAGGGCCCACACGAAGCTTCCTTTGGTCACTTCGAGAAGCCTCGTTTCCCCTGCCAACTCACGACAGGGATTGTCCAACCACTTACCTAATTTACTCATCGTCTCTCCGTCCTGCTGCGCGGCTGCTTAGCACAGACGCACTCGCCAGTTAGTGGTTCGTAGCGGTCCACGAGGAACCTGCCACACATCTGTCGGCATTGTTTCATTACGTTCTGATGGTCCTGAGGCCTCCATACCTCAGGGGTTACACACGTGCTGGCTAGCAGGCCGGCTGCTAGCAGGGTTAGTGCTGTGTTTCGTACTTGTTTCGTAAACATTCTAAATACTCCTTGGCATTCGACTCGCCATTCTCTGCACTATGCCACAGAATGCACTCTTTGTCCAGAGCTTTCGGCACTGGGCCTGGAGTATAAGTAAGGTAGTGAAATAGTAAGGCAAACGGGAGTAATACCCAGAAGCCAATAGTTGAAATTATTGATTGTAACATAGTTATACTTCCTCCTGGTTCGCCTTTCGGCTCTGGACATCCTCCTGATTTGATGCTATACTTTCTCTGCACTCAGGCAGGGTGGCCTCATCAATCTCCTTAAGCCTAGTTAGTTCTGCGATTAGCCTAACTAGCTTAGCCTCGCCTATCCATGAGACGTTAGTCTTACTCATAAGCCAAGTCCTTCTGTATGGTTACTTGATTCCACTGTTCGTACACATCCCGCTCTCGGGTCTTTCGGTCAGTTACAATCCCTGGCTCGTGGAGAAGCCTGCACCGGCCCCCCTCGCAGGTAGTGATGTGGTCAATGTATTCCCTCAGCTCGTCGTAGTCTAAGCCTAGTTTATGAGTTAGGTGGGCCTTAGTCTGCCACCCGTCGTAAAGTAAGAGCTGGAGCTTAGCTACCTTATCTTGGTCAAAATCTGGTCGTCGTCTACTCATCGGTCACTCTCCTTCCCTAAAATTAATCCCCTGAAGCGAACCTCCGCCTCAGCCTCACTGATGTCTCCCAAAGTCATATCCTCGTAGAGTTCTAGCATGGCCACTGCGCGGTGTAGTAGGGCCTCGCCATCCTTCCCATAAGTATCCCAGCCACGAATGGCCAGTTCCTCAGCTATCTCCCTTAATTTGTGTGCTTCAACCATTTACTTATCTCCTTCTTTTAAAAGGCCTTCGACCTTGAACTCCTGGCCGTCTAAGGCGTTAGTTAAATTGAATTCCATTCTTACCCACTTCTTCCCTCGCATTGCCCGCTTGGAGTCGTTCAGCCTCTGGCTTGATGCGGGGAAGAAAGGCAGCCTACGTTGCCACAGGACTAGTTCGACTACATATTGCATATACTTAGAGTGTGCAAACCTCCGCTTCTGCGTTGCCCATAGTGCGCTATCCCAGCTAGTCACGATGGTAACCTCAGCGGGGTGCCTCGCCATGGGGGACACATAGTAGCTGCAAAAAGACTGCAAACCGGCAAACTGGAGGGCTTCCAAATGGCCCTGAACCCAATCAGGGGTAGTCCTCTCAAAGGGCACAAGCTGGCCGTCGGTAGCCGTCATGCGCCATCCCTCCCTAACCCCGGGGCGGGGAGCCCACAAGGGGCTAACTGGTTTGGATTTAAATTTGATAGTCATTCTCGTCCTCCTGCCCCAAATTGAATCATCTCTTCCATGCTAACCTCTCACGTACTTGGTTTGAATAAATTTCCTAAGTTCTATGTACTGGTCATAATCTACCGCCTTTATGGCCTCGGTGATTCGGAGCCAGCCCGCGAGGGGGCCAAGCTTGCCTACAGTGAAGTCTGGAGCGCCATTACTGTCAATGGTAACCAGTTTGGATTTAAGACAGCTATCCAAGTAAAGGATAGCCGCCTGCTTGAGTTGGGTAGCCTCCTGACTCTTAGTTGCCTCTGAGATGGCCTCATCAAGTTGTTTGGGTACGCTGTCTGTGATAACATCAGTCATAATTTCCTCCTCGTAGGCCCAATCAGGTAGCAACCTCACGCTGCTACCTTTCCAGTTACATCGCCGTACAGTGCCGCAATGTCACTCATCAATCTATCATTTTGCTTCACCGCTG
>JABAOC010002158.1_pt2 | contig 25970 bp, 22 predicted proteins | sample 7062161 | NCBI WGS metagenome assembly JABAOC01 (sample SAMN14538625, study PRJNA623070) | marine sediment metagenome | biome: marine biome [ENVO:00000428]; feature: marine pelagic biome [ENVO:01000023]; material: deep marine sediment [ENVO:00002113] | place: India: Gulf of Khambhat ... | reverse complement strand
CGGCCTGAGGGGCCCGGCTGGCCAGGAAAGAGAGCGGTGCCACGCCATAGCCGCCACCCACCAGCAGCATGCTGTCTCCTCGGATGTCAAAGCCTCTCCCCAGAGGCCCACGGATCCATAAGCGGTCTCCGACCTCAAGCTGGTGCAATCGCCCGCTGAAAGGGCCCACTTTGGCCACAGTCAAGGTGACCGGATCGTCGCTGGCGAGGCTGAAGGGCTTCTCGTCGAGCTGGGGGAGCCAGAGCATTACGAACTGGCCCGGTTGGGCGTCAAGCCGGGAGTCCAAGGTGAAGGTCTTGACCCTGGAGGTCTCCTCAGCGATCTCGGCTATGCTCATCGGACGGTGGAGCATCCTAAAGTCCAGCCTCTCATGCTGTCGAGGGAGATAGAGACGCAATTGTTCCGGCGTGGATTATAAGACACCCACACTGAGAAGAAAAGCCGCGCTTGGAGACTGAGAGGAGCGGATGGGTATTTACCTGCCCTGCTGGTTAAGGTGGAATCCGCGGATTTCTCTTGATTCACCGCTGCAATGGCGATATAATCTCTTGGAGGGACACGCCGGGCACACACGACGGCTGGTTCGGACTGTTCATCGTCTACAACACCTCAGCACAGCGACATCCCTTGCGGGTTCTGGGTCGAGAACACATATGGCACAAACCTGGGTAGTTCCGCTCGATGAGGGCAGTCGGGAGATGCGCCCGCTGCTGGGAGGCAAAGGAGCCGGCCTGGCCGAGATGACGCGCCTGGGCATCCCCACTGCCCCCGGGTTCGTCATCACCACCGAGGCGTGGCACAACTACTCGCCCGGCTCCCGTTCTCTGTTCCCATCGCTGTGGGAGGAGGTGACAGAAGCCTTGGCGGCCCTCGAAGCCGAGACCGGCAAGGAGTTTGGGTGTCGAAGCAAGCCGCTGATCGTGTCGGTCCGCTCCAGTCCCGCTGCGTCCATGCCCGGCCAACTCAAGACCATCCTGAACGTCGGGCTGACCAGGGAGATCGTGGATAGCCTTGCAGAGCAGTCGCCACGTCCCGAGTCCTGGTGCGACGCCTATATGCGGCTGATAAGGCTGTATGGCGGCACCGTCCATGACATCCCTAAGGACAAGTTCAGAGATGTGCTTGAGCGGCGCCAAAGGGGAGGGACTGCCGGGGAACGAGAAAGACGGGTTGACGTTGAGGTCCCTGGATCTGTCATCGAGGAGTTCCTGGCGCTCTTCCGTGACGAGACCGGCGGGGAGTTCCCCCAAGACCCATACGTACAGCTGGAGCGGAGCATCGCGGCGGTCTTCGACTCCTGGTTCGCTCAGAACGTCGTCGAGTATCGTGCGCTTGCGGGAATCCCGGACGACCTGGGCACAGCGGTGGTGGTGCAGATGATGGTTTTCGGGAACATGGGCCTGGATTCCGGCAGCGGAGTGGTATTCTCGCGGAACCCCGCCACCGGTGAGAAGGAACTGTACGGTGAGTATCTCCCACGGAGTCAAGGGGAGGACGTTGTGGGTGGGCTGGTGACTCCACGGAGTATCTCCGAACTGGCTCGGGAACAGCCAAAGCTGTACGAGGAATTGAAAGACATCTGCGCTCGACTGGAAGCTGCCGGTCGAGATGTGCAGGATGTCGAGTTCACGATCGAAGAAGGTCGGCTCTGGATCCTTCAGGCCCGTCCAGCGAAACGCACCCCTCTGGCCACCGTCAAGGCGGCGGTAGATATGGCCCAGGAGGGGCTCATCTCCCGAGAGGAAGCGGTCCGGCGGGTGGACCCTGAGTCGCTTGGACAAATGTTCGTTACCTCGTTGACCGATGCCTCGGCTGCAGATTTGCTGGCTCAGGGGATCGAATGCAGCCCAGGAGCTGTGAGTGGCAGGGTGGCACTGGATGTTGATCAAGTCGAGCAAATGGCGCGCGAGGGTGGGCCCGTGATCTTGGTTAGAGAGCAGACCAGCCCTGACGATGCGGCCGTGATGCCCTTGGTCTCGGGAATCTTGACCCGACACGGTGGGGCGACGTCTCACGCCGCGGTGGTTGCCCGGGGCCTGGGCAAGCCCTGCGTGGTGGGATGTGAGGCCATGCAGATCGACGTCGAGGAGGGACGAGTACACTTTGGCGAGGTGACTATCGCGTCAGGAGATGAGATCTCTATCGATGGCAGCACCGGCAGGGTATTTGCGGGCAGAAAGGAGCTTGTCGCGCCCTGCCTGTCGGAGGCCGGGGAGTTGAACACACTGCTCGCATGGGCGGATGACTTGCGCCGCCTGCGGGTCTTGGCCGATGCGAGCACTCCGGCCGAGATCGAGGTGGCTCGTGAGTTGGGGGCTGAGGGGATAGGCATCCTGCGTACCGAGCGCCTGTACTACGACGCTGACTTCTTGCCGATCTTCCGTAAGGTGATTCTGGCCGAGGCGCAATCGGTCAGACAGGCGGCGCTGGATGAACTCCGCTCTCTGCACAGCGAGGAGTTCCGCGCCGTCTTCGATGCTGCTCAGGGCCTACCGGTGACTGTGAGGCTGCTCAGCGCGCCGCTGGAGCACTTCCTGCCATCCAGAGATGCACTACTGACGGAGTTGGCTGAACTTCGCCTGGCCCAGCGCTGGAGTGAGGAAATGGGGCGACTGGAGGAGATGCTGCGAGCGGTCGATGGCTGGACGCAGGCAATCGCAGAGTATGGGTTGCGAGGTGCTCGCCTGGGAATCGCTGCTCCCGACGTTGTGCGGGCACAGCTTGAAGCCCTGTTCAACGCGGCCGGGGCTGGCTCCGTCGGTGATCTGCGGATACTTGTCCCCTGTGTCACTTACTCAGGCGAGGTAGAGCACTACTTGCAAGTGATTTCCAACGTTGCCGATACGGTAGGAGAGCGGGAGGGAAAGCGGATCGCCCACAGCGTTGGTGCTATTATCGAGACCCCGCGGGCGGCGCTCGTGGCGGACCAACTGGCCTCCAAAGTCGATTTCCTTTGTTTCGACCGCGATGGCCTCACGGCCGGCGTTCTCTCATGCTCTCAGGAGGAGCGCCGCAAGTTCCTCCCGGGGTACATGGGTGAGGGGATCATCGGGTTCGATCCCTTCAGTACGGCGGACGAAGAGTGGGTAGGTTCCCTGATACGGCTGGCCGTGGAACGAGCTCGCGCCGCCAGGCCCGATATCGGGATCGCTATCTATGGAAGCCACTGTCATGAGCCCGCTTCCATGCAACTCCTTCATGAGTGGGGGCTTGATGCTCTCGTGTGCGACCTTTCGCAGTTGTTGGCCGCGCGCCTGTCGGCTGCTCAAGCCGCCATTGGATAGTGTCTAGCCTGCGAGGACGGTATTCCCGTGCGTGAAGGATTGATCTTCCTTACCATAGGTCCATCGGGGACCGGCAAGAGCAGTATCATCGAGGGCGTGGTCTCGCGCCTGTCCAACATCGAACGGATAGTGACTTATACTACTCGGGAGAGACGTCCGGGTGAGGTGGAGGGCTTCGAGTATCATTTCGTGAGCACTGACGAGTTTGAGCGACTGAAAGCCGCCGGCGAGTTGGCGGAGTGGCAGGCCTTCTACGGCCATCAGTATGGCTCCTCCCGGGATCGGCTGGAGTCTGCCATGGCCAAAGGTCTGGATCTGATCGGGGCGTATGACGTCTTGGGTTCGGTGGAGTTGACGAGTCGCTATCCTCGCCACGTAGTGACGGTCTTCATCCTTCCCCCTTCAGTTGAGGAACTACGGCGTCGTCTAATCGATAGATACGGTGAGGAGACCGAGGAAGGGCGCGTGAGGTTGAATCGGCTGGAGATGGAGATGAGCCACGCGGATTCCTTCAAATACCACGTTTGCAACGAGGATCTGGAGGAGGCCATAGAGGACATGATAGGTATCGTGCGCGCGGAGCGATCTCTGGTGGAGCGACCAGATGCCTCGACCTGAGTCATCTCCGGTCGGGCAGGGGGTCGGCCACACGGGCGATGGACTCCATTCGTTTCGGGTCCACATGAGGGGCGTTGGAGAGCAAGTTCGCTCAGAACCTGCACCGGCCAAGGTGCAGCGATACGCCCGCATGTACGAGGTCGGCTTGCCCCTGGACATCACCGTGAGGTGGTACCCAGCTACATCCCTGGAGGCCATGGAGGCCAGGGTGGAGGAACTCACCGGCCAGGGTCGGCAGGTGTGGATCTCCCAAGGCCTGCCCTGGGACGTGAGCGCCGGGGAGGGGCTGTCCAGCATCGAAAAGGGTACCGATCTCATCAAGGGTATCGAATCAGTGACTGATTTCCGGTCGGTGGCCATTTCCCATCTGCGCGAGTGGGGTGCGGGGTCTTGGGCCAAAGTATACTACGATACCCCCGTGCGTTCGCTGACTGGTGGAGTGATAGCCATAGACACCAACCGGCACGATGGCATATTGCGAGGTGATATGCGGACCCTGCGCCTGGAAGCTGCTGCGGGCATTTCCGACGTCCGCCACTTGCAGCGCCAGATGTCAGCCCGTCGGTTGCTGGTGGCCTATTCCGAAGAACCGGTGTTCGAAGAGATCGAGGCCGCCTTGAAGCCCACTCACTGGACTGTGGAAGGTGTTTCCGGTCTCTCCAAGGCTCTCGACAGCGCGCGCAAGATGGGGTCTGGGGAACCGCGCCTGGTGATGATCGACTGCATCCCCTCTCAGGGGAAGGGTCTCAAGGTCGTGGGAGATTTCAAGGGGACGGAAGAGACCGCCCACATACCGGTGGTTGTGATCCTGAGTCCGGAAGCCGAGCTGACGCCTGAGGTGCGCAGACAGGTGGCAGATGTGATCCGCTATCCGGTGTCGCCTGAGGAGGTGCGGACCACGGTCTTCAAGACGGGATTTCGCTTGCTGGGCGATGCAAGGGGCTTCGATCTCGCTCTGCCGGACCAGAGCGCCCGGCGGGAGGCTGAGGATCTGTTGAGGACGGTTATGGGTAGCGGCGGCGGGTACCGGCGGATGATGGCGCAGATCGCCAACGCGGAAGCGCGCCCCACCATCGCCTTCGAGTTCAAGCTGGTCCCCCGGGCGCCCTACGAGTTCTTCTTCATCGACTACGAGTGGTCAGGGGCGAAGCACCCTTTCCATCGTTTCGATTGGTTCTGGTCCCCTACTGGCCGATGAGGGTGTCAAGGTAGAAGAACCATGGGCGAACCACGGACCATAGTCGTCTTTGATGGCGACGACACTCTTTGGAAGACGCAGCAGTTGTACGCTGCGGCCACAGCCGAGTTCTACCGGCGGTTGGAGGAGCTAGGTTTCGACCAAGGGACGATGCGAAGCCTGTTCAGGTTCTTCAACAGGCCGCGGCTGGACGATGCGCGATCCGGGCGAGAGCGCCGCAATAGCGCAATCAAGGACACGTATGCGGCTCTGTGCCGGGAAAAGGGGTGGGTGCCGGATCCTCAAGTGATGGAGGAACTGCTGGCGCCCAATGAACAGGTCTACAAGGCCGATCCGGAGCCGCTGGAGGGTGCGCAGGAAGTTCTGTCTGCGCTGGCCGACCAGGCTACTCTGGTATTCTTCTCGGGAGGGGAGGACGCAGTCCAGCGCAGCAGGCTGGCCAAGACGTCCCTGGGTGCCTGCTTCGACGGTAGGATCTACGTGATGCCCTTGAAGGACACAGCCGCATTGAGGCACGTCCTGGAGGAAGAGGGAGCCGAACCAGGCCAGACCTGGATGGTGGGCAACAGTCCTCGCTTCGATATCAATCCGGCCCTGGGTTTGGGGCTCACCTGCATCTGGCTGCATACTGGGTTCTGGAGGGGGGATATCGAGGAGTTCGCACCACAGCCGACGTTCGTAGCTTTTGCACTCCATGAAGTGCTGGGCATCATAAGCCAGGGTTCTCCCCTTGGCTCTGGTGGCAATGTCGCCCTACAGCAGGATCAGTCGGAGATCAAGCTCTGGTTGGAGGGGAGGGGCGTGAACGCGGCGGAAGCCATGCTGGTAGGTACGAGCCTCACGCACGACATCAATCCTGGACTCGAGTTGGGCTTTCGTTGCGTTTGGCTGTATGCTGTACCCAAAGAGGGCGAACAGGAAGCATCGCGCGGTAAGATCTACGTGGCCTTTTCCAGAGGTCGAGTCGAGGAGATACTCTCCTCACACTGGAATCGAAACTCCGAGGGTCAGGTGCTGTGGAGAACAAGAGGGGATCATGACGGAGCCCGACCTGAGGTCAACGACTGAGCCCGGGGGGACAATCGTGCGACGAGGGCATCGGGGCAGGGGTTTCTCGATCCGTGTTGTCGAATGAGGCTGCAAAGGTAGTTCATCCATGAGTGACGGTAGCAACAAGAAGCCGAAATCGCGAGCAACGGTAGAAGAGAGATCGGAGTCGAAATCTTCCGGCCTTGTCAATAGGCTGCTGCAACAGTATCCGGACTTGGCGATCCCTGAGAACTTCCTGTCCTTTGTGGCGAAGCAGGAGGCGCTACGCCACCCTATCCGCCGCGCCGATACCGGCCGGGCGTTGGATCGGTTCCTTTTCGACATCGGAGTGGATGGAAATACGGTGTGCAGATTCCTCGACTCGGATTCGAGGCTGGTCTCGAAGCTGAGCTACCCGTCGTTGCTGCAACGCCCTGTGGACGAGGTTCGCTCGCAGCTGGAAGAGCGCTTGTCGGCCGTCTTTCCTCTACAGCAGGCTGTGCTGGACAGCGAAGTGCTTACGGGGTTCAACCGTCACGACCGGGCGCACCTCAGGTCTGTCACCAGAAGGATGCTGGCGCTGCTGCGGGCAAGGGAGCGGAAATCTCCCACCGACGCCCAAACGGAGAAAGAAGCGACTATCGCCGGATACCTGCACGACAGCGGGAATCTTATCTCTCGCCAGTATCACGGGCTGTACGGGGTCTATCTGCTTACACAGTTCTTCACCGATGTAGATCAGGACGAGCGCACACTCTCCAGCTTTCTCAGGGTGTTGGAGGCGGTGCTCTTTCACGAGGTGGAGCTTGGGCTGCGCTTACCCTCTCTTTCGGGCTTGCATCCGGCGAGCCTCAGTCTGATCATCGCGGACAAGACCGACATCAGCGCGCAGCGGGTGAGCGCCAAGTCGAACGTTCCAGGCGGCTTCCGAGATGCTCACACGCTGGTCAATCTGTTGACCGTCGATTCGGGCATAGGCTGCGAGCAAAACCACTTCGTGTGGGAGCTTCATTTCAGCCCCCGTGCCGACACCGGTGACCTGGAGCGGTTCCCGCGCCTGTTAAAGCCCTCGGAGAGGTTCTGGGTGCCACAGGACTGGCAACAGCTTTATCGCGAGCACAATGTGGAGTACCTCTTCGTCTTCCACGCCACCTTCATGCGCTTGTATCTGGCACGGCTGCTGTACACCATCCGCGCCGTCTTCGCCTTGTACCCGAACGTGGAGGGTTTTCGCCTGGTGATCGACGACACCGAGCGTGGGATCAGCCTCACCAGGCTCTTCACCCGGCGCGATTACGAGGAGAAGATAGGCTTCGTGGGAAAGAACCTCTTCAAACAGAACTGGGAAGAGACGTATCTGTATCGGTCCCTCGCACAGACCCGCGTGGAGAGCTGACAGCTCCGTCGCATACTGGCGCCCTCTGCCGCCGCGCTCGTGGCAGTACGACCACACGCTCGCTGGCGGCGAACTTGCCGTCGGTCATCAGCCACTCCGAGGCCGTCTACTTCTACGGGTTGGCCATCATCGCCGAGCAACTGGCGCCAGCCGAGCGGTTCTGGTACACGCACGAAGGGCCGAGGAGCGTGTGGCACCAATCGCGATCTCAACCATCATCCCTCAGGATAGTCAGAAGTTGCTCTGGGGTGATGATGTTGAGCCCGGACCTTCTGCCCACCACAGAGTCGCGCATCAAATGCCTCCGATCCAGCGTTACCAGATACTCTACCTCAGCCCGAACCGCGGCGGCGACGACGGGAGCATCCTTGAGGTTGACGTAGGAAGCTGCCTCTTTGAGTTCTGCATGCGAGGCATCGGGCGTGATCTCTGGAGCTAGCAGACTGACGAACTCCTCATAAGCATCGACAGCGCGAGCCGCTTTGGCTTCAAGACTTCTACGTACCTCTTCGAGGACATATCGGCTGACAACGATTGTGAGCTCGCCTCGGATCCCTCTGCGGAGTATCTCCCGCGATGCGCCTCGACTCGATTAGCTGGCAGAGAACAGGACGCTGGCATCAAGGAAGACCCTAGTCATTATGGTCTTCTACTTGCTTGCCGTAGTCTTCCTCCACCATGTGCCCCCTGATCTCTCTCCCCGACTCCAACAGGTCCTCAAGAGAGATGCCTTGCTCCTTTAGGGCTTCCCCCACTCGGTCCAAGGCGTCAATAGCGAGGATCTCGCGAGGGGAGATCAGAATTCCATTCTCCGTCTCGATAAACGCCACTATGCCTCCCTCCTCGATTCCCAGTTTCCTGCGAAGCTCCACGGGGATGGTCACTTGACCCCTTTGCTGGACTCTGCCCAGTCTCACCTCTTTAGCCATCACAGACTCCTCACTTGATCATACTTTCTGAAATCATGATACTCCATCTATCAGCGCTTGTCAAGTCTGCTAACACATCGCACATTTGGATCGCCGTGCCGGTGGGCATCCGCTCCCGGTGGCTACTCATTCTCCGTGTGCAGAAATCGAGCATGAGGGACAAATGCCACTCCAGATTGCCAGGCTCACAGCAAGCGGATCGAGGGAACAGAGTGATGAGGGAGGGCATTGATTCAACGGATAACGTACACTGCGTGATCAGGTGCTCTGTGGGAGTAGTCCAGTCCAACGACGCCAGCTCCCCTCGCATGGCGTCCCACACAGTAGCGCTTGCGCACGCAGCCACTTTTCCATACGGGCACCCACTCCCATCGTAGGACAAGTTGTCTACTTGTCCTACAGCTGCCAGTCATCGCTGGGCGAATCGCGCGCTCAGGTGCAATCGGCTTGGCGTCTCGTCATCTGTGGGCGATGCCGAGCAGCTCCTTGAGGTCGGTGTGGCCCTCCTCGCTCATGAAGGCCTTCATCTGGTCGAGGATGGCCTCAAAAACCTCCGGGCCTCCGTAGCGCACCGCCGAGCCGACCCCCACCGCCGTGGCCCCCGCCATCACCATCTCCAGGGCATCACGCCCGTCGCTCACCCCGCCGATGCCGATGATGGGTATCTCCACGGCTTCATAGATATCGTACACGCAGCGCACCGCCATGGGGCGGATGGCCGGACCCGAGATTCCACCCACCCTGTTGGCCAGGATCGGCTGGCCTGAGTAGATGTCGATGATCATCCCTGGACCCAGGGTATTGATGGCTGCGACGGCATCGGCCCCCGCTCGTTCCACACTTTGGGCGATAGTGGCGATGTCGGTGACGTTGGGGGAGAGCTTGACGATGAGCGGTGCCGAAGTGACTTCCTTCACCGCTGCCGTCACCCGCGCTGCGTCACCGGCGTCGCAGGCGAAGGGCCGTCCGAACTCATGGGAGACGTTGGGGCAGGAGATGTTTAGTTCGACGAAATGGGGCTGGGCCTCTGCTATCTTGCGAGCCACCTCGGCAAAGTCCTCCACGGTCTCGGCGAAGATGGAGGCCACCAGGGGAACACCGAGGGGCTCCAACATTTGCCTGGCCCGGCCGATGATCTCCACTTCTTCGTCGACACCGGGATTGGCCAGGCCCACAGCATTGATGAGGCCATGGCCCCAATCCAGCACCGTGGGGTTGGGATGGCCCTCTCGAGGCGAGGGACCGCAGGATTTGGTGGTCACCATCGCGGCGCCGCTCTGGGCGACCCGCTTGAGGAGTTCGGCACCGGTGCCCAGGATCCCTGCTGCCAGCACCAGGGGATTGCGCAGACGCACGCCGCAAAGCTCCACCGATAGGTCGAGCTCAGCCATCCTTCCCGGTCCTCTCCAGGAAGGCGAGCACCTCTTCTCGTTGCTCGGTGGAGATCCTCCCATGGTCAGCCAGGATGTGCAGCATCTCCTTCAGTCTTAGGACGGAGTGGAGTCGGTATCCCTTCTCGGCCAGTTCGTCCCCGCCGCGCTGTTCCCGGTCTACCAGCACCACCACGTCCTCTACCACGAGGCCCACTTCCTCGAGGGGAGCAATGGCTCTCAGTTTGCTCAGCCCCGTGGTGATGAGGTCGTCCACGACCACCACGCGCTCACCCTCGTGGAACTGCCCTTCCACGCCCTTCCTGGTGCCGTATTCCTTCACTTCCTTGCGGGTGTAGATCAGGGGCAGGTCCATCTCCATGGACACGGCGGTGCCGAGGGGCAGAGCGGCATAGGGGATGGCGGCCAAGCGGTCGAAGGTGAGCTTGCGCAGGATCTCCACATAGGCCTGGGCCACCTTTCTGAGTAGTCTGGGGTCGGAGACGAGAAGGCGCAAATCTAGGTAGATGGGGGAGCGTTGCCCGGAGACCAGGGTGAAGTCGCCGAAGCGCACACAGCCCAGGTCGTGAAGTGCGAGGGTTAGGTCTTCCTTCAGTGAAGGGGCTGGGGCTTCGATTCCGGCGGCTCGGACCCGCCGGCGTCCGTTGTTGATGCGGTCACGCAATTCCTCAGCGGCGACACGTGGGCCGGAAGCGTAAATGATGCTGCGAGAGGCGTTGATGATCAGTCCTTGGCCGTCTGCGTCCAGGCCCGCGGCCAGTGCTTCTTCCAGGTCGCCGCCCTGAGCGCCAATCCCGGGCACGAGGATCCACGCGCGAGGGGCCATGGCACGGATCCTCCGCAAGACTTGAGGATAGGTAGCCCCCACCACCAGGCCCAGACCCCATGCCACCGCCCTCTCGGACACTACTTCATACAAGGGACGGCCATCGCATATCAGGGTTTGAAAGTCCTGCGCGCCTGGATTTGACGTGTGGCAGAGGAGGAAGAGACCCTTGCCGGGATATTCGGCGAAAGGCTCCAGCGAGTCGTAGCCTAGATAGGGATTGACCGTGATGGCGTCCGCCCCCCACACCTCGAAGGCCGCCTGGGCATAGGCACGGGCGGTGGAGCCGATATCTCCTCGCTTGGCATCGAGAATGACCGGTATCTCGTCGGGGATGTAGTCGATGGTTTTCTTCAACGACTCTAACCCCGCCAAACCCTCGGCCTCGTAGAAAGCTATGTTTGGCTTGTAGGCGCAGACCAGATCGCGCGTCGCGTCGATGATGTCTTTGTTGAAAGCGAAGAAGGGGTGTGGTTCGTCGAGCAGGGCAGGGCGGAAGCGAGAGGGATCGGGATCTAAGCCCACGCAGAGGAGGCTGTCGTTGTTCTTCGCTGTGGTGGCGAGCTTCTCGAAGAAATCCATTTTCCCAGTCGATCTCTGCTCTTCAAGTGAGATCCTATGCCTTGCCCAAGACTGCGGCCAGGAGCGCCATGCGGATGTACATCCCGTTCTCCATCTGTCGGAAGTAGGCCGCCCTGGGATCGGAATCGATGGCATAACTGATCTCTCCCACGCGGGGCAACGGGTGCATGATGATCATCTTCTCCTTGGCGTTCTCCATTAGTTCCGGCGTAATGACGTAGAGGTCCCTCACTTCCTCGTACTGCGAGAGGTCCGAGAAACGCTCCTTCTGCACACGGGTGATATACAGCACGTCCACCTTGGAGATGATCTCAGCCACGTCGTATGTCTCCGTTACTGGCAGCTCGTGTTTCCTGATCTCATTCATCACGTCCAGGGGCAGGCGGAGGATCTCTGGCGACACGAAATTGAACTGCACGTCGTACAGGCAGAGGAGTCTGGCCAGGGAATGGACGGTGCGCCCGAACCTCAGGTCTCCCACCATTCCCACGTTGAGGCCGTCTATCTGCCCCAATTCCTCCTTGATAGTGAATAGGTCCAACAAGGCTTGCGTGGGATGCTCACCGATGCCGTCTCCACCGTTGATGACGGGCTTCCGGGCATAGTCGGCCGCCATTTGAGCCGAACCCATCTCCGGGTGGCGGATGACGATCACGTCGGCGTAGGACTCGAGGGTGCGGATGGTATCCGGCAGCGATTCGCCCTTGGAGACGCTGGAGAACTGCACCCCCTGGGTGATGGGGATCACGGTTCCTCCCAAGCGAGACATGGCAGCGATGAAGGAGGAGCTGGTGCGGGTGCTGGGTTCGTAGAAGAGACAGGCGAGTACGGTGCCTTTCAAGAGATCGGTGGATCCCACGCGTTTCACTAGGGCACGCATCTCTTCCGCGACACCGAAGATATGTTCCAGATTATCGCGGGTAAACTGAGAAACTGAGATGATGTCCTTACCGTAGAACCCGTTCTCCAGGTTTGGGGCCAGGCCCACCTTCTTCCTGTTGTTATTCGGTGAAGTTCTCTCTTCCGCCGCCATTATCCTCCAATCTCCTGATACTGGTATGTCGAGAATGAGTCCGATCCTTCAGCAGAGAGTCATCCGCTCTTTGGGTTGGTTCAATCCGCAGTGCGCTACGGAGTGAAGGGTCTCTGGTCGGTGCCTGGGCAGAAAAAAAGGACTCACCGTTGGGAGTCCTTTTCCAAGTAGGCGTTGCTCGGGCTTTGTGCTGCTGTCTCGGTATGCACATGATTATGCTCAAATAACAATTCTACAACAATATTCGGACAAATGCCAACTCTTCACTTCCCTGTCTCCCTCGTCGGCGATATGCCCACTCAAAGGGCGTAGAACTCTATCAGTCGCTTTTCCGCCTCGCCCTCGATGCGAGCCACAACCTCCACGTACGGTACGATGCTGGAGTTGCGCAGCTTGCGCTTCAGTAGTTCATCGACCAGGAAGATGCCGGCGGAGTTGCTCATGGTGATCTCCACGCGGACTGGCTTCTCCTGCCCGGGCGTGAGTTTCACCTTGTCCACAGCCGCAGCCGACACTGTGTGGATGTTCGTGGCGCCGGCCTCGAAGGGGATGCGCGAGCGCCCCTCCGTCATATCCAGTGCGTCGGCCACTTTCACCGTTCCTGCCTCGATGGTCAGACAACTCTGGTCCCAGTGGTGGGCACTGATGGCGTGGAGGATTTCCGAGACCATGATCGTGCGCTCGGGGATGTCGTACAGTCCATTCAGCAACTCCTTGGCCTTGGGATTCGCCAGGCAGATGGAATAGGTCTCGTGGTTGTCTCGATGGACGGAGATGCCCAGGTCGTGGAGGCAGGCCGCGAGCACCACGATTACCTCCGCGTCATCCTGGGTGAGGCCGTAGTCGGTGACCACACTCATCTCGATACCCGCGTCGGCCAACATCCTCACCAGCTTAAGGGCCATGTTAGCCACGATCTTGATGTGCACGATACCGTGATCGGTAAACTGAAGGCGGTCGACGGAGTTGATGTTGACACAACGCCACAGCTGCAAGAGCTCCTGATCTTGATTGACGCGCTCCACCACCTGCTGTAGTATCTCGTTTTGGCGGACCGGAATTCGGAAGTTCATCTGTCTTTCCCTTTCAGCGTTCTCACTCCGCCCCCGTTTGTATCAGTTCCCTGGCTAGCTACCGTGCGGGCAGGACAGACCAGTCAAGCCGAGATTACGTGCTCCTGTGCACCAACCGAAATGGAGGCCTTTATGATTATATCAGTTGTGAGGTGGGACATCAATACAGTGGTGCTGTTGCGCGAGATGTTGAGGGATATGGCCTCGTTTTCGCGGAGGGCCCAGTTCAGACTCTGGTTTCTCTTTGCGGCACCTCCCAATCGTGCGCTAGGCGGGTGCGCTGTGGGCGGCATCGCGTAGGCGTGACTTACCCCACTTTCCCGTTGTATACCGGCTTGACACACCCGGTGAGGCATGTTGATCATTCGAGGGCACTGACAACGAGCGGGTGAATCCCGCGCGTCTCCTGCAATAGGCGCTGTACTTGACATCTGCGGAAGTGATGGTATAATGTGGTTCGTTGTGCCAGGCGCAGGTCTTTTCCACGGCCAACATTCTGAGCTGAAAGGGAGATAATATGGACAAGTGGCACCTCGAATCGCCTCTCTTTTCCGCCCTAACGAAGCAAGAGAGGCGTAGCGTTTCCGCCGTGATGCGGTCCGAGACCTTCCAAAAGGGGGAACGCATCACTGTGGAGAATGCACCGAGCGAGGCGATGTACTTCGTCAAATCTGGCTGGGTGCGTATCCTCTCAGAGCAAGCCGGCAGAAAGGTGATTCTGGCCAATCTGGGTACAGGGGCCATCTTGGGAGAGGTGGACTTGCTGCTCGACAGACCGTACTCTACTACCTCTGAGGCGGCGTCGAAGGTTGAACTCCTGTGTCTGGGCAAGTCTGAGCTGCAGGCAGTAATAACCAAGGAACCATCGATAGGGCTCAAGTTAAGCGCCGCCTTGGGCTCCAAGGTGGTTCAGGTGACGCAGTATCTGGCGGAATATCGCCTACCGGAAATCGCCTTCTTCACCCAGCTGTCCATGGAGAGTCTGCTGGGCCTGGCGGAGAAGCTGCAGGTGAAGACGTACGAGAGGGGCGACAGCATCTGCTGGCTTGGGGAACCCGGCGAGGCGATGTACATCATCGAGGCGGGAGAGGTAGAGGTGATTCTCGCGGCAGAGAGCGACGAGGTCCCTCTGCCTTTGACCGAGGGTGATCTCCTGGGCGAGATGGCCTTGCTGGCGAACAAGCCCCATGCTGCAACCTACAGGGCAGCCAGCGAGGTTGTGCTGTGGGCTCTGTCGCGCGCCGACTTCGAGGAACTGGTGTCCGAGCACCCCATGGTGCGGCAGGCTTTGTCGCGAGCGCTGAGCGAGCATCTGAGCCCCGAGGACCGGGCTATGGCCGAGCAGCGGCTGGAGACCATCCCGCTCTTCACTGATCTGCCACCTGATGTCATATCGAGTGTTGGGCGGCGACTGGTTCTGCAACACTATCCTCAGGGGGAGTTGGTCTTTTCCGAGGGTGACCCAGGTGATAGCTTGTACATCATCGAGATGGGAGAGGTGAAGCTGGCCGCAGAGACCGCGGCTGGCGAATCTACCGTGGCCTGGCTGGAGGCTGGCGATTTTTTCGGTGAGATGGCTCTCCTGACGGGCAAGACCCGTTCGGTGAAGGCACAAGCCATGACCGACACCAACCTCTGGGTCCTGTACAAGAACGACTACGACGTCCTCATGGTGGACCATCCCTCGGTCAGCGTCGCCTTGGGCAAGATCCTCAGCGAACGGTTGACTGCTGGCTTCCAAGAGACTCGTCCGCGCGCCACTCCCGCCAGGATGCGTGAGATACCCGTGCTGGCTGAACTCACGGGTTCTGAGTTGGCGGACGTGACCCAGCGGCTGCGACCGCTGGATCCACCGGCCGGCGACATCCTGTTCTCCCAGGGAGAGGCCGGCGAGACGATGTACTTCGTGGAATCGGGTCAAGTCGAGCTGCGGGGGCGGAGCGCGGAAGGACGGGCTTCCTTAGTCCTGCTGGGGGCTGGCGAAACGGTGGGTGAGACGGCCCTGCTCACCGGTAAGCCCCGCCCAGCCACCGCCCGCGCTGTCACGGATCTTCAACTGTGGGCGCTGGAGAAGGCTGATTTCGATGCGCTGACCCTGAAGTATCCTCGGTTCGCGTTGGCCATCAGCAAGGCCCTCAGCGAGCGCATTGAAGCCATGTCAGTTGCCGAGGCAGTGCCTGCCAAGCCCGCGAAGGCCGTCCCGGCAGCGCCGGTGGCCAGGCCGAAGAGGGAACCGGCAAGGCTGCCAGAGCTGGTGGCGGATCTGGCCAGCAGCCTACAGGGCATCGGAACGTGGCTGGCAACTAGGAGCGCCAAGGTCAAGCTCCGCCTGGCGGTGGTTGGTTTTCTCATCCTCTGGCTCTGTGGCATAACTTTGCCTGCGACCGTGATCTCCTCGGTGCCTCTAGAGAAGAATGATCTGATGGCGGTCTTCGAGACGCCTGTGCCGACGGAGACACCTGCAGTGGAGGTGCCGGGGGCAGAGCCGGTGGAGAGGGTGGAATCGACGGACACGCCCGCGCCCACCGAGACGCCTATCCCTGCAGCACCTACGGAGGAGGGAGGTGGTGAGCCTGCCGTGAATCTGGCCCTTGTGCCGACGGAGACACCGACACCAGTGCCTCCTACCTTCACGGCGACGGCAGTGCCGCCGGCTCCCACGCAGCCGGCACCGACTCCCACTCCGTCTCCTATGGAGGCGGCTGAGAACTTGATGGGAGCGTTGAGAGCGACGGCGCCGGAGGTGGAGGTGTATGACAGATACGGCCTGGTCCGTGATTTGGCGTGGGCTCAACACTACTATGGTGCCTGGATTCAGTTCGCTGAGGCCAAGGGAGGTGCTTGCTACCGTGTCGTTGAACTGAGGGAGAGATCTGGTCCGTCCAATATCGACGTCACGGTTCTAGACGAGAATGGCGAGCCTGTTCCCAACATGATGCTGCGTTTTGACTGGCCCGGCGGCGAAGTGGAGCAGGCGACCAACGATGAGGGCAGGGTCGGGTTCCCCTTGGGCCCTGGCTCGTATATCTATGATCGCGAGGTGGGAGGTCCCCACACTATCCGAGTGGTATGTGAAGACCCGTCAGACGTGGCGAGCAACTTTGGCATGCTGGCGGGAACGCCGCATGACCATCTGGACATAGTTTTCCAGATGGTGCGGACGGGGAGCTAGCAACGCTCCCACACCTCTTCAAGCAAGGGAGGGCCGAGGCCCTCCCCTTCTAGTTCCCTCGACTATGGAAGAAAGGAGCGAGAATGTCGGAGAAGATTACCTTTAGCGTCATCAAGGCCGATGTAGGCGGATACGTAGGCCACTCCTGCATACATCCGGCCTTGATGGAGGAGGCAGAGGAGACGCTGGAGGACGCGAAGCGACGACGGCTCTTGGTTGACTTCCACGTCACGCGGGTTGGAGATGACCTGGAGTTGATCATGACCCACCGCAAAGGCGAAGACAATCCGGAGATCCATGAGTTGGGCTGGAATGCTCTCTCCGCAGCTACGGATGTTGCCAAGAGTATGAAGCTATACGGCGCCGGACAGGATCTGCTCAGCGATGCCTTTTCTGGCAATGTGAAGGGCATGGGCCCCGGCGTGGCCGAGATGGAGTTCGAGGAACGGCCGTCCGAACCGATCCTTATCTTCATGGCCGATAAGACCTCTGCCGGAGCGTGGAACATGCCTCTGGTCAAGATGTTCGCCGATCCATTCACCACCATTGGATTGGTGATCTCTCCCACGATGCACGAAGGCTTCCGGTTCGAGGTTCACGATGTGCTGGAGAGCAGGCGGATTTACTTCGACTGCCCGGACGAACTCTACGATATGCTGGTCTTCGTGGGAGCGCCAGCGCGGTACATGATCAGGGCGGTCTATCATCGACGAACGGCAGAAATCGGCGCTGTTTCCTCCACCCAGCGTCTCAGCCTCATTGCCGGACGGTACGTGGGCAAGGATGACCCCGTGCTCGTCGTGCGCTCCCAGGGGGCTTTCCCGGCCGTTGGGGAAATCTTGGAGCCCTTTTCCTTCCCCCACATGGTGGAGGGCTGGATGCGCGGTTCCCACCATGGTCCCCTCATGCCCGTGTCCGTCCCTCAGAGCAACCCCAGCCGCTTCGACGGCCCGCCGCGGGTCGTTTGCCTGGGGTTCCAGTTGTGCAACGGCGGTCTGGTGGGCCCGAGGGATATGTTCGACGATCCCAGCTTCGACGAGGCTCGCCGACAGGCTAACCTGGCCGGAGAGTACCTGCGGCGGCACGGGCCTTTCGAGCCTCATCGGCTGCCTCTGGAGGAGATGGAATACACCACCATGCCTGAGGTGGCGAAGAAGCTGGAGGGACGATTCGAAGCTCTGGAAGATTGACAGTAGTCCGATCGACGCGCCTGCAAGGTACTGGCCTGTAAAAGGGCGGTGTTGAGCTGGGGCCGTGATCGCGCCCACTTCGATGAGGCTCGCCCTGGCGGGGTGACCCTCCTCACTCGTCTAGACCAGAGAGATCCACAGGCTGAATGGCTCTGATTCGGAGATCGCTGATGTGGCGCACAGGTTGGATCATCGGTGTTGCTGCATTGGCAGCGATCGCTCTTCACCTGGTCGCTGGCTATCTGCCGGAGGAAGCCGCGTGGAGCGTTTGGCCTTACACGTCGCTGCCGGCGGCTCTGGGGTGGTTTGGGGCCTTGCTGGTCGCCTCGCTTGCTTTGCCGCCCGTCAATGATACTGTGGGCCGCGGGGCTCACCGCTTGTGGGAAGCCCTGCCCGCAAAGGCGGACAGGCTTCGCTGGTTTGCGATTGTTGCCCTTGCCTCGGGAGTCCTCTTTTGGCTCTTTCGGATTCGCCACCTTCGTTGGGGCGACGCTCGCTTCCTGGTGAGGGCCCTGTCGTACGCGGGTCCCGATCGCCCCATCTGGACCATCTACAACTGGCAATCGCCGCTGACCCTTTTCACCCACGCCCAACTGTGGCTGCTGCTCAACCCCTCTCCGGGCGTCGGTGTTGATACCCTGTACGCTATCTCGAGCGTCCTGTCGGGCATTGGCTTCGTGTTTGTACTGTTCCTCCTGGCCGACCTTATGGGGCGGGACAGACTGGAGAAGGCGACCATATTCGGGCTGGTGGTCACAGCTGGGGCGATGCAACTCTTCTTTGGATACGTAGAGAACTACACCATCATGTCCCTGGGCCTCATTGTCACCCTCTACCTCGGGGTGCGTTGTCTACGGGGGGAGACAGGCCTGATCTGGCCGTCACTGGCGCTTGCCATCACCAATGCCTTCCATCCCTCGACCGTCGTATTGTGGCCGGCGATGGGATACGTGGCGTGGAAGGTGACGACTCGCACGGCAACAGGGAACGGGAGACCGCTCGAGGGAGCCTGGAGGGTACGTGAGTGGGCGAAGCTTGCCTTGCCTCCCATCCTGGTCTTCATCATGCTGGCTGCGTTTATGACGGCCGCTGGTCACGGCCCCGCAGCCATGCTCGTAAGCGATCGACCGGGCGGTGCTGATGCGATCCCTTTCGTACCCCTCTTCCAGACCACGACCAGGTACCAGCACTACACGATGTTCTCCTTAGACCACCTGGCGGACTGGGCCAATGAGCACTTCCTCATTTCTCCCTTCGGGCTGTTGCTCCTACTCTTGGCTCTTGTGACTGCAGCCGGGGGAAGACTTTCTCGGCGCCCAAAGGGAGATGACGGGTCCTCGCCCGCGTGGCAGAGGATGAATAGCTATCGGGAGGTCACTACTTTCCTGAGCATCGCCAGCGTGGTCTACTTGCTCCTGACCTTCGTCTGGAATCCCGATTACGGCGGTCGGAGGGATTGGGATCTTTTTGCGCCTTCGGCGTTCGTGTACACGTCTCTGGCCGCCTATCTCTTGGTCCGACAGGCGGGAGACCGGCGCCAGTTGGCTCGGGCCGTGCGTTTGCTCATCGGGGCCTCGGCGCTGCACACAGCTGCCTGGATATATTCTAACAGCATCCCCTGAAACTGGGCTCGAGAGGTAGAAAGAGGCTTCTCGCTTGCGGGGACACCTGGTGTCCCTCACATGCAGTGGGAACGGCCCTCATCGCTGGTGAGGGTGGGTGGTCTGCCCCAGCAGGATCCGGATTGAATCGGTGTCCGCCGGATATCGCAGGGGTTAGAGCCCCGCGCGAATGCCATCCAGCTTCGTCTGCGCGTCCGGCACCATCTCGAAGATGCGCGCAAGCTTCTCACACGCGTAGTCGTTGCAGTAGGCGCAGTTCTCGAGTTGCCTGGCCATGGCACAGGCGCGAGCCTCGCAGTCGGAGCAGAAGAGGGCATAGCGGGCGTGGCCGAGCAGGCAGCCGTCGCAGACGACGTCGTCTGGCTTGAGCTGTAGCTCTTCGCCGGACCACATCTCCGCAACGCGCTTCAACTCCTCAGCATCATTATCCTGCGTGGCGAGATAGGCGGGGCACTCCGTACATACGATCCCACAATAAGCAACCATCTCTGGCATGTTACATTGCTCCTTTGTCGCTGGTAGATGCTTCTTGCGCCAATGTCGGCACTCTGACTGTGTTGCCGCTGGGCTCAGGTTGTCAGACTCCCCGAAGGGCCACAAATCACTGCCTGGTGCGATGGGCACAGCCAGGATAGCGGATTCTAGAGTCCGGCGCGGATGCTATCCAGTTTCTCTTTCGCTGGCGGCACGGACTCTAGGAAGCCCGCCAGCTTCTCACACGCGTAGCCGCCGCAATAAGCGCAATTGACGACGCCCCTCACGATGCCGCAGGCGCGGATCTCGCATTGGGAGCAGTGCGAACAGTACCTCGTCTGACCAGGCAGACAGCCCTCACAGACCACGTCGTCTGGTTTGAAGTCGGTCTGGTAATCCTTTGACCACATCTCGGCCACACGCTTCAACTCCTCAGCATCGTTGTTCTGCGTGGCGACGAATGCGGGGCATTGAGAGCATGTGAGTCCACAATAGGCAATGATCTCGTCCATAGTCCCACTCCTTTCCTTGCCACCGTTGCGGTTTGCCTCTTGAGCCTGAGGCGGGGTGCCGCCAATATATGCTTGCTCTGCCGATATGTCAAACCATTTGCCAAGCGGAACGGTTCAGTCTCTGGCCCGTTACTTGGTTCCTCAGTGCCCCACCCGACCTCTGGAGCAGCCAGGCATATGGCTCCTGCGAGTTCCTGCTGCCAAATGGTCGGGCTACTGATTATCCCAAGCGACATGTCGCCAGCAAGATTCTGATGCGAGTCTACTGGACAGATAGTACGAGAGGAGCATTGCGCTTGCGGCGCGGATTCTGTATAATATAGTTGTAACACTCTGCGATGCTCCAAGTGATCCCCTGGAGAGGAGGGCCTAATGCCCGACAACCTGCGAAGATTTAGCAAGAGAGCTCGGCGTTGCCTGGCCTATGCTCAGGACGAGGCCAAACGCTTGAATCACCCTTATATTGGGACGGAGCACTTGCTGCTGGGCTTGGTGCGAGAGGAGAACAGTGTGGCGGCCAGGGTTCTCCGTAGCCTGGGGGTCGAGGCTGACAGGGTGAGGCGGGCCGTGGAGGAGATCATCGGGCGCGGAGAGCACAAGGTAGTGGGCAGGATCGGTCTGAGCCCCCGCACCAAGCGCATCATGCAGCTCGCTGTGGGCCAAGCGCGGAGCATGGGCAACAACTACATCGGCACCGAGCATCTCCTGCTTGGTCTCGTGGAGGAGGGAGAGGGGGTGGCTGTCGACGTTCTCAAGAGCCTGGGTGTGACCTTGGAGAAGGTGCGGAGCCAGACGGACCACCTGGTGGCACACGGGCGCGAGGAGGCAGAGGAAACAGCCAAGAGGAAAGGGAAGGAAACTCCTCTGATCGACCAGTTGGGGATAGACCTGACAGTACAGGCAGCGGAGGGGAAGCTGGACCCGGTGGTGGGCCGGGAGGTGGAGATACAGCGCGTAGTACAGGTCCTGTCGCGGCGCACCAAGAATAACCCCGCTCTCATAGGTGAGTCAGGGGTGGGCAAGACCGCCATCGTCGAGGGTCTGGCCCAGCTCATATCCGCGAATACAGTCCCCGAGAATCTACTGGGCAAGCGGATGGTGATGCTGGACGTGGGCTCCCTTGTTGCCGGTACTATCTACCGCGGACAATTCGAAGAACGCTTGAAGAAAGTAATCGAGGAAATACGGGACAGTGAGGCCATTCTCTTCATAGACGAGGTGCACATGCTGGTGGGCGCGGGTTCAGCAGGTAGTTCGGTGGACGCAGCCAACATCCTCAAGCCGGCTCTGGCCCGCGGCGAACTTCAGTGTATAGGGGCCACGACCCTCGATGAGTATCGGAAGTACATCGAGGGCGATGCGTCACTGGAGCGGCGCTTCCAGCCAATCTTCGTAGAAGAGCCCACCGTCGAGGAAACCATCGAGATTCTCAGAGGTATCAAGGACCGGTACGAGGCGCATCACCGGCTCCACATCACCGACGAGGCGCTGCGGACGGCTGCCTATCTTGCCTCGCGATACGTCACTGACCGGTATTTGCCTGACAAGGCCATCGACTTGATGGATGAGGCTGCTTCCCGCGTGAGGATGTACAAGATACCTCACACTATTAGCCTGAAAGACTCCCTCAACGATCTGGAGTCGATTCGGGAGGAGAAGGAACGGGCCTTCGAGGAGGATCGCATAGACGCGGCCGTCGCGCTAAGAGAGCAGGAAGTCGAACTTGAGTCCGAGATAAGCCAGATGCGGCTGGGGTGGGATGGCGGCGCCGAGGGTACTCCGCTGCAGGTCACCAAGGAAGACATAGCCGAGGTGGTCTCCATGTGGACCGGCATCCCCGTCACGCGCATCGCCAGCAGCGAGCAAGAGAGGCTGCTGCACATAGAGGAGGAGATACACCGTCGTATCGTGGGCCAGGACGAGGCGATCAGTACCATCGCCAAGGCGGTGCGGCGGGCGCGAGCTGGTCTCAAAGACCCCAGGCGTCCCATCGGGTCCTTCATCTTCCTGGGTCCCACGGGTGTGGGCAAGACCGAGTCGGCGAAGGCGTTGGCGGAATTCATGTTCGGCAGCGAGGATGCGCTCGTCAAGCTCGATATGTCCGAGTTCATGGAGCGGCACGCCGTGGCTCGTTTGGTCGGCGCCCCTCCGGGCTATGTGGGATACGACGACGGTGGGCAGTTGACCGAGGCGGTGCGTCGGCGTCCATACTCGGTGATCCTCTTCGACGAGATTGAGAAGGCGCACCCTGAGGCCTTCAACATGTTGCTACAGATCCTGGAGGACGGCCACCTATCCGATGCCAAGGGGCGTCGGGTGGATTTCCGCAACACCATCATTCTGATGACCTCCAACGTGGCGGCGGAACACCTGATGCGAGAGATGTCCGTGGGGTTCAAGCTGGCCAAGGATGAGGCCAAGAACGCCGAAGAAGAGTATCAGAAGATGAAGGACAAAGTCCTCGACCAACTGAAGAAGACTTTCCGTCCAGAGTTCCTGAACCGCATAGATGCCATCGTCGTGTTCCGTGCCCTGACCAAGGAACAGATAAGACAGATTGTGGAGTTGATGTTGAGCCAGGTGCAGGAGCGCCTCGACGAGCATGAGGTGACCCTGGAGGCCACGGACGAGGCCAAGGAACTCCTGGCCAAGGAAGGGTATGATCCTCATTTCGGTGCTCGCCCCTTGCGTCGCGTGATTCAGACTATGATCGAAGATCCGCTCTCGGAAGCCATCCTCGCCGGTGAGTTCAAAGCTGGCAGCACCGCGCTGCTGGAAGTAGAGGACGATGAGATCAAACTGCGTGGTGAGGAGTTGGTGGAAGCGGGCAGTTAGTGGCGACGCATAGACGTCCATCGAAGGGTTAGGTTCCAGTCTATGGTTAAGGGCCGCGCCAAGGCTATCCATGTGTGTCAGCAGTGCGGGGCTCAATCTCTGAAGTGGGTGGGACGTTGCCCTGATTGTGGTGAATGGAATACCATGGTGGAGACGGTGGAGAGCCGCGAGGTATCTCCACCGTCGTCTATTGTGCCGCGCAGCAAGCCGCAGCGTCTGGCTGAGATACCCGCAGAGGGTTTCCAGCGCATAGCCGTGCCCGTGAGCGAGTTCAGCCGGGTGCTGGGCGGCGGGATCGTCCCAGGCTCCATGGTGCTCATCGCCGGTGATCCAGGCATCGGGAAGTCCACTCTGCTCCTCCAGGTCACGGCACTGGTCAGCGAGTCCCTGGGCAAGGTGCTGTATGTCTCCGGGGAGGAATCGGCCCCTCAGATCAAGAGCCGGGCGGAGCGCCTGGGAATCTCCCCAGATGGCCTGTATCTCTTGACCGAGACCGACATGGACGTGATCATGGATCACATCCATGAACTGGCACCGGAGTTGGTGGTCGTGGATTCAATTCAAACGGTCTACGTCCCTGATCTGACCTCCTCTGCGGGTAACATCAGCCAGGTTCGGGAATCCGCTTCTCGCCTGACACACCTCGCCAAGGGCGAGGGACTTCCCGTGTTCATCGTGGGCCATGTCACCAAGGAGGGGGCCATCGCCGGCCCCCGCGTACTCGAGCACATGGTGGACACGGTCCTGTACTTGGAGGGAGAGCGGTTTCATTCCTATCGCCTGTTGCGATGCGTCAAGAACCGCTTCGGCTCCACCGATGAGGTGGGGGTCTTCGAGATGAGCGGCCAGGGCATGCTGGAGGTAACCAACCCGTCTGAGGCTTTCCTCTCAGAACGCTCGGGAGGCACGGGGTCGTCCATCGCGGTGACTCTGGAAGGAACCCGGCCCCTGCTGGTGGAGATACAGGCCCTCACGAGCACTACTAGCTTCGGGCTGCCACGGCGGACGGCCAATGGCATAGACTTCAACCGCTTGCTTCTGCTGGTGGCGGTGTTGAGCAAGCGCATGGGCATGCGCCTCCACGATCAGGACGTTTTCGTGAACGTGGTAGGAGGCTTGAGGATCAGGGAGCCTGCGGTGGACTTGAGCGTCGCCGTAGCCATCGCGTCCAGCGTTCGTGACAAGCCCGTGGCTGACGATTTGGCTATCATGGGCGAGATAGGGCTATCCGGAGAGCTGCGGTCCATATCCCAGGCGTCTAAGAGGCTCAGCGAGGCGACCAGGCTCGGCTTCAAGAGGTGTCTGTTGCCTCAGTCGGTCCGCCTTCCCCGGGAGAGACCTTCCGACGTGGAGTTGATAAGGGCCCGCTCGCTTGGCCAGGCGCTGGACGTGGCGCTGGGCAAGTGACTCCAGATGCTCCGCTGATCTCACGAGCTGAGGGGATTGTCAAGGCAGCCAGGCCTGGCTTCTGGTTTATCTCTTCCGACGAGGCAGTCTGATATCAAGCCCACGAAGTCGAGCGGTTCCCAGCTGTCATAGCCCTGGGCCAGTTCCTCGAGTCTTCGCGCCAGTTGCGCCAATGAGGCCTCCGTAAGGTCTCGACAGCATCCTCGAAAGACCCCATCGCAGCGGAAGTAGTTGAAGACGAACCTGTGGTCGCACGGGTCCCTCGTGCATTCCGCTGGGAAAGCCCCCAGGAAGTCATAAGCGAAACCCCGATCGAAAGTGCCGAATGTTGCTTGACGCTCTATGGTCTTGTTCCAGGTTGTGTCGATGCCAATGCCGTGTAGGTATTGGACAAGGTGCATCAGCTCGTGGGCGGTGATGGAACGGATGCGCCACCGGGACGATTTCTGGAGATCCTCCTCTCGCACGATGACGTGCAAGACAGGCTTGTGCTGCGCAAACCAACCGTGCTTGCGCAACGCCAGGTGGACCTTCCCGGTCAGTTCTGGATAGGCCTGGAGAACCGGCTCGAAATGGTCCTTCGCGTATTGCCGCAGCTTGTTTGCTCTGTCCTTCCTCATGCGGGGGCACAAGAGGTACCAGTCACTGCCCTCAGCTGTCTGCTTCGCTGAATGAACCATAGCTTCGAGGTCTTTGAGTCGCTCCAATGGTGGCGTTCGGTCACCCCCTACGCGCGGTGCTTGAGCACGCGAAGCGCGCGCAGCGTCACCCACTTGCTGGGCTTGCCTTTCTCCTCGATGTCCACCCACGTCTTGCCATTGTAGGTGTACTCCATCTTCCAGCGGCCTTGCTCGTCCTGCTTGCTCGATACCAAGTCCATGGCGTTTGCCAGGCGCGGATCGGGTCCGTACCCGAAGCTGGTGAGCACTTCGAGGTTTTGCAGGACATCGGTGACGTAGAAGAGGGGGAAGCCAAACCTGAACCAGCTGCGGCTTGGTTTGGTGGCATAGCCCATGGGATAGTCGGCTGCGGCGGGGTCTCGACTGAGGAGGAACTCGANNTTGCTGAAGGCGAGCATGACCTTGACCGCCCCCCAGGCGCAGGGTTTGCCGTCGTTGGCGGAGCAGCAAAAGCCCGGGCCGCACGTGCCTGACTTGAGGTAGTGCAGCGGCGCCTCTTTCTCCTCCCGTGGAGCGATACCCTCGCCGGTGACGACCCTGGCCATCCACTCGACCGCGCCGTCCAAGCGCTCGTCGCCCAGCCAGCCCAGGTCCAGTAATGCGGCGCTGAGGTTTCCCATAAGACAGAGGATTGCCCCTCCTTGCGTGGCGGAGGCAGAGAAGGCGCCGTTCTTGTCGATGGCGTGTTCCAGCAGGTATTCGCAGGCCTTCTGTATGCG
>JABAOC010000016.1_pt2 | contig 25995 bp, 23 predicted proteins | sample 7062161 | NCBI WGS metagenome assembly JABAOC01 (sample SAMN14538625, study PRJNA623070) | marine sediment metagenome | biome: marine biome [ENVO:00000428]; feature: marine pelagic biome [ENVO:01000023]; material: deep marine sediment [ENVO:00002113] | place: India: Gulf of Khambhat ... | reverse complement strand
TATTAACCGGTGCCTCGAGCTTAAAAGATTTAGGAAGAGTAATGTCTGAAGCGATGAAAGTGTTGAAGGGAAGGGCTGATGGTAAAAAAGTCCAACAACTTGTACGAACAAAATTAGCTTAGTTCATTGAATACTAAAATAATAAAAAGTGAATAAGGTAGTTTCAATACCTTATTCGCTTTTTTTATGCTATAAATTTTAGGAATTTTAGAATGGTGAAAGCAACAATTGCCATTATTGATGTGGCAATTATCATTATTTTATCTTTTTTTATCTATAAAGGCTATAAAAATGGATTCATAACTGAATTCATGAGGGTATTAGGAACAACTGTCGGCCTTGTCCTGGCCATCCGTTATATGTCTGATCTTGCTATTACCGTTTATGGAGCTGTCACTATATCACCTGTTTTGATAACAATAGTTTGTTTTGTACTAATTTTTACATTGGTTGTACTTACCTTTCGGTTTCTTTCAACTAAATTCTTAAAAGCATTAAAATTCTCCATAACTCTGGGCAGTTTGGATCGCGTAGCTGGAATTGCTTTAGGATTGGCTAAAGGAGCTATCATTGTGAGTCTTTGTACTGTTTTACTTTCTCTAGGGTCATTTTCAACTCAGGTAAGATATGAAATTAATCAATCGCTCCTTTTTAATCCAATGCGAAATGTACTTCCATTAGCTTATAGTGCTGCAAAGTTAGTTTTTAAAAGTAGATATTTACCTTTATATCGAGAGATAGAAGAGAGTTTTTCTGGACAGCCTCAAGAAAAAAAAGGCAAATTTCAAGATTTGATTGATGATTATCGTCCTAGATAGTTTGGTATTTAATGTTGGATAAGAATATTTTTTTAATATTAGAATTTGAAAAGATCGTCGATCACTTGGCTCAATTTACGATCTCCTCATTAGGAAAAGAACTTGTCCTTCAAATTCAACCACTTGTCGATCTCACGCTTATTAACAAACAGTTAAGTGAAGTTACAGAACTCAGGGATATTCTAGATTTCGATGACCCATTTCCATTTTCCGGGTTGCAAGATATAAATTCGTCACTGAAGAAAGCCCAGATAGAGGGAAACTTTCTTTTACCTGATGAATTCTATAGAATTTTGCAAACGCTTGAAGTGGCTAGAAAAATTAATGACTATTTTCGCGACCGGAAGGAAAAATACCCTCTGCTATTGCAAATAATCAACCATATTTTTTCCTTTAAAACCATTGAAAAAGAAATCACCAGATGCATAGATGTATCTAATTTTGAAATATTTGATAACGCCAGCCCAAATCTCAACCGCATTCGAAGATTGATTGGAATTCATGAACAACGGATTAGAAAAAGGCTGGAAGAAATGGTAACAGACCTTTCGCGGAAAGGATTTCTTCAGGAGAATCTGGTTGTTGTTCGAGATGGTCGTCTGGTGCTTATGGTTAAGGATGAACATCGAAATAAGGTAAAAGGATTAATACATGATCAATCTTCTACTGGATCTACGTTATTCATCGAACCATTTGAAACATTGGAATTAAGTAATCAAGTTCGTTCGTTTAAATTAGAAGAACGGCGTGAAATCGAGAAAATTTTGAAATACCTTACCGGTCTCATTCGAGAAAAATTACCTGAAATTCAACAAACAGTCCAGGCGCTGGCCCAATTAGATTTCATCTATGCCAAAGCCAGGTTTTCCCAGGAAGTCGATGGCTATCAACCTGCAATTAACCAGAACAATCGACTGGAGATTATAAAAGGAAAGCATCCATTACTTGTTCTTCGTCATGATGCCAGTCGACCAGTAGTACCACTTGATCTTACTATTGGCGAAAAATTCAATACACTTGTCATTAGCGGTCCTAATGCTGGAGGAAAAACAGTAGCTCTCAAAACCGTTGGTCTCCTGAGTTTGATGACCTCCTGTGGATTACATATACCTGCAGATCCCAGTTCTGACATCGCTATTTTTAAAAATATCTTTGCGGCTATTGGCGATCAACAATCTATTGAAAATGATTTATCAACTTTTTCATCGCACATAGCAAAATTACGAGAAATTATAGAACAAGCATCTTTTTCAGACTTAGTTTTAATAGACGAAATCGGCTCTGGAACAGACCCGGACGAAGGAGCCGCCCTTGCTATCGCTCTCCTAGAAAAGTTCACATTAATTGGATGTGTTACTATTGTATCAACGCATCAGGGTGCTTTGAAAGTATTTGCCCACGAGACAGAAGGTGTTGAAAACGGATCCATGGAATTTAATAGAGAAACTCTCGTACCGACGTATCATTTTCAATTGGGAATACCGGGATCGAGTTATGCTTATGAAATTGCCAAAAGGTGGGGACTAGCTGAAGAAATTACAGATCGCGCGAGAGAGTTGGTTGGCAGCAAAAAGGACAAGTTTGAAAATTTACTTGAAGACCTGGAAAACAGAATGCAAGAATATCGTGCTATTTCTAACGAACTATCAATCAAACAGACTCAACTCAATGGATTAATAAAATTATATCAACAGAAAAGTGAAGAACTGATTAAGGGGGAGCGCGAATTAAAGCAAAATGCTATTGAAGAGTCAAATCAAATTTTGCAGCAGGCCAATAAGGCTATTGAACAGGCAATCAAACAAATTAAAGAGCAACAGGCCAGTAGAGAAGCGATTCGGGCGGCCCATCAGCTAATCAAACAAGAAAAGGAAAAACTGCGTAAGGAACAAGAGCGAATTATAAGAAAAAAGAAAGAAATTTCATCCACCAAAAAGCCATTAGAACAAGTTACACTAGGCCAAGAAGTTTTTTGGATCCCCTATCAATCAAATGGAATTGTTTTATCTGAACCAGACGCTGCTAACAAAGTATTGATTCAAGCTGGAGAAGTTAAAGTAAAAGTTCCCCTCAATGAGCTTACTTATGCTGATAAATCGACTACCGAATCAGAAGTTACTCGTTTTAGAACGAATTTCCAAAAACTTAATAGTAATGAAATTGATGTTCGTGGACTCCGGGTAGATGAAGCCATTATAGCAGTTGACAAGTTTCTAGACGAGGCGATATTGTCAGGATTAGATCAGGTTTATATCATCCATGGAAAAGGTACCGGAGCTTTAAGAAAAGCAGTTCATGAATTTCTGGATAAGCATCTTAGAGTAAAAACAAAGGAGTTCCCGCAATGGAGTCTTGGAGATACCGGGATGACAGTTGTAGAATTGAAATAATGGTGATAGTTTAAACTTTTACCAGACTTAATAGTATATATGATGATATTAATTTAATCAACATAAATACAAACACTTAAGGGGTGAGAAAAAATAATTTGCAGCCCTTGAAATAATGTTAAATTAATACAGAAATGCATTTTATTTATTCTCACCCCTCTAACTTGATTTCAGGAAAGGCAAATTGGATCAAATAGAAATAAAACGAAGTCGTGCTTGTAGATTTGTAGGCGAGAGAAGTAAGCTTATCAAAAAATTGGAGAATGAAGGTAAGCTATTCACCCCGAGATATTATTGTATGGCCAAGGGAGGTTACTGTGCCGATGATGATGTTTGTGTGGCTCTAGTATCCAGCGCTCATTTACCAACACGATTTGGAGAGTTCGACATTGCAATATTTGAAAATAATAAAGATCAAAGGGAGCATTTGGCTATTATCCGTGGTAATGTAGAAAACGCGGCAGGAGTTCCTGTAAGAGTCCATTCTCAGTGTCAAACTGGTGATATTTTCGGCTCTCTCCGATGCGATTGTCGCGATCAGTTAGAACATGCATTGCGGACATTTGCGACGATGGATAAGGTAGCATTACTATATCTTAAACAGGAAGGTCGAGGAATCGGATTAGCTAATAAAATACGAGCTTATCATTTGCAGGAACAGGGATTAGATACTGTTGAAGCTAATCAGGCCCTTGGTTTTCGAAATGATTTGCGGACTTATGAAATTGCGGCATCCATGATAAAACTTCTTAATATCAAATCGATCGTCTTATTGACGAATAATCCTGAAAAAATAAGAGGATTAATTGAGAATGGTATTGAAATCGTTCGCCGTGAGCCAATTGTTATGCCATCTAATCCTTACAATATTAGTTACTTGGAAACGAAAAAGAAGAAAGCGGGTCATCTCCTTGACTGATATTGGAAGAAAGTGGTCACCATTTACGATTGGGAATAGATTTTATATTAAGCCGGTATCTTTCAAAGAAGAACAGAAAGACAAGATCAACATCAAACTTGGGGCAGGTAGAGCCTTTGGCTCAGGAGAACACGAAACAACCAGGCATTGTCTGGAACTTATGGAAACACTTTCATTTTCCCAACATCATGACGTACTTGACTATGGGACAGGAACCGGTATATTAGCAATTGCAGCCGCCAAATTAAACGCTGGTTTTGTTCTTGCCCTGGATAATGATCTTGATGCGGCGGTTACTTGTAAGAGCAATATAAACCAAAATAAAATCGAAAATAAAATTTTTGTTGTTTGTGGCGATTTAATGTGTTTAAATCCTTTTTGTCAATTCGATACCATTCTTGCTAACGTGTATTCAGACATTATTCTCGAAAGAGCCCTACTTCTTTCAAAACATTTGAAAAAATATGGATATATTCTACTATCTGGTATTGAATGGGACTATTTGTATGATGTAAAAAGACAGTTTTTACATTTAAATTACCAAATTGTTAAAGAACGGATGGGGAATGACTATAATTCAATAGTATATAAGAGAGTTCTGGGCTAATAATTTTCTTAATCAAAAAAAGCATAAGAAAAATATTGACAAATAGATTTTTTTTTCTTACATTTGATTTGAAAAAAAGCAGTTTATTTTTATAAACTACAGGAATTAACATATGATAGATAATACAATATATTAATATTTAATCGAATACTATTTCTTAATTTGAGAAAATTTAAGACGATTATTTTTGTAACAATTCAGATTAACTATGAAGAGGTCGATTAGCAGATGAGCCATGCTTTGGGCAACGAAGTCGGTGAATTTACAACTGAATTTGAGAAATTTACTTCTGATATTCAATCTCTCGTCGATGAAGTTAAAGAAGAAGTCCAGAGAACACTTGATGAATATAAGGAGTTTCAATCATCCCAAACAGAACGAATAAATGAAATCGAAGATACTGTTCAAAATGAAGTTCAAAAGTTAAAAGATTTATTTAAAGATTTAGATCAGAAATTTGGAGTATTTAAACAGGAAAAATCGAATATAATCGAACAATCTCTAAACTCGGACAAGCTTGATTTCGATCAGTTGAATCAAGTTTTAGAAGAGCATGGGCGCCGCCTGGATGAAATCGGGCAGGCACAAGATCAATTTTCAGATACTTCGCCCGAAAAACTCCGAGAAGAATTAATCACAGGCATTCGTATGCTTGGTGAACGTGTATCCAAAACTATTGAGGATATCAACGAACGCATAAATAATTTTACGAATGAAATTCAATCTCAAATTAATCTCGTCGATAAGGAATCAAATGCAATAGAGGGAGAAGCATCAAATCATGACGAAGATGAGTTTACTTCCTTAAAAGAGTCCAATCTTTTTGAGATGAGCGATTTTGAAATAGTGCCTCGTGAAGCGATTAAAAAACTTACACAACTATTCAAAAAACAATCTTCCGCAATCAAAAATTTTATTGAAAAACATGCAGTGCGTGTGCAGGAATTCGAACGACTGCTTAGAACTTATGATGAGGAGAATACTCGGTTATTAGAACTATTAGATAGACGAGTTAAAAGAAATTTTGTCATCTCAATGGGCGCGATTATCATTGTAATTCTTTGTTCTGTTCTCATGAGGATATTTTAAGAAAACAAGTTATTGTATCGCTTCAATTTAAAAATTTAATAATGCAATCAGAACACATAATAACTTTCTATTTTTTCACCAAACTCCGCCAACATCTCCAAAATCATAAATAGTTTTTTTATATCGATGATCTTACCATGTTGTTCATAAATCAATGTATTTCCATCCAGTATCATCAATATTTCACCCAGTTCCATAATTTTAGCTCTAATGTCGGGGGAAATTATTTCTTTAACTTTTGCTTCATCATTGCCTTCGATGATGTACTTTTTATCAAAAGAGCGATCATTAAAAATAATATCCTGTGTCCCAAACAGTTTTGTTAATTTTTGAATTATTCCTTCCCGATAAATTTTTAATTTTAAACCAGCCCGATTGTCTAAAAAAAGTTCAAAATGGGTCAGGAATAAATTAACCTTAGGAGCGGCCTGGATGAAAATCATTTTCAAAATAAATGGAAATTTAGCGTAAGTACCAGCCACTTCTGATGTTACATCTTCGCTTAATCGGTATTTCCCCCCAACTTCTTCTGCAAAACGTTTCCAGGGATTTTCAGTGTCTTGATACATTTGCAGTTACCTTTTTTTATATGAAATTTCTACTTTATCATTATTGCTTTTCGAGTAAACAATTGATCACCACAGTTCATGCGATTGATATATATTTCGTGCCAAAATGAAATCTAATTTGAATTTCCTCGCCTTTAAATAAAATTAGATCGAAAATTTCTCGTTTCCATTCATGTTTTCCCGAATAAACAAGCGTTCCCGGTATAAAAGGTCTAGAATCGATAAATTCTGGTATTGTATATTGATAATCTCCCTGGGGAAAAATTTGTGTCCATGAAATGCCATTGTCCGACGATAATTCCACTCTCCCACCATCTTAAGCAAAATCTCGAAATATAGTATCAGTCTCTACTTCCATCCAGTGCCAGAAAGTAAAAACCAGATCATCAATATCAGGCAATTTCACTTCAGGTAAAATCAATTTCCTATCATTATCGATGTAATTCGTTTTTAATCATTTCACCGAATCGTCTGATCCCTTCATCAATCTGTTCGGGGCTGACCATGCTGAAACTAGCCCGCATAAAATTTTTACAACCATTTTGAGAAGAAAAGGCATTTCCTGGAATGAGAAGAACTTTGAGTTCATCACACTGTTCATCGATCATTCGCTGTGCATTACATTGTTTCGGCAATTCAAACCAGATAAACATTCCTTCACCTGGAACGTTGTACTTTACTTCTGAAGGTAAATATTTTTTGGCGGCCGCAACCATGGCATTACGATTGATACGATAAGATTCGCAATTCTTGTTGATTAGTTCTCGGAATTTTTGATAGCCAGCAGCTTGCAGGTAGCTGAGTAAAATAACCTGAATAAAAGTACTGGTATGAAGATTAGCCGATTGCTTAAAAAGCACAAACTGACGCATAATTGCTGGAGGACCAGATGCATATCCAATTCGAAGCCCTGGAGCAAAAATTTTTGAGAAACTATCCAAACGAATAACTCTTCCATTTTTATCTAATGATTGTAAAGTCGGTAGTTGGGCTTTATTATCAAGCTTAACTAATTGATAAGGATCGTCCTCTAGGATAAATAGATCGTATCGATTTGCGATGCTAAGTAAGTGCTTGCGTCGCTCCAGAGATAATGATACACCGCCAGGATTATGTCCATTAGGTATTGTGTAGATAAACTTTGGCATTGGTTCCCCGGTCATTTCTATGTTTTCCAATTTTTCCTCAAGAATCTCCGTCTGCATGCCCTGAGAGTCCAGAGAGACGGCAACAAAATTTTTGGCAAACGAACGAAAAGCAGCCAGGGTGCCAGGATAAAGTGGTTCTGAAACAACAATTCTATCATACGGATCTGCAAAGAGATAAGCCATAATAAAAAGGCCTTCCTGACAACCATTGAGCACAACAATCTGGTCATCTTTCAATTCTACGCCATCTTTAAATTTATGCCAGCCTTGAAGCTCCTTTTTTAAATTTGAATGTGCATCAGAAGGACCATATTGTGATGCTGTAGTTAATTCTTCGCCATCAATTTCTATCTCCTGTCCACCTTTAAACTGAATATTAACCTTATCAAAAACAAAAGTATCTGGATTGGGATAGCCTCCTCCTAATGAAATCATTCCGTCTATTTTCAGATATTTCATCAGCTCTCGAATCGCAGAAGGTGATTTATCTTTTGCACGTTCAGCAAGTCGATCTTGAATCTCCATAGGTCTTCCTTCTTGTTTTATTTTCTATGATTGAAACTTTGATTGCTATCAACAATTGAACTCTATATTTTATCCAAAGACCTGTTTTTAAACTATAGATAAAATTTTGATGTTTATAATATAATAAAATTCCATATTAGAAGCAATATCAATTATGTTTACATTTTAGAAATCTCAATATCATGGCAATAATAGAATTATTGTCAGTATCTTAATAAAACTAGATTTATTCTAATTAAATAAAAGACTAAGGATAAGAATTTCAAATATTAAACATATAATGATTTTATAAGGAAGGGAACTTTGCAATAGAACTGAAGTGGATAACAGAAGAATAGTTGCGATGGAACTAGTAATCATCGGCATTCAAACGAATGGAAATAATAGATTATCGTGGAAATGAATTGATTTCCTGGAATAATAATATTATGACTGTTTCTAAAAATAATTATTGCATTACTCCCATTTTTTATTAAATTAAGAATAATTAAAAAAGGAATATTACTGGTTTCATCTTATGAATTAATAATAATTTTCAAATCAAGATTAAAATCACAAAAAGAATATCTATATTTAGGGAGTGAGATTAAATAACTGTCCCATTTGTATTTTGTCGATCCTGAAAAAATAGAGACTAATAAAACTCTACTGCGTAATTTATATTATCTGACTCCCTTAAGGCTGATGCAGATTCTATCGCTTACGATAGCTTCATTTCTGTGCCCGCATATCTACTATCAGGTGGCGTGATGAGGAGAAATGGATTTAAAAAGATGTTTAAAAAATTACAGATTACTGGTATAGCATTCAAACCAATTAGATTTGGCGCATTATTTTTATTTATATCAATTGTTATCTTCGTTTTGGCAATCTGGTTTTTTCCTTTTCCAGTTGAAAAGTTATTTCCACCGCCATCAACGCTAGTTTTCGATAGAGACGGAAAAATACTTCGTGTTTTTCTTTCTCGGGCAGAAATGTGGCAAATACCTGTTACCGCAGAAAGGATTTCACCTAATTTAAAAAAAGCAGTTATCGGTTATGAGGACAGATTTTTCCACTGGCATTTGGGAATGAATCCGATATCTATTGTTCGAGCTGCGATTGCCAACATGAAATCAGGTCGAATCGTTCAAGGTGCGTCTACGATTACGATGCAGGTGGCTCGGATGATGGAGCCTAAAGATCGGACTTTTAAAAACAAGCTTATTGAAATATTTCGGGCTCTTCAGATAGAGTTCCGCTATTCTAAAGAAGAAATTTTATCCTGTTATTTGAATATGGCGCCCTATGGGGGAAATATTGTTGGACTTGGAGCAGCTTCTTATCTTTATTTCAATAAAAGTTCCGATCAATTGAGTCTGGGCGAATGTGCATTATTGGCTGCAATTCCAAACTCACCTAATCTGCTGAGACCTGATTATGATATTAAATCAACGAAAAAAGCTAGAGAAAAGATTCTAAATATTCTTGTTAAACAGGCTAAAATAACTCCTCAGCAAAAAAACGAAGCTTTATCCGAGCCAATTCCTGAGAAACGTTTTGACCTTCCGTTCCTGATTCCACATTTATCGACAAAGTTAGTAGATGAGTATTCACAAAACAGTGTCTTGCAAACGACGATAAATCGTGATATCCAGCAATTGACAAAAAATATCTTACAAACTCACCTGAAGCCATTAAGAAATCAAGGGATCACAAATGGAGCAGTTGTTGTGATCGAAAATCAAAACCAGCGGGTACTGGCGATGGTGGGCTCTTATGATTTTTTTGATGAAGAAAATGAGGGACAGGTAAATGGGGCTATTGCTCCCCGTTCGCCAGGTTCGGCTATGAAACCATTTATCTATGCCCTTGGCATCGAACATGGACTTATTGCGCCGCAAAGCCTGCTATACGATGTTCCAATTGAGTATTCAGGTTATCGTCCGGTGAATTACGATGAAATTTATCATGGCGTAGTTACAGTTGAAGAAGCGTTGATTCACTCCCTAAATGTGCCAGCAATAAATCTTTATGCACAGCTTGGACATGATGGAATCTATTCGTTTTTAAAAGAGGCGGGAGTAACCACACTCCCTAAACCCAAAGATTATTATGGATTATCCCTCATTCTTGGCGGCTGTGAAGTTACTTTATTAGAGCTTACAAATCTCTACGCTGGTCTGGCAAATGGCGGAAATTTTCGCTCTTATCGTTTGCTAAAAACTCAGCCAGATCAAACCGGTATATCACTCCTGAGTGAGGGTACCTGCTATATCATGTCCGAGATGCTTAGCCAACTCCGCCGTCCCGATTTACCCGCCTCATGGGAATTCTCAATGAATCTGCCCAAAATCGCCTGGAAAACCGGGACTTCCTACGGACATCGAGATGCCTGGAGTATCGGCTATACGCCCAAATATACCATCGGTGTTTGGGTGGGAAATTTTAATGGGAAAGGCGCGCCCACCCTTGTGGGCGCTGAAGTTGCTGCACCGATTTTATTTTCACTTTTCACTGCTTTGGAAACGCCGACTGAAAACAAGTGGTTTGTCCAACCGCAGAGCGTTAGTCGACGACAGGTTTGCACCGTGAGTGGCAGTCCGTTGTCAAAAAATTGCGCCACGACTAAGGATGAACTTTTTCTCCCTGGCATCTCGCCCAATCAACGATGCCATATTCACCAAATTATAATAGTTGATAGAAAGACCGGGAAGCGGTTGTGTTCCCATTGCCGTATGGGACGAGAATATGAAGAAAAGATTGTAGAAGTCTGGCCTGCCGAAATCGCTACCTGGATGGAAAGAAATGGTTATCCCATTGAAAAAATTCCAGAACATTTTCTGCTTTGTTCAAAGTTAGCCTCAGGTGAAAAACCAATCATTCGATCACCTTCAGCGAATACGGAATACAAAATTCGTCCGATAATCGATTTAAAATATCAGAAAATCCTACTTGATGCCTCGGTTTCCAATCGTACGAAAAAGATTTTTTGGTTTTTAGATGGCAAGCTTATCTTTTCAGGGAATCCGACCAAAAAAGTATTTATCACGCCTAAAATCGGCAGCCATAATTTGCTCTGTATAGATGATGAAGGAAGGGCATCGGAGGTGAGTTTTGTGGTGAAATGATATAGCTTAACAACAAAACAAACTAATAATGAATAAAAGGTAAAATGTTTATTGGACAAGGTGTGCTGAAAATTATCTTTTTAAAACTTCTTTCACTATACTAATATTTTAACTTCTTTGACCTTCAAGTAGAATAATGGAACAAATTTCCCGCTTCAACATTAATAACAATACCATGAAAAGAGTAAGCTTTTATACACTGGGCTGTAAATTAAATCAAGCTGAGACAGCCATTTTGGCAGAACAGTTTGAGCAGGGCGGGTATCAATTAGTGCCGTTTGGAGAGCAGGTTGATATCTGTGTGATTAATACCTGTACAGTTACAGCTAAAAGCGATTACCGTTGTCGGCAGATGATCCGAAAGGCTAAGAAAATCTCACCCTCAACCAAAATTGCTGTCGTTGGATGTTATGCCCAGTTGAGTCCCGAAAATATTAAGAAGATCAATGGGGTGGATTATATTGTTGGCAGTGATAAAAAGTTTGATCTCCTTAATATCCTTAATGGAGATAAAAGACAAGATCAACCGCTTTTTATCGCTTCGACCAATGAATCATTTCTGAGTCCAGGAGCAGGAAATTTCTGGGATCATACTCGAGCTTTTCTTAAGATTCAGGATGGGTGTGACAGCTTTTGTTCATATTGTACTGTACCATTAGCGCGGGGAAAAAGCCGAAGCGATTCATTGGAATATATTAGGAAAATAGCCACTGAGCTTGTAGAACGAGGACATCAAGAAATAGTACTGACAGGTGTTCATATTGGTCGTTATGGAAAAGATTTAAATCCAACCCAAAGCCTGCTGGATGTATTAAAAGAACTGGAGAACGTTCCAGATTTAAAGCGTATCCGCTTGAGTTCTTTGGAGCCATTAGAGATAGATGAAGATTTACTCCAATGGATTGCAGAATCGGAGCAGATCTGTCATCATTTCCATGTTCCTTTGCAGAGTGGGGATAATGAAATCTTAAAAAGGATGAACAGAAATTATAATTTACAAACTTATAGTGAAGTTATTAATCGCTTAAAAAATATAATTCCTGGTTGCGGTCTGGGCACAGATATTATAGTAGGTTTTCCTGGAGAAACTGAAGCAAAGTTTCAAGCTACTGTAAGAATAGTGGAACAATTGCCATTTACTTATTTACATGTGTTTAGCTTTTCACCCAGACCAGGCACCGGAGCTTCCCGCTTTCCCGATCGAATCGATCCGAAAGAAATTAAGCTGAGGAGTGAAATATTAAGGGAAATAGGGCGAATAAAGAAAAAAAATTTTTATAATGGTTTGGTCGGGCAAAAATTGAAAGTTCTCTGGGAAGAGAAAAAGCGTGGCGATTGGATGTTCGGTCTTTCTGGTAATTATGCCCGTGTTCGAACAAACGTCAATCCAAAATACATGAATAAAATTTATGCGGTTGAAATTGTAAAAGCGGAGCAGGATTTTGTCCATAGCAAAATTGCGGAATGACATTACCTTAGAGTGTTAGGTGTGGAGAGAACAAATTAACACCCTGCGCATCCTGCACTAAACTTTAAGATTTACACTTAGCGCTGCGAAGCTGCAAGCGTGAAACGTGAGACGTCAAATGTGAGACGAAAAAAACGGTTTTAATTACTCTGTCTCACGTCTGACGTTTCATTTTTGCCCATATTAACTTCAATCATATGGGACTGATATTTTTGCCAAAAAAATAAAGATTTGATCTGTAAGATTATAATGCAAACTTAGCTTTCATTTTTAATTATAGAGAGAGTTATTGTCTGAGGTTAGGAATTAGCAACAAAAATTAGCATTATCCAAATAATTTTATTGACATTTAACCAAATTATTAGTATTATTTATCTCACATGAAAAAAGGAACGAAAAAATATTACGTTGAAACGTACGGCTGCCAGATGAATAAATATGATTCGGAACTGGTGGCTGGGATTTTGAATCAGCACGGTTATCATCAAGTAAGGTCAGCACAGGAATCCGATCTGGTACTGGTGAATACATGCAGCGTGCGCCAACATGCAGAGAACAGAGTATTTGGTCGGCTGGATGCATTACGTCTTTTGAAGTTAAAACATCCAGATCTGATTATCGGGGTGCTTGGTTGTATGGCTGTTCGGTTACAGGATGAATTATTAACTCAAAAACCATTTGTCAATTTTGTGTTGGGACCTGATAACTATCGTAAATTGCCAGGTCTTCTATCAAAGTTAAATAATGGCTCAGGGCAGAATCAGCTAAAATTAGCTGAATTTGATAACCATGAAATTTACAGCGAGCTTTATCCCAGCAGAACTTCTGGCATCAGTGCCTGGGTGGCCATTATGCGTGGATGCAATAATTTTTGTTCATATTGCATTGTTCCTTATGTAAGAGGTCGAGAGCGAAGTCGTCTTGCAAAAGATATCGTCGCTGAAGTCCAACAATTGGTTCAAGAAAATTTTGTTGAAGTGACCCTCCTTGGTCAAAATGTGAATTCATACCATAATGGTGACCATGATTTTGCTGATTTAATTGAAATGGTCGCTAATGTACCGGGGATTATACGTGTTCGATTTGCGACTTCTCATCCCAAAGATTTGTCCGAAAAACTGATAGATACAATTGCAGGGCATCCAAAAATTTGTAATCATTTGCACCTTCCCGTTCAGTCAGGATCAGATACGATCCTGAAATTAATGAATCGAAAATACACACGGTCTCATTATTTGAAATTAATCAAGACTGCAAGAGAAAAGATTCAAGACCTGGGTTTGTATACTGATATCATTGTTGGGTTTCCCGGCGAAACTGAAAAAGATTTCCAGGATACTCTCGGTCTTGTCCGGCAAGTTGAGTTTGATGGAGTTTTTGTGTTCAAATATTCTCCACGTGAAGGTACAGCAGTTTATGGTTTAGAAGAAACTTTGACGGAGCAAGAAAAAGTTAAACGACTGCAAACTTTAAATCAAATTCAAGATGAGATTACCTTAAGGCGAAATCAACAATTAATTGGCACTGTTCAAAGGATTTTGGTTGAAGGAGCCAGTAAAAAAGCCAAGTTCAATCAGTACATGGGACGGACTGAATCCAATAAAATTTTTGTTTTTGATAGTAATAAAAAAGTTGATGGTTCATTATTAGACGTTAAGGTCATCTCTGCTGAAGGGCGGACGCTTTTTAGTGAATTATTATAATATTAAAAATTTTTCCAAAGGTTATAACCTTTAGCTTTTAAAGAGCAAACCACATTGGATAAAGATTCCAATATTCAAATAATAAATACCAATGATCAAAAAAATCAAATATCGGAGGGTATTATGTGGATCGTTCGATGGATCTCGTGGGTACTTGTTCTTTTTACCATAATTATTTTTGTTACCCAAAATGTTGATTTTTTGAAAACAACATTTGATTTGGAATTTTTATTTTGGGAAACAAAAAGTCCAATCCCAAGTTGGGTGGTAATGTTTCTATCATTTGCGGCTGGTGTTTTACTCTGGTTGATAGGGTCTATTTTTAAAGTGCTAGAATTAAAATCGGAAGTTAGGAAAATCAACAGGGAAAACATCATATTAAAAAATGAACTTAATGAACTGCGCAATATTCCAATTGATGAGAATTCCGAATCTATTGATGATATCGAAAAAGAGATTTTGTAATTTATTTGATATTTGGAATTTTACATTCCGCTATTATGAGAATTAATATGTTTAAAATGTTAATGCCAGACAAAAATTATGATTATTATAAAAAACTAAACCAGGTACTTCTTCCATGATAACATTATTGTACATTAGTATTGGAATTATTGCAATTATTGTTTTAGCGGTTATTCTAATTGTTTTAAAAACTCCCAAAAAGAAAAAGGATGCCTCGGTAGAATATATAACCGCTTTGAATTATCTCATCCGTGGTGAGAAAAAAAAGGCCTTAGAGAAGCTTCGTGAATCAGTACGCCTGAATACAAATAATATCGATGCTTATATCAAAATTGGCGACGTTTTGCGAGAGGACGGAGACGTCGATCGTGCAATTAAAATCCATCGAGGATTAACTGTCCGACACAATTTGAATCCAGGACAAAAGATTGATCTCCTCGAAAGTTTAATCAAAGATTATCAAGCCATTGAAAGATATGATCGCGCCATTATTGTGTGTGAGAAACTGCTGGAACTGACTCATAATGAGCTATGGGTTCATGAAATTATGCTCAAACTTTATGAGGATTCATGGGATTGGGAGAAGGCTTCCGATATGCTGAAAAAAATCCAAAAAGAAAAGGGTGAAAAGAATGGTCAGTTATTGGCTTTGTATAAAGTGGAATCGGGCTTAAAATGTATTGAAGAAGGAAAGGAGCGAGATGGACGAATTAAATTCAGGGAGGCCATTAAACTGGATAAAAAATGTCCCCCTGCTTATCTCTATTTAAGTGATTCATATATTCGAGAAAACAGGTATGATGACGCTTTAACAGAATTAAAGAAATTTATCACATTGGATCCCCGACTCTCATATCTCGGTTTTGCCAGGATTAAAGACATTCTTTTCCATGAAGGAATTTTTGGGGAAGTAGAGAATATCTTTCAGGATCTTCTTCAAAAAAACCCGGAGAATGAATCGATACGATTTTCCTTAGCAGATATTTATGAACGAAAAGGGGAGATCGAGAGGGCGATTGATTTATGTAATGAAGAATTGGAACGGAATCCTGAATCGAAACAAGCAAAGCGTTATTTAGCTAAATTTCTAGCTCGAGTTGGAGAAAGCGATAAGGCTCTTGAATATGCATTAGATTTAATTGAAAATCTAATGGAAACGAACGAAGATCAATTTACCTGTAACAAATGCGGGTTTGTTTCCAATGAGCCGAAGTGGCGTTGCCCACAATGTCATGAATGGAATTCTTTTTTAAACTAATGAAGGAACCGATATAATCTAATGTTGAATAAATAATTAATTGTAATTCTGACTGAGGGGGAATCTGTTATTACACTCTTCATAATAGACAAATTTTTTCGCTGACCGGATTTCTCGTCTATCAAAATGGACTCGAAATGACATTGGTTTAACCACGAATTAAATTGAGACTTCGAGTAGGGATACTTTTTATTTCCTAGTTATTACATTTCGTAAGCTATGAAGAAACGGTTTTTCTATAATTTATTAATTTTAATCATATTTTTTTCCAGCTATGTGAGGGCCCAGGATTTGGAGAAAAGTCTTCTGGAGTGGATAGAAAAACATAGCCGAGAGGAACTGATTAGTCGATTAGATACCATTAGACGAAAGTACCCGAATAGTTCTGTGATACTTTTCTTAGAAGCCTATGTTGAGCAAGATGGCGATCGAGCGGTTGATCTCTATAATCAGATCATTAAAAGATACCCCAATTCTCAGTTCACGGATGATGCATTATTAAAAGTGGCCCAGTATTACTACGCTCTGGGTTCTTATGTCTCGGCTCGGCAGTATTTGGATAATCTGGTTGATCAGTTTTCAGACTCACCATTAGTCCCTGAAGCAAAGTATTTGGCCTCCAGATGTTTAATTGCAACTGGATATTATTATTCAGCCGAAGACGAATTAAAAGAGATCATAAAAAAGTATCCTAACTCTCCTTTCAAATCTCACGCCAAAGACGAACTTGACGCACTCAATGATTTGTCGAAACAGGAAAAGGGTTCGCTTCAAATAAGCAGTCTTTTACCGAATCCTGAATCACAAAGAGAGATCATGCTGGAGAAAAAAAAGTATACGATTCAGATCGGGGCTTTTAGAGATAAAAATAATGCAACCGGACTAAAAGAACATTATTCGCAAAAGGGTTATTTAGTTACAATTGATTCTAAAAATGTGAATGGCGGTTTCCTCTATCTAGTTTGGGTAGGGGAGTTTGAAACCGAAGAACAGGCAGCGGCTTTTGGAGAGGTGTTTAAAGACTTACATGGTGTTTCGTTTCATGTGGTGAGAAAATGATTGACAATTATAATTTTGGAAATATCGTAATTAACGGAAAAACTTATCGAAGCGATGTCATTATCTTTGGCGATATGGTGTGGGATAATTGGTGGCGGAAAAGTGGACACGAGTTGTGCATAGTGGATATTGAGCAAGCTATTAATGAATTTAATCCAACTGTCGTAGTTGTAGGAACTGGGAAATTTGGAGTGATGAAAATACTTCCGGAAACCGAAGCCTTTCTCCAATCGCGTCAGATTCGATTAATTGCCCAGAAGACCAGTCAGGCTTGTGAGACTTACAATAGCCTATTTAACTCTGACAAGGTTTTAGCGGCGTTTCATTTAACTTGTTGAAGAGTTTATTATTTAACCAATATACTTTAAAATTCAAATCGTTCATTTTTCGATAGGATTGGCTAGATAAAATGGATAAAAATATTGATAATTATTCAAAAATAATATAAATTAGTGAGTAAGTAAATCTGGAAGGTCCTGTTGATTCTATCCAATATTAAACTTGAAATAATAGATATAGCAAAGTAAACAAAAAATGGCAATAAAATTTGGTCGACTCATCCGCAAAGGTTTACAGAATCCATACGATTTTATTCAAATTATCCTTAACCTGCCAAAATTTATAAAATTGTACTCTCGGCTGTTTCAAGATCGTCGCGTGCCAATGCATTTAAAATTGATAGTGATACTCGCACTTATCTATGTCATTTCCCCGATCGATTTAATCCCAGATTGGGTTTTTCCTTTTTTCGGTCAAATTGATGACCTGATTGTAGTGATCGCTGCATTAAGATATTTTATCAAAAATTGTCCAACTGAGGTTGTTCAAGAACATGTGGAAAGGATTGAGATTGGCTTGTGATATTATAGTAACAAAATCTAACGATTTGACTATCATATAATTTTTAAGTTTGGGAAAGGAGAACGGATTAATGGAACAGTGGATAAACGGAGTTTTGGAGAATAAACAAATTTTTCATTGATCCATTAATCCATCACTTCAAGACTCTACTTGATTTACGGCAGGTATTAAATGTTTTCATGGCAATGTAAAGTTAAACAACTTTGGTTAGTATTATTCGTATTAATTCTGGCTGAGATTTTCGTCTGGGCAAATTCCATTTATGCTCAGATCAAAATCGAAGTGATCTATCCCAAAGAAGAAAGTCAGGTAACCGCCTCTGAATCTACGTTTATTTTTGGCAATGTTTACCCTGTGGAAACTAATTTTACAATCAATGGTGTACCTGTTAGGCTTTATCCAAATGGGGCTTTTTTGGCATTTGTCCCTGTTGAACCAGGTAATTTTTCATTTGTTTGCCAGGTCGTGGCTGAGGGAAATACAGCTACATTGGTTCGGAATGTTTATATTCCATACTATTTGAAAACTTCCCCTTCCGATTCTTTAGTCATTGATACGAGCTATGTCTTTCCCCAGGAGGATTGGGAACTGCAACCAGGAGATGTGTTTAAAGTTGCGGTCAAGGGAACTCCAGGTTGTAAAGCCACCTTTTCAGTTGACGGCTTGGTAAAAGATTTTCCTATGACTGAAATCCCATCAAAGAAATCATTTTATTGGGGAGAAGCTGTCTTTGTCCAGGGTACCAACTCTCAAATGCCCGATGTTCGGGGAATTTATACAGGAGCTTATATTATTCAAACCTGGGACTGGGCTGTGAATCGGAAAATCCATTTTAAATTGAGAGATAAAATCGGAAATGTTGTTAAAACAGTTGCGCCTGGTAGATTAAGTATCGACAATTCAGCCATTCCGAACATTGCTCAATTGACTCAAGAAGTTACTATTGCGCAAACAGGTCCGCGGTTGGGGTATCAGCAATTTTTACCTGAAGGCGTTAAAGTGTGGATTACAGGACGTCGGGGAAAATATTTAAGGGTTCGACTCTCTGAGACAGATGAGGTTTGGATTCGAGACGAAGGTGCCGAAATTCTTCCTCCAGGAACCACGTTGCCCGAGGGTGTAGTTACTGTCATTCGAACCGAAGGGTTTGAAAAAAAGACTCGTGTTAAGGTGTTTTTGGATCAGAGACTTCCGTTTAAAGTGGAACAGGTTGTAAAACCACCTACATTATTGGTCACTCTTTATGGAGTAACAGCCAATACAGATTGGATTAAACTGGATTTTGATGACCCATTAATTAGAGAAATTCGCTGGGACCAGGAGGCCAGGGGAGTTTATCAGATAAAAATCGATTTGAATCAACATCAGCATTGGGGCTACGATACTTTTTATGAGGACGGAAATTTTTATATTGATATTAAAAAGAAGCCACACATTGCCGGTTGGCCCTCTTCTCCACTCAAAGACATCGTAATATGTTTGGACCCAGGACATAGTCCAGAATTAGGTGCAATAGGTCCGACCGGAAAAACCGAAAAAGACATGAACTACAAATATTGTACGGCTTTAAAAAAGGAGCTTGAGGATAAGGGAGCCTTTGTTGTTTTAACACGTGGCGAAAAGGATGGCGCAACGCTGGAAGCCCGCACACAATTAGCAACTTTTATGGAAGCAGATATTTTATTAAGCCTTCATTTCAATGCATTGCCCGATGGTGTAGATCCATTTAAAAATCGAGGTATCAGCACTTATTATTATCATCCCCAGAGTTATCGTTTAGCTTATTTAATTCAAAAGAATTTATTGAAACATACTAGATTGCCCGATTTTGGCTTATATTATGATAATCTAGCCATGTGTCGCCCAACGCAAATGATCACTGTGCTTACAGAACCAGGATTTATTATGCACCCCTGGGAAGAAATTCTTATTTCCTCCGAATCTTATCGAGAGAATGTCGTCAGTGCTATTGTGAAAGCAATAGAACAGTTTTTAAGGGAGAGCAAGTAATCATTGAGCAATCAAGTTAATCCTCGAAATTATAAACACTGCCCTATTTGTGGAAGTCATCATCTCGAAAAATATATTAAAGATGAAAAGACTAATCGATTAGTTTTTGGGAACTGTAGTTTTATTTTTTACATTTTATTTTCTAAAAATTAAATCTATTTTGCAACGTTTAAATATGTAATCATGAAAATAAATCACATCCACTCCTGGAACATTGATATTGTCGAAGCCAGAGCTATTCAACTCGAACTAAAAGAAAAAATACGACTCCAAAAATTATCTGGTCCTATTCGACTGGTTGCGGGAGCAGATGTTTCCTATTCTAAAAAAGTGGAGCTGTGTTTTGCGGCGGTTACAATTTTTAAACACCCAGAAATGGAGATATTCGAACAAACGGATTCATTGGGGCCCATAAGCTTTCCTTATGTGCCAGGTTATTTAACTTTCCGAGAAGCTCCAATATTATTGAATGCATTTGAAAAAATTGAACATGTCCCTGATTTAATTCTTTTTGATGGACAGGGGATTGCTCATCCTCGCCAGATGGGACTGGCCGCACATCTAGGACTCATCCTCAATTTACCATCGATTGGATGTGCGAAAAGTATTCTCATTGGCCAATTTCAAGAGCCTCTATATGAAAAGGGTAACTGGACTGATTTGATTTATCAAAATAACAAAATTGGGGCTGTTGTCAGGACTCGTGAAGGAGTGAAACCAGTGTTTGTTTCTCCTGGTTATAAAATTACGATAGAGGAGGCTGTATATTGGGTTTTAAACACATGTGCTGGTTATCGTATCCCTGAACCCATTCGACGAAGCCATCTAGCAGTTAATCAGTTAAGAGCAGATTGCGAAAAACAATTTTAGAGAAATAATATGAGAAAGACTGGATTAGTATATCACGAAGACTATTTGCTCCATAACCCAGGAATGGCGCATCCTGAGCGTCCTGAGAGGCTTGTAAGCATTATAAATCATCTGACCGAAATTAAATTATTAGAGCAATTGGTGCCAATCGATCCTTACCCCGCTGAAGTAGATTGGATGATGACGGTTCATACCCGAGATTACATCAATTTTATTAAACAGGCTTGTAAACAAGGCCATCGCTATCTCGATGCAGACACAGGAATCTGTCCCGATTCGTATCGAATTGCTTTATCAGCCGCTGGCGGTGCATTGGCTGCTGCTGATGCTGTGCTGAATCATCGAATAGATAATGCATTTTGTGCAGTGCGTCCTCCCGGGCATCATGCTGAACGAAGTCGGGCTATGGGATTCTGTCTTTTTAATAATATAGCCATTTTGGCAAGGTACCTTCAAAAAAAATACCAACTCGATAGGATTTTAATTGTCGATTGGGATGTCCATCACGGCAATGGAACGCAAAATGCCTTTTATGATGATCCAACGGTTTTTTATTTCAGTATTCACCAATGGCCTCATTATCCTGGCACTGGATTGCAGATGGAAAAAGGGATTGGAAAGGGTGAAGGTTTTACCTTAAACGTGCCCCTCACGGGGGGGCATGGGAACGAGGATTATATTAGGATTTTTGAGACTCAATTAGTTCCAGTAGCGCAAAATTTTCGACCCGACTTTATCTTAATTTCAGCAGGTTTTGATGCACATTTTCTCGATCCACTTGCTGGTATGAAGCTTACAGAAAATGGATATCAGCGATTGTCAAAAATCGTGGCCGACCTGGCTGACGAGTTTTGTCAGGGAAGAATTATTTCTTTATTAGAAGGGGGATATAATTTGGAAACACAGGCTCGAAGTGTAGCCGCTCATATCGAGGTTTTACTTAGAGGTGAAATGTCATGAAAAGAATAATTAAAATATGTCTATTAGGATTATTCGTCATTGCATGCCGTCCGACCAGTGATGCTCCAATTCCGCAGCAGAACGAAAAAGCGACTCATGATCCTTACGCTGAAAAACGATATCAGATGGTTAAGCAGCAAATCCAATGGAGAGGAATTAGAGACACACTGGTCTTAAATTCAATGCGGAAGGTTCCTCGACATTTGTTTGTACCGAACTATCTGAAGGAACAGGCTTATGTAGATTCTCCGCTACCGATTGGTGAGGGACAGACAATTTCCCAGCCATACATCGTTGCTTTTATGACTGAAGCTTTGGGACTCAAAGGCGGAGAAAAGATACTGGAAATCGGAACAGGTTCAGGATACCAGGCGGCAGTGTTGGCAGAGATTGTGAAGGACGTATATACGATTGAAATCGTTCCCTCTTTAGGACGACAGGCTGAGGCCTTGTTAAATAAACTTGGTTATGAAAGTATCCATGTAAAGATCGGAGATGGTTATCGGGGTTGGCCTGAACATGCCCAGTTTGATGCCATTATCGTTACTGCTGCACCTGCTCATATTCCTCAACCACTAATTGATCAATTAAAAAAGGGTGGTCGAATGATTATTCCTGTTGGTGATTTCTACCAGGAGCTGATATTGATTACGAAACAATCTGATGGAACCGTTAAGAAAAAATCAGTTCTACCAGTTCGATTTGTTCCGATGACTGGCGAGGCTCAAACGAAGAAAGAAAAAAAGGATTAATTGAAAATGATTATTTAAATTCTTAGCTTGCTCTTAAATTGTTGACCATTAAAAGTCCTGATGGTTATTATTTTAGGATGAGAGATAATCGTGACAATAGCGTAGTCAGTCTAGTATGGGGATTTTTCGTATGAAAATATTTTAGGCAAACCATTGATTATTTATTGGTCCGGGCACAAAAATCTCCCAATGTACAAGATTGTTAATGAAATTCGATGGAAAAGAATTGCTGATTGATTAAGTTGAATAATTGAAACATATTCATAAGAATTACGTTACCAATTTACAAATAACAAGTAAATTCTTACAGTTTACGTTTGAATATAATATTTTGATCGACAATTTTAAATAAGAAAGGGTTTAACATGGAACAACAGAAGGGATCATCAGAGCCAAAAAGACTTTTCAGATCAAAAGTGGATCGCATCATTGCTGGTGTTTGCGGTGGATTCGCTGAATATTTTAACATTGATCCGACGATTATCCGGGTGTTTTGGCTTATTATTTTATTTTTAACGGGAATATGGATTGGCCTTTTAATTTATCTGGTCTGCCTGATTGTTATGAAAGATAATCCCGAACAGAGTTATGCCGACAAAAAACCTCAAAGTACCGCTTTGTATTGGGGAATAGCACTTGTGCTATTGGGACTGGTTTTAATTTCAAACAGATGGGATTGGGACTTTTTCTACTATCGTCCCTTTCATTTTCATATTTTCAGACCATGGTTCTTTCATTGGGATAGATTTTGGCCTATTGTTATTATCCTATTCGGTATTTTTTATCTGATTTATGTACTTCGAAAAAATAAAGAATCCGAAACAGAAGCAGCTAAAGCTGAAAAAACAATTCGAACAGGTAGACTATTCCGCTCCCGTGATGATAAAATCATTGGCGGTGTTTGTGGTGGTTTAGCGAAAAATATCAATATCGATCCGGTTATTGTCCGAATTGCTTGGGTTATTTTAACCCTTGCAACGACAATTATTTTAGGTGTAATTGTCTATATCATCTGGATGATTGTCGTTCCAGAAGAAACATTTGAACGACAACAAGCAACAGTAACGACTCAGCCTGAAGAGAAACCTGTTAAAAAAACCCCGAAGCGGGTTAAAAAATTACCAGAAAAAAAGGATGAGAAAAACGAATAATTTAAATATTAAAATGTTCACTTTATCGGAGAGGAAATAATGAGTACACATAAACACTCTATTTGGCCAGGATTGATTTTAATTATTATCGGGGGTCTTTTGTTGGTTCATAAATTAATCCCGTATTCTTTTGGCTGGTATGAAATGTATCCTTTGATCTTAATTGGATTAGGGATACTCTTATTCGTTTCCATCTTAGGCAAGCGTGATAGAGGTGCGATTTTTCCTGGGACTATTCTTTTCCTTCTCGGATTGTTTTTCTTATTAAGAAATTATGACATAATTCCATACTACTACATTCGTGAGATTTGGCCTGTGTTTCTGATAATTCTGGGACTGGCCTTTGTTGCGGTTTTTTTTACGAAACCAAGCGATTGGGGAGTACTGATACCTGCAGGAATATTTTTATTGTTAGGGATTGTGCTTTTGCTGAGAAAACTTCATATTATTTATTGGGATATTTGGGACATTGTGTCTGATTATTGGCCTATTATTTTAATAATTATTGGTGGTGGAATAATTTTAGGCAGTTTAAAGAGGCAACACCGTTATATAGAACAATAATTTCGGTTTTGAAATTTATAGGATTTCGGAGTAGTGGACTATTTCAAAATTTTAAAGAATAAGAAAATTCCTATTCAAATTATTCATAACTTTTTATTCTTCATCGACCGAACATGTCCACTCTCCGAATCGATCTTCAGTTCCTTATAAAAGCGAGCATATTTCGGCCCGGACATGGCTTCCATTGGATTTAAGGGCTGTGACATCTGTTTGGTGAAACCAATCGTTACCAACCAGAATTTTTCATCTTCAGCAATCTCCACTTCTTCTAAAGAGAGGTCACGGATTTCATCGGCACGATACAATTCCTGTATATACTCCCTAGAAATTTTGACTGCCTCTTTTACATCGATCATGAAATTTATCCTTAAAATTTGGTGAGAAGTTATAAATCTACTGCATTTATGCTAAAACTTTTCATCGTCTCACGTCTGCCGTCTTACGTTTCACATTTTCAGCTTAGCCATTTTTCGATGAATCAGCATTACATAACTTGTTGCAGGTGTTGAATTCATAAGAAGGTAAAACATTTCTACTTTATAATCAAGAGCTTTTTTGTTTCAACAAATTCATTCGCTTCCAATTTGTAGATGTAAACACCACTAACCACGTTTCGCTCTTCGTAATTCTCACCCTTCCAATAGACTTCATAAAATCCTCGTGCCTTATATTCATCGACTAATATCGTCACTTCCTGTCCCAATAAATTAACGATGCTTAACTTCACATGGGAAGATCTAGGTAGTCCATATTTTATTGTTGTCCCTGAATTAAAAGGATTGGGATAATTCTGAGAGAGAAAATATTCCTGAGGTAGGCGAACAGTAGCTGAAGCTACATCCTGAAAAGCAGGTTTACCAAAAGCGTAAAGATTTCCATCGCTTCCACCGAAATATAAATAATTGTTGGCAATCGCTGGGGAAGAATGAATATAATCAGGAAGCGAATAGCTCCCCAAAAGCGTCCCTGTCTCGGTGCTATAAGCGTAAAGACTACCGCTGTAGGTGGTTATGTATACCACACCCGCAGCAATAGCTGGTGAGGACCAGATTTGTGATGAATCAGGTGTGACAGTCTCCCAGATCAGATTCCCATTGGTTATGCATAAAGCTCTAATATTCCCTTGATCTGTCGCAGAGAATACTTTTCCATAAGCAATGGCAAGACTTGAATGCATTAAACCGAAAGGCTCAGTCGTATACTCCCATTTAAGCTCCCCAGTATCGATATCGAAAGCCAATATCTTGTTGTTTAGCGATCCGAATTTTCCTGTCTCGTAGTGATACTTAACACCATTGTCAATTGTACCTATTACAAGTATTCCCTCTGCAATTGAGGGAGAAGAATAAATCGAGTATCCCCCAGTTCCGATTTTCCATTTCAATTGACCGCCTGAGTCAACAGCATAGAAGGTATCATCATCGGCTCCAAAATAAATAACATCATGATAAAATGCTGGTGAGGAACAGATATCCCCCCCTACTCGAAATGTCCATTTCTCCTTTCCTGTGCAAGTATCGATGGCGTAGAGCCAGTGGTCAGTACCACCAATATACAGCGTATTTCCAGCGATCACCGGTGATGACTCGATCCAGGAGCCTGTTTCGTAGCTCCATTCTATTTCGCCATTTTCGGCATTGATCGCATAAAGCTTATGATCCATACATCCGACATAAATCCTGCCGTTTGCCACAGCCGG
>JABAOC010003583.1_pt1 | contig 26037 bp, 18 predicted proteins | sample 7062161 | NCBI WGS metagenome assembly JABAOC01 (sample SAMN14538625, study PRJNA623070) | marine sediment metagenome | biome: marine biome [ENVO:00000428]; feature: marine pelagic biome [ENVO:01000023]; material: deep marine sediment [ENVO:00002113] | place: India: Gulf of Khambhat ... | reverse complement strand
AAAGGGAGTCTCGAAGATCTTGAATCCCTCCAGGAAGAAGGGACGCTTCTCCGGATACCAGGTCTCAAAAGTGGATAGGTTGAGAATGGTCTCGTCCTGTTCCACTTGGCCGAAATCCGGATTGACCGCGGCATCCAGGGTGATGTTGGAGGTGATGCCGTACTTCAGGTCAAAGCCGAAGTTCCCGAAGAAATCCCTGCCGTCGGGATTACCCAGGCTTTTTTCCTCGGTCTCCTCGTAGGATACCGCGTATGGCAGAATCTCCAATCGCTTGGGAGGTGTCAGATTCTTCAGACCTTTGAGGTGGCCGAAGTGGGAGACAAAGCCGCTGGCCTCCTCGGGAATGTAAATCCAGCGGTCCAATTCATTCTTGCGCGCGATGCGGCGGCTGCAGTAGAATCCCCAGACAGGATTCTCCTCGCAGGCAAATCGCAGGCAATGATAGGGTATCTTGACCTCCGCTATCCAGCCCCAGGGGGTGATCCTGGTGGCCGATTCCCACACCGCATCCCAGTTGTCATCGCTCCAGCCGTCATTGTAGTAATAAGAATCCTTCTGGGTTCCCGACACAAACGCTGTGAACGCGTAAGCTGTCTGGTGGTCGTGATGGCTGTCGATGATTATGTTTACCAGATCAGCCTCCACGTATCGATCCCTTCGCGTCAGCCGGCTGATGATCTTCTCCGGCTGGGAATCGTACATCTCCATCGCCACGTAGATAGCCTCATCGTCATAAGCTACCATGACATACGTGGACTCAGAGGCGGGCTGGCCTTCGTCTGGCTGGTACTGAGTAAAATCCGTGGAGCGCTGAGCATCCTGCCAGAAGCTCTCGTCCAGCATTCCGTCCACCTTGGCGTGCGGGTTTGCTCTTACAGCCGTGATACTTTTGACTGTGTCTTCGTCCGTTTCCTGAGCCAATGCAATAACCTGGTCCAAAACCAGGAAAACGAGGAACATGAAAAGAAGAAACAGGACCCATTTCCAACTTGGCATTTTCTCAATCTCCTGATTTAGAGGTGGACTACTCCGTTGGTTCCCTTCCACGGATAAGCAATGGCAGATCCTTTCACCTCTAACATCCTCTTATACCCCTCCCTCTTGGGCCAGGTTTCGTTTTTTTTCGGTAAGGCCTTACATTTTTTATGGGGTCCAGGATTTCGCTCCACTACTTGATTCACTTTACCTACGTCTGGCCGAATCCTCCGGTTATGCTCCCTGCGGGGCTGTCAAGACGCCTTACAGGCCCCCGGCAGGCCGTGTGCCTGCCGGGGGCAAGGGTCTGCTTGAGTTCTCTTTCGACCCTGAGATTTCACGGCCACAGAGCAAGACGAAGTGCAGGGTCGAAGATGGGGGAGTGGGCCTGTCGAAGCGTGAATCAGGCAGGTACAGGGGGGACGTGGCGGAGCACCGCGCCGAGTCGGATAGAAAGATGGCGGATGGGATGTTTTACGGATTCGTTGGAAATCACGCCTTTACAGCGCCGTGGGGTGTCAGTGAGTAATTGCGTGGACTTGTTGCCTTCCCAGAACGGACCATCTGCCCACCAAGCTGGTGCGGGAGAAGAAAAAAGCCCCGCTTCCGGGCGGGGCTTTCGGCTAGACTTCTGTTTGCTGAGCTATGGCTAGCAGGGCGACGGGCCACCCTTGTAAAGATAGTTGACAAGGTAGACCACGTCCCCCATCTCCACCTGGCCATCGNNGTCCCCCATCTCCACCTGGCCATCGCAGTTTAAGTCTGCCAGGCTCAAGGGATCGGGGGCGGGTCCGCCCTTATACAGGTAATTGAGCAGGAATATCGCGTCGCCAAGGTCGACCACACCGTCTCCGGTCACGTCCCCGGCCTTGGCCCCGACCTCCATCGAGCCCTCGGAAGGCAGGAAGTTGTGAGCGGTGACGGTCACTTCCACCTGTCCCTGGGTGAGAGGATTGGGATACAGGGTGACCTGGCCCGCCACGTCGGTGTAGCCGGTCTCGAAGACCTCTGCTCCCTTGTACAGGCAGACCAAAGCTCCGAATACCGGCAGGCCGCCGGAGTTTTGAACCGTGATATCCACACTATTCGGGCCAACGTTGATCGATGATGGAAAGTCCGCAAATAACAACGACTCGGCGGGATAGGTCCACACATCGAGCGACGGATCGCCGAGCACGTTGTAGACATCCAGGTAGTACTTACTCATTCCGCCGCCCCCGTAGTGTAGATAGAGCAGATACAGCGCCCTGTCGGTCATGTTGCCGATTGAGTAACAGGTCTCCTCAAACGCGGCCTGAAACATCCTCTTCTCAAGAATGTCGTCCTCGCCCCAGTAGGTGAGATTGCTGGCACCCCAGAAGGCGATACCACCTTTGTCCGGGACCTTCACCCAGGTTTCTCCAAAGCACTCGGAGACGGTGAACTTGCCGGTCAGGCAGGCGTGGGAGCAGACGAAGGGGTACTCGTCCTGGTTGAGGAGATTCATGACGTTGTACTGGTAGAAGGGCACGCATCCCCAGCCGGTGGTGCTTCCGTGACCGGAGTAAACGAGTAAACTTGCTCCGTCGTTGACACAGTCAGCTATGTCTTGAGTGCTTCCTCCCAATCTCTGCCAGATGGTGTCGCAATCCATGCCATTGGGCGCAAGATAGTTTTGTATCACGTATCGATGAGTGCGCTCCGCCGTGAGACTGGCATCACTGGAGGCGACAAAGCAGGCCTTTCCCATCCACTCCAGATCCGGGGAAGTGGGGTTTTCGTAATACAGCATCTTGTTCAACATGGCATTCGCATCTGGGGAGTTTTTGGCCGGCAGCCTTCCGCGGAACATGTCGGCAAAGTAGTCTGGAGGTGGGTCCATTCGCACATAATAGAGGTCCGTGGGTGCGCCTGAACTGTAACCGCCGCTCCAGGTGGGAATGTACTCGGTGTCGCCGACGAACATAACGTAGGTGGGAGGGACGTCCCAGTTATCGTAAGCGTCCTCTATGTAAGCCTTGATCTGCTCCTTGGTGGAGCCGATGGAAGGAACCTCGGCCACGGTCACGTGAAAACCTTTTCTGGTTTTCCACTCCACCAGGGGCGCAAGATCAAAAGAGAAGTTCTGATGAGTTACTATCAGGTATCCCATGGGCAGCGGCGGAGCGCCTTTGGCCATGGGCGCGTACGTGTGGTAGTTTACAAACAGTTGGCTGCACAACTCCTCGAAGGGAGGAGAGAAGTATCTATGAAGCTGCTGCTCTGTTTCGACCGGGTCGGAGCCGGCGAGCGTGACTTTTATGCTCATGGCCGAGTAGATTCTGATTCTCTGCTGCCGCGGGTTATAGCTGACCGGATGAATCAGCACCGTGGCATACCGGTGACCCCGGATCACCCCGATCTCTCCCAGTTTCACGCGCTCTTCCGGCAGAAACGTATCGCGCTGGTAGACCTCCTGGTCGATAACGAACCCGGCCTCTTCCCACGCTCCCTCGATTTTGGGAACAGAGGGCTGAACCGGCACGATCCTGTCCGCCATCCCCAACTCCTGCAGGCTTCTCTCAATGACCTGGAAGTCCTCCAGGCTCACGCTCACCTCCGCCCCGAAGGGAATCTGCACCATCTTGGTCATCACCGGCAGATTCGGCTCGCCCACCACGGTGCCCGCGCCATGATCAAGCAGGGATATCAAGGAGAAACTCCCCTCGTCCGTGGCCAGTGCTTCCGACCACACCCCCGGAATCTGAATCTGGATCACGATCTGATCGAAATCGGAGCGGAGCAGATCCAATCGGGGAGCTTTATCTGCCGCCGGAGCCAGCGGAATCCAGGTTTGATTGGCTGTTCCCCAGGAAGCAGCCGAAAAGCCAAAAAAGGTCAAGCAGGTCAGGAGGACCCAAGCCAATACCCTGGTAGCGTTCGGACTTTTGCCAACGATCACGATGAACCTCCTCTAAGTTTAATCGGTTGGGAAAGAGGATCCTTTGCTCACGGAATCAAGACTAAATCTATCACCATTTATACGTCACAATGCCGTGTTTTCAGAACAACCAGCGAAAAACGTGTCCGGTCCTACTCACAGAATCGAGTCCCTGGAAAACGGACCAAGTTAGTTCTTACCGCCCAGATTTACGCCAGTTGACAGGTTGCCCCTGGTACCTGCACGCATGATAACACATTTTTCGATATTGTCAATCCATTTTTGTACACAAAAGGAGGGTTCGCCACTCTCTGCCGGCACCGGAGCGGATCGCCAGACGGTGGCGGCTTGATCTGGCTCGACAGCACGCGCCGGATCAGGAAAATCACGCCTGAATGTGAAAATGCAAAAAAGGTCAGGGATTCGATTCCCTGACCTTCTTTGATCTTGGTATTGCTATATCGTTTCCAGACTCATTCTCTGTAAGCTGGCGGAGGGAAATGCTGGGAATGAAACTTCAGGATTTCCACCAGCCGGTCGTATATGAAGCTGTCGTGTCCGGCCGGCAAGCCCGGATAGCCGCTGTACTCGACGTAGGTGTGGTCTTTTCCGTAGAGGGAAAGCAGCTGGCTGAATCCTCTGGCACCCCGGTACAGCTTGAACTCGTCCTGGTTTCCACAGTCCAAATAGATCTCCAGATCCCCGAAGGCATCAGGATCGCTGGCCAATTTGGTTTTGAGGTCGTGGGGGAACCACCTGTTCCACACGGGAGACCCCGGTTGGATGGTTCTGGTGGAGTCGAAAGGCAGGTCCACGCCGTAGGTTTGCCCTCCTATCACGACCAGGGCGATGAAATTGGTGGTATCAGGATCGGTCGGGACGTGGGGTGAGAATGCGGCTGCCATGGCGAAGACGATCTGGCTGTACGTCTTATCTGGATGAAGGTCGTCCGGTTCGGGGCTGAGGGTCTTGTAGCTGGCGTAGGAGACGTCGCCTGCGGGAATGCCGTTTTCTTTAAAGACGGTGTCTATGGTCTCCTGGTCGAGGAAAGACTCGAAAGAAGTGTAAGGGCTCATGGCGCTTACGGACGCAAAGAGCGAGGCGTCGTTCATAGCCAGCTTGAGAGCCCCATATCCTCCCATTCCCAGCCCGCCTATGGCTCTGAATCTGGGATCGGGTATGTACTCGTCCTGCGGTTTGGCGACGTAAGTGTGGAAGCTGGTGTCGATGACCGTCATCAACTCTTCGATGATGTAGTCCTGGTAATCTCCCAGCAGGAAAGAGTTGGTGTAGAAGCTCCCTCCAGCGAATATCGAGGATGCGTCGGGCATGACGATGATCATAGGCTGAATCTGCCCTTCGTCGATGAGCTGATCGGCCACCTGTACGACCTTGTATACCGAGACGAAGCTCGAATTGTCCGTGCCGAAGTCATGAAGCAAGTAGAGCACGGAGAAGCCCTGATTAGGTATCAGGGGGGTGTGCTTTTCCGGGTCATATACGGGGGGCAGGTAGACGAGCACGTCGCGTATGAAAGGATCGTCAACGATACTCCCCTTCAGTGACTCGAATTCCATCCCGGCCAGCTGCCACGGATCGTGATAAAGGTACCGGACTCTCGCCGGGTTGTCCCTCTTGCCGCAAGCCATGAAAAGCGTCAGAATCAGGAAGGCCAGAAGCAATCCAAGCAGTATCCTTTTCATGTCATCTCCTTTTTTTTCTGTTCTGAGTTGTGGCCGTTTAGAAGCGATAGGTGAAAGACAGGCCGGAAGAATAGAAATTCATCCTGTATTCTCCGGGCATATTGTCAAACCGCAGGTCGTCATTGATGTCCTGCAGGGTAGAAAACTCCCTTTTCTGATGCGCCACCAACTGGAAATCGTAGCCGAATTCAAAAGAGTTCACCTGATACGATAACCCCACATTGACGCTGTGCTTATCTCCAACGTCGGGAATCAGCAGGGTGAAGGTCTCGTCCGGAATGGGAGACTGTTCGAAGAAGTATCCGCCCCGGAGAAACAATTCCTCTCTCAGGACGTATTCAGCCCCCAGGCTGAATCTGGTTATGTTGTCCCAGTTGAACGGCAACTGGGTGTCCCTGATCGAGAGGTAGATGGTATCGTGCTGGCTGGGCGTAAGCACCATGTCTTTTATATCCAGATTCTCCAGCCTGGACCAGTTGACCGAGCTGATGTCAGAAGATAAGGTTAGCCTCTCGTTGGGCTTGTACATCACCCCCAGGCCTATCTCCCCGGGCAGCGGGAGCGTGGTCTCAAAATCGCTGTCCTTGTAATGACCCGTGCCCCCCAGGATTTCGGAGCCGGGTATGACCGGCGCATAGATCACCAATTCCATGTTCCCGGAGAGAGTCATGTCTATCGGGCTGCTGTATGATGCTCCCAGTTGAAAGGTGGGACTGGCCTTGTAAAGGACGCCAACATTGAACCCCAGTCCCCAGCCATCGGTCCTCATATATGAATCCATAGGCCAGAAATCATAGGGTCTGGGCATGACAAAGGAGGGGACCAGCACCGTCCTTCGCAATTCGAAATCGGATCTCTGGATGCTGAGTCCCAGGCCCAAAGCCAGCTTGTCATCCATAAAGCTTTTCGCCACGGTGGGATGAATGTCCCATACCAGTATGTCCGTCTTGTGCTCAAACTTGGGATACTCAATGTCGTTGTCAAAGCCCGAAGGTGGCTTGTACAGATCCCACTCGGCCTCCGTCTTATAGGGTACATAAAACGCGACTCCGCCGGTGAAGCCCTCCACCTGGGGGAATTTATAGAACCCGGAGAGGCTGGGAAGCCAGAAGGAGCGATCATCCGGATAATATTTCTCTTCGGGGAAGCCAAGGTTGTAATTGAAGCCTGATTCCCCTAAGCTTACGTCGGGGGTGTACTCCGGGCGGAAATTCAAGGCATACAGATTGGTGGAAAACTCGGAGCTGGGCAGGTATGCCAAGCCCGCCGGATTCCAGAAGGCTGCACTCCAATCGTCAGCCACTGCTCTGAAGGCTCCTCCCATATTCAAGGCTTTGGATCCAACACCGGGGAGTGCAAATCCGCCCCCGGCCACGGAGGAACCTGTGCACGCAAGAACGAAAAAGATCAGCCAGAGAACAACGCGCCGTCTCTTCATGTCTCACCTCTTGTTTTTAGGTTTGCCGGTCTCGTTCCACTGCGTCTTTATCCCAGGCAGACAGATCGACACATGTCCGGCTGAGATTTCCAAAATTAAAGAATACCCCCCACTTTGTCAACGATTTTTTTTCAAAATCGAAAATTCCCTCCCTACCCCCCGATTTTCCCAGAGATGCTCCCCATGCCCTGTGTCACGCCCCAACTCCCGGACCCTGTACTTCCACCCCAACCCGCTAATCACTCTCCGGTTCATCCGGGACGAACGAGCCGGGGCGTTACGCTCAAGTCCATCACCCGGCTGGGAAGATGTGCTCAAAAACGCCTTGAACCATGCCGCGGAATGTGTATATTACGCCAGAGAACCGGTCTTCAAAATACTGGCATGGAGAGCCATGAAGAAGAGAGTTGACACGTTTTCTGACCTGATCAGGCTGATGTCCAGACTCAGGTCCAAGAGTGGATGCCCCTGGGATCGGGAGCAGACCCACAAGTCTCTTTTGCCCTACCTGATCGAGGAGTCATATGAGGTGTTAGATACCATCGAGACGGGCGATCACGAGAGACTGAAGGAGGAACTGGGTGACCTGCTCTTGCAGATAATCTTCCACGCTCAGATAGCCAGCGAGAGGGGAGAGTTCGACATCCACGACGTGATACAGCATCTCGGAGACAAGCTCAAGACCAGGCATCCCCACGTCTTCAGGAAGAGGAAGGGTGTCTCCAAAGAGGAGGTGCTGAAAAACTGGGAACACATAAAGCTGAGCACCGACAGGGCCAGGAACAAGACGGTTCTCTCCGGCATCCCGCGTCACCTGCCGGCCTTGCTCAAGGCTTACCGGGTGGGGGAGAAGGTGGCCAGATTCGACTTCGACTGGAAAAGCGCCGAAGAGGTCTTTTCCAAGATCGAGGAAGAGACAGGTGAGCTGAAAAAGGCCATCAGCAGGAGGCGAGTCAGGCCGGATCAGGTTGAGGAAGAGATAGGAGACATTCTCTTTTCCTGGGTTAACCTATCCCGGCACCTGGACGTCAATCCGGAGTTCGCATTGAGAAAGACCGTAGATAAGTTCGTCAAGAGGTTCAACTACGTAGAGAGGCAGCTGAAACGAAAGGAGATTCCTCTCAAAGAAGCTGGACTTCCCCTTCTGGATTCTCTGTGGGACGAGGCCAAGCGATCAAAGCCGTCAACGGATTGAGCGGATGTAACGGATGATCACTGGGTTCACCTGAAAGCCGGATCTGCAGGATAACTAACGACAATCAGCAAATCGGGGGCGGCCCTCCTTTGTACAGGTAATTCAACAGGTAGAGCGGATCCAGAACGCCGAGATCGTCGTCGGAGTTGGCGTCTCCAGCCACGAACGAGACCGGCGGCGGCCCGCTGCGGAACAGGTAGTTCAGCATATAGAGCACGTCGCTTATGTTGATCAGACTGTCACCGTTGGCGTCGCCCCGCTCGCTCCATGAGATGCTCTCGCACACCGGCATCAGATGCTGGGGACTCCAGAAGGCAGCAACCATGTTGGCGAAGTCCAGAGGCCCTTCCGGGATGGGCCAGAAACCAGTGTCCACGCAGATGGTCATAGTGTCTTCCAGTTTGAAACACATGGTCGCGGTCAGAACCCGACTCCCGCCTGCGAACATTTGATCGGAGCTGCCAGTGGGCACCATGGAGAGCCAGAAGTGAGAATACCCGTCCAGGTCAACGAAGTTAAAGTCCCAATCCGAGCCGTTTTCCTTCTGAGCCAGATCCATCATCCAGTTGTGCATCACCGTGTCGTGACCCTGGATGTAGTGCCGGAAGATGCTTCGGTCGAGACCAGCACGAGGATACAGGTTAGTGTTGTTCCAGTAGGAGGTCAGGCTGCAGTATTTGCTGGGGTTGGTGTGCCAGTAGTCCAGAACGACTATGATCCCTGCGATGGAATCTACCGGGTCGACGATGTCATGCGTGATGTACATGGGGAATCGAACGAAATAAGGCGGGCTTCCGTAATGCACCTGGTCGTCAGGGTAGATTTCCACATAAAAGGTATCGGGGATACCGGAATCCTGAGCCACGGCGAAAACCGGCAGCCCGAAGATCATTATTCCCATCGGCAAGAATAACGCTAACTGTTTCATCAGCTTACCCTTTCCTTCGAAAGTACCGAAGGCCTCTGTGCCGCGAGATCGCCGCAGTTAGCAGAAGTACTATATCACCTGTTCGGCCTCTTTCTTCGTCTACACACGTTTCGGCCGGATCGAATGGGTCGGCCAGGCGGCGATGGTCCGCGGAAGCAAATAACTTATCCTACTGCGATGCTTGGCTACATTATAAATTTAACGTGTATCAGCCAATTGTCAAGGATAATCGGTAGATTCTCGACTTGTTCACTCCGAATTCACAGTGTGCCAGTGCCGTGGTGAAACTTGGGCGGAAACGTGAGCTTCCCAACGGTTGTTGTTCGAGGAGCGTATGGCAATAAGGTTCTTTGAGCGTTTCAAATAATCGCTTGACAAAACCGATAGCTTATATTAAGCTAACAAGTTGGGGCTTGCGCACGGTGTCGGAGGGCAAGATTTGAGAGCGCAAGTCTTTGCCGTCTTTGAGGAAAAGAAACCGAGTTGGGCAGTCGGGGATGACGTCTCATTCCCTCCCCCAAGTTTCGCCTTTTCCAAGGGCATTCACTTGACCGGAAAGGAAACAACAGCAATGGCCGCTGCAGTCACGGATGAAGACATAAAAAGGGTGGCCCGGGATGAAGGGCTGGATCTGGGCTTGATAAAAGAGGGGGCGGAAAAGGGGAGCATTGTAATCCTGAAAAACAAGCTCCACCAGTGGGCGAGACCGGTTGGCGTGGGTAAGGGGTTGAGAACCAAGATAAACGTCAATCTGGGGACCTCTCCGGACATGGTCGATTTCGATCTGGAGCTGGCCAAGGTCAGGCTGGCCATGGAGCTTGGCGCAGACACGGTGATGGATCTCTCCACCGGAGGAGACATTCGCGATCTGCGGGTCGCGGTGTTGAAGGGGTCGAAAATCCCGGTGGGGACGGTGCCCATATACGAGGCGGTATGCAAGCTGGCGCAGGATCAGAAGTCGCTTCTGGACATGACCAAGGAGTCCCTCTTTTCGGTGATCGAGGATCATCTCAAATCGGGAGTCGACTTTCTCACGGTGCACTGTGGTCTGACCCGAAGGGCGCTTCCGGTCATAGAGCAACGAAAGAGAACCACCGGCATAGTCAGCCGGGGAGGGTCGTTCCTCTACAAATGGATGAAGGCCCACGGCAAGGAGAATCCCCTGTACGAATTCTACGACGATCTTCTGGATATGACCAGAGAGTACAACGCCACCCTCAGTCTGGGTGACGGGCTGCGGCCCGGCAGCATCGCCGATTCCACCGACCGCACTCAGGTGGAGGAGCTTCTGGTTCTGGGGGAGCTGGTGGACAGGGCCAGGGACAAGGGTGTGCAGGCCATGGTGGAGGGCCCGGGACATATCCCCATTCACGAGATCGAGGCCAACGTGCTGATGGAGAAGAAGCTCTGCCACGGGGCCCCCTTCTACGTTCTGGGACCCCTGGTGATAGATTGTGCTCCGGTTTACGATCATATCGTCTCGGCTATCGGCGGAGCGGTGGCGGCGGCGGCGGGAGCGGATTTTCTGTGTTATGTGACACCGTCGGAGCATCTGAGCCTGCCCGATCTGGAGGACGTGAGGCAGGGAATCATGGCTTCCAAGATAGCGGCCCATGCTGCGGACATCGCCAAAGGCGTCAAGATGGCCGATCAGCAGGACCTGCTAATATCCCAGGCCAGAAAGAACTTCGATTGGGACAAGGTGATGAGCCTGAGCCTGGACCCGGAGAGGGCCAAGAAGAAGAGGGGAGAGGTGGGGGCCGATTTCAAGAAGTGCACCATGTGTGGCCAGTTCTGTGCCATGCGGGAGAACATGCTCTGATTTGAATCATGAATGGCAGTACCGCGAAGACTCTATCCGAAAGACCCGCGCCCGCGGGTCGAAGCGGTCGGTATATGCTCAAAGAATTCGAGAACTTGATGCCAACCCTTCTAACCCCTCAAATATGGAGGAGATGATGAGAGACAGCCGCCGTCTCATCCACCCTGCCTTTGTCTTTGCCCTTACCTTCGCGTGGATGACTCTTTTTTCAGCTTTCGCCTTTGCCCAGAGAGATGATTTCGGCAAGCCGGACACGTGCCGCATAGTGGTAGTTCAGGACGAAAAGACCAACCAGGCAGTTGCGCACGTGTCCGTTTTCAACGACGAAGAGCTGGCCGCCATGACCCTGCCCTTTGTTTACGGCGACGGCAAGAGCCCTGTCAGGTGCGACTCGATCAAGTTCTGGAACACCAGATCCCAGTTCTTCGAACTGCAGACCCAAAGCATCGACACGGTCCGCCAGGCGGTGCTGATCGGGCTGATCGCCGATATGACCGGAACCAAACCTCCTCTGGAAAAAGGGGACGGTGACGTGGCCAAGATCTACTTCACACTTCCCAAGAAAGGGAAGTTTCAGGATTTCGTGATGGACAGTACCTGGTACCGGCCCATGAACCATCTGAAGTTCGTCACGCCGGACGTGAAGGGAATATATCCGGTTCTTGAGAATTCCAGGGCATTGATCAAGGGCGGAATTCCCATACCTCCTCCGCAGGAGAAGGAGGAAGAGAAAAAGGCAGAAGCACCTGCAGATACGGCGGCAGCCGAGAAGGATTGACCGGAGGAACCAAGCCGCTTTCTCGAGTTTCTTGGCGATATCCGAACTTGTCTGCAGACGACGGAACAAAGACGTCCGCATATGGTTTAAGATGGGAGGAGGCGGCAGATAGGAGTCTTCTTCCAAAAGGGGCTTGTTGGATTCCGCGTTTACAAAGACAGAATAAAGGCTTCGATTCTGTCTGTCCAGGCAGGGTTTTGAATGTGCAGGTTGGCTGAATCGGGTTCTTATCGGCAAGTTGGCAAACCGGTTCGTCCATAGAGAGAATGGTAAGGGATTCGTCCGAAAGCTGGCGATGGTAGTCGGCACTTGAGAATTAAACTGAGCTTTTGGTTGACAAATCGGAAATAGCGGTTATATTTAACGTGGGAAAGGTCAAGACCTCACCTAACAGAGTGCTTGGGCTCTAAGCGGCTCAGCTTCCCAAAAAGGCTTCCCAGTGCCCAGGGCCTGAATCCAGGTTCGCCTAATCAGGCGCACGAACCAGCCCGGATCGGGCTGCCGGAGGTGACGATGAAAATCCTGAGAATCTCGGTTGTGGCGCTAGCCCTTCTCTCGGGCTTTTTTGTGCTTTTTTCAGATGCCACCGCTCAGCAACTGATGCAGGCCAGGATCTATCCGGTTGACAAGGGGCAGGTGGAGCAAATCTTTCGCCTCCAATTGGACATCGCCTACGTCAAAGCCGGAGAGTATATCGATATCGTCACCCATCAGGAAGAATTCGATCAACTGCTCTCGTGGGGATATGACGTCAAGATCGTGCACGAGGATCTGGTGGCCTTCTACCAGAGCCGACTGGAGAGCGTCAAAGATATGGGCGGGTACCATACTTACAGCGAGGTGATGATTGCCCTCGATTCCATGCATGCGCTGTATCCCTCCATTACCACGGCCAAGATGGATATCGGTCACAGCCTCGAAGACAGCGTAATCTGGGCCATCAAGATCTCGGATAATCCGGACGTGGACGAGGATGAACCGGAGGTATTCTACAACAGCCTGATTCACGCCCGCGAGCCAGCCGGCATGGAGGTGCTCCTGTATTTTATGTGGTATCTTCTGGACAACTACGGCAGCGATCCTGAGGCTACCCACCTGGTAAACGACCGGGAGCTGTGGTTCGTGCCGGTGATCAATCCAGACGGCTATTGCTATAACGAATATCAACATCCCGGAGGCGGTGGAATGTGGCGGAAGAACCGGCGCAATTGCGGCGGTGGAGATTGGGGTGTAGATTTGAACAGAAACTGGGGCTACATGTGGGGATACGACGACGAAGGCTCCAGCCCCTATTGTTGGGACGAGACGTACCGTGGAGATTCCGCCTTTTCCGAGCCATCCACGCAGGTAATGAGGGATTTCTACCTGAGCAGGGATTTCGTGATGTCCCTGGATAACCATTGCCACGGAGACTGGCTGCTCATTCCCTGGAGTTATGATCAGATATATACTCCCGATCACAATCTGTTCGTGGCAATCACCGAGTCCATGGCGGTCTTCAACGGGTATACGCCGGCTACCTGCTGGGAGGCCATGTATCCGGTCAACGGCGGGAGTATCGATTGGGAATACGCAGAGCTGGGAATCCTGGGCGTTTCTCCCGAAATCGGGAACGAAGAGGACGGGTTCTGGCCTCCGCCCGAGCGTATACTGCCCTTATGCCAGCTTAATCTGCAGCCCAATCTGTTGTTCGCGGAGCTGGCCGACAACCCGCACAGGATTCTCCCGCCAGTCTCACCGGTGCTGGCGCCTGTAGACTCGGTCCCCTTCGATTATACCGTCTCGTGGTCGCACCATGACACCCTGAATCCGGCCATCGTCTTTGAGCTGGTGGAGATGACGGGGTTTGAGCGGATCACTTTTGATGTGGAGAGCGGATCCGCTGACTGGGACCTGGACGGATTTACGGTTTCCACCGCCAGGAGCCATTCGCCCACGCACAGCTTCTATTCGGGACAGGGAAATCACCTGAACAACAGGGCAACGTCGATCACCAGCATCAACGTCCAGCCCGGAGATAGCTTGAAGATGTGGTGCTGGTACTTTATCGAAGAGGACTGGGATTACGCTTACGTGGAGATATCCACCAATGGAGGAACCAGTTTCTTCTCCATACCGGGGAACATAACTACCAGCAGCAATCCTCACGGCACCAATCAGGGCCACGGAATCACCGGCACTTCCGGAGGGTGGGTGCAAGGCAGGTTTGACCTGGGTGATTATGAAGGACAACAGATCTTTCTCCGGCTGCGTTACGTGACCGACACCTGGTACTGTGATGAGGGGTTCTATGCGGACGACATTTACCCGTTCGAAAGGTACACAAGCGTTGTCTCTCTGTCCGATGCCATCGCCGACACCTTCTATCAGATTGCCGGGCAGTCAGAAGGAACTTACAGCTACAAGGTGAGGGCCAAGGACCAGCAGGATCAGTGGGGAGCCTGGAGCAACGTGGAGACGGCAGTGGTGATCACCGGAGAGTTCACGCGGGGAGATGCCAACGGGGACGGCAGCATCACTCTCAGCGACGTGGTATTCCTGATCAACTATCTGTACAGGGGAGGCAGCGCTCCTGACCCGATGGCTGCGGGAGATGCCAACAGCGATAGTCAAATAGATTTGGCAGATGCGGTGTATTTAATTAATTACTTGTTCAAAGGAGGATCCCCTCCGTAATAATGATGGGTGGTTCATAGAACGAGTCAAAAAGAGACCTAAAGCCCGGGAGCGGGCCGTCTGAAGTTTCCCTTATTTGCCCCCCCTTTTAACCCCCTTTTTTCAGACACCCGCTCCCTCTTTATTTGCTTCCTGCCGCTGAGCTTACACAGAAACACGCATCCTGAGATTCTCAAGGGCATGCTTCTTACTCGATCGCCTGTAAGAATCAGTGTGAAATATCGAGTCAGAAGGTCGACTGGAGAATCGAAAAAACAGGATTAATCCTGTCGCACCAAAAACAGATTCTCAATGCAGACAAACCGATCGTCGCGTTCTGAGCTGCAATGGTGAACAAAAGATGGGAATCTTGGGAAAAGTAATCTCGCTCTCGATGTCGTTGCTCCTTTTGCCTTTACCCCGCTCTTTGCAGGCTGGTGAAATTGGGATCAGAGAAAAGGAATTATGTGCTTCCTGCTGCTGATTGCCATATTCTATTTCTTCCCCTCATGGACCAACGGCTTTATGTGCTCCACCACAAGAGGGAGGGAGTTTCGATTCCATAGGAAGAGAGTTGCGTTTGTTGTGCAAATGACGACTTGTTGATACTGATGAAAGGTGGTCCAAGTATTTGGTTGACAAATCTAATGCATGGTTTATATTCAGATTAGGGGAAAGGTCAAGATTTCGTTCAGCGAGGTACTTTCTTTCCGAGTAGCAAAACTTCCCGGTGGCGAATTCCAGTGCTTGTGCATTCGGGCTGCGTCACGATCCGGAAAAACGAAAAATAGGAAACAGAACTGACCATGAGAGTTGCAAGACTGTTGACTTCATCCTTTCTTCTGTTTTCTGTCCTTCCGGTTGCGGTACATGCATCTCTTGAACCGGTGATGCAGGTTAGAATCCATCTGGATGACAGTGCACAGATGATGGAGATACTCGGTCTTCAGTTGGATATTGCCCACGTTCAAGCCGGCGAGTATATCGACATTATAACCGATCAAAAGGAGTTGGATCAGCTTCGCCTTTGGGGATTTGACGCGGAGGTGATTCACCAGGATTTGGCAGCTTTCTATCAGAGCAGATTGGACCGGACCAAGGACATGGGCGGATATCATACCTACGGTGAGGTCATTGTCGCTCTGGACTCCATGCATGCTCTTTATCCTTCCATTACCACCAGCAAGATAGATATCGGTCATACTCTGGAGGACAGCGTGATCTGGGCCATCAAGATCTCCGACAATCCGGGTGTGGATGAGGATGAGCCGGAGGTATTTTATAACAGCCTGATCCATGCGCGTGAGCCGGCTGGCATGGAGGTNNGCGATCCTGAGGCTACCCACCTGGTGGATGACCGGGAGTTATGGTTCGTACCGGTGTTCAACGTTGACGGTTATTGTTACAATGAGTATACCTATCCCGGTGGCGGCGGGATGTGGCGGAAGAACCGCCGCCCCTGCAACGGAGACTCGGGGGTGGACTTAAATTGTAACTGGGGCTATATGTGGGGATACAACGATATCGGCTCCAACCCCAATTGCTCACACCTCAGTTATCGGGGATTGGAGCCATTCTCTGAGCCGGCCACCCAGGTCATAAGAGACTTCATGCTGACCAGAAACTTTTCCATGTGCATGAACAATCATGCATACGGGGAGTGGCTGCTCTATCCCTGGGGTTACGACTACCTGTATACACCGGACCACCAATTGTTCGTGGCCATAACGGAATCCATGGCCGTGTTCAACGGATATACCCCGTCCATGGTATGGGAAGCGATGTACATGTCGAGTAACGGCAATGCGTTTGACTGGCAATACGCGGAGCTGGGGATCGTGGCGATAGCTCCGGAAATCGGAGCTGACAGCGATGGATTCTGGCCGCCTGCTTCCAGAATAGATAGTCTCTGCCAGTCACAGCTTCAGTCTAATCTACTTTGGGCGGAGCTGGCAGACAATCCGCGCAAGATCCTTGCTCCACACGCCCCGACCCTGGCACCCATAGACTCGGACACATCAGACTACGATATCTTTTGGTCGCACGGGGATACGCTGAATCCGGCTTCTGTCTACGAGTTAGTGGAGATGACCGGATTAGAGAGGTTGACTTTCGACGTGGAGAGCGGGTATTCGGACTGGGAGCTGGACGGATTTTCCGTTTCCACAGCCAGAAGTCATTCTCCCTCGCACAGTTTCTATTCCGGACAGGGCAACGGATTGCGAAATGAAGTAACCTCACTTTCCGGTATCAAGGTGCAGCCCGGAGATACACTTATGATGTGGTGCTGGTATAGCATTCAAAGCGGCTGGGATTATGCTTACGTGGAGGTTTCCACCAACGGAGGGGCCAGTTTCTTCCCCATCCGGGGGAACATCACCAGGGACAGCAATCCTAACGGTTTCAATCTGGGGCACGGGATCACCAGTTGTTCCGCAGGATGGGTTTTGGGGAAATTCGATCTGGGCGATTATGTGGGAGAGGATATCTATCTCCGCCTGCGTTACATCACGGACCACTATGTAATCCAGGAAGGATTCTATGCGGACGACATCTATCCGTTCGAGAGATATACAAGCTTCGTTTCCTTGTCTGACGCCATAGCCGATACCTTTTACCAGATAACCGAGCAAGAAGAAGGGAGTTTTGACTACAAGGTAAGGGCAAAGGATCAACAGGACCAGTGGGGAGCCTGGAGCATGGTGCAGACTGCAGTGGTGCCGCCGGAATTCATGCGAGGAGACGCGAACGGAGACGGCCTGATCGATCTGGCGGATGCCGTGTTCCTGCTCAATTATCTCTTCAAGAATGGAGCCTTTCCCGATCCTTATGACGCCGGAGATGCCAACAGCGATGGTCAAATAGATTTGGCGGATGTTGTGTTTATACTCAATTATCTGTTCAAGGGAGGACCAGCCCCCTGGAGGTGACGGGGAACCTGTGAGATAAATAAAGCATTTCTCATAAGTCCGGGAGCGGGCCGTCTGAAGTTTCCCTTATTTGCCCCCCCTTTTACCCCCCTTTTTCAGACACCCGCTCCCCTTTCTTATCATCTCAGTCGTCCACCCAGCTCCGCCCGGGAAAGAATGTCGGCACCCGAGTCGGATTTCAGACGAATCTCTCGCTATCGTTTTCACTGCACTCCGGCCAAATGTGCAAAATTCGGCCGCGAGATTCAAACGGTTCTCAAACGAACAGGATAAGGTTTGTCGTAATTAGTGTAAGATCGATTGGGAAACCTAGACTGATTTTCCACATCCGAATTGGGTTGCCGAAGATGATACGAGAAAGGTCAGTTAAACTCCTATCGCTGCTGATGCCATTTCTCTTGCTGATCGTCAGTGTGCCTTCGGGGGCCTGCGAGAAAGCAAGCCAGGCGGAGGATTTGTGTTGCACCTGCTGCTGTTGCCTGCAGGCCGCGTCCCACGCGGCGGAGGATCACCAGAGTGGCGATGAATGCGCCTGCGAGATGGAAGAACGGCAGGAAGCGCAAAATTCGCAGGCAGTCACTCCTCCCCATCTCGACGGCAGATCAGATGACCTTCCACTTTCATCTGTAGCACCCCAGCCACAGTCAGCTGATGAGACTTGGATCGGCGGCTGGCACTCACACTGCTCTTGTCTGCCATCCAGAGACCAACCTTTGTATATCCTGCACTCATCCTTTCTCATTTAGACCCCTGAGTGAAATTCGTCCGTAATTAATCGCTTGCGCGCCCGCAAGGGTCAATTGTATCTTTCCTGCGTCAGATCGGCGGCCTTTACACCAGCCGATTGACAATCCATTCTTGGGGTGCGAACGTTTCAATTTTCACTCGGGGAGGTCAAATTGAGAAAATTCCTTTTCTTGCATGGTCTGGCTGCGGGCCTGATTATGCTGGTCTTACTGGGGCCGCCCGCTGCGGCGCAAGAGCTGGTCTTGGACTCTCTTATCCAGGAGGCCTTACGGGTCAATCCCGACCTGCAGGCTGCCAGGCTGCGCTACCAGTCTTTTGACGCAAAGGTGCCCCAGGCTGGGTCTCTTCCCGACCCGATGTTCAAGGTGGCATTCTCCAATGTGCCCACCGATTCTTGGGCAATGGATCGGACGCCCATGAGCGGGACTGAGCTCATGCTCAGCCAGAAAATCCCGTTTCCGGGTAAGCTCGGGCTGAAGAAGAACGTTGCCCGCGACATGGCTCGCAAAGCGGAATCTGAATATGAATCGGCCAGAGACTTCGTGGTGGCGGAGCTGAAGCATAATTACTACCAGCTTTACCTGCTGCAGAGATCCATTGAGATAACTCAAAAGAACAAGGCGCTGCTTCAGGATTTTGCACAGATAGCGTCCGCCAGGTACTCGGTGGGAAAGGGAATCCAGCAGGATGCGCTCAAAGCCCAGGTAGAGGTATCGAAGATGACGGACCGGCTCATCTCTCTCGGGGAGATGAGGAGCCTGACTCGGGCCAAAATAAATATCCTGCTGGACCGGGAGCCCCAGAATCGACTGGGAGAGGTAGGGGAGCCAAGTTTTAGGGAGCTGGAGTACTCGGAGGAGGAACTGCAGAGCCTGGCGCTGGCTACCAATCCCGCCTTGAAGGGCACGGGCTTCTCGGTCAAGGCGGCCCAATCCGCGCATCGCCTGGCGCGGCGGGAGTACCTGCCGGATTTCACCTTCTCCGTCAGCTACCGCCTGCGGGAAGAGGTGATGATGGATCCGGTGCGGGGGGTGGACTTCTTCTCTGCCTCGGCAGGGATAAATATCCCGCTTTACTTTTGGTCCAAGCAGAAGAGTAAAGTACAGCAGAAAGAGCTGGAATTGGAGTCGGCTCGACGCACACTTGACAGTCGGGAAAACACTTTGAGACTTGGTGTCTCCAGACTCTTCTATTCTCTGGTCAGATATCAAGAGGAAATACGGCTTTACCAGACTGCCATTCTGCCGCAGGCCAGACAGTCGCTGGAATCGGCCCGATCGGCCTACCAGGTCGACAAGGTGGATTTCCTGACCCTTTTGAACAATCAGGTGACCCTGTATAACTATGAGATAGCCTATCATCAAGCCTTGAGTTCCTATTTCATCACCGTCGCCAGGCTGGAGGAGATGGTAGGAAGATCATTGCTTGAGCAAGGAGGGTGAGCCATGTCGGAGAAGAGACTTAAATCGTGGGTGATCATCCCGGCGGTGATCGTCGCTTTGGGCATGGGCATCGCGGGAGGTCTTCTGATCGGGACCAGGCCGTCGGGCCCGGACGAAACCGCCGAAGGCCAGGCGGCAGCAGGCCAGCAGCTTTATTCCTGCGGCATGCATCCGGACATTATCAGGGACGAGCCGGGGAATTGTCCCATTTGCGGAATGAAGTTGACCCCCATTGCCGGTGTCTCCACTGAGGCTGCCAAGCCTAACGGAGAGCGCAAGGTGAAATACTGGCGGGCGCCCATGGACCCCACCTACATCTCGGATAAACCGGGCAAGTCGCCCATGGGGATGGATCTGGTCCCGGTGTATGAGGACGAGATCGCGGAGGGTGCCATATCCATTGATCCTGTCACGGTTCAAAACATGGGGCTTCGAACGGCCCCGGTCAAAACCGGAAAGTTGATCAGAACGATACGCACCGTGGGGCACGTGGATTACGATGAGGAGAACCTTTACATTATAAACGCCAAGGTCGGCGGCTGGATAGAGAAACTGCACGTGAATGCCACCGGGGAGACGGTGCAAAAAGGGGAGCCGCTTCTGGAAATATACTCGCCTGATCTGGTGACTACTCAGGAAGAATATCTCGCAGCTCTGAGAAGCTACTCCGAACTCAAGGATAGCCCGTATCAGGATGCCAGGCAGGGAGCCCTGGACCTGCTTAACTCTACCAGGAAGAGGCTGGAGTACTGGGACATCGATGAAGCTCAAATCCAGAACTTGGAGAAAAACGGAGAGATCAAAAAGACGCTGACTCTGCATTCGCCCGCCACCGGAGTCGTCCTTCACAAGAACGCGGTGGAGGGAGCAAACGTGAAAGCAGGATCAGACCTCTTCCGCATTGCCGATCTCTCCACGGTTTGGGTCTTGGCGCACATCTATGAATCTGACCTCCCCTATATACACTTGGGACAGGAGGCAGAAATGGACCTGCCTTACTTTCCCGGCGAATCCTTCGCGGGGAAGGTGACCTACATATATCCCTACCTGGATCAGAAGACCCGCGACGTGAAACTTCGTCTTCAGTTCCCCAATCCTGGATACCGCCTCAAGCTGGAGATGTATGCCAATGTAGTGATCCGTTCCGAGTTGTCCGGTGAGAGGATTCTGATTCCCGAAGAGTCGGTGATTCACTCGGGAAAAAGGGAGATAGTTTTCGTGGATATGGGCGAAGGCAAGTACGCTCCCCGGGAAATCACCACTGGAGCCAGCGGTGAAGGGGACGTGGTAGAGGTAACCAAGGGGCTATTTCCCGGTGAGATGATCGTGGCCTCTGGGCAGTTCATGCTCGATTCCGAAAGCAAGACTCAAGAGGCCATCCAGAAGATGATCAAGGCGAAGATGGAAGCTCCAGCGGAAGCTCACGAACATCCGACTGCTGAGATGAAAGAAGAGGAACACCTCCGTCAGCAGGAGGAGCCGGTTTCCGAGGTCATGGAAGAAGAAGGTCACGAACACGTGCCAGGAGAAGTCGAGAACCTGAATCTGACGCCGGATAAGAAGGCACATTACGCCGACGAGGTCTACACCTGTCCCATGGATGAGCACAGCCACGTCCTTCAGGTGGGTCCCGGCAGCTGCCCGGAGTGCGAGATGTTCTTGGTCCCGATCACCGAGACGGGAAGGGCGGTCTGGACCTGTCCCATGGAAGAGCATCACCACATACTCTCGAACCGACCCGGAGAGTGCCCTGAGTGCGGCATGAAGCTGATCCAGCTGAGGGCCAAGGAAGAGGGAGGGGGAAGCTAACCATGATCGAAAAGATCATCGAATACTCGATTAGGAACAAGTACGTCATCTTCCTGTTGGGCCTGTTCGTCTTCTTGGGCGGCATCTACGCCATGCAGAATATGGCCCTGGACGCCATCCCNNCCCGCTCGATGCCATCCCCGACCTGTCGGACGTGCAGGTGATCATCCTGACCGAGTACCCTGGTCAGGCACCCCAGGTAGTGGAGGATCAGGTCACCTATCCATTGACCACCGCCATGCTTTCCGTCCCTTTCGCCAAGGTGGTGAGAGGATACTCCTTCTTCGGCTTTTCCTTGGTCTACATCATCTTCGAGGATGGAACCGACCTGTACTGGGCCCGCTCGCGGGTTTTAGAGTCCTTGAGCTTCGTCTCGGGACGCCTGCCTCGGGGAATCACTCCCCAGCTGGGCCCCGATGCCACAGGCGTTGGGTGGATCTACGAGTACGTTCTGGAGGACGAGAGCGGAAAGCTGGACCTGTCGGATTTGCGCAGTATTCAGGACTGGTACCTGAAGTACGAACTTACGGCGGTCTCCGGTGTCGCCGAGGTTGCCTCGGTCGGAGGTTACGTCAAGCAATACCAGGTGGAAGTCGATCCCAACAAGCTCTTAGCTTACGATGTCCCCATCTCCAAGGTGAGGATGGCCATCCAGAGGTCGAACAGCGATGTGGGGGGACGGTTGGTGGAGATGTCGGAGACCGAATTCATGGTGCGCGGGCTGGGGTATATCAGATCTATCCAGGACATCAAAGACATCCCCCTGGGTGTGAACCAGGAGGGCACGCCCATATTCCTGGGAAGCGTGGCACGGGTGAAAGTCGGGCCTGAGCTTCGCCGGGGCATCGCCGAGTTGGACGGCAAGGGTGAGGTGGTGGGCGGTGTGATAGTCATGCGCTGGGGGGAGAACGCGCTTGATGTCATCGACAACGTGAAGAAGAAAATCGAGGAGCTAAAACCCGGTTTTCCCGACGGGGTCAAGATCAAACCTGCCTACGATCGCTCCAGCCTAATCTACCGCGCCATAGACAACCTCAAGGAGAAGCTCATCGAGGAGATGCTGGTGGTGGCCATAATCTGTATTCTCTTTCTGCTGCACGCCCGCAGCGCACTAGTGGCCATCTTCACCCTGCCGTCAGGAGTTCTGATCGCCTTTGTCATGATGAACGCCCTGGGCATAAATGCGAACATCATGTCTCTGGGCGGAATCGCCATCGCCATAGGAGTGATGGTGGATGCGTCGGTGGTGATGGTGGAGAATGCTCACAAGCACTTGGAGCGAGATAGGGGCAAGAAGGAGCAGTGGCAGATCATAATGGATGCGGCCAAGGAGGTGGGGCCGGCGCTGTTCTACTCTCTTTTGATCATCACCGTCTCGTTTTTGCCGGTCTTCGTCTTGGGAGAGCAGTCAGGGAGACTCTTCAAGCCCCTGGCCTACACCAAGACCTTCGCCATGGCTGCATCAGCTTTGCTCTCCATCACCGTGATTCCCGCTCTGATGGTGGCGGTGATAAAGGGGAAGATTCGTCCCGAGTCGAGGAACCCCCTTTCCCGGTTTTTCATCTCGGTCTACAGGCCCGTCATCAGACTGGTGTTGCGTTACAAGTGGCAGACCATCGTGGCGGCACTGGTTATCCTGGCCGTCACCCTTTATCCCGCCCTGAAGTTGGGCTCTGAATTCATGCCGCCTCTTTACGAGGGTGATCTGCTTTATATGCCCACCACCTTTCCCGGAATATCCATCACCAAGGCCAAAGAGCTGCTGCAGCAGACCGACAAGATCATCGCCTCCTTCCCCGAGGTGGAGCGGGTCTTCGGAAAGATAGGCCGGGCCGAGACCGCCACCGATCCTGCTCCTCTGACCATGATCGAGACCACCATCATGCTGAAACCCGAGAAGGAGTGGCGCCCTGGAATGACGCCGGATAAGCTGGTGGAGGAATTAGATAGGGCCATTCAGTTTCCTGGACTGACCAATGCCTGGACCATGCCGATCAAGACCAGAATCGACATGCTGGCCACCGGCATCAAGACGCCCGTAGGTATCAAGATCATGGGGGCGAACCTTGATACTTTGTCCGCAATCGGTGAACGGATTGAAGTAGCCGTTAGGAAGCTTAAGGGAACCCTCTCCGCCTACTCGGAGAGAGTGGTCGGTGGCAATTACCTCGATTTTCAGATCAAAAGGGAAGAAGCGGCGCGCTACGGATTGACCACGGGAGACGTTCAGGACGTCATAATGTCGGCCATCGGTGGAATGAACGTCACTTACACGGTGGAAGGTCTGGAGAGATATCCGGTGAATGTCCGCTATCCTCGCGAGCTGCGCGACAATCTGGCCAGCCTAAAGAGGGTATTGGTCCCCACGCCCACCGGAGCGCAGATCCCCATCACCCAGGTGGCTGACATAGAGATCAAGAAGGGCCCGGCGGCGATAAAGAGCGAGAACGCCCGCCGCACCGCCTGGGTCTATGTTGATATCAGGGGAATAGACGTGGGGACATACGTCAAGAGAGCGCAACGAGTCGTAGCACAAGAGGTGGAGATTCCCACAGGCTACAACATCATCTGGAGCGGGCAATACGAGTACATGCAGGCGGCAGCGGAGCGCTTCCGAATCGTCATTCCTATAACCATAATCATCATATTTCTGCTGCTGTTCTTTCACTTCAAGAACATGACCAACAGCTTGATCGTGATGCTCTCGCTCCCATTTGCCGTGGTGGGCGGAGTCTGGCTGCTCTTCATCTTCGGTTTCAATACCAGCGTCGCCGTCTATGTGGGATTTATCGCCCTGGTGGGACTGGCAGCGGAAACGGGTGTGGTGATGCTGGTCTACCTCGACGAGGCCCATGAGCGCTACCGGCGAGAAGGAAAACTCACCGATACGCCTGGCCTGCACTCAGCCATAATTGAAGGAGCGGTGGAAAGGGTAAGGCCTAAGCTAATGACCGTGACCACCACCATGATCGGCTTGTTGCCTCTTTTGATCGGTCACGGCACCGGTTCTGAAGTGATGAAACGCATGGCCTCGCCTATGGTGGGGGGGCTTGTCAGTTCTACTCTTTTAACTCTTATAATCATCCCGGCTATATATGCAATTGTCAGAGGCTGGAGATATAGAACAGTGACGGAAGATAATATTCAAGACGTGAAATGAACTCTTTTCGAGAAGAATGGGAGGAAAAGATGATTTACTGTCCAGTTTGTGAAACCAGAACCAACCCCAATAAGGCCAAGATCAAGGTTCATTACAAGGGGGAACTCTATTATCCTTGTTGCCCCCTTTGTCAGGCTGAGTTTGAAAGAAATCCTGACAAATATGCGAGGAAGGAAAAGGCAAAAAAAAGAAAATAGATGATGTCTGACTGGCAAGCCTTTCCTTCTTGGGATTGAGCGAAATCTGCCCTGAAGGGCTGAGATTAATTTCGATTTTGGCGTCGGGTTTCTAATCTAACTCATCAGAAGGTGGGTTAGAAGGTAACAGAAGCACGAGCAAGAAATCGGACTCATGGTTGATATAACCAAAACAAGCTTCGAAAGGAGAATCACATGAAGGAGATCAAGGCATATATCAGAACAGATGCCTTGGAACGTACCGTGAAAGCCTTAGAGGAGGCAAAAGCGCCGGGAATCACCGTTACAACTGTGCATCCCGTAGGATATGGATTTGACGCCAACTATTTCACAGCCGGTGAAAAGGCTACCCAACGGTATTGGGATATAACAAAGCTGGAGGTGGTCTGTTCTGACCAGGAGGTCGAACTTCTGGTTGAGGTGATTAGTGGAAGCTCTTATACCGGTTCCAAAGGCGACGGGATGATCTTTGTCTCCCCTATCGAAACAGCGATTAGAATCCGGACCGGTCAGAAAGGCGAATCCGCGCTCTAACACTTGGTGAGAGGAGGTGTGTTTCCGTGGATAGGTGTGCCGTCTGCAATGCCCGAATCAACAAGGAGAAAGCTTATTTCACCTTGAAATATAAGGATGAAGAGTACCTGGCCTGTTGCCCGTTGTGCAAGTCCAAATTCGAGGAAAACCCAGAGAAGTACGCGAGGAAAAAGAAAGACAAAAAGGATTAGGACACTTATAGCCGACTGCCTGCCTGAAGTTTGAGTAGCTGGCCAGGCACCATGATCCCGGTCAACAGGCGAGACTGCACGTTGACTGAGCTTAGGTCAAGGTTCATGGTGAGGGTGAGATCTATCGTCTTTGTTGCCCTGCGTGTCCAGAGAAGTTTGAAAAACAAACCGAAAAGTCTGAGGGAGGAACAGGCCCAAGAGAAAATACCAACTCCACATAAGGTACGGCAACCTGAAATGGGTTGAATGCCTGTGAATGAGTACTTGATGATAAAGGCAAAGGAGAGGGCCGCTTGATGAGGAAAGGAGGAAAAAAGTTGGAATGGTCAAATATACCCTAGGGGGGTACCGTATACAGAAATGAAAGGAGGTTAGCATCAACGACCATTCCCCTTCTCACACGGACCAATTAGAACGGTTGAGAAAGATAGAAGGACAGATTCAGGGAATTCAGAGCATGATCAAAGAGGGAAGGTACTGTGTTGACATTCTCACCCAACTCTCAGCCGTAATAGGAGCGATAATGAGAGTGGAAGAGAACATTCTCAACAGACATCTTGAAAGCTGTGTCAGTTACAGTTTGGCGAAGGGAGGCCGCCGGGACAAGGAAAAAAAATAGAAGAAATCATCGAAT
>JABAOC010001283.1_pt5 | contig 26043 bp, 31 predicted proteins | sample 7062161 | NCBI WGS metagenome assembly JABAOC01 (sample SAMN14538625, study PRJNA623070) | marine sediment metagenome | biome: marine biome [ENVO:00000428]; feature: marine pelagic biome [ENVO:01000023]; material: deep marine sediment [ENVO:00002113] | place: India: Gulf of Khambhat ... | reverse complement strand
GATAATCTTTGCCTCCCGTTCGGTCAAAGTAGACAATACTTTCTCTATCTCCTTCTGGCGTAGAACATCCAGGGCAATATTCACCGGGGACAGGTTATCGCGGTCTTCGATGAAATCTTCCAGATGGCTTTCTTCTTCCTCGCCGATGGGAGTAGCCAGGGATATCGGCTCTTGCATTATCTTCAGCACGGCGCGTATTCTTTCCGGCGCCATCTTCATTTCCTTGGCATATTCTTCAATTAGAGGATCGCGCCCGTATTTCTGACGATAGCGCCGGGCAATTTTGGTCAATTTGCTAATAATCTCTTTCATATGTACGGGAATCCTGATGGTGCGGGCCTGGTCGGCTATTGCCCGATTTATAGACTGCCTGATCCACCAGGTTGCATACGTGGAAAACTTAAACCCCCTCTTATATTCGAATTTGTCAACCGCTTTCATCAGCCCGATACTGCCCTCCTGAATCAAATCTAACAAAGAAAGGTTGGGATTGATATGTTTCTTGGCAATACTGACCACCAGCCTCAAGTTTGCCTTAACCAGTTTCAGTTTACCGTCGAGAATTTCTGACTCCAGTTGCATAACCTGCTTGTGCAGCTCCTTTATCGCCAAGAAGTCCATTCCCACCGCTCGCTGCAGCTGCAGGAGACGCTGAGACACGTTCCTCAAATTCTTGTGTATTCCCTTGATCTCTTTTATGGTTACTCCCGTTTTCTTCTTGAATTCCACCCGGGACATTTTCCTCGCCCTGGCTCTGCGCCATAGTTTCCTAGCCTCAGGAAAGGAAAGTTTAAGCTTTCGTTGATAGTAAGCGCTTTCTTTTTCTATCTGTCTCAATCTTAGACCCGTGTGTTTGATTTTTATAATTATTTTCTTAATCTTATCTGCTTTCAAGTTCAAATCCAGAATTTGCTGCAGAATTTTCTTCTTTTCCTGGGACAATAATTTCTCCACTTTCTCTCTTGACTTAGGAGTAATTCTCTTCGCTTTCAATCTCTTCTCGTAGGCCAGGATTTTTCTCTCGCCTTTGGTGATTTCCCGAACGACCCTTTTCATCTTCTGCCTCATTCTGGCCAAAGCCGCGCCGGTCTTTCGACCCCGCGGCATCAACTCCTTGGGAGTAATTTCGCGTTTCTCTAACATCTTACCCATTAGCTTTATCTCCCTTAAAGCTATAGGTGATTCTAACGCTACTTGTTTCAGCTTTTTTTCATTGTCCTTTATGCTCTTGGCTAAATGCATCTCCTGAGCGCGACTGAGCAGAGAAACCTTGCCCATCTCGTTCAGGTACATCTTTATGGAATCGCTCGTCTCTATTTCGGTAGCGGGAGTTATGGGGACTAAACCTCCCTTTTCCTCCTCTGCTTTCTCCGGCCTTTCAATCAGGGCAATTTTATCTACGACATCGATTCCCAGCTCATCAAGTTTGCTCAGGATATCGTCTATTTCGTCAGAATCGATTATACTTTCAGGGAGCTGCTCGTTTATCTCCTGATAGGTTAGTTTTCCCGTCTCTTTTCCCTGTTCGATCAACTCGGAAATTTTTTCTTTATATTCTTTCATTTTTGCTTCCCTTGAGTTGCTTTGTTAGTTTTTGAAGCTTTTCTATTTTTTTTCGTCCTACCGGTAATCCTTTATCTATCAAAGTTGCAACCTCTTCTCCTATTCTTCTGTATTCCTCTTCCGGCTTGTGCATCTTTACCCTACAGATCAATGCGTTAACCGTCTCCGGCGAGTATTCTGCTTTTTTCTCTTCCATAGCCAGGGAGGCGATAACCTGATTGATCCTGGCTGAAAATTGCAGGTCCCGGCTGTAAATTCTATCCATAATTATCGCCGGGTTTACAGATTTTCTCTTGTCATATAATTCGTATATAACCTTCACAATTTTGCAAAGCTCGTCGATAAAAAAGTCTTCGGCTGCGATTTCCGCTTTGATCGTCTCAATTTCTTCAGGATAATTAAGCATTACCTGTACCAACCCTTTTTCCGCCTTGAGGATGCCTTGTTCGGAAGTGGTGCCGGAAAAATCTCTGGCCAGTTCCTTTTTATAAGAAGGCTCTTCCCAGCGGTACGTCTTCTTGTTTATCCTCCCCAGTTCCAACAGTAACGTCTCTTCATCCACGGAAATTAAGCGGGATAACTTTTTAACTTCTTCTTTCTGCTCCACCAGATTCTTTATTCTGGCAATGGTGGGCAACACCTCTTCCACCACGGCAACCCTTCCTTCGGAACTATTCATATCGGTATCCTGGGAAACCAACTTAATGCGATAATCGACTAGAGAGAGTGCCCGGGAAATTTCTCTTTGAAATCTTGCTGCCCCTTGAGAGCGGAGGAAATCGTCAGGGTCGGTGCCTTGCGGGAGGGCTACTACTTTCACTTTCAGTCCACTCCCTATCAATAGGTCCAGCCCTCTTAACGCGGCCTTAACCCCCGCGGTATCGGCATCGTAGACTATTACTACCTCTTCGGCGTAGCGTGATATTATGGAAACATGGTCTCCGGTCAAAGCGGTTCCCAGAGTGGCCACGCTGTTCTCTACTCCAAACTGGTGGCAAGAGAGAACATCTGTATATCCCTCAAGGACCACAATCTGATTCTTTTTCTGAATAGACTCCCTGGCGAGATTGAGCGCGTAAAGAGTCTTTCCTTTATAAAAGACCGTGGTTTCGGGAGAATTCAGGTATTTGGGTTGTCGTTCTCCCAAAGTCCTGCCGCCAAAGGCAATTATCCTGGACTGAACGTCGGAAATGGGAAAAATAATCCGCTCGAAAAACAGGTCGCGATAATCGTTTACTTTTTCGGAAAAAGTGACTAACCCGGCCTTCTTCAAGAGCTCCCGGGAATAGCCTTTTTTTACAGCCGCCGCCAGGAGACCTCCTCTCCCAGGGGCATAGCCCATCCTAAATTTATTAATAGTCTCTTCTTTCAATCCTCTCTTTTTGAGATATTCCCGCGCCTTTTGAGCGGATGGGGAACTCTTTAAACAGCGATGAAAAAAGTCGGCGGCATTATAATTGATTTCAAAAAGACTCTTTCTCTCCTGAGAAATCCTGGAAGCTTGCTCCGAGCTGGCTCTATCTTGGGGAAGAGTAATCCCTGCCCGCTCAGCCAATCTTTCCACAGCCTCCATAAAACTTATCTTCTCGTGCTTCATCAGGAAATTGAAGACGTTCCCTCCTTCTCCGCAACCGAAGCAATGGAATATCTCTTTTTGCGGCGAAACGATGAAAGAAGGCGTCTTTTCCTGATGAAACGGACAGAGCGCTTTAAAATTGCTTCCTGTCTTCCTTAGCGGTAGATATCCAGAAATGATCTCTACGATATTATTGCTTTGCCGTATCTGGTCTATTAAATAACCCGGAATAGCCAAAGTAACCGCTACCCCCTCATTCCAAGCCTCTCCCCCGCGGGGAAAGGAAGCTTTTCTTTTTTATCCTGGAAAGTCTATCTATCGACGCGGTAAAAACCTGAGCAGGAAATGACGTTCAGAGGGCCGAACTTCTTTATAGCCCGGTCTAACAGTAGATTAAGCCCCAGAGTATCGGAGGCCATATGACCGGCAATTACTACATTTATGTGGAATTTTTCTGCGTTATGATAATGTTTCTCGCTCATATGCATTCCCACTATGGTTCCCACTCCCGAATCACTCAGTTTTTCCAAAGCTTCTTCCGACCCTTCGGTGCCACCGGTCATATCCACGAATATCTTTCCTGCCCGCCTCTTTTCAGAACCAACCGTGACCTTAGGTCCACTGCCTCTCGCGGTGGCCTGTTCATATTCCGGTACGTCCTGCAACAGCCCAATAGTATCTTCTACTCTTTCCGGTTCTTTCTTATCCATTAACTCCTGTAAATACGAAGTTACAAAATTATCTGCGGGAGTATGCACACAAATAAAGGAAATATCGAGTAACTCTGCCGCATCCACTGCCCGGAAGTGGTTTACCGGCATTACCTTGCGGCTGACATCCTTCATTCTCTTTGCCAGAAGGTCCTCCGCTATGTTTATAGGAACACCATACTTGTTAAGAATGTCTGCTTGCATGCCCATAACTTCATAGAAATTGGCATAGGCGCGGCCCTCGGGATGGTGAGCGAGGACTAAATCGATCTTTTTCCCTTGCGACTTCAGGCGATCGGCCAGTAGTAGTTCCGGGGTTTCGATATCGATTCCTACGAGAATGTTTTTTACTTCTTTTTTGGTATCGTTTAATATTCTGGTATCGCTGTAAGGATTGGTAAGGGTTTCCTGGTCAAACCCTCTCTTTTTCGCTCCTTCCATTTTTTCAAACTCTTCTTTTCTCCTCTTCATATCGAGTTTAACTCTCTCCACCCCGCGAGGGTCCTGAGAAATTCCTTCTTCTACAACAAATTTGTAAAATTCTGTAAGGTTCAAATTATCGTTTCCTTTCTAATCTCCCCCTCAGGCTATTCACGACTATCCCGGGTGAGTGGTTTTTTGCGAATGACGATGGTGCGGGATACGAACTTACTTCCTTCAATATAATACCGATAGGGAAAATTCTTTCCTCTTCTTATGCCCACACGACCCGTAGCGATGACGTTAGAGTCTTTTGAGGCGCTTTTATTCTTTGGGGAAGCAATTTGAGAGACAAACAGTCTGTTTCCCGTTAAGTCAATCCCGTTCATCGACCCCGTAATGCCTAAAGCCTTGGTCAACTTGCCCGGGCCATTGGTGAGGCAAGTCAGGGGGCCGTCTATTCTTCTGTGTTTTTTCATTAGTCTTATGCCTTCCCGGGGTTCTAAGGCCCTGATTAGAACCGCGCCGGCTTCACCATCCTTTTCCGTGACCACGTTAAAGCAATAGTGGTTCCCGTATACCAGATAGACATACGCTTTTCCTGCCGGACCAAACATTATCCGGTTGCGCTTGGTCACTCCCCTGTAAGCATGGCTTCCCGGGTCCTTCTGGCCAAGATAGGCTTCTGTTTCGACAATTTTACCCGAAATTATGCCCTCATCCGTTTTGTGGACAAGGGTCTTACCCAATAATTCTTTGGCTACGATTCCCGTGTTGCGGGAATAGAATTTTCGTGATAGTCTACTCAGCAATTATCTTTTTCTTTTTAAACGATTCAAAAGCTTTAGCTGCCTTCTCCTCTGTTTCCTTTTTGCCTCGGCGGCTTTTCTCTTTCTGCGAACGCTGGGACTTTCATAATATTCCCTTCTTTTTATTTCCGTCATAAGCCCCGCTCTTTCGCATTCGCGCTTAAATCGCCGTAAAGCCGCGTCTATAGATTCATCTTCTCTGACTTTTACTTCGGTCACATGTTTTCACCCCTTACGTGAATCGGTCTCGTTAGGTTTCAGCCCGGAGGCCAGCCCAATTTTCGACCCCCCAGCAAGTGGAAATGTACGTGGAACACTGCCTGGCCGGCATCGGCGTTGCAGTTTGCTATAATACGGAAGCCACATTGCGCGATACTCTCCCGGGAAGCCAATTCTTGGGCAACCAGGTAGATTTCTCCTATTAGATCCTTATCTTCTGACTTTAAGTCTAGGATTGTGGGAATGTGCTTTTTAGGCACGATCAAAAGGTGCACCGGGGCCTGGGGATTAATGTCCCTGAAGGCTATTACCCGGTCATTCTCATAAACGACACTTGCCGGGATTTTCTTGCTTACGATGTCACAAAAAAGACACCCTTCCATTTCTCTCCCGGACCTTTGTTTTGCCTTAAAATTAAGGCAGAACATAGTCTAAATATCAAACTTTTAAGATATCATAAAAATTGATAATTGTCAAGGGAAAAATGTGGCTGAATATTACGCCTGGGAGAGCTGTTTTTTCAGTAAGTTAATCATGGGGGTGGGAATGGGGTCTATGGAGTTGGTTAAAGCTAAATAGGTGCTCACCCAATCACCAAGATATATCAAAGAATGCAAACGAGATAGGAGAGATTCCCCGCTGGAACTCACGTGCTGGATGCCTGCTACTTTGTCTTTAAGAATACCTTCTGTAATCAATATTCTNNTTCTACTTTTAATTCTTTCGTTTTCCGCATTATCTCTCAAAAAAATCAAGTAGAATTTCTTAGTAAATTCGCTACTACTGGCCCAGACTTCAATCTCATTATGGTTCATTTCCGGCAAGAGGCTGAAGAAAGCCATAACCTTGCTATTCTCATTTAATTGGTTCTTCCAGCGAACAGCACAGGCAGCCAGATGCCGGGGAGCATATATGAGAAGAAGATGCCCTTTTATTGTCTCTGATATATCCTTTGCTAAATTGGTTTTACTCTCAGGGTTATATTGCTTACACAGCATTCTCAAATTCTGAATTGTCTCTTTAATCTCTTTTTCTTTAGAGTCAATCAATCCCAATCTTTCCAGCAGGGTAACCATGGGAAAAAATAGATACCCAAAAGTTGCCCGTGGCGGCATGCCTTTTACGATTTCGATTACATCAATGCCGTCCTTCTCACACAGTTCTTTTAACTTTCCCCCGCTGGTAATAGCTATAATCTTTGCCGAGCGAGAAAGAGCATCCTGATAGGCGGATAGGGTCTCTTCCGTATTACCGGAATAGCTGATGGCGAATACCAAGGTTCTCTTTCCCGCATACTGCGGAAGGAGATAATCCCTGTTAACTTCAATGGGAATAGCTGCTTCTCCCTCTAGATAGGACTTCAACAGGTCGCCACCTGCCGCCGAGCCTCCCATTCCACAGACCACTACCTGTTGGATGGAATCGTATCTTTTTACATCAACGGGAAATTTCCTGGCAATTTGGACTGCCTGTTCGCATTGAACTGGAAAATCTTCCAGATATCTAAACATTTCGCTCATCTCGGCATTAATTCCTTACTGCTCGCTGCAGTCGGGTTCGATAAATCAAACCCCTACATTGGAGAAATTATGGTAGGGTTTGGAATTTCCCTATGATTTTGTCTATTTCTTCCTGTTTTGAAGCAGCTAAAACCTGATTGGCTAGTTCCCGGGCTGCGGTCAGGTTCGTGGCGCGCACGATTTTCTTAATTTTGGGGATGGATAACGGAGACATACTGAATTCATCAAGACCCATGCCCAGGAGAATCTTGGTGAAAGAAGGGTCGGCAGCCATTTCCCCGCACATTCCCACGCGCTTGCCGGCTTGATGTCCGGCATCTATTATTCTTTTGACCAGGCGCAAAATGGATAAATGCAACGGTCTATAAAGGTGAGTGACATTTTCGTTAACGCGGTCTACGGCCAGGGTATATTGTATTAAATCGTTTGTTCCAATGCTCAGGAAATCTGCTTCCTGGGCCAAAATATCCGCAATCAAGGCAGAAGAAGGAGTCTCAATCATTACCCCTACTTCTATATTTTCGTCGAAAGATATTTTTTCTTCTCTTAGCTCATTCTTCACTTCTTTCAGCAGCTCATTGGCGTGTCTCAATTCTTCCACGCAACATATCATAGGATACATTATCTTCAAATTCCCTTCCGCTGAGGCGCGAAGAATGGCTCTCAATTGAGTCTTAAACACATGGGGATATCGGAAGCAGAGCCGAATTGCCCGCAAACCCATAAACGGATTTCGCTCGGGAGAAATGCCAAATTCGCCCACAAATCTATCTGCTCCCAGATCCATCGTTCTGATTATTACCGGATAGGGCATCATTTTTTGCGCGACAGAGACATATTGTTGATATTGCTCTTCTTCCGGAGGCAGGTCGACTCGATTTAAATAGATATACTCGGTGCGGAATAATCCGATTCCTGTTGCTCCATGAGCGTGAACCGAGGGAATCTCTTCCGGAACTTCGATGTTTGCCTGCAATTCAATCGCGTGCTCATCGGACGTAACTGCGGGAAGATCTGTCAGCTTTTTCAACGCTTCTTCCACATTGGAATATTTTAGCTTTTGCCGTTCATAATTTTCCACCGTCACCGAATCCGGGTCGATAACCACAATCCCTTCTATTCCGTCTACGATTATTGTGTCACCTGGCTTTACTTTCTTGGTTACATTTTTCAAACCGACCACAGCAGGAATTTCCAAAGACTGCGCCATAATCGCAGTGTGCGAAGTCCTTCCTCCAATATCCGTGGCAAACCCTATCACGTTCTCTTTGCGCATAGCGATCGTGTCTGCAGGAGTAAGATTATGAGCGATTACAATTACAGGTGAGGCCAGAGTGGCCAGTTCTTCCCTTTCTCTGCCCAGTAGGCGCTTCAGCACTCTTTTCCCCACATCCAGAATGTCGCGGCCGCGGTCTCGCAGGTACCCGTCGTCTATTATATTAAACGTCTTTGTTATCTTATCAATTACCATCTGCAGAGCATATTCGGCATTTACTCCTTGTTCCGTAACCATCTTCGTCACGTCATTGCGGAGCATAGGATCCTGCAAAATCAGAAGATAGGCATCAAAGAGGCGTACGTGTCTCTTGCCCAGTTGTTTCAAAACCTTCTGCCTTATTCCGTCCATTTCCTCTCTTGTCTCGGCAACTGCTTTGCGAAAGCGAATAATCTCCTGTTTTATGTCCGCAGGGTCAATTGATCTCTTGGAAATATAGAATTCCTCTTCTTCCAGAAGGAAAGCTCGCCCGATGACAATACCCGGCGAAGCAGCAATTCCCTTTAACATAATTTCTACTCCTCATCAAATTTCTTCTTAAATAAATCTTCGATTTTTTCTATTGCTTCCTTTTCGTCGCTTCCATTAACAATTACCGTTATCTCGGAGCCGAACTCTGCCGCTAACATCATGATTCCCAAAATACTATCTCCCTCGACTTCCTGGCCATTTTTAATTATGGATACTTTTGATTGGAATTTAGCAACAGTCTGGGCGAGAAGTGCCGCAGGTCTTGCGTGCATTCCTAACTTATTCTTGACCTTAAAATTTTTTTGTATCATTTATGTTTCCCGATATCAAAATATATAAGCTCCCGCACAGGAAATTCCGACGAGCAAATACAGAAGCTTTGCGGAAGAAATTCGCCAGCGATTCAGTAACACAATAGAGAGAAAGAATGCCAAAAAGTACAGTCTTTCTATCGCTTGCCAGTCCCGAAACGTTAATACCAAAACAGTAAGTAAAACGAGAGCCAAACCAATAATATGGCTACTCCATATTGTGCGAAGATAATACATCTTCTTCAGAAGTCTTACTACTTTGGTCTTTCTCTCGTAACCTTCCATCACTCCCTTAATGCGCGTATGAAAGTGCAAAAAATTATAGAGAAAAAGAAAAAATACCGGCGCCAGCCAGGCTCCTTCCCACCTTCTCAAATATACAATCACCAGAACGCAGGCTATCAGTGCAGTAAAGGGTCGCCACGCCCCCCAAAACAGCGAATCGCCAATGCCTCCCAATGCTCCGCCCATGCTCATTTTTACTGCGCTAATCTCTTCCGGATTGACTTCTCCTCCTTCCGCCATCTCTTCCTCCATACGCGCGACTATCCCGGCCAGAACATTTGCAAAATATGGGTGGGTATTGAAGAACTCCAAATGTCGCCGGTAAGACTGAATCCTTTTCTCTCTTTCAGGATATAGTTTATTCAAAACCGGTGCCAATATGTAAAGAAATCCCAGATTTTGCATCCGCTCGAAATTCCATACGGCTTGCAGACAGAAGGACCGCCAGAACAGACGCCATAAGTCGAGCTTGTTGATTATTCTATTCCTCATGCGCTTATGCATCCCCATTCACAATCCCAAAATCAGTGTCTACAAACCCCTGAATGTGTTGAAAGCTATTGCCAAACCCAGAGCCGGTAACAGCCTGTACGCAAAGTTCAAACCTATTAATATGGCAAACGGTAAACAAGAAAATAGTTTAGGTAGAATATATAAACCCAAGCTAATTGCGACCAGAGAGAAAACTAATCCTTTAAGAAAAAACAGAAATAAGCTTAAATAGTTGACTTTTTCCACGGCCCTAAAATTACCCTTAATGATTTCTCTATCCAAATAGTGCCCGAAACTTGCATTCAGTTTTCTCTGCTTAACGTCTATTCTTCTAAAAATTTCTCCCAGGGGCATCGTCAGGGTCAGGACGACCATTCTGTAAGAACCCTGAAAGTTATTACCCACAGGGAGCGTTCTCTCAGTTAAGATTACCAGAGCCGCGCAAGCGACAGCTACTATTGTCGCATTAGGCGGAATGGCTGCGCCCACCGATATCACATTGATCCACACCAGTTCTAAAAGAACACCGATTATTAATCCTGTCTTGAGATCCCCTAACAATAAACCTATGATCGCCCCTGAAATAACAGGTCGGGAGACCATTATCTGTCCCCAGGCACTCACATCCAAACTTAACAGTCCTCCCAGGAAACTAACCAAAAGGATTTCAGCAATCATTACGACGATCCAGAGGCGATATCGATCGGGATAAACACCTCAAACTCAATTATATACTTGCGATTTTTAGTTTACACGTTATAGTCCGTTCTTCTTTTGATCTTAAATTCAATTTCCAGTGAGGAAATACAACCGATTGCTGATACATACGCTCGTAGGCCGCATCCCCCTCCGAAATTGTCTCTATGGGAAAATGCCACAAGCGACAATCGGGGTTGAATTGCAAAATCACGTTTACTCCGTAATGCCCATCGTGCATACTGATTTCCTTCAAGTCAGAAATTTCTCCAAATGAAGAGAAATATTTCCTCTCTTTTCTATCGGGGACCGAGTAATAACATTCTTTATCCTCTGGCGAGGAAAAAGAGAAATTAAATTCAGAGCCAAACCATAATTCTGCGGAGTTCTCGCCTTTATTGACAATTTTATAAATAGCGAGAATCTCCCCCGCGTCTGCCGACACTGTTATTTTTTTCTCCACTTTCACGGGTTGCTGGAAATCTCCTACCCACACGAATCCTTCCCTGACAAAGTTTATCCCGCCTGCTTCAATCCTGTACATATAAGGTTGGTCGACGAAATCTCCCTGTTCCCCGTACTGGCAAGTGGAGAAATCAAAAATCTCCGTATCGGGATGCAGGAAATGGTCCACCAAAGATACCCTCTCGTACCAATCATAGTGAAGATATTTTGCCAAGTTCCTGTCCTTTACTTTTTCCATATTGTGAATTGATTTTACGCCTTTTTTCTCCTCGCTAGCCCGGGAATCAAAAAGACTGGCACGAATAATTTCTTCGTGGTAGGCTTCTTTCCTGCGAGTCAGAGTAGTCAAAAGATTCAGGTTCCGGGGTTTATAATCCAATTCGAAAAGAGACGCTCCCGCAGACGGCCTGAAATAAGCATTGAGTAAGGGAGTACTGACCAAAAGCTCCGGATTTCCATCCAAATCAAAATCTAACTCTTGCGCTTCCACAGATTGGGAACCTGATTGGCCTTTGCCGTCAACAGCTTTTTCCGCATTAATAAGATGTTCATAAGCCGCTCTTCTGAGGTGGGGAAAGTATAGTCCTCCGAAAACGCCGTGCCAGTAAGCGCAGTTGCACTGCCCTTTCCACAGTTCATTCCTCGCTTCTTCCAACCAATCGGGAAGTTTCGTATTTTCCTTACCGGATCCGGCCGGCGACGTTTGCAAGTTTTGCATTGCCTTAAAAATCTTGTTACTGACCAGAAGCATCTTCTTCTGCATCAAGTTGCTTTCAGCATACTTCACAAAGAAGTTTCTCCAGAAGCCTCCTTTCAAAAACCTTGCATAGCGTTCGCTCTGAGGCAATTTTTCCACTTCTCTCTGGATATCATTGAATTCCTTTCTCGCCTTGGTGGGCAAGACCCATTCCATCATCTGGGAATAGGAACCCGTAGGAAGATATATTCTTCCTTTAGGTTCAAACTGTGAAATATATTCGGAAAACGTAAACATTTTAATCCATTTTCTATTTTTCTCCAGCTCGCTGAAGAACTGTTCCAGCCAATTCTGTTCGTACGACAGCTCATGGGTTCCTGGCCAGATGCCAAATTTCTCCCCGTCATCAGCCATTACTGCCAGTCTCTCTTCCTTCTCCGTAGCCTGGGATTTAAAATACTTAATAACTTCTTCCACGGGTTGGAAAGGTATGAGAAATCGCAGCCTTTCACTAATGGGAAAAACTTTCAGCGGATAACCTTGTTCCTCGGTGAGGTAGTACCCGAAAAGTTCTTCCTCAAAAAGCCCGGCGGACTGGAAAGGCAAGTCGTCAATGACAGTATATTCTACACCTGCCTGGGAAATTGACTTTGCCAGGTGCGGCTCCCAGACACGTTCCGCCAGCCACATCCCTCTTGGTTTGTAATCAAATAAATCTTTGATGTATTTGTTCAATTTCAATATTTGACCGATTCCATCACGATCGTATAACATAGCCAGAATTGGCTCGTAGTAGCCACCGGTCATAAGTTCAATCTGCTCCGTTTGTAAGAGGTTTTTTATTATGGAAATAAATTCTGGATGATGTTTAACAATCCACTCCAGAAGGACCCCGCTAAAATGGAATGTGACTTTTACGCCGGGATGTTTTGTCAAAATTTCCACAAAGGGAAGGTACGCCTTCTGGTAAGCCTCCTCGAAAATGTTTGCAAAATTACCGACCGGCTGATGGTTATGAATACCCAACACGAAGTTTATTTTCTTCATATTCCTGAGACCTTTCCGAAAACTATGCCTTGCACAATTACCATCTCTCTCTGCTGATGATTTTCATTATGTCAATTTTCTCATCATCGGGAACCATTCTTGCCTCTAAACGGACTCCCAGTTTGTCCAGTTCCTGAAAGGCGCGAACGTCTTTTTTGCCGACTGATACGGCTTTGAGGATCTGTTTCTTTTCAGGCGAATAGTGCATTCCTCCCACATTTACCTCTCTTATTCTAACTCCTCCCTTGATCAAATTCAGGACATCCTCGGGTGAGACGAGGAGAAGCATCGCCCTCTGTTCTTGGAATCGGCCATTCCGTATTGCTTTTCTTGCCTCGGCTATAGCCAAAATAGATATCCTAATGTGGTCTGGAACTGCCATTGAAAACAGAGTTCTTTGCATTCGGTCACTGGCAACAAAATCGTTAACTACAACCACGTGATCGATTTTGAGGAATTTCATCCAGTTCTCAACTACTTGACCGTGAATCAATCGGTCATCAATTCGTACCAGCACCACGCCCATTACTTATTTTTCTCCTTTGAAATTTTATTAACAAACTTTTGTTTTACGTCGAGAATGCTCTCTTTACCCTTCTGGCGGATGCGCTCGGCCAATTCTTTAATGGGCAGAGACTGCCGATAGTTTATGCCCGCAATTAACATCGGCAGGTTAACGCCACTAATGATTTCCATCTTTTCCTCTTTAACAAACTTTAGGCTGGCGTTTGCTGGCGTACCTCCGAACATATCTACGAAAATGATTTTACCCTCCGACCGTCTGTTTTCCTCCTTCAGTATCTTCTCTATTTTTTCGGTTAATGTACCCAACCCGTCATTTTCATGCAACGATATTGCCCATACTTCCTTTTGCTCCCCCAAAATAATTTCCGCTGCTTTAACCAATTGCCGGCCAAAATCGCCGTGTGTCATGATTATGAATCCAATCATCTGTCAATCCGTTCTTAAGCTGTTCCTTTCTCTATATCGCGGTACTGAGTCTTAACGGGATATTTCTTCTTTAGAAATTTCTTTAATTCGTTAACAATAATTACTGAACGATGGCGGCCTCCCGTGCACCCCACAGCTATGGTCAAATAAGACTTTCCTTCCCTGATATAGTAAGGTATCAAAAATTTCAATAATCCAAAATATTTTCTCAAAAACTTCTGGGTAACGGTCGACTTCAAGACGAAACGAGTAACTTCCGGGTCGTTCCCCGTTGACGGTCTCAGTCTTTCCACATAATGGGGATTGGGCAGAAAGCGAGTGTCGATTACCAGATCGGCGTCCACCGGGATACCGTACTTATAGCCAAAAGAGACTAAGCTAACACTCATCGTATCCGGTTTCGCTGCCTCTTTGAAACTGGAGAAGATTACTTGTTTGAATTCCTGAGGCGTGAGGGCCGTAGTATCAATAATCTTATCAGCCCGTTCTTTTATGCCCATAAGTCGCTTCCTCTCCTTGACGATAACTTCCAGCATGCTTCTGCCTTCCGTATCCAGAGGATGTTTCCTGCGGGTTTCACTATATCTTCTAACCAGGACGGAATTACTGGCTTCCAGGAAAAGAATCTGATAAACGAACCCCATTTTCCCCAGCTCCTCCAAGGAACCAAAGAGGTCGTCCAAAAAATCCCCTTCCCTGATGTCAATGCCCAAAGCGACTTTCTTTATCTTATATTTTAACTGTAAACAAATTTCGGCAAATTTAGGTATCAGCGTAGTGGGTAGATTATCCACGCAGAAATATCCCAAATCCTCGAGATTCTTCAGGGCCGTACTTCTCCCTGCTCCCGAAAGCCCGGTTACTATGACAAAGTTACCCTTGGCCATATATTTCTATTTCCCTTCCTTTCCCCAACGCAAAGCTTTGTGGTGCAGCGAGCGAAGAAAATCCCGAGCTACTTGTTTTTTCTTTTTTGCCGCGTGATTTTTATTATTTCCCTATCCAGTTTACTAATTGCGGAATATCCCTCTCTTCTTAGCCGCTGATTCATCGCTGCCACTTCAACGATGCTGGCTATGTTTCTCCCCGGCCGAATAGGAATTACCAGTTCCGGAACACTGACTTGCAGAATCGCCGTATGCTTCTCATCGAAACCGAGCAGTTCGTAGTCCCTGGCTTTGTCCCATTCCTCAAGTCTAATTACCAGGTCAATCTTTGCTGAATTCCTTACCGCGCTTGCTCCAAATAATCTTTCCACGTCTATTATTCCCAGTCCCTGAACTTCCAAATAGTAACGAATCGGTTCCCGGGCAAAGCCGATGAGAATATTCCTCCGGCGCTGTTTAATTCCCACCACTTCCCCGGCAATTAATCGATGTCCTCTATTGACAAGTTCCAGGGCGCACTCGCTTTTGCCGATGCCGGTTACTCCCAATATCAGAATCCCCAGGCCATAAACTTCGACCATCACTCCCGGAACAGATTCAGTGACTGTAAGTTTATCTTCCAGAAAAGGCAAAAGGCGATTCACAAATGTAGAAAAAGATATGCGACTCTTAAAGATCGGTATTTTCGCTTTCCGGGCCATTTTTACAAATCCTTGAGGAGGAACAAAATTGCTGGTAACGATAAAACAAGGAACGTCCCCGGAAAAGATTCCCCGTAGCGCGATACTCTTCTCCCGCACATTTAACTTTCTTAAATAATCGAGTTCTTCCCGGTCTAAAATCTGAAGTTGACCGGGAGGTAAAACACCCATCTTCCCGGATAGCGCAAGTCCCAGACTATGAATTTCCCAGCTGGTTATTTTCCGGTCTAAACCTTCTTTCCCCGCCACAAGATGCAAGTCCAAATCCGCACCTTTCTCTGCAAATAGTTCTTTGACCAGAAGTCTTGCCATTGTCAATTACCCCTTAATCTTTTTGCCGTCCCGTAACTAGTAAGTATCTTCTTCCTTTATGATCTTAATTACTTCACCTGGCGCCTTTGCCTCTCGTAGTGCCTGGCGAAAGAACTTATCTTTAAGAAGCCGGGATATCTTTGCCAAAACCTTCAGATGCATTCCCGCTGACTCCTGGGGAGCGATGAGGAGAAAAATTATGTATACCTTTTCTCCGTCCAGTGCATTAAATTCTATTCCCTTGCTGGACGTACCAAATGCGCAGACGATATCCGCTACTCTATCTGTTTTTGCGTGGGGAATCGCCACCCCCTGTCCAATTCCCGTGGAGCCTAATTTTTCTCTGTCCAATAAAGCCTGCAGTATTTTGTCTCTTGCATTTTCCTTTATCCTCTTGGCGGCTATCAGTTTATCAATTAGTTCTTTTAACGCTTCTTTCTTCTTGATTGCCTGCAAATCGACTTCAATCGCTTCCTTGCAAAGAAACCCCATAATCTTCATCTTTCTCTCTCCTCCTATGAAAAATGGTCTTTTTTTTCGCTTTTTTGCTTTACAATTAAACTATATTTTTATGATTTTGTCAATTTCTCGCTTTTACATCCTGAATTCTTTGCCCAGGTAAACTTTTCGGGCTTCTTCCGATTCCAGTAACTCCTTCGCAGTTCCCGAAAGCAAGATTTTTCCCTCGTACATAATATAGGCCCTATCGATGATTTCCAGTGTCTCTCTGACGTTGTGGTCTGTAACCAGCACTCCCAATCCGTTATTCTTGAGCCGGGCAACAATCTGTTGAATTTCCGCGGTGGTTATGGGATCAATGCCTACAAACGGTTCGTCCAGGAGAATGTAGTGAGGAGTGGTCACCAGGGCACGCGAAATTTCCACTCTTCTTTTTTCCCCGCCGGATAGTAAGCAGGCCTTATTTTCCGCTAAATGCTCCACTCCCAATTCTCCTAGTAGACTCTGCAATTTTTGTTTCTTCTGGGACTGCGTTAACGCGGTTGTTTCCAAAATGGCCCATATGTTTTCCCTGACCGAAAGTCGCCTGAATATGGAAGGTTCCTGGGACAAATAGCCGATACCTAGTCTGGCTCGTTTATACATCGGCAGCTCCGTTATGTCCTTTCCTTCCAGAAATATCCTGCCCTGGTCCGGACGAAGCAGACCCACAATCATATAAAAGGTGGTAGTCTTACCAGCCCCGTTTGGACCAAGCAGACCCACAATCTCACCGGCATTTATCTCTATTCCTACATCATCGACAATTTTGCGACGGGAATAGGTTTTGACCAGACCTCTTGCCAATAGGCTCATTTTTCACCATGCAATATAAACATTTCGTGGTACAGGGCTTTACCCCGTTAGAAATTCCCTCAGGAGAATTTGTAACATCCATTTCTAACGAGATTTATGCCCGTAAAGGGTCACACTACCGTTTCTTGGGATAAATAGATGCTTTTACATTCCCCTCCATAATGACTCTCTCTTCATCGATGAATATGGTAATGGTTTCTGCCGCGTAGTCAGCCTTTACCTGTTCGTCATCCTGGTAAATACGGGGAGAATCTCCGGTAAGAAAACAATTTTCTTTATTTCATAATCGTAGTCGAGAAGTTTGCCTGTAGCAGTTATTCTTCCGTGTTCTACTCTGGCATCGCCCTGCACATTTATTTTTTTCTCATTACCCGACAGCTTTATTACCTGTCCTTCCATTTTTATTCTGTCTTCGGGATTATCTTCATCGATTCGGATAAGCCTTGGATTGCCGGTAAGAACACTTTTCTTGCCGTCTACGTTATAAGTTAATCGGTCAGAAAAAGCTTCCATCCTTAAGGATTTTTTCGGATAGGCCGTAAGATGCACGTTTCCTTTTCCTACCACGTAGTTTTTTTTCTCATAACGTTCCATTATATCGGAAGTTATTGTATCTGTGTGCCTGACCAATCTTACATTCCCCAGAAAACGGGTGATTTCCCCTTTTTTCAATACTTCCATCCTCTCTCCGGCGATGTTCACTGTTTGTTTCGGGTTCTCCGCTAGAACTACGCTTACAAAAACGAACGGCAAAAAAAGTGCAATACTTTTCTTCATGTTATTTTTCCGATTTATGAATTACTTTTACGTCCTTTTTTATTACCAGCCTTTCCAATTCCGGATCTGATTCCAATCCTTGCCCGGTGACTATTGTGTCAACTTTTTCCTGGCGAACGAAATCATCGGTAAATATTCTGTTTCGCCGGGCATCCCATTTCAGGCTATTTGTGTTTAACGTCATTTTCTCTTTTTGAGAAGTGACTACTACGTCTCCCTTCACCTCGATGTCCCCTGAGGGAGAACTGATTTCTCCTCGCCTGGCAGTCAGAACGGAAGCAACCTTTCCCTGCTCATAAAATTTGAGTTTAAGTTTGTGTACAATTGTCTTCCCTTCTTTATCATAAACTTCTGCTCTCTCTGCCTCCAGCTCCCACTCCTTTTCTCCCTGATTCGTATGAGTGAGGGTAAAGTCTTGTATAGCCTGGTCAGGGAAAGATTTTTCTCCGGTTATCTTTGTTTTTTGCGGTTCTTCTTTTCCACAACTCGATAAACCAAGAATAATGAGAAAAGCAAATAGCCATAGAAAACTCCTGTTCTGCAAAATTTTATTTTTCATTTGTTACAGTACTCTCTGGTAGTTTCTTCCCATTTCCCCTGCAATTTCAGTATCAGTTCCACCACTTCCCGCAAGACGCCCCGGCCACCTTCCGTTTTGGTCACGTAATCCACTACTTCCTTTACTTCTGGCGGCGCATCTTTGGGACAGAAAGAGAGTCCCGCCCTCTTTAGCACGGGGATATCCACAAGGTCATCGCCAATATAAGCGAAGTTTTCCCTTTTAAGTGCAAATTCTTGCAAAATCTCCTGCAGGGCTTCATTCTTATCCATTCTCTTAAGACGGACGGCTTCTATCTTTAGGTCTTCTGCCGTTTTTTCAACCTGCTTGCACCCTCTTCCGGAAATCCAGGCAAACTTCAAATTTCCCGATCGCCGGGCAAGATTGAATCCCATGCGGTCTTTGACGTTCCAGCTCTTTATCTCCTCTCCCGACTCCATGATCACAATATCGCCCGGTGTTAGTACGCCATCTACGTCCATTCCTAACATTTTTATATTCCGGGCTTTTGACTTGATTTTCTTCTCCATTTTGCCGCACCTCAAAATATTACGGGCATAAACCTCGTTAGAAATGGCTGTTACAAATTCTGCTGAGGGAATTTCTAACGGGGTAAAGCCCTACACTACTTAAAGGATGCCCTGGGAAAGAAGGTCCCTTTCATCCACGATCCCCACGGGATAGCCTTTGCCATCTACCACAGGCATATTATCGAACTTCTTATCCCGCATCATTTTTGCTGCCTCTATAGCCAGCCGCTCACGGGTAATGGTCTTGGGATTTCTGGTCATTATGGCATGAATTTTCTTATCCAGAATCTTCTCGTCTTTCTGTAATCTGCGTCGCAAATCCCCATCGGTAAAGAACCCCACCAATCTACCGGAACCGTCAACGACACTGGTTGCGCCGAGGCGGGTTTTAGTCATTACCAGCAGCGCTTCTCTAACCGTCTTTCTCTGATTGATTACGGGATTGTCTTTACCTTTTCTCATTATGTCTTCAACCTTGAGCAGTAACCTTTTGCCCAGGATTCCCCCGGGATGAAGACGGGCAAAGTCCTCCTTTTTGAACTTCTTTCTTTTCAGCAGGGAAATCGCCAAAGCGTCGCCCATGGCTAACATCGCCGTGGTGCTTGCTGTAGGAACAAGATTGTAAGGGCAGGCTTCCTCTGCCACTTTCACTTTAATGACCAAATCGCTCTTTTTTGCCAGTTTCGATTCCGCTCTCCCGGTGATGGCTATTAATTTTAGATTCATTTTCTTTATCAGCGGCAAGAGTTTCTCAATCTCTGCGGTTTCCCCGCTATGTGAGAGAGCTAACACCAGGTCTCCTTCGGTCATCATTCCCACGTCGCCAAGAATCCCCTCTGCGGGATGAAGGAAAAATGCGGGAGTGCCCGTGGAAGCCAGGGTGGCGGCGATCTTTTTCCCGATCAATCCCGATTTTCCCATGCCCATAACTACAACTCTTCCCTTACAGGAAGCTACCATTTCCACGGCCTTTTCAAAATTGCGGCCGATAGCGGGAATAAGATTCTCTATAGTCCTGGCTTCGATTTTCAAGACCTTCTTTGCCTCTTCAATACTTCCCACGAGATACTCCTCCTCGCATTATCCCTCCCGGGAAGAAGGGAATTTATCATCATAGCCCCAGAGGATGGAAAGTTAATCTTTTAGAAATATGCGCAATAAAATATAGGCAATACCCAGGATAGCATAGATGATCGCCAAAACTTTCAGATGCCATTTCCAGGTTGGCTCTTCTATGAGATTTGACTTAAGATCCGCCTTACATTTTACGCAGACTTTGGCATCTTCTTTGTTATCATACCCACATTTTGGACAACGCATGCACACCTCCAGAGTCTCATATTTTTCCAGTCTTTTTGACTATATTATCTATTCTTATCAGTCTTTCCAATAACTCTTTTACTTCATTTAATTTAACCATATTGGGGCCGTCGCTCAGAGCTTTCTCCGGTTGCGGGTGAACCTCCAAAAAAAGTCCGTCAATGCCCGTTGCTACTGCCGCCTGCGCCAGGGAAGAGACATATTCTCTTTCCCCGCCGGTGGCGGTTCCTTTCCCGCCGGGTTTTTGCACGCTGTGGGTGGCGTCAAAAACCACGGGGTAACCAAAGGATCTCATTACGGGCAAAGACTTCATGTCTACGACCAAATTATTATAACCAAAGCAGCTTCCTCTTTCGGTCAAAAGTATATTATTGTTTCCGGTCGATTCTATCTTTTCTATTACATTCTTCATATCCCAGGGGGCAAGGAATTGTCCTTTCTTCACATTTACCGGTTTTCCCGCCCGGGCTATGGACGTGACAAGGTCAGTCTGCCGACATAAGAATGCCGGCACCTGCAAAATATCGGCCACTTCACTAACCGCTTTCACTTCTTCGATTTGGTGAACATCGATTAACAATGGAATATCGAATTCTCTCTTGACTTTCTCCAAAATTTCCAGCCCTTTCTTTAACCCCGGGCCCCGATAGGACTTGATGGAGGTCCGATTGGCTTTATCATAGGAAGACTTGAAAATAAAGGGAATCTTAATTTTCTCTGCAATATCTTTTAATTCTTTTACTGTCTTTCTGATCTGGTCTTCCGATTCGATAACGCAAGGCCCGGCAATCAGAACCAGAGGTCTGTTTCCTCCGATTTCAATATCGCCAATTTTCACTATTTTTACCATCTAATTCTCTCACAAGTAACTAAGGGAAAAAACACCCACAAATTACAGATTACAGATTTCAAATTACTTTAACGGGATGGCTTCATCGATCAACATTATGGGAATGTCGTCTTTAATAGGATAAATCAGTTTACAGTTATCACATATTATCCCGTCTTCTTTCTCGTTTAAATGGACATCGCCCTTGCATTTGGGGCAGGCTAAGATATCCAATAGCTCTTTGTTAATGGCCATAATACCCCCTTATCCACACTCTCTCAATATTCTTCTAACCTTTTCCAGGTCTTCCCGTGTGTCCACGCCAACAGAGTCGTGCTCTGTAATTACCACTTTTATCCTGTAGCCATTCTCCAGGACCCTCAATTGTTCCAGATCCTCAACTTTCTCCAGAGGCGTCTGCTCCATCCGGACAAAATCGAGAAGAAAATCTCTCCGGTAAGCGTACAGGCCGATGTGTTTGCAACAGACCGAACCGAGACTCTCCAACTCCAACGAATCCCTGACGTAAGGGATTTGCGCGCGGGAAAAGTAGAGAGCAAATCCGTCCTTGTCTATTACCACTTTAACTACATTGGGATTATTGAGTTCCCCTTGTGCCATTATCCTGCGGGCAACCGTGGCTACGTTGATGGTTTTATCCTCAATCAATACCCGCGCCACTTCCGATACGACTTTCGGGGAAATCAGGGGTTCATCCCCTTGAATATTTACGAAGATATCTCCATCCAGTTTCTTTGCCACTTCCGCCACTCTGTCCGTACCACTTCTGCAAGTAGAAGAGGTCATTATTGCTTTGCCTCTAAAATTTTTGACTGCTTTGGAAATTTCTTCATTATCCGTTGCTACCAGGACGCCATCCAGGACTTTAGCTTTACTTGCCTGTTCGTAGACTCTCTGAATCAAAGATTTCCCCGCGACCTCGGCTAATACTTTGCCGGGAAATCGTTTAGAATCGTAACGAGCTGGAATAATACCGATAATTTTCATCTTTCCGCAAAAAGAGCCCGCGGCCCTCCCCTGGGGACACAGAGAAACGTTGAAAAGAGATACTCTCCGCAAGACCAGACCTTATTTTAGCATATAATTGAAATAATTGCTAATATAAACTGCAATCAAAGCTTTTGTAGCAATACAATATTGTGAGCGTGGAAGTATTTTATCACAGGAAAAATATTTAACACTTTGAATCCAATGGAACTTAATTCTTTCTCAAAATCACCAAAGGGCAGCATATTTATCTTTTTGCTAACATTCTTGATACGGCATCTCACCCATCTTTCGATACTGTGTAATAGATTATAGCGGTAAAATGAGACTATCACGATTTTTTTTGACACTCTATGGAGCTCCCGCAAAATCTGCAGGCGGGTGTCGGAACTAAGGATATGCTGGAATAACCTGACAGTCACGGTGCAATCGAAGGAATTATCTTTTAAGGGTAGGTGATTTATATCTCCTACCAGGAAGTGGTGAGAGGAATCAGGGGAAGGAGAATATTTTTTCGCAGTCAGGACCATGGGAAAAGAGACGTCTGCGCTGGCCAGTTTGTGACTTCTTTCCTGGAGCAACTCGGTAAAGCGCCCGTAGCCACAGGGGACGTCCAGTATGGAAATAGCATTACCTCCGGTAGTCCGGAAAATTTTCTCCAGTATCTTCCTTTCCTTCCGGTTAACTATCTTCTGGTCCACACCTTTATATCTGGTTCTTCTATACTCTTCTACATCCATTTCTTGTTCCCACGACTTCTAATTCTTTCATCTTATTTTCCACCTGCTCCACAACTTCTTCCACGCTTATGAGCTCCATGCACTCCTGGGTCTTGCATTTCCGGCAACCCTTTTTGCGGCAGGACAAGATTCTTAAGTCCTTCTTGATAACAATATTTCCCGGGCCGTAAGGTCCATTTCTGCGGGGATCGGTGGGCCCGTAAAGTCCGATTGCGGGAACAGAGAAAGCCGCGGCAATATGTAGCGGCGCACTGTCGCTCCCTATGAACAGTGTCGAGCGGGAAATCATATGTGCCAATTCCTTTAAATCTGTTCTGGGAGCAATTAGAGGTTCTTCTTTCATCGCATTAGTTATGGATTCGATTAGATCCTCTTCCCCGGGACCCCAGAGGAGCAATACTTTTGCCTGCAACTTCTTTATCAGAATATCTGCCAGGCGGGCATAGTTCTTGCCTGGCCAAATTTTGCTCTTCCAGCTTGAGCCGGGATTTAGAACAATGAGAAATTCTCCTTTTGCTATCCCTTTTCTTTCCAAAAATCGTTCCCCGTTTTCCTTCTCCCGTTCTCCGATTTGAATCAGAAATTCTCTCTTTTCTGTATCTCCTCCCAAAAGACTGGCCAGCCCGAGATACCTGTCCACTGCGTGCCAATCTTCGGGAAACGGGGGGGCCTTAAAATTAATAAATAGCGAGTTGCATTCCTTGCCGTCCTTAGCGTTAAAGCCCAGTCTCGTCTTTACCCCTGTTATCCAGGCAAAAAGTCCGCTGCGGAATTGGCCATGGGCGTCTATTACAAGGTCGAATCTTCTGTTTCTTAACCTCTTTATGAGCGGCCATAATCTACTGATCCACTTCTTCCTGTCAAAAGTAATGACTTCATCCAGATAGGGATGTCCCAGTAAAATTCCCTCTGCTTTTTTCTGCACCAGCCAGGCAATATACGCGTGGGGATACCTCTTGCGCAAAGCTCCCAGGAGGGGAAGGGTGTGTACCACGTCGCCTATCCCGCTTAGCCTTACGATCAATATTCTACGGAATTCCTGTGATATCATTTTCCTTTCTTGACTTTTCTCTCCAGCAATTCGTCAATGCGGTCGATCAGGTCATTACGATTTAGATTGGCGACATCTATTTTTCTTTTGACCCTTCCGATATAGGCGTCGCCCACGTCGGACCTGCGGGCTTCGTCTTCCAGATGCCAGAGTTCCATGTTCTTCTGACATAAGGAATCTACCAATGCTCCCAGCGTTCCGGAAATCTTCTCTCCCCTTCCGGACTTTCTGTATAGCTTCACCTTTTCGTCTTTCAACTTTACTTTTCCCTTCAATGCCTGGACCAAAAAATGATCCATTTCTTCAATCAATCTTCTGCGCTGGGACTGAACTATACTTATCTTTTCTCTGCTCTTTTTCCCTTTTTTCCTTAAGTTGTCAACCCTGATATTCTTGATAGTCAATTTGTCAACCAGACTTCCCAGTGTCTCGGCCAAGTTGAACCTCCTTTTCCCCTTCACTCCCACCCTCTCCCCTAGAGGAGAAGGAATCCTATTTTATCAGAATGAAATTTTTGTACTCTCCTATTCTCCAGCCCGTCTTGCGGGCAATGGAATCGGAAATCCTGTTTCTTATATCTTTAAATGTTAATCTGTGGGTACTTTTTGCAATATCGAATTCTCCCTGCCATTCGCCGATTCTTTTTTCCATTACTCCGGGATGGCTTCCCTCATATTTCTTGAGTATCGCCGGGTCAATATGGTTGAGGTAGTCAAATTTTTCTTTCTTATATTCCTTCTCCCACCCGTTACCGTGGTGCAGAGAGTCGTGATACCGTTTCTTTGCGGCCATTACTTCGGGAGGTCGTACCCAACCATAATGGTAAACGTGAGCGCCGGTATCTTTTACTTTCAATTTCCTTCCCTTCAGCCGGAAACCCTGGGCACTGCTCCAGGAGCATATGCCGCGAAAATTCCTGATTATCCTCACCTCTCGTTGATACCAGTGGTATGAGCTTATGAAAGTCGAGTAGTCTCCATAAAAATGTATCCAGTTAAATATGAGCCCTTCCACGTTTTCATGGGGAAGTTCCTTCTCCATACGCCGGGATATCTTCTCCAGGTCTTTCTCGTGAACCACCTCGTCAGCTTGCAGATAGAAACACCAATCGCCCGTACATTTTTCCAGGGCAATGTTTGTTTGCTGCGCCAGAATTCGGCCCTTATATTTGAAGTCTTTATCCCATTCCGTTTCGATTATCTTGATTTTTCCGTTCTTAATCGACCTGACCAGGTTGAGAGTTCCGTCATCGGACTTACCTACGTTTATTATGAACTCATCACAGATGGGCAGTATCGATTTTATCGATTCCGCCAAGGGAAACGAAAATCTTATGGCGTCTTTTACAAAAGTAAATCCACTTACCTTCAACTTTCTTCTCCCCTGCTTAAAGCCATTACGGACGTAAAGCCCTACACTGCCAACCAATTTTGTAGCAGCAAAGCGTAAGCTTTGCCTGTCTGTAGGGGACGGACTCTGTGCCGTCCCTNNACAATGCAGAGCTATCGCTCTCAAGCTACATTTCTTTTCGCAGCAGCAAAGAAAAGAGACTACAGGTTGCCCGTCTGAATTATTCTTTCATACGCTTTTAGGTAGTTGCGGGCCATAATTTCGGCCGTAAAATTCTCTTCCACTCTCTCTCTACATTTTCGGGGACTGATTTGGTCGATTCTGTTTACGGCTTCCTTGAACTGTTCAAAAGTATCGCAGCGAAAACCGACCCCGGAAGTAATTATCTCGGGCATCGCTCCTTGGTTAGTGGTAATTACGGGTGTCCCTGAAGCCATCGCCTCCAGCGTCACGTTACCGATGGGCTCCTGCCAGTTTGTGGGAAAAATGAGGGCTTTTGCTCCTGCCAGAAGCTCTGCTTTTTCTTTATCATCCACTTCTCCTACGAATTTGATGTTTCTTCTGAAAGAAAGTCTCCACCCTCCGGCGACGATCAGTCTGAATCCCATCACCTTTGCTAATCTTATGGCTAACTTCACATTCTTAACTTTCCATGAGACCTTTGCCAGAAAGAGAAAGTAGTCTTCCTTTTTCTCTCTATAAATAAAATCATCCAGGTTGATTCCGCTGTAGATATAATGTCTGCTTCCGTGACGCATACCGTGGTTCTCACTCACAAATACTGTATTGGTAAGAAACTTTTCCCCCGGCTTGCCATTCCCTCCGATCCTTACCAGATAGGGTCTATGAGGAATCTCTCGCGGTGTAGCATATAATTGGACAATGTCTATGTTATCGGGAACACAATCTTGAAAATTTTGTATCGGCTTCTTTATCGTCTTGACGTTTATAGAAGGTAGATGCGTGCCCACCAGGCTCAGTAGATACACCTTATGTCCCATCTTTACCTGTTCTTTCATTAAATTAACAGCTATCCTCTGGGTTCCCCCATACTTTTTCACCGGCAAAACTTTGGGATAATAATGGAAGATGTTCATCGAGATATCCTGAAAACATTACGGGCATAAACCCCGTTAGAAATTCCCTCAGGAGAATTT
>JABAOC010004402.1_pt1 | contig 26088 bp, 25 predicted proteins | sample 7062161 | NCBI WGS metagenome assembly JABAOC01 (sample SAMN14538625, study PRJNA623070) | marine sediment metagenome | biome: marine biome [ENVO:00000428]; feature: marine pelagic biome [ENVO:01000023]; material: deep marine sediment [ENVO:00002113] | place: India: Gulf of Khambhat ... | reverse complement strand
CTGCGCCCGCTCGGTAACCTCATAAGCCCGCTGGTAGGCGGGTGTGGTCTGGCCGAAGGCGAAGGATCGGGTGATGTCGCAGCAATACCCGCCGCATCTGGCGCCGAAGTCGATGAGGACGGTGTCTCTGGGCCCGAGCTTCCTTAGAGAGGGCTGATGGTGCGGCCGGGAGGCGTTGGGGCCGAAGGCGACGATGGTCTCGAAGCCGACCTTCGCCCCGNNTGATCCCCGGTTTGATGCGGCGTACGGCTTTTTCAAAGGCTGTCGCCGCGATCGATGCCGCGGCCCTGATGGCCGCGATCTCGGCTTGGTCCTTGCGGCTGCGCGGGCCTTCGAGGGGATTGCCGACCGCCTTCACGGGCACATCCGCACTCTTCTTCAGGGCCCTGTAGAGCACCAGAGAAATGGAGCTATCGATGCCGGCCGTTCGCACCGATTTGAGTCTTCCCAGCAGCTTGCCCGTCGCCTCGGCGATCGGGCCTTTGCGTTCCACGATGGTCGTCCGGACACATTCCTTTCGTGCCTGCTCCGTGTATCGGCTGTCGGTTACCAGGTAGACCGCATTCCTGGTGACGGTCGCCCAACTGTCCTCGCCCTGGAAGCCCGTGAGGTAGGTGACGTCCGCCGGCTTCGTGAGAACCAGGGCGTCGATTCGTCTTTTGCCCAGGTCGGCGCGGATGGTTCTGACACGTCGCGTGATGTACTCTATGGTCATGGCTCATTGCGCATATCAAGAACCGGGCAAAAAATAAAGGTCTTTCGTGGGGTATTTGGCTTGAGGGCTTGTTGTTTCCTATACTTTCAACAGAGCGGGATGGAAGAAGGGGTGGCAACTGCGGATCGGACAGTTCGCGGTGTTTTCCGTTGGGGAGAACTGTCTGCCCTAAAGACTCATTCCCACGAGTAGGACGGCGGCTGCCGTCCTTTTCTGCCTTGTTCCAAACGGGATAACGGGTTAAAATGGTCCGGTCCATTTTGCAGAACTCTTATGTAATCGACGAATTTGGAAGCCCTTGACGAATGTTCCTATTGCCGATCCGGACGAATATCAGGCCCAGACGGACACCTTATGCCAACTATGCCCTTATCATTGCCAACGTGTTGATATTTCTTCTCTCCTATTCGCACAACAGATTCTATCCGTACCCCGTCGGCGAGCAGATACTCCCGTTGCCGATTCGCCCGTGGGCGTGGAACTGGATGCTGGTGCCTATGGAGTGGCGATATTGGCAGTTTCTGACCTATGCTTTTCTGCACGGCAGCATTCTACACATCGCTGGCAACATGTTCTTCCTCTACTTGTTCGGGAACAACATCAATGATAAATTGGGTAATTTCTGGTACGCGCTCTTCTACCTGGTGGGCGCCGTCTTCAGCGGTGCCGGGCATGTGCTCCTGAACCGATTCTCACCGGCCCCGACGCTCGGGGCCAGCGGGGCGGTGGCGGCAGTCACGGGGGCCTATCTCGTTCTGTTTCCGCACACCCTCATCACGGTGGTCTACTGGTTCTTCTTTATCGGGACGGTTGAGGTACCCGCTTTGTACTTCATCGGCCTGAAAATGATCCTGATCGACAACGTGCTGGCTCGCATGGCGCCGCAGGTTGCTTACGAGGCGCATCTGGCCGGATATGCGTACGGCGTCGGGGTGACTGTGTTTCTCTTGGCCACGCGGCTGGTCGGCAGTAGCGAGTTCGATCTGTGGGCGATGATCAGGCAGTGGAACCGTCGGCGGCAATATCGCGATGCGGTGGCGGGGGGGTATGATCCGTTCACCTATACGGGCACTCGCAAGCGCGTGGAGTCGCGGGAGGTCGGTCAACCGAGCCTCAGCGCGCAGTCGCAGGCCAAGGTCGAACAGCTTCGTCATGAGATCGACCGTTGGATTGCACAGAAGAATCTGCCGGCGGCGGCCAACCTCTACCTGGAGCTTATGCAGACTGAGCCCGGGCAAATATTGCCCCGTCAACATCTGCTCGATATCGCCAACCAGTTGGCCAGTAGTGGCCGGTCTGCCGAAGCGGCCCGGGCCTACGAGCAGTTCCTGACCTACTACAGCAGCTACGAGTATGCCGAGCAGGTGCAGTTGATGCTGGGAATCCTCTATTCGCGCTATCTGGACAGGTCCGAGGATGCGATCGAGCACCTCCGCAAGGCCGCCGAGAAGCTCTCCGACCCGGGCCAGTTGAAGATGTGCCGGGACGAGCTTGCGCGCCTGGGGGCATAGGAATTTTCTACGTTATTTCGTCATTCCAAGCCGCTTTGCGCTTGACAAATCCGCGAAGAACCAGTAGTTCCCTTACTTGAAGGATCGCCCTACCTGCGGGCCGTTTCCTGAAATGCATCGACAGGAACGTCTTTTAGGAGGCCGAAGGATGCAAGCTCGCGTACCCTCATCGCAGCGCGCCATGTGGATGGTACTGTTTCGTGGCTGGCTGCTCGTTGTGCTGTTTGCCGTTGTGCCGGGCTTCGCCGTTGCGGGGTTCGCTCAGGGAGATTCGAATCAACCGGCCGGACCTGTGGTACTCCCCGGAGGAGGTGAAGCGGGCCGGGAGCCGGCGGGCCCTTACGTGGCGGAGGCCACAGGTAACGACGTGTACATCCGTTCCGGGCCCGGCACGAATTTCTATCACTGCGGCAAGCTCTATTCCGGCGACCGCGTCCAGGTCATCAATGCGCAGGACGGCTGGTCCTGCATCGTCCCGCCACCCGGCAGCTTTTCGTGGATTTCCATGCAGTATGTGAGCATCAATCTGGAGAATCCGACGGTGGGCATCGTCACCGGCGACAACGTCGGGGTTTACGCTGGCTCGGACTACGTGCTGCCGATGCACTCCACGAGCAAGCAGATCTCGCTCAATCGCGGGCAGATCGTGAAGTTGCTCAGCGAAGAGAAAGACGATTACTACAAGATCGTCCCCCCTCAAGGCGCGTACCTCTGGGTGAGCGCTCAGTTCCTCCAGACCGTGAGCGCCCCGGCCCCCAAGCCGCCCGTTGTGGATGTCGGCGCCATGGTCAAGACGCCCGGCGTGAACCCACGGCCGGGCGTGACGGCGGAGCCAAAGTCGGATATCGATATCTATTACGCCTTGGTCGAGCAGGTTAAGGCCGAGCAGGAAAAACCGATTGGCGAGCAGGACTATACCGAGATGAAGAACAAGCTCGCCGAGCTGGCCGCAAGGAAAGAGAGCGGGCGGGCGGCCCGGTATGCCGAATTCACCCTCGAGCAGGTCGACCGGTTCGAGCTGGCCTGCAAAGTGGCCAAGGAGCTGGAGCTGCAGACCAAGGAGCGGCAGAAGGTCACGGCGAAGATCGACGAGGCGCGTGCCGCCAGACTGGCACAGGTGGTGGATCTCAGCAAGTTCGCCATCATGGGCAAGTTGGAGAGCTCGAGTCTCTTCAACTCGCCCGGACAGACCAAGCGCTTCCGGATTCTCAATGAGTCCGGCAAGACCGTCTGCTACGTGATGCCCAGCGGCCCGGCGGCGACCATGGACCTGAGCAAGTTCATAGGCCACAAGGTGGGTCTGGTCGGCAAGATTGAGCCGCACGAAGCCACGGCCCGGGCCTTCGTCGAGTTCACCGAGATTGTTCAGCTCGACTGAAGAACGATTTCCGTGCGTCTCAGGGATAGGACGCACGTCGAGTTGATGGGAAGAAGTCGCGTCAAGGAAGACGCGACTTCTTTTTTCCGTCAACTCGAACCGCTGGCGGGACCGAATTGATTATGAAGCCTGGCGGCACTGACTCTGCGCGTTCCGTGCAGGTGTCGTATGAATTTGAAAGAACTCGTGCGCAATAGAGACTTCGTCATCCTGAGCGGCAGCGGAGGATCTGGCCATCGAAAGGGAGGTTTCTCTCGCTCGCAGGCCAGATCCTTCACTCCGCCGCGCTCCGTTCAGGATGACAGACCGCGCACGAATTAACCATAATCCGTATAATTCTATCGGTGCCGCCCGACACACCCACAGGGCACGTATCTCGTACCTGAGGTACTACACCTCGAAATCATCGCAGGTCCGGTAGGCGTCGATGACGGCCCGCTCGCCTTCTTTGCCGCGCTTGCTCTTGCCGTGCTCCATGCACAACACCCCCTGGTAACCCTTCCTGCCGATATGCCTGAAGACATTGCGGTAATTGATCTCGCCGGTGCCGGGTTCGTTTCGGCCGGGGTTGTCCCCGATATGGAAGGCGGCGATCTCGCTCCAGGCCATATTGATATTCGGGATAAGGTTGCCCTCGGTAATCTGCTGGTGGTACAGATCGTTGATGATCTTGCACGACGGGCTGTTGACGGCCTTGCAGATCTGGTACGCCTGCGGGATCTTCTGCAGGAACAGGCCGGGATGGTTGGCCCACCAGTTCAGCGGCTCGATCACGATGACGACGCCCGCCGGCTCGGCGACCTCCGCGCAGCGGCGCAAGTTCTCGACCAGATTCGCCGTCTGGTAGTCCCACTCGAGCTTCTGGCTGCAACATCCCGGGGCGATAAGCGTCCAGTTTGCGTTCGTGCGTTTGGCAACCTCGACCGCTTCTTTCGTGCGATTGACGATCATGTCGCGAAACTCCTGCTCCGCCGTGACGAGGGTCGGCTTGCCGAATTCCGCGTACATGACGAACGGCCCCAGGGTCATTCCGAGCCGGTCCATCTCCCGGGCGATTCTCTCCTGCAACTCCGGCGGTTTGCCCATCAGGCCGTTGTCGAACATGGCTGAAAAGCCTTCATCGGCCATGAATTTGAGGTTGTCGATAGGATCGTTGCCGGCGTGTTCCCGGAATTGTCCCAGGCTCGGCGCGTACTTGAGCTTGAATTTCTTCGGCGTATCAGCGGCCTTCGTCACGGCCGGCGCGGCCGAAACCGCCAGAGCGGCCGCGGTGGCGCTGGAGATGAAGTGACGGCGGGAAACGCCGGGATGCTGTGGGTCTCTCATGTCTATGCTCCTGTTGCTGAGGTACTGGCTTTCAGTTGACAGGGTGCCATGCTTGCGCTCGCGTAAGTATGATCGCGCTACGGGATAGAGCATGTCCACGCAAGCGTGGACATGGTACCCAACATGATGTCTCCGAGGCAATCTCCTCCCGATGGGAACGCTGTTCGGCGCATGCGCGCCGGCGCGCCGAACAGCGCGTACTGCGAATGCGGCCTGGCATCACTTCTTTATCGGCATCCACTTCTGCTTGCTCTTCGAGCTGGCGACGACGGTCTCGATGAAGAGCATGCCCCGGACGCCGGCGTCCACGCCCGGGAAGTCGAGGGCAAGCTCGCTCGGTCTCTCGCCGGCGATCGCGCATTTGACGGTCTCGGCGAAGTTCGCGTAGTTGTTGGCGAAGGCCTCGAGGAAAGCTTCGGGATGGCCGGAGGGCAGGCGGGTGTTGCGTCCGGCGGCAGGGCTGTAGGCGCCGACGTACCCGTTGCCTCGTTTCCAGACCGCTTCCGGCTCGTCCATCCGCCGGACGTATAGGTAATTCGGGTGCTCCTGGTGCCACTCCAGGCTGGCCTTCTCGCCGTGGACCCAGATGGCCAGGTTGTTCTCCTCGCCAATGGCGATCTGGCTGGCGTGTAGAACGCCGCTGGCCCCATTGTCGAACTTGAGCAGGCAGTTGCAGTCGTCATCCAGCGGGCGTCCCTTGACGAAGGTTGTCAACTCGGCGCAGATATGGGTGATTTTCAGGCCCGAGATGTACTCCGCCAGATTCGCGGCGTGGGTTCCGATATCACCGACGCAGCCGCCGGCGCCGCTTTGCTTCGGATCGGTCCGCCAGCTCGCCTGCATCTGGCCGGTCCTCTCCAGGGCCGTGGCCAGCCACCCCTGCGGGTACTGGACGACGATCTTGCGGATGTCGCCCACGTCGCCTTTTCTCACCATGTCCCGGGCCAGCTTCGCCATCGGGTAGCCCGTGTAATTGTGCATCAGGCCGAAGACCAGCCCCTTCTTCTGCACCAGCTTTTGCAGCTCTTTGGCCTCTTTCGAGGTGATGGTCATCGGCTTTTCGCACATGACGTGGAAGCCGGCCTTGAGGAAGTCCCGCGCGATGGGGAAGTGCCAATTGTTGGGCGTGGTCACGGCGACGAAGTCGATCCGCTGCCCCGGCCCCAGGGCCAGTTCCGATTTGATCATCGTCATGTAGTCACCGTAGACCCGATTGGGATCGAGAGCCAGGTGCTTGCCCATTTCCTTGGACTTCCTGGGATCGATATCGAACGCTCCGGCCACCAGCTCGATCTCCCCATCCAACCGGGACGCCTTGCGATGCACGTCGCCGATGAACGCCCCGGGACCTCCGCCAATCAAACCCATTCTCAACTTCCGGTCGAGTTTCATACCTGCTCCTTTCAATTCGACATTGCTGTGGACGTCTGTTTCAATGCACGCCCGCGTGAAGCGGACGATGATCCTCATGCCCCAAGCGTGTTGCCTCCTGCACGAAAACTCTCGATGATTATAGGGGTTCGACCCGACAAGGCAACCCGAAAGACCGCGCCTTTACGCCGCTCGAACGGCCCCCGGACGGGCCAATATACCCCGTGACAAGACATTCTGCAAGCTTCCAGTCCCAAAGGACNNCGGCCAGCCCTTAAACCTTCGGGTGTGCCAGCCCTGCCATCTGGGGCGGCGAGTCACTTGGATAACGATGGGGCAAGATGAAGACGGCTGTTCGTCCGATTGCGGTTGACCTGTATTTCCTTCCGGTCCAGACGCGGGTACCCCTGAAGTTCGGGCCCGAGACATTGACCTCGGTGATCTGCGCGCGAGTGTGTATGACCGTCGCGGATGAGCAAGGAAGCCGGGCGCAGGGGTGGGGCGAGACCCCGCTGAGCGTGCAATGGGCCTGGCCGAGCAGTCTGGGCTATCAGGAACGCTGTGACGCGATGGAGGACTTTTGCCGGATGCTCGCAGAAGCCTGGGCGGGATTCCGCCAGCAGGGTCACCCGATTGAGCTGGGCTATCATTTCAATGAATCGGTGCTTCCCGGGCTGCTCGCGGACTTGAACCGGGGACGCGGCTCCGCTGCGGAACCGATGCCGTGGCTGGCGGCGCTGGTCTGCTGCTCGGCCTTCGATGTCGCCCTGCACGATGCCTATGGCCAACTCCTGAGCCGCCCGGTCTATTCGACCTACAATGCCGAGTACATGAACGCCGATCTGGCGCATTTCCTCGCGCCCGCGCCGGGCAGCGGCGTCTCGTTCGTCGGCCGGTATCCGGCCGATTTCCTGAGTATCCCGCCGGCCGAGCGGTTGCCGGCGTGGCATTTGGTGGGCGGCAAGGACTTGCTCGATGCCTCGGAACTGACCGGGAGCGAGCCGCAGGACGGCTACCCGGTTCTCCTGCCGGACTGGATCGAGCGGGACGGGCTGACGTGCCTCAAGGTGAAGCTGCGGGGCAATGATGCGACCTGGGACTACGACCGGCTGGTCCGGGTCGGCCGGATTGCCGTCGAGCGCGATGTGCTGTGGCTGACCACCGATTTCAACTGCACCGTGACCGACCCGGCCTATGTCAATGACATCCTGGACGGGCTAATGAGGGAACAGGCGCGGATCTACCAGATGATCTTGTATGTGGAACAGCCGTTCCCTTACGACCTGGAGGCCAACCAGATCGACGTGCACAGCGTCTCGGCCCGCAAGCCGCTGTTCATGGACGANNCCGCAAGCCGCTGTTCATGGATGAGAGTGCCCACGATTGGAAGCTGATCCGGCTCGGGCGGCAGTTGGGCTGGACGGGCGTGGCCCTCAAGACCTGCAAGACGCAGACGGGGGCGCTGCTGAGCCTGTGCTGGGCCAGGGCCCACGGCATGACCCTCATGGTCCAGGATCTGACGAACCCCATGCTGGCTCAAATCCCGCATTGTCTGCTGGCGGCCCATGCGGGGACCATCATGGGCGTGGAGACCAACGCCATGCAGTTCTACCCGGCGGCCTCGGTGCCGGAGGAGGCTATTCATCCCGGGCTTTATCGTCGGCGCAACGGCCAGGTGGACCTCTCCACCGTACATGGGCCCGGTTTCGGATACCGGCTGAACGAGATCGAACGGCAACTGCCCGAAAGAGCAGCAGCTTTTGCGAAGTAGATGATGTAACGTGACTGATGCGACTGTGACGACACGGGGTGACTGTCCGTAGGGTGGGTTCTTAACCCACGGGGTTTTTGACCGATGCATACGTGACGCGTGGGTTGAGAACCCACCCTACATGTTACGGGTGTTTCAGTGGATTTGGGAGTGACGGAAATGGCGAAGCTCAGCGCTTTTGCGGATGAAGTGACGGAAAGTCTTCGCGGCCAGGTCGGGTTCCTGGTGAAGGAGAAGATCGGCTACATCGAGCCGCGGTTCATCAACGGCAAGAACATCATGGACCTGAACCAGGCCGAGTTGGCGGAGGCGCGGAAGCGGATTCAGGACAACGGCCTGAAGGTGAGCGCCATCGGCTCGCCCATCGGCAAGGTCCGTCTGGACCAGCCCTTTGAGCCGCACCTGGACAAATTCAAGCACGCCGTCGAGCTGGCCCAGTATTTCGGCACGCCGTTCATTCGCATGTTCAGCTACTATGCCCCCGAGGGCCGGAATATCGACGACTACCGCAACGAGGTCATGGAGCGCATGGCGGCCAAGGCCGATGTGCTGGCGGGCACCGACGTGATGATGGTCCATGAGAATGAGGCCCACATCTACGGTCATTCCGCCGAAAACTGCGTGGACCTCGTCAAGACGATAGGCTCGCCGAAGCTGCGGCTGGCCTACGACCCCGCCAATTTCGTGTGGGGCGAGAAGATCACGAACAACGTCCAGGTCTGCTGGCCCTTGATGAAGCCCTATGTCGTCCATATCCACATCAAGGACTGGAAACTCGGGGCCGGGGACATCGGCAGCATGCCGGGCGAAGGCGACGGGCAAATCAAGGAACTGCTGGGTGAACTGGCGGCGCTGAAGTACGACGGCTGCCTGACGATGGAGCCGCACCTCCAGGCAGGCGGGCAATTCGGCGGTTCCACAGGACCGGAGTTGTTCTCGAAAGCCATCGCGGCCGTCAGAAGCCTGGCGAGCAAAGTGGGCCTGAAACTGAATTGAGGTTTATAGTGTGCCCGTAAGGCATGAAGAAACGCCTTACGGCGTCACTACGAACGGGACACTATCGTCGGTGCTCGCGACGCCGCTGCGCGTCGGGGTCCGTCCGTGCCAATCGAAATCTAAGGAGTCTGAACTGTGAAGACGTGGAATTTTGGAGTCGTCGGGGCGGGGCTGATCGCTGATTTTCACGCGCGGGCGATTCGCGACATTTCGAACGCCAGGTTTGTCGCCTGTTGTGATACGAATTTCCCGAGGGCGGAGGCCCTGGCCGGCAAGTACGGGGCCACGGCCTACGGCAGCTACGAGGAGATGCTCAAGAATGACGATATCGACGTCGTGACGATTGCCACGCCCAGCGGGCTGCACATGGAACCGACGGTCGCGGCGGCCCAGGCGGGCAAGCACGTCATCTGCGAGAAGCCGCTGGAGATCGCGCTGGAGCGCATCGACGCCATGATCGCGGCCCACGAAAAGGCCGGCACCCGGCTGGGTGGCGTGTTTCCCTATCGCTTCAACGACATGATGGCGCCGCTGCGAGACGCGATCCAGACGGGCCGCTTCGGTACGATCACCTACGCGAGCGTCTACGTGCCCTGGTGGCGCACCGACGCGTACTATAAGGATTCCTGGCACGGGACGTGGAAACTGGACGGCGGCGGGGCCCTGATGAATCAGTCCATCCACATGGTGGATATGCTCTGCGACCTCATGCCGCCCATCGAGTCGGTGCAGGCCTATACGGCGACGCTGGGACACAAGATGGAAGCGGAGGATGCGGCCGTCGCCGCGTTGCGCTACACGAACGGTGCGCTGGGTCTCATCTACGGCACGACGGCGTCGTATCCGGGCCAGTTCCGCCGGTTCGAAATCACGGGGACCAAAGGCACGGTCATCAACGTCGAGAACAGCATCACCGTCTGGCAGTTCGCCGATCAGAGGCCCGAGGACGAGCAGATTCGCCAAAAGTTCATGACAATTCAGGGCGGCGGTGGCGTCGCCGACCCGGCGGCGATCACGCACGAAAACCACACGCGCAACTTCAGAGCATTCCTTGATTCGCTCGAAAAAGGCGAGGATTTCTGGATCAGCGGTCCCGAGGCGCGCAGGGCCGTCGAGGTGATCCTGGCGATCTATCAATCCGCCAAAGAGGGCCGACTCGTGAGACTGGCGTCTCGTCCTACATGACCCAAGGAATGGTCACTGTAGGTCGCCGGGCCGCTTCGTGCCGGCTGTCGGACGCGAAGTTGCCGCCAACGGACTGACGCACCCGCCGCGGCGTCATCCTGAGCGCGGCGCGGCCTCCGGCCACAACCAAAAATGCTTGCTAAAAAAACAAGATGTTGCGCCTTTGCAGTGCAGCGAAGGACCCGGCCCCAGAATGGGATACCACCATCGAATACGATACAAACCTCTTATCCGTAGGCCGGATGCTTCCGTTCGTTGAGCATGACGGGTGAAGGCAAAGGTCTTCGTCGGGAAAAGTCCGGCGACCGGGCACCCTCGACTTTCACGACAAAGCGTCAGGACCTGGCGACCAGGATTTCATTCGATTTCACGCTTGACCTGGGCTCCTGGGTCACGGCTTCGACCGCAGGCGTCACCTGGATGCGCTGGTACTTGTATACGTCAAGTTTTGAGGGTTTCTCGCGAGTGAATTTGATGCCGCGACCGGTGACGATCTCCTTCTCCTCGCGAATGAAATCGATATACTGCAGCAAGGCCCAGGCGCTGTTGTTCCACCGCATCTGGTAACCTCTCTGGTGGGCCTGCCGTTCCATCCGCAGGCGTTTGCTCTCGTTGAAGACCACGTAGTCGATCGCCTGGGCGATCTGCTCGACGGAGGGCCCTGCCGGATCGACCAGGATGCCGCGTGCGTACCGGCCGATGATGAGACCTTCGGGGCACGGCTTGTTGGAGAGGAGCAGTTCCCGGGCGTACCGGAACTTCGTGGTGATCGCGACCCGGCCTGCACCTAACGTGTCAGCGAGGACCCCGCTGGAGATCTGCTGCATGTTCAGGTACGGCAGGAGCATTACGTTCGTCGCACCGTACAGCTTCAGCAGCGTGTTCTCGTCGAGGAACGTATCGAAGAAGACGACATCATAATCGTCGAAATTGGTCCCGTCGAGTTCCTGGACTCGGCACCACCTGACTTTCGCCTGCTCCAGGGCCTGGTCGATGCCGGCTCGGAACTGCCGGTAGTGCTCCCCGCCGTCGGCCCGGACAAAATCGGGATGGCACTTGCCTGCAATAAGGTAGACCATTCTCTGCCGCTGTTCCTCAGAACAGGATTCCTCGAGGAATCGGCCGTAGGCGCGAATCCCATATTGAAGGCCTTTGCCCGGCGAGAGCATGCCGAGCGTCGTGATGAGAAAACGGTTCTCCAGGCCGTACTCGCGCTTGATGGCCAGGCGGTCAAAGTGGGATAGATGGTGCATCCGGATGCCGTGGTCGATGTGCTTGAGCTTTTCGTGAGGTATCCCGTACGCATCCGATTCGAGGATCTGTATCGCACTCTCGGTCGTGACGATGAGGCCGTCACTGTGCTCGGCGAGGCCCCGAATCGTTGCCCTCTCGTGCAGGGTGGGGCTATCGCCAACGGTGTGCAGATAAACGACTGTGATCAGCCCCCTCTCATGGAAAGTCCTGGCCATATTGACGAAATTGGAGCCTTGGCCGTTTCTGCCTTCCGGATCGGGGTCCAGTCCGAACTCGTGCTGGAGGGTCACCGCGGTCGGGTTCTTCGCTTCATTGGCGCGGGTGCAGATATGGATGATCGCATTTCGCCACGAGTCGGGGTTGTACTGATCGATAATCAGATCGACGGGGATATCGTAAGGCCCGCTGCCGTTGTCGATAGCCGCCACGCGGATGTGGCCGACCTCGGCGGTGAAATGTGCCAGCGCCGTGGCCAGATCGCGCGAGAACGTTCCAATCCCGCACCTGCGCGGCGGATACGTGCTGACAATTCGAATATTGTACGGCATATGAATCGTCGTCAGTCATTGATCGCCGCTCGGCGGTTCCCGACAATGAACCGCCCTTCGCCGACGAGACCACCAGACTCGTACGGACTTCCTGCCTCCGTTGTTTGAGTTGCGCCGGTGGTCATTAACGACGAACGACTGCTTCAGATCACCGCCAAGACGCCGCGGACGTAGCCCGCCGATTCGGCCAGACCGGGCAGAGGGTCATTCTCATCCTTCTCGTACTCGAAGGATACGATTCCGGCATAGTCAATCTTGATGAGCGTACGGAGGACTTGGGGGATGTCGATCACGCCGCGCCCGACCTCTATGGCGCCGCCCTTGGCGTTGGCTGCGGAAACGTCTTTGATGTGGATGTCATAGAGCCGATCAGCGTATTGCTCGATGGAGCGCGACGGGTCCACGCCGGCGCGGATGGTATGGCCGATGTCGTTGCACAATCCGATTCGCTTGTCCAGGTCTTTGATCTTCTCGTAAGCCGATTCCGGCACAGGATACACCTTATCGCCCGGCCCGTGGTTGTGGATGGCAACCTTAATGTCGTACTCTTTGACTTTCCTGTCCACCAGCGGGAGCAACTCGGGATTGGGTACGCCGATAATGACTCTCATCCCGGCGGCCCGGGCATAGTCGAACGCCTGGTTCACCTGCTGCTCGTTTCTCATGTAGATGACGCCACCGCCGTAGAGGTCCAGCCCGGCGTCCTTGACCTTTGCTCTGACCTCTCGGATCTGTTCCGGGCTGCTGTTGAGCGCCAGGTGGAAGTCCTTGAAGGCGATGTGCTTGAGGCCGACCCGCCCGGTCATGGCCAGGGTCTGCTCGAGATTGAACTTTCTCAGCGTGTACGAGGCCAGGCCCAATTCGAATTTCGGCTTGCCGGACCCGGAGGGCGGATTCTGGGCGGCCGCCGCGTTCCATCTGCGATTCGATGCCGCCAGTCCGCACGACACGGCCACCGTGGTGGCCAGGAACTCTCTTCTGCTTCGATTTTGTTTCATAGACACCGTCTCCTTTATAACCATGCCGCAGCAAACAGCTTCGGGGTCACTGCCTGGTGCCATGCTTACGACGGCGTAAGCACGATTCTCCTGGCCTGGCCACGATGATACCACAGTCCCCGGAAGAGTCTGAGGACAAAATGTGCGTTTTCCGGCCCTCGTACTCGTTGGTGACCTGCAAAAAGCCCCGTCGCATTGACGAGGGGCCCTCGGCGTGATAATCTCATGGCTGCCGGACTTGCGGTTTGTCAGTGACCGGCGACCAATGACCAAAGGCTAAGCCGAGGAGTGCCTTATGAGAGAAACCAGCCGACAACACGGTGATACCGTGACGGCACGCCGATACCCGGCGCTATCCCGCCGTGGTTTTCTGAAGACCTCGGCAGCGGCGGGACTTGCCCTTCCCGTGATAGTTCCGTCATCGGTGTTCGGCGCCGAGGCTCCGAGCGAGCGGATTGCCGTCGGTTGCATCGGCGTCGGCCGCATGGGAACGGGCGACCTCGGAGAAGCCCTGGGGTTCAAGCGCGTGCAGGTTGTGGCCGTCTGCGATGTGGACGCCCGAAGGGCGAAAATCGCCCAAACGACCGTGGAGTCCTCCTATGCCAAGCGGAGCCCCGGCGGGACCTACAAGGGCTGTGATGTCTATGGTGACTTCCGGGAGCTGACGGCGCGCGGCGACATCGATGCGGTGCAGATCGCCACGCCGGATCACTGGCATACCTTGCCCGCCCTTGAGGCGGCCAGGTCCGGCAAGGACATCTTCCTGCAAAAACCTTTGACACTCACGATTCGTGAGGGCCGGGTCCTGAGCGATACGGTGCGCCGCTATGGCCGGATCTTCCAGGTGGGAAGTCAGCAGCGGTCCGACAAGGAATTCCGCACGGCCTGCGAGCTGGTTCGCAACGGCCGGATCGGCAAGCTCCAGAGGATTCTGATCGGCTTCGGCACCGACCCGGGTTGCGGTCCGAAACCGACAATGCCGGTGCCGGAAGGGCTGAACTACGAGATGTGGCTGGGCCCGGCCCCGTGGGCCCCCTACACCGAGGATCGGGTGCATCCCCAGCAGAGTATCACCGCCCGGCCGGGCTGGCTCCGTATCTCCGACTACGGGGCGGGGATGATCACCGGCTGGGGAAGCCACCATCTTGACATCGCACACTGGGGGATGGGCACCGAGTACACCGGACCGGTCGAAATCCAGGGCGAGGCCCAATTCCCAAAGGATGGGCTCTGGGACGTCCATGGAGATTTCCGGATCGAGTATACCTATGCCAATGGGGTCAAGATGGTCGTCGCCGACGAGAAGAAGAACAAGGGCGGCGTGCAGTTCGAGGGCGATGAGGGCTGGGTCTGGGTCACGCGCGGACGCATCGACGCCGAGCCGAAGTCGCTGTTGCAGTCGAGCATCGGGCCCGGAGAGACGAAGCTCTATGTGAGCAACCACCACAAGGGCAATTTCTACGAGTGCGTGAAGTCGCGGGCCGAGACCATCGCACCGGTCGAGGTCGGGCATCGCTCGTGCACGGCGTGCCTCCTGGGTGACATCGCCATGCGGCTGGGCCGGAAATTGCGGTGGGACCCAAGCAAAGAGGAGTTCGTTGGCGACGCCCAGGCCAATCGGATGCTCTTCCGGCCCATGCAGGCACCGTGGCAGATATAGGACCTATACTGCCTCGTGGACGCTCGTTGCGGGAGATGCACAATGGATGGTCGCAAGTGGTTAGTGCTGGTTTTCATGGGGGCAATGCTGTTGACGCCAGCTTGTCTGAAGGGGCAGGAGCCGGTGCCGTCCGCCGGGGAAATCGCGAAGATGCAGGCGGCGATGCCGGAGAACCCCCGGGTGCAGCCCGCCAGCCCCCGTAAGCTCCTGGTCTTCTCNNGTGCAGCCCGCCGGGCCTCGTAAGCTCCTGGTTTTCTCGCGCTCCTGGGGTTACAGGCATAGCGCCAGGCCCTACGGGGCGAAGGCCATCGAAATCATGGGTCAAAAGACCGGGGCGTTCGAGGCGGTGCTCGCCGAAGCGGACGACAGCCTGTTCGAGCCAGTGAATCTCAAGCAGTTCGATGCCCTCGTCCTGAACAATACGAATGAGGAGATCTTCCTGCCCGAAGATTTCAGCAAGCTCCCGTCGGAGGAACAGGCGGAAGCCCGCCGGCGCGATGAAATGCTCAAGAAGAGCTTCGCTGATTTCGTGCAAGGGGGCGGCGGTCTCGCCGTCATCCACGCCGGCGTCGCGAGCTTCCGCGATTGGCCCGAGTTCGGCGATATTGTGGGGGCCCGGTTCGACAATCATCCGTGGGGCGCCGGCTCGACCGTGGTGCTGCGCGTGGAGGAGCCGGACCATCCGCTGACCGCGGCGTTCAAGGAGCCTTTTTTCATCGTTACCGATGAGATTTATCAGGTGACGGAGCCGTATTCGCGCGACCATCTGCGCGTCCTGGTCAGTATCGATCCCGTGCGAAGCAAGATCACGCCCGAGCAGCGGAAGGCCATCCATCGCCAGGACATGGACTTTGCCATGACGTGGATCAAGAACTACGGCAAGGGGCGGGTGTTCTATTGCGCCCTTGGTCATCAACATGAGCTATTCTGGAACCCTATCGTCCTCCAGCATTATCTCGACGGCATTCAGTTCGTCCTCGGCGACTTGAAAGCCGACACGACGCCGAGTGCCAGGGTGGCGAACAAGTGACACGGGTTGACGAATGATCCAAACTGGTCGATTCCTGAGTGGGTGGCGACACGGCATACGTCTGTCGGCGGGCCCTGACCCGTCTGTCATCCTGAGCGAAGCGAAGGATCGGGTCTGCGAAGTGGGAGTTGCCTACAGCAGTATGGACACTTCCCAGGCGCAGGCCGGATGCTTCACTGCGTTCAGCATGACAGGATGATGGGGTAATCCAAAGGAATCGCGTGGCAAGACAGGAGAGCCTGAATGAACAAGAAGACCGTTCGTGCCGGCATTGTAGGGGCCGGTTTTTCCGCGTCCTTCCATTTCGAAGCCATCAGGCAGGTCTACGGTACCAACGTTGAGATCAAGGGCGTGCACGCGCTGGAAGGTGCAGAGGCATATGCACAGAAGCGCGGGCTCGCGGTTTATGATTCTCTCGAAAGGCTCCTCGACGATGTCGACGTGATTCACTGCTGCGCGACGGCCTCGGCGCATGAGCCTATTGCCGTTGCGGCTTTGCAGCGCGACAAGTTCGCGATTGTGGAAAAGCCTTTGACCGGCTTCTTCGGCGACGGCTCCGAGGACTTCAACGGCGAGACCTTTCCCAAGGAAGTCGCGCGGGACAAGGCGCTGGCCAGCATCGAGCGGATGCTGAAGGCCGAGAGCAAGAGCAAGGGGCGAATCCTCTATGCCGAGAACTGGATCTATGCTCCCTCCATCCAGAAGGAGCGGGAGGTCATCGAAAAGACCGGGGCCCAGGTCCTCTGGATACATGGGGAAGAGGCCCATTCAGGCTCGCACGCCCGGACGTACGCGTACTGGAAGTATTCGGGCGGCGGCGTAATGATCGGCAAGGGGTGCCATCCGCTGACGGCGGCCCTGTACCTCAAACGAGTGGAAGGCAAGGCCCGCGACGGCAGGCCCATCCGCCCGCAGTCGGTCACGGCCCGCGTGCACGCCCTGACGCGCATGCCCGGCTTCCGCGACGAGGGACATATCCGGTCCGACTATTTCGATATCGACGACTTCTCGATGATGCATGTCATCTTCGAGGACGGTACCATCGCGACGATTTTCGCCTCGGATATCATTCTCGGCGGCATTCACAACTGGCTGGAGGTCGCCGCGAACAACCACCGGACGCTCTGCAACATCAACCCGAACACAGCGATGCAGACCTATAATCCCGTGGAGGCGAATTTCCAGGACATTTACGTGGTCGAGAAGATCGGGACCAAACAGGGCTGGTCGAATCCGTCGCCGGACGAGGATTGGTTCACGGGCTACCCGCAGGAGATCGAGGCGTTCTATCGAGCTGTCGCCTACGGAGAACCGGTGGAAAGCGACAGCGGCGTCGCGGCCGATTGCATATCGACCATCTACGGCGCTTACGTATCGGCCGAGCGCAAAGGCGCGGAAGTTGCGGTGCGGGTGTGGTGAAGAGAGCGGAAACTCGCAAGGACCCACACGGACCCTCACCGACTTACACGGACGTGGTTGCCCGTGTGCGTCTGTGCTCGTCTGTGTCTGTCCGTGTAAGCCTGCAGGAATGATTCATGACCAATGAACAATGGGACAAATTGCTGGCGATTCTGGCTGGCGAGGTTTTCGAGCCGCTGCCGGTGGGATTCATCATCGACAGTCCCTGGCTGCCCGGTTGGGCGGGCAGTTCCACGCTCGACTACTACGCCAGCGACGAGAAATGGCTCCAGGCCCATCTCAAGGCGATTGAAGCTTTCCCGCAGGTCATGTTCCTGCCCGGTTTTTGGTCCGAGTTCGGGATGTGTACCGAGCCGTCCGCGTTCGGGGCGAAATGCCGCTGGACCGAAGACGGGCTGCCTTTCGCCGGCAAGATCGTCCGGTCGGTCGATGACCTGTCGAGCCTGGAGAAGCCGAACCCAAAGACCGACGGCCTGCTCCCGCTGGTCATTCGCCGTTTGCAGCTCCACCGCAGGCGAATCGAGGAGGCGGGTCATTCCATCAGGTTCGCGGTATCGCGCGGGCCGCTGAACATCGCCAGTTTCCTGATGGGCACGACGGAATTCCTGATGGCGACCCGCACGAGCCCGGACGAAATCGAGCGTTTCCTGACGGTGGTCACGGATTTCATCATTGACTGGCTGCGGTACCAGAAAGACTGTTTTCCGTCGATAGAGGGCATATTCATTCTTGACGACATCGTCGGGTTCCTCGGCGAAGAGGACTTCCGGAAAACGGCCCGGCCGTATCTGAAGCGCATCTTCGCCTGCCTCGATGTGCCTGTCAGGTTCTTCCATAACGACGCACAGGGCCTTGTCTGCGCTGGATTCCTGTCGGAGATCGGCGTCAACCTTTTCAACTTCAGCTTCGAGCATTCTCTGGCCCGGATGAGGGAACGAACGGGCGGCAGTGTCACGCTGCTCGGGGGTATTCCGCCGCGCGACGTTCTGGCCCAGGGAACGCCTGAGGATATCGCACGGAGCGTGAGAGCCGCCGTCGAACCATTGACCGACCGGAGCAGGATTATCGTCTCCTGCGGCGGGGGAATGCCGCCGGACGTTCCCACAGAGAACGTGAGAGCCGTGGTGCGCAGCGCCGCAATCTAGTGGCCCTGCCTGTCCTGCGAAATCCGTGTGCTACATTTCCACAAGTCCGTGCCATCGGCAGCCGTCGGTCTCGAGCAAGGCGTCGGCCTCGGGAAAACTCACGCTGCCGGCGGGATACTCAACAGGAGGTTCGCTGCTTTCTTCCCAGGCCTCCAGCACGGGCATCAGCAGTCCCCAGGCCACCTCAACGGCGTCGAGCCTGGTGAAGAGCGTCTGGTCCCCGCTCATGCAGTCGAGCAGCAATCGCTCGTAGGCTTCCGGCATCTCCACGCCGAAGATGCTCTTGTAACTGAAGCTCATGTCCAGCGTGCCGATGCAGATCTTGGAGCCCGGTCTCTTGGCTTGGAAACGCAACGATATCCCCTCCTCCGGCTGGATATGAAACACGAGAACGTTGGGCGGCATCTGGTGCAGGCCCACGGAGCCGAAGAGTGAGTGCGGGATTTCTTTGAACGTTACGACGATCTCGGTGTCCTTCCTGCCCATTCTCTTGCCGGTCCGCAGGTAAAAGGGCACGTCCTTCCATCTCCAATTGTCGATGAAGAGCCGGGCGGCGACGAACGTCTCGGTTCGCGAGTTGGGGTCCACCCCTTTCTCCGACCGGTAGCCGGGCACCCGTTGCCCATTTATCGTGCCGGGACCGTACTGACCGCGAACGATTGCGGATTGCGGGTTTCGAATCGCGGATGGTGTCTCTCCCAACGAGGCGAAGGGCCTGATGGAGCGCAAGAGCTTGACTTTTTCGTCTCGGACGAGGTCGGCATCGAAGGAGATCGGCGGCTCCATGGCCATCAGCGCCAGCATCTGGAGCATGTGGTTCTGAAAAACGTCCCGGAGGGCTCCGGACTTGTCGTAGTAGCTGGCGCGATGCTCCACGCCCAACGTCTCGGCGATGGTGATCTGGACGTTATCGACGTGGTTGCGGTTCCAGAGCGGCTCGAAGATCGCGTTGGCAAAGCGAAAGGTCAGGATGTTCTGGACCGTCTCTTTGCCCAGGTAGTGGTCAATGCGGTAGACCTGGGATTCGTCGAACCACCTGGAGATGGTGCGATTCAACGCCGTGGCGGTCTCGAGGTCCCGGCCGAAGGGCTTTTCCACGACGAGCCGGGCTTTCTTCTGACACTCAGGGTCGTCCTTGCGCGACAGACTCGCCGATCCAAGGCGCTCGACGATCGTCTCATATAGAACCGGCGGGACCGCCAGGTAATACAGGTTGCAGTGGGTGATGTCGTGTTTCTTCCGCAGCTCGGTCAGCCGGCGCTTGATGTTCTCGTAGGTCCGGGGATCGTCGTAGTCGCCGCTGAGGTAATAGAGCTTCTCGACCAGAGCGTTCGCCGTATCGGCCGAGGTACCGCCGTTGGTGTTCTTCCTGATTGCCTCCGCCGCCGTCCGCCGGAATTCCTCGTCGGAATACTCCGTCCGCGCACAACCCAGCAGACAGAAGTTCTCGCTGAGCAGCCCATGCTTGTGAATCTGGGCGAGACTCGGCAGCAGTTTTCTGTGGACGAGGTCGCCGGAAGCGCCGAAGACGACCATCGCCGTCGGCGGCGCCGGTGTCTCGACACAGATCATGTCCAATACCACCGATGGGTGTACCTCTTGAGTTGCCATTGGCAATACCCCCACGAAGCGCGGTGTGGCAGGCCATACAAAGTGCACGTTGCGCCCGCCGGCCCTGTGACGCGTGACTCGCCCTGTCGGATCGGGCGGGGTCGAGAACTCCGGCTGCGGCGGAGGCCCGCCCGACTCAGGCCGGCTCGAACATATCCTTGCCGGCGCCGCAGTCCGGGCAGACCCAGGTGTCCGGGATGTCTTCGAACGCCGTGCCGGGCTCGACGCCGTTGTCCGGATCGCCGACCGTCGGATCGTAGATGTAACCACACAGGGTACATTTGTACTTCATGGTTCCTTCCTTTCGCCCCGAAGCTCCGCGCCGGACGCAATAACGTCGCTGCGGCGTTAGTCGTGAGAGGGCTTACGCGTTCAGTGCGTTCAGATAGCGTCTCAGGTCGGCCACGTGCCGGACCTCTTCCTGGATGATGGCTTCGACCTTGTCCCGGCCGGCCTCGGTCGGGACCAGGTCCTTCAGTCCGACGTAGTAAAGGACCGAGTTCTTCTCGGCGTTGATGGCGATCTCGAGCAGCTCCCGCGGGGACTCCTGGCCCGTCAGTCTTTCGGTCGGGCTTCTCATGCCCTCGAATCCCTTGCTGTCGGCCAGCGCCTGCAGGTACTGGGTCGCCTCGTCGTAAGGGTCGAAGACCGTTCCCCCTTTCTCACGGTCGCTCAGCACGGTGCGCATTTCCCGAAAAGTCTTCAGGTGGCTGTCTTCCATGGAGGCCATACGGAGGAACATGTTCTTCATCTTCTGGTCCGAGGCACTGGCGGCCACGTCCCGGTAGAACCGGGCGGCGTTGCGCTCGATCTGCTCGGCCATCTCGAAGACTTCGTCGGCATTGAACGTCACGCTCATGACTGGTCTCCTTCGCGTCTGGTCCCGATTACTTGCGCTCGCCGAGTATGTGATCCATCATGAACAGCGCCCCAGGTGCGTCCTTGGCCATTTTCAGCTTCTGGACGATGCCGTCCACCGAGGATTCCTCTTCCACCTGCTCGTTGACAAACCATTGCAGGAAGGCCGCGGTGGCGTGGTCCTTTTCGGCGACGGCCAGATTCACAAGGTCATTGATCCGGCCCGTGATGTACCGCTCGTGCTCGTAGGCGGCCTCGAAGGCGGCCAGGGGCGAGCTCCACTTCTGGGCCGGTTCCGCAACGGCCTTGAGGACAATTCTGCCGCGACGCTCGTTGAGGAACTCGAAGAGCTTCAGGGCGTGCCCGTTCTCCTCACGTGTCTGGACCCGCATCCAGGCCGCAAAGCCCGGGAAGTTCTCCGATTCGAACCAGGCGGCCATCGCGAGATAGAGGTAGGACGAATACAACTCGGCATTGATCTGTTCGTTGAGAGCCTGTTCCATTTTCTTGCTGATCATATCACTTTACCTCCCACAATCCATGGATGTTGCAATGTTCTCTTGCCGTGATGTTATCGGCGGCCACGTTGAAGACCGCCTCCGGCGTCTGGCCGGGGCTGAGGAACTGACGATAAGCCTTGCCGTCGGTGATGATCTCGACCCACTCGATGTAATGCTTTTCCTCCATGGGGTGCGGAATGCTGCCGATCTTCACCTTGATGCCACCGTTGAGCTTCTCGACGACCGGCACGTGTTTCTCTTTGCCTTGGTCAGCCGTCTTGGCGACCAGGTGCTGCATGGGTTGCCCGCAGCAGACCAGGTTGTCCTTGCCGGCGGTCAGAATCTCTACGATGTTGCCGCAGTCGACGCATTTGTAGACCTGGAGTCTCTCTGCCATTATTCTCTTCCCCTTTCCATTCTCGATTGCATTCAAAGTACAGCCCGGGCGCTGGCTCACCTGGCAATCCCAATCTCTTTATGCTTCGCCAGGATCTGACCGGCCAGTCCGTCCAGAGCCTGATAATCCTCGTCTTTCGGATGCCCCCTGGCAATTACAGGGGGGATCAACTCGATTTTCACATTGGTGAGCAGGCCGGCGAGCTGCTCGACCATCTTGCCGCCCCAGCCGAACGAGCCGATGACGGAGGCGAATCTGGTCTTGGGCCGCAGCGCGTTGGCCACGAAGGCCGCATAGGCCACCTGGGGATGGGCGCCCGTCAGGACGGTGGGCGAGCCCAGCACGACCGTGGCGGCATCGACCAGGGCCATCGCGAGCCTGCCCAGGTCGGTGGCCGCAAGGTTGAATTGCCTGACGACGATGTTCCGACGCATCAGGCCCTGCGCCAAATGCTCGACCATCTTCCGGGTGCTGTGGTGCATGGACACATAGGCGAGCACGACCTCGTTCTTGACGTTGTCGCCGACCCAATCCCTGTATGCGTTCATGATGGATTCGGGTTTGCCGTAAATCGGGCCGTGGCTCGGCGCAATCATGTCGATCTCGAGTTTGTCGAGCTTTTCGAGGTTCTTCTTGATCACCGGCCGGAAGGGCATCATGATCTCGGCGTAATACCTCTTGGCCGACTCATAGGCCAGCGGCTCATCATCCGCGTACAGGCTGTCGGTCGCCAGGTGCGAGCCGAAGAGATCGCACGGAAAGAGAATCCTGCCTTCCTGGAGATACGTGCCCATCGTTTCCGGCCAATGGGCCCAGGGAAGATCGAGGAATTGCAGCGTCTTGCCCCCGAGCGGCAACGTCCGGCCGTCGGCGATGGTGGTGAACTTCTTCTCGTCAATGTGCAGAAGGTCGATCAGCATGGACTTGCACTTGGCATTCGTAACGACACCGGCGCTCGGGTAACGGGCCAGCACGCTCGGGATAGAGCCGGAATGGTCCTGCTCGGCGTGATGCGATACGACGTAGTCGATCTTGTCGATGCCGAGCACGTTGAGGCTGCTCAGAAGGGTCTCGGTCTTCGTCGGGTCCACCGTGTCCAGCAGCGCCGTTTTCTCACTTCCCCGGATCAGATAGGCGTTGTACGTGGTCCCCTCGGGCAGCGGGATCAATTCATCGAAGAGTCTGCGATCCCAATCGATGGCCCGGATGGAATAAACGTTTGGCCTGAGTTCCTGCATCGTCTTTCGATCCTCTCTATCCTCTCGTCATGACTGATTTACATCAGCCCCGGAAACCATGTGGTTGCCCTGCCCTCTTGCGGCCTCATTCCTGCTGTTTGACGCGGTTCTGCCGGACATTCAGCGTCTGCCATCCGCCTTTGCGCGTGCTTTTGGTACGCACCCCGGGGCGGGTACTGTTCACGGAAACCGGGAAAAATCAGGAGCCGGGACCCTGCTGGAGGCAGAGCGGCATGGAACCATGGTTTGCCTGCCGGCTCGGGCCTTCAATAATTGGTCATTTCGAGCTCGAAAAACGCCCGCGGCTTGGTGCAGGCCGGGCAGACTTTCAATGCTTCGGGCCCCTCGTGGACGAATCCGCAGTTACGGCAGACCCACCGGACGGAAGCCGGACGCTTGAAAACGAGACCGTCGGAAATGTTTCTCGCCAGCGCCACGTACCTGTCTTCATGGCGTTTCTCGGCTACGGCGATCTTCCGGAATACCGCGGCGATCTCCACGAAGCCTTCTTTTTCGGCCGCCTGCGCAAAATCAGGGTACATCTGGGTGTTCTCATACCGCTCCCCCGCGGCCGCGGCCTGCAGGTTTTCCAGGGTGCTGCCGACCACGCCGGCAGGAAAAGCGGCCTGGATTTGGGCCTCTCCCCCTTCGAGAAACTTGAACAGCCGCTTGGCGTGCTCTTTCTCCTGGCCGGCGGTTTCCTCGAAGATGGCTGCCATCTGCTCGTAGCCTTCTTCCCTGGCCCGCTCCGCATAGTACGTATAACGGTTGCGGGCTTGTGATTCACCGGCGAATGCGGTCAGCAGGTTCTTTTCGGTCTCGGTGCCTTTGAGATTCATTCATGACCTCCATCTGAGACAAACTCCTGATTTTCAGCCTTGAGTAGCAGAACGGACAGTTTATGGCCCGCGTTGAGATAATCCGCATGGGTGAGGGTGAATGATGGTTAGGAGCCCCAAACGCGATTCATCGCGTTTGGGAACCCTTCTCCCCTACTGCCAAATGCATCATCTTGCCTTTGGGGACCCAGGCCCGCCCGTCCCACGGTTACTCAAGGCTACCTTTTGCACGAGTCGCAAAAACCTTCGAGGTAAACGGTTTTCCTCAGTACGGTGAATCGGCGCGCAAGGTTTTCCGGCACTTCGATCCGATCGAAGGGCTCGTGATGGAAGTCTATGATACGCCTGCACTTAAGGCATTTGAAATGTTGATGATTTTTCAGATTGGCGTCGAATCGTTTGGCGTCCCCCGAGCCTTCGACAACGAATGCCACGCCCATCTCACTGAGCGTCAGCAGGGTCCTGTTGACGGTATCCAGCGAGATGGTGGGGAAGGCCTGACGAACCCGCCGGAATACCGTCTCGGCGGAGGGATGCTCGGTGGTTCCCAGCAGGGCCTGATAGACCGCCATGCGCTGGGGCGTGATTTTCAGGCCCATTTTGTGACATTTCGCTCGGAAAGCGGCCATGCTTTCCTCGGTTTGACGTTTGTGGACTGCGTTCGCCTTCTCTCTCATGTTGTCCCCTCACGAACCCAGGGCCGTGACGAATCCGCTCCCGGATCGGGACGGCCAGTTCCGGATCTGTTCTGTCGAGTCCACTTGGTGTGCGCCTGTACAACGGAGGGTATGGTTGCCTCATCAAAGCACCTTTCCTATCCACAGCAAGTGGCCCTGCATTGTAGCCGTGCCCGGTGGACGCCGCAAGTTTTCTTTGATATTCTTGTTCAGACGACATTTTTCGCCGCCGGTTGTCCAATGGCCGATGCGATGAAACCCCCTGTGACAAAGGAGGACATGTAATGAAGAATCGAAAGAACGCCTTTTCCCGAAGGGACCTGTTGAAGGCCGGTGCCGCCTTGTCGGCCGGCGTCATGGCATCGTCGCGTGGGCGGATATTTGCCGCCGGCTCGGACAAGGTCCGCATGGCGATGGTCGGCTGCGGCAGCCGGGGGACAAAAGATGCCGCCGATTGTCTCAAAGCGGACACCGCCGTAGAACTGGTGGCGATGGCCGAAATATTTCAAGACCGGCTCGACAGTTCGCTGGCCAACCTGAAGAAGGAATTCGCCAGCAGGGTCAAGGTGACGCCGGAAACCAGTTTCCTCGGCTTCGACGCCTGCCGGAAGATCCTGGCGCTGGATGACGTGGATGTCGTGCTGCTCCTGACGCCGCCGGGCTTTCGCCCGCAGACGCTGCGGGCCGCCCTGGAGGCGGGCAAGCACGTCTTCATGGAAAAGCCCGGGGCCGTGGACCCGGTGGGCATACGGTCGCTCATGGAATCGGCCGATCTGGCCGACCAGAAGAAGCTCTCCATCGTGGTTGGAACGCAGCAACGGTGGCAGCCACATTATCAGGAGCTGATGCGGCGCGTGCACGACGGCGAATTGGGCGAGGTCGTCGGCGGGCAGGCCTATTGGAACTGGGGCAGCTCGAAGTGGCACTGGGAGCCGCGCCAAGCCGGCTGGTCGGACATGGAATGGCAGCTTCGCTGCTGGCCCTATTTCACCTGGCTCTCGGGCGACCACATCGTCGAGCAGCACCTGCACAATATGGATGTCATCAACTGGGCCATCGGCTCGCATCCGGTTTCCTGCATGGGCATGGGCGGTCGGCAGTCACGAACCGGGCCGGAGTTCGGCAATATCTATGACCATTTCGCCGTCGAGTACGAGTATCCCAACGGCGTGCGCGTGATGAGCATGTCCTCGCAGATCGAGGGCTCGACGCCCAAGGTCCAGGAGCGGGTCCTGTGCACGAAGGGCGCCACCGTCACGGACCGCTCGATGGGCTACATAGAAGACACGAAGGGCCGCAAAGTCTTCACCTACAACGACCCCATCCACAGCGGCGAGGTCGCCCAGTTTGTGAACCTCATTACGAGCATCCGTGAGGGCAAGCCGCTCAACGAGTGCCGGCGGATCGCCGAGAGCACGATGACCGTCATCATGGGCCGCATGAGCGCCTACAGCGGGCGGGCTCTGAAGTGGGACTGGGCCATGAACGCCTCGAAGCTGGACCTGTCGCCGCAGAAGCTGGAACTGGGAGACTTGCCCGTTGCGCCCGTCGCCGTCCCGGGCAAGACGCAATTGATCTGAGGCAGGCACCGTCAAGGCAAGAGGGGACGTCACCGTTTGTAGTGTGCCCGCAAGGGCATATGAAGAAACGCCTTACGGCGT